>FTKX01000014.1_pt1 | contig 75779 bp, 64 predicted proteins | sample 1641081 | NCBI WGS metagenome assembly FTKX01 (sample SAMEA3914789, study PRJEB12502) | metagenome | biome: forest; material: soil | place: Canada | collected 2011-07-03 | depth 0.3 m
ATCCATCCTGAAAAGCCGCAACCCCTCACCCTCCCACGCCTTGCGGCGCGGGCCCCTCCCTCTCCCTTCGGGCGAGGTGTTTCTTGGCCAGGCTCCTAACTTAGCGCCTATGGGCGAAGGCCGGGATGAGCGGTTTTGGTTTGGCTCTAATTCATCCCCCCTAGCCTTCCCCGAACGCAAACGCCGACAGCCGCACATCCATGGCGATGTCGCTGAAGATGCGGCGGCCGGCTTCCCCCTCGGCGGCGCCGGCGGCGACGAACAGCGGCGCCAGATGCTCCTCGCGCGGGTGGGCGACGCGGGCATGGGGCGCGCCGGTCCAATGGCTAAGCGCCTCGTCGCGCCCGGCGGCGTCGGTGACGGCCTCCTCAAGCCAGGCGTCGAAGGTTTCCGAGGTGGCGGTGTAGCGGGGGCTGAAACCCTGCATATTGTGCCAGCTCATGCCGCTGCCGATGATCAACACGCCCTCGTCCCGCAGCGGGCTCAACGCCCGGCCGGCGGCCAGATGCTGCTCGGGATCGAGGTTTCGCTTCAGCGACAGCTGGACAACCGGAAGGTCGGCCTCGGGCAAGGCGACCTTGAGCGGGATGAACACGCCGTGATCATAGCCGCGCTGGGGGTCCTCCCCCGATGGGATGCCGGCGCCCTCAAGCAGGTCACGCACGCGCTGCGCCAGGTCCGGCGAGCCGGGCGCGTCGAAGCGGAGCTGATAGGTGTGCGGCGGAAAGCCGGAATAGTCATAGATCAGCGGCGGCTTGGGCGCCGACCCGACCGTAAACACCGGCTCCTCCCAGTGACCGGAGATCACCAGGATCGCTTTCGGCTTGACCGCCATGGACGACACCAGGGTCTTGAGCCAAGCCGCCATCCGATCCCAGGTATGGGCCGGCGACCATTCCATGAAGAAGCAGGGGCCCCCACCGTGAGGAATGAACAGGGTCGGAAGCCTCGCATGGTCTGTGGCGGCGGACACTGGGCCTCTCCAAATCTGGCTGAACGATCGGCGTCTAATCCACCAACCTAGCCTAACCGCCCTCTAGCGACTTGCCTGAGCGCGCACAAAAACTTACCCGCGAATGGACGCCTGAAGGGTTGCTTTTCCCTTACGCCACAAGGCTTTTCGTTCTGCGCCGCCGCTCCTGACGTGGCGCGCGGTTAGGCGCCGCCGCCCGCGTCTGCTCGCTCCTTGAGCGTGGTGAAAAGTTTCTGTGAAATTTTAGACCCCCTCTTTTGCCGGCCGGCCCGGAGGCGCAAACTCTGGGCTCAACGCACCTTGTGGCGTTGGAGCTGCCGCTAAGGGTTTGGTTTTGAAGCCGGTCGGTACGGTCGCCGTTTGAAGGGTCGCAAATGTCCAAGATCGAATGGCGACCCTGGCTGCTGGTCGCGGCGTTCAGCCTGGTTCTGTTTCTGATCACCGCGTCCACCTATTCGTCCCTGGGCGTCGTCCTGCCCAATATGGTCCGCGAAGAACACTGGAGTTGGACGGAGGCGGGGCTGGGGTTCACCCTTCTGGGCGCCGCCACCGGCGCCTCGTCCTTCGCCCCCGCCTTCCTCATACGCCGGATCGGCGTGCGGCCGACGCTGACGCTCGGCACGGCGGTGATGGCCTGCGGCTTCACCTGCCTCAGCATCACCCATGGGCCGATGGTCTATTTCCTGGGCACGACCCTGTGCGGGATCGGCTACCAGATGATGGCCCTGATCCCCGGCACTCACGTGCTGGCGGCGGCCTTTAAACATCGCGGCCTGCCCTTCGGTCTCTATTTCACCTCGGCCTCGGCCGGCGGCGTCGTGGGACCGATGATGGCCCTGTCGATCATGCATCTGTTCCACGATCAATGGCGGCATTTCTGGATGACCCAGGCGGCGATCGCCATCGTGGTCGGGGCCATCTGTATCCTTCTGGTTGGCTCGCCCAAATGGCTGGCGCAGCGCGCCGAGCAGACCGATCGCGACGTCGCTAAAGAGGTGACCGCCCACAAGCTGTCCAGGGTCTACCGCACCGCGGCTGACTGGACGGTGCGCCAGGCTGTCCAGACCGTGCAGTTCTACATCCTGCTTGCGGCCTATTTCGGCCACATGCTGGTCGGGATCACCATTTCGAGCTTCTCCGTCGCCCATCTGACCGAGCACGGTGTCTCGCTCAAACTGGCGGGGGTGATGCTGGGGGTCGAATCGCTGGTCGGCGCCGGCGGCCGGGCGATCGGCGGCGCCCTGGGCGATATCATCGACCCCCGCTATCTGCTGGTCATCGCCCTGGCGGCGCTGACCGCCGGCGGCTTGGCGCTCAGCGTCGCGCACGGCGACATTCTGCTGCTGGTCTATGCTGTCGGCAGCGGCCTCGGCTTCGGCTTGACCGCCCTGGCGGTGACGCTGCTGCTGCTCAACTATTATGGCCGTAGGCATAACCTGGAGATCTTCTCCCTGACCTGCCTGATCGGGGTGGTGTCGGCGCTTGGGCCGGTGATCGCCGGATCGATACGCGATGTGACCGGCGGCTTCGGCCTGTCCTTTCAGCTCTTCTGCGGCGTCATCCTCATCATTCTGATCGCGGTCGTTTTCATGCGGCCGCCCCAGCGCCAAATCACGAACACGGGCGCCGTCCGCGCGCGCCTTGATCCCCAGCTTGTCGAAGACCCGGCTTAGGAGGCCGTCGATGCCAACCGCACGCTCGCACAAGACCGATTTCGGCGTCTTCCTCCCCGTCGCCAATGGCGGCTGGATCATCTCCGACACCACGCCGCCCCTGGATGGCCTGTGGAAACAGAACCTCGCCGCTGCGGTCACCGCCGACGAGGTCGGCATGGATTTCGTCATGTCGATGGGCAAGTGGCGCGGCTTTGGCGGCGAGACCAATCACTGGGGCTCGTCGATGGAGTCGATCACCATGATGGCCGGCATCGCCCAGGCGACCAAGCGCGTGAAGATCTGGGCCACCGCTCACACCCTGCTGCACAATCCAGCCGTCGTGGCCAAGATGATCACCACCCTGGACCACATCAGCGGCGGCCGGGCGGGGTTGAACATTGTCGCCGGGGCCTATCGCGAGGAATTTTCCCAGATGGGCGCCTGGGATGAAAGCATCAGCCACGACGACCGCTATGTGCTGGCCGAGGAATGGACCATGCTCATCAAGCGCCTGTGGTCGGAGCCGAGCGTGACCCACAATGGCCGGTTTTTCAATTTCGACGACTGCATGTCCGACCCCAAGCCGTTGTCGCGCCCTCGCCCGGATCTGATCTGCGCCGGCATGTCCGATCGCGGCTTCCGTTTCTCGGTCCGTGTGGCCGACGCCTGCTTCATCGGTGGGCGCAGCGTCGAGGAACTGCGCGACGCCAGCCGCCGGGCCAAGGCCGTGGCCACCGAAATGGGGGTCAAGATCAAGACCTACGCCATGTGCACCGTGATCCACGCCGACACGGACGCCAAGGCGGAACGGCTCGTCGAGCACTATCGCGAGGGCGCCGACATGGGGGCGATCATCAATATGCTGAAAAGCTGGGGGCTGCCGCCGGAACGTCTGTCCGCCGTCGCCGAAAGCCAAGGCCCGTTCATGACCCAGACCGTCGTCGGCTCACCGGCGACCTGCCGGGAAAAGGTGGAACAATTCATACATGACGCTGAGTTGGACGGCTTGATGCTGATCTTCCCCGACTATGTCGAAGGCCTGAAGATGTTCGGCAGCGAAATCCTGCCGCGTCTGAATAGGGTGGCGGCATGAACGCCCAGGCCAATGCGCAATCGATCGTCGCCGAGGGCGGCCTGTCCGACTGGATCGCGCCGGAGCGCACCGGACTGCTGATCATCGACATGCAGGTTGATTTCGCCTCTCCCGACGGCCTGCTCGGCCGCTCAGGCATGGACATGTCGATCGTCGAGCCGGCGCTTGCGGCGGCGGAGCGGCTGGCGTGGCGTGCGCGCGCGGCCGGCGCACCGGTGATCTTCGTCGGTCTTAAGACCCGCGCCGATCTCGATTCACGCTATTGGGCCGAGCGCGTGCTGCGCCAGGGCGGTGACGGCGGCGTGGGGATTTGCCGGGAAGATGACGCCGGTTCAGACTTCTACGGCCCCCTTCCGCTCGACGGCGAATTGATCGTCCCCAAGATTCGCTACAGCGGCTTCTTCGGCACAGTGCTGGACGCCGCCCTCAAGGCCAGGGGCATAGACACCCTGGTCGTCTGCGGCCTGACTACCGAATGCTGCGTCGACTGCACGGTGAGAGACGCCTTTCATCTGGACTACCATGTGTTTGTGGTCTCCGACGCCTGCGCCGCCTATGAGACGGACATGCACGACGGCGCCCTGAAAAACCTGCAAGCCAATTGCGCCATTCTCGTCGACACCGACCAGGTGCTGGCGGCGTGGCAGGGAGCCGAGGCGTAGATGGCGGATGGTGCGTTTTCCCTATCGGCCCCGGCGCCCTATGCGGTGAGCGACGCCGACCGGCAGGCCCTCGTCGACGCCATCGACGTGGGCGAACTTGTCGCCCTGGCGCTTGAGCTCGGCAATATTCCCAGCCCCGCCGGCCACGAACTGGCGGCTGGAAATTTCGTCTACGACTGGATGGACCGGGAAGGCTTTTCCCCCCGCAAGGTCGGCGCGACGCCCGAACGCAACAACATCATCGGAACCTATGGCGGGGGCGGTCGGGGCGCGAACCTGTTGTTCACCGCCCACCTCGACACCGAGGCGCCCACCTGGGACCCCACGCTCGACCCCTATAAATTCCGTCCGGCGACGCTGAAGAACCCCGAATGGGAGCGTTGCTGGCTGGAGGAGGGCGTTCTCTACGGATATCCGATCGCCAATGACCGCGGCCCCATGAGCTGCTTTCTGATCGCGGCCAAGGCGCTGAAGACAGCGGGCTTCAATCTGGCGGGAAAACTCTATCTGACGGCCAGCCCCGGTGAAATCGGCCCCGAGCCGATCGAGGAGCACAAGGGCATCGCCTATATGGGCAAGGACATCGGCGCCCATTATCTGTTTCATCATGGCGGGGTGGCGCCCGACTTCGTCATCGCCGCCGAGGGCTGCGATTTCGGCCTGACCTGGGTCGGCTGCGGCTATGCCGTCTTCCGCATCAGGGTCGTGGGCGAGGCGGTCTTCACCCCCTTGCTGACCCACCCGGAAGATCCCGCTGATCACCCCAACCCGATCTATCGGCTGGGCGGGGTGATCGCGGCGCTCAACCGCTGGGGGCGGCGGTACGAGATCGACAACCGCTATGAGTCGGCCGGCGGCGTCGCCATCCCCAAGGCCCAGATCGCCGCGATCCGCGGCGGCGTGCCCTATGCTTTCGGCGCCGGGACGGAGGTCTGTAACCTCTATCTCGAAGTCGGCATGACACCGCGGCAGACGGTGGCGGATATTCTGCACATGCTGGAAGCCCTGGTCGCCGACGAAGGTCTCGGCGATATCGAGATCGAGCCTGTGGTCGTGCGCCATGGGTTCGAGGCCGACAGCCAGGCGGTGGCGCCCCTGGTGGCGGCCGTCGATGCGGCCACGCAACTGACCCTGGGCCACCCTGTCAAACGCGCCGCGCCGGTCTATTCCAGCATGTGGCGCGACCATAACGTCTTCAATATGCAGCGCATCCCGGCCATCACCACCGGGTTCAAGCGCTGGCGTCCGACCCCCCAGGATCTCGTCGACAGCGCGCTCATCTATGCCCTGACCGCCCTGGCGGTCTGCGGTCGCGGCGAGGTGAACGATGGGTCCGCGCGGACGGCGCCGGTCTATGGCGACAATCCATTTGGCGAGTAGGACCCATCATGACCACCGAGGCCCTGGACGTCGTCCCCCTGACCGCCCGTATCGGCGCTGAAATCCACGGCGTCGACCTGAACCGGCCGACCAATCATCAGCTGAAAGAGATCGCCGACGCCCTGGCCGAGCACCAGGTGATCTTCTTCCGCGACCAGCAGCTGAGCCACGAGAGCCACAAGGCGTTCGGCCGCGCCTTCGGCGAACTGGCGATCCACACCGGGGTTTCGGGTCTCGAAGATCACCCGGAGATCGTTGCCATCCACGCCGACGCCAACTCGAAAAATGTCGCGGGTGAAAACTGGCACTCGGACCTGACCTGCAACGCCGAGCCGCCCATGGGCAGCATCCTCTACCTGCCAATCGTGCCCGACATCGGCGGCGACACCCTGTTCGCCAGCATGTACGCGGCCTATGACGCGCTGTCGCCGAAGATGAAGGGCTATCTTGACGGGCTGACCGCCATCCACGACGGCGACCATGTCTATCGGCCGCTGTTTCCCGATGTGGACAGACGCTATCCCTGCAACGCCCACCCGGTGATCCGCACCCATCCGGTCACACAGCGCAAGGGCATATTCGTCAACGCCTCCTATACCACCCGCATCGTCGAAGTCCCGACGGATGAGAGCGACGCCATATTGCGCTTCCTCTACGCCCACTGCACCAACCCGAACTTCCATGTCCGCTTCAAGTGGCGGCCGAATTCGGTGGCCTTTTGGGACAATCGCTGCACGCAACACCTTGCGGTGTGGGACTATTTTCCGGCGACGCGGTCGGGCTTCCGCGTAACCGTGGCCGGGGACCGGCCGTTCTAAGCTCGCCGACCTGTTATTTTGACCGCCTGATCGCTGGACCCCGCACATGACCAAAACCACGATGACGGCGATCCAGATCCCCTATGCCAAGGGGCCATTCGAATTGGTCGAACGGCCGATGCCGGAGCCCGGCCCGCGGGAGGTGCGCATTCGCGTCGAAGCCTGCGGCGTCTGCCACAGCGACGCCTCGGCCAAGAACGGCGGTTTTCGCGGACAGATCTACCCCGTCATTCCGGGCCATGAGATCGCCGGCGTGATCGACGCGCTCGGCGAGGGCGTCACCGAGTGGAAGATCGGCCAGCGCGTCGGGGCTGGCTGGTTCGGCGGCCAGTGCGGCCGATGCGAACCCTGTCGCCGGGGCGACTTCATGGGCTGCGTCAACACCTCGATCCACGGAATCACCCGCGACGGCGGCTATGCCGAGGCGGTGATCGCCGCCGACGACGCCCTGGCCCTGATCCCCGATGAACTGGCCAGTGTCGAAGCGGCGCCGATGCTGTGTGCGGGGGTGACGACCTTCAACGCCCTGGCCCGCTGCGGCGCGCGCCCCGGAAGCGTGGTTGCGGTACTCGGCATCGGCGGCCTGGGACATCTGGCCGTACAGTTCGCCGCAAAAATGGGCTTCGAGACGGTGGCGATCGCGCGCGGCGCGGAAAAGGCGAACCTCGCCCTTGGCCTGGGCGCGAAACATTACATCGACAGCACGGTCGAAGATGTGCCGGCGGCGCTGCAAAAGCTCGGCGGCGCCCAGGCGATCATCGCCACCGGGTCCGGCGCGGACGGCCTGAGCGCCTCGATCAACGGCCTGACCGCCAATGGCAAACTGGTGATCCTCGGCGTGCCGGGCGATCCGATCCAGGTGTTCGCCTACCAGGTGCTCTACGGCCGCAGCATCACCGGCAGCGCCGGCGGGACGGGCCTTGAGTCCCGGGACGCCATGCGTTTCTCGGCCTTGAACGGCGTCAGGCCGATGATCGAGATCTTGCCGCTGGAGCAGGCGGCCGAAGCCTATGATCGCATGATGGCCGGCGATGCGCGTTTCCGCATCGTGCTGACGCCCTAGGCAAACCTTTGCAGGTTTGGTTGCACTTGGGACTCCTAGCGGCCGTTTGGAAATAGGTCGCCTGGCTTGGTTTGCGTGGTTCGAGACGCTCGCTGGCGCGAGCCCTCACCATGACGCCGTTGAGTAGGTGGCAAAAAACCTCGTCATGGTGAGGAGCGGACTTTCAGGTCCGCGTCTCGAACCACGCAAGGACCCATCCACCGCGATTTTCCAAACAATCTCTTGGCAGCCTTGAGACGCGGCGGGGTGAACCTTGCTTTGATTTTCCGACAGGTTTTCTCGCGGCCTCTCATCCACAAAATGGCCCGTAAGGGACCGCCGAAAAGCGCCCGTTTTCCTGGTGATGGGGTTTGATCCCGCCGCGCCCTGGTATATAATAATCATTATATAGGGAGACTCCCCATGCTCAGGTTCAAAGTCACAACCGTCGGAGCCTCCGCAGGCTTCATTCTGCCCAAGGAGGCCATGGCCCGGTTGAAGGTCCAAAAGGGTGACACGCTCTTCCTGACCGAGGCGCCTGACGGCGGCTATCGACTGACCTCCTATGATCCGGAATTCGACCGCCAGATGTCCCTGGCTGAGGACATCATGCACGAGGATAAGGACATCCTCCGGACCTTGGCGAAGTGACCGAATGGCGATGGGTCGGACTGAACCTTGTCCTGGCCATTCATGATCGGCAGATATCCGAACACGGCGGCCTCGATGGTCTGCGAGATTTAGCTGCAGTCGAGTCAGCCTTGGCCCGGCCGCGCAATCTGCTCGCCTATGAAAAACCCGACGCCGCCGATCTGGCCGCCGCATACGCCTATGGTCTTGCGCGCAACCACGCCTTTGCTGATGGAAATAAACGCACCGCTTGGATCGTCGCCCGCGTCTTCCTGGCCGACAATGGCAGCCGATTGCAATTCGATAAGGCCGCGGCGGTGCGCATCATGCAAACCCTCGCCGCCGGAGCCGTGACAGAACGCGAACTCGCGGAATGGTTTCGCGCGAGGATCGTCCATCCCGATATTTAGAGATCAGCGCCGGGGCTTCGCCAGACCAAGGTGATCGCGCAGGGTCGAGCCCGCATAGTCCCGCCGCTGCAGACCGCGCCGCTGCAGGACCGGAACCACCTGGTCGACGAACAGCTCCAGCTCCACCGGAATCTGCAAGGCCTGCATGATGAAGCCGTCGCAGGCGCCGCCCTGCAGCCAGGCCTGCATGAAATCGGCGATCTGCTCGGGGCCGCCTTCGCAGGTCAGGTGGTTCGAGGTCTTCGACGCCATGCGCTCGGCATAGGCGCCGACGGTCTCGCCCGGCTGGATGTCCTTGATCCATCGAATCCGGTCGCCGGTGATCATCGGCCGGTCCTCCAGCGTGGGAAGGATCTCATCCAGCGGGAAAGGGCGATCAAACGGGTAGTCGGTGAAGTCGAAATTGAACCGCTCGCACAGCAGGCCTCGCACCATCGCCGGGTGGATCAACTCGCGATAAAAGGCCTTCTTGTCCGCGATCTCCGCCGAGGTCGAGCCAATCAGCGGCATGAACCCCGGCAGGATCTTCACAGCGTCCGGGCTGCGTCCCTTGCTCATCGCCAGGGCGCGCAGGTCGGTGCGGAAGGCGCGGCCGCCCTCGAGATCCTTGAAGGCCGCGAAGATCGCCTCGCCATAGGTCGCCGCGAAATCCAACCCCCATTGCGACATCCCCGCCTGGATCAGCACCGGCTGGCCCTGGGGCGACGCCGGCGCGGTGCGCCACTGGGCCTTGACCTCGTCGACCACCTCATGCGCCAGGCCGTAGCGCACCGCATGTTCGGGATGCTTGTCACCCGTGAAGTTCCGCCCGGACGCGGCGCCGGAGGTGACCATGTTCCAGCCGGCGCGGCCGCCGCTCAGCCGATCGATCGTCGCGAACTTGTCCGCCAGCACTTTCGGCGCGTGATAGGTGGTCGAAAAGCTGGCGGCCAGGCCGATGTCGCTGGTGGCGCCGGCCAGGGCGGCGATCTGCACCAGCGGATCGAGCGAGTTGATCGAGACCTCGCCGAAAATCCGCCCGTTGCGCTCCCGCGCCGCCAGGGTGTCTTCAAAGAAGACCATGTCGAACTTGCCGCGCGCGGCGATGCGGGCGGTCTCGATATAGTGGTCGATGCTCAGCAACTGCTGGGGCCGGGTCGCCGGATGGCGCCAGGACCCGACATGGCCGCCGCTGGTCAGCATCCAAAAGCCCAGATGCAACTCGTGGCCCGGGCGGGCGGGGTCCTCGCGCGTCACTGAAACGTCTCCGCACGGGTCGGCGTCGTGAACCGATTGACCGGACGGGGCAGACCGATCCGGGCTCTGAAATCGCCCTGGCCAGCGGCGCTCGGCGCCGGGTCCAGCGCCCTGAGGACCGGGATCACCTCGTCCGCCAGCAGAGGAATGTCGATTAATGGCTCAACGGACTCGAAGACAAAGCCATCGCAGCGCCCGTCCGAATAGGCCTGAACCAAATGCTCGCGAAGGGCCGCACCGCCGCTTGCATGGTGGCGGGCGTCGACCTGCGTGACCGCCAGCAGTCGCGCGGATCCAGTCGGCGGGCGCGTAGCATCGAGCTGGTCCAGCGCGATCAGGGCTATGTCGGCGACGGCGCTCAACGCGCCCAAGGGCTGCATCAACACCGGCCACCCCTGAGGCGGGCGCGGCGCGTTTAGCGGACCATCGACGCTGAAATAGACGCCCTCATGCTGAATCCGGCGCACCTTGCCCGAGTCGGCGAACACCGAGGCGGCCTTGTCGAGCACCAGGGTGTCGTCGTCCCAGCTGTCGAAAAGCTGAAGCACCACATCCAGGTGCTCGGCTTCTCGCGCCGGATCGGTGTCCGGATCGTCGATCAACGGCAGCCAGCCGCAACGGCCGCCGGACAGCAGATCGAACGAGGCCAAGGCTCGCGCCACATTGAACGGCGCCCAGCTTGTCGGGATGCTGGCGACCAGGCCCATCCGTCGGGTCTTGGTCATCAGATAGGCCGCAACGGAAAGCGGATCGCCGCCGATCGAGCCGTCGGCGGCCGCAGCCAGATGAACAAAATCCAGTCCGGCCTGTTCGGCCAGGACCGCGCCCTCGGCCAAATCCTCGATACGCGGGCCCCCAAGTCGGAGCCTCCCGAGGCGGAGACCCAAGATCATGGGCTTGTCTGGCGTCGTCGCGCCTGGTCTTCCTGGCATGGTCAAACTCGCCCGCAACCCCGCCGCCGTCGAGCGGACACCCTATCCAAACACGCCGCCCGCGGAGTCTCGATTACGGGTTTCCGAACCAGTTCGTCGCCCCCGCCGACGCGCGCCCGGCACGTCAGGTCCTGATCCCCAATTGCCATTTTTTGAAACGGGTCGAGACCGCCTCCAGGTTCTCCGCCCACCACACATCGTCCGACGGAAACAGTTTCGCGGCCAGGGCCGGATTGGTCGGAACCATGTCGGCGTCTTCCTTGGGCATCAGTTTGAGCGAGCCCAGATTGGGCGTGCCATAGTGGGTGAGCCGGCTGAACTCGGCGCAGGCGGCCGGACTGCTGATCACCGTATTGATCAGCTCAAAGGCCGCCTTGGGGTTTCGGCTGGTCTTCACCACGCACAGGTACTCGCCCTCGACCATGCACTGATTGAAGCTGAACCCGATGTTCGCGCCGCCTTGATTGGCCTTGGCCACGCGATAGGGCCAGGTGCTGGCCATCGACACCTCCGACGAGATCAGCCGCTGGATGGTCTCCTCGATGGCGTGGGACCAGATGATATTTTGCTGGCCAAGGCGGTCCAGGCTGCGGAAGGCGCGATCGACATCGAGCGGGTAGAGATTGGACGGCGAAACACCGTCGGCGATCAGGGCGATCTCCATCACCCCGGCCCCGCCATTGACCGGATCCAGGGAGCGCTTTCCCGGCCGGCGCCGCACGTCCCAGACATCGGCCCAGCCCGCCGGTTGCAAGGATGGCCCGATCTGGCGCGTGTCCCAGGCGATACAGCTGTTGAAGATGGCGTACATGATCCCGCAAGGCTTTACATATTGCCCGGGCACGCCCTTCAGCTTGACGATATCGGTGTCGATGGGCAGCAACAAATCCTGGCGGATGGCCAGTTCATACTCGGGGCCGGTCAGTTCGAATATGTCCCATTGAGGATGGTCGGTGACGGTCTGCAACTTGGCCATGGCCAGGGACGTCGCCGGCGACATATTGACCTTGACGCCGCTCCTGGCCTCGAAGTCGTTGACCCATACCCGGCGAAGAACCTGATTATACATGCCGCCGCTGGCGGCGAAGCCAATGCTGCTTGCTTCCTGGCCAACAGGACGCCCGCAACCGATCAGCGGCGAGGCGGCCAACGACGTGGCGGCGGCCAGCCCCAACAGTTTTCGCCGGCCGAGTCCAATCGCCTGGGATTCGACTTCCATGATCCCGCGCTCCTGATCCGCCCCGCTCGATAGCCGGTCTGTCCCGCGCCCGCTCATGACGGCCGCACCCAGTCTCGGCCCCCTGAGGCGCCGGGCCCTGGTGAAATTTTACGCACAATGTACAGCCGCCGCATTCTCGGCGGGCGGTCTTGCCGAACGGTCGGGCGGATCGCTGCGCCCCGACGACGCGCGCCTGGCGCCCTGCTAGAAATAATCCCGGGATTCAAAGGTCTGACGGATGACGTCGGCGATCCCCCAGTGTTTTGGCCGGCCAGTCCTTTGCGATTAAGCCGGACGATGCATCCTAATGCATGCATAAGTAAATTCTTGATCCAGAGCGCCATGATTTGTTGTCAATTTGTGTTGCCAGCGCCATCCTGCCCATTCCTGCAGGCATGTCGAGGCACATATGCCCATAAGGGTTTCGTTTTACTGAGGCAGGGTTGCGGCGAAAACTAATTGGTAGCTTTGAGGCGGTCTGTCTTCATACCTTAAACTAGGTCTGAAGGGGGATCGGGATGTCATTCAGTTCGACAGTCTGTAAATCAATTCTACTACGGGGTGTATCCGGCATTGGCTTACTCGCCGCGATGGGCGTCATAAGTCATGCCGCGGCTCAGGGGGGGGCAACGCTGGCCGCAGCGGCCAGTTCGGCCGCTCCGTCCACCCTGGAAGAGGTGGTCGTCACCGCCGAGCGACGGTCTTCGGACATTCAGAAGACGGCGATATCGATCACCGCCGTCACGGCCTCGACCCTCGACAAGTCTTTTGCGACCCAGATCGCTGACATGAACGCCGTGGTGCCCAGCCTGGAGATCACCAAGACATCCGGCATCGAGCAGCTGGTCACCATCCGCGGCGTCGGATCGGAAACCCCGGAAAACTCTTCCTCGACCCTTCCCGGTGTGTCGGAATTCATCGACGGCGTCTATATCGCCAGCAGCATTTCGCTCGACCAGACCCTTTTCGACATCGACCGCATCGAGGTCCTGCGCGGCCCTCAGGGCGACCTCTACGGTGAGAGCTCGATCGGCGGCGCGATCAACATCGTCACCAAACAACCCAAGCTGCACGTCTATGACGGTTCGGGGGACGTCAGCTACGGCAACTACAACCTTCAGCGCGAGCGGCTTGAGGTCAATATCCCCGTCGGCGACGATTTCGCGATCCGCGCCTCGGCCCAGCACTACCAGCATGATGGCTTCGCCACCGACACCGCGCCAAACCTCGCCGGTTTCAAGGAAGACGACGCCAACGACACCAGCGGCAAGCTGACCCTGTTGTGGAAGCCGACGGATCACTTCTCGGCCACGCTCACCGGCCAATGGTATCTGGCCGACACCCACGGCGCCGAGCAGAAGAACATCAACGACCCGAACTCCAACCCCCGTCGGTTCAACCAGGACTTTGCGGGCCTGTTCAATCTCTCAACCCAACTCTACCACCTGAACTTGGAATGGGACCTGCCCTGGGCCGAGATCAAGTCTGTCACGGCCTATCAGCACCTCGACCACGTGACACGGGAAGACAGCTCGCGCAGCTCCTTCGCCCTGCTCGGCTCCTATGACGACGTCCCGGGCTGGACCGACAAGGTGACCAACTACAGCGAAGAATTCGACATACTGTCCCTGCCGGGTTCGCCGCTCGAATGGATCGTTGGCGGGTTCGGCGAGAACATCGCCAGCGTTTCAACCACCGCGGAATTCGAAGGGCCGACCACTCCGAGCGCTACGTGTCCGCCGGACCCCGGACCGATCGCAGATCCATCAGAGCTTGTTGTGCCTTCCGATATCTCCACCAACCCGACCTGCAATCTTTCCTATGGGAATATCAGCACCTCGACTCGCCAGGGCGCGGCGGCCTTTTTCCGGGCGACCTATCACCTGCTGCCAAATCTGCGGATTTCGGCCGGCGCGCGGTACAATTGGGACCGGTATTCCAACGACAGCTACAATTTCAGCCATTTTGGCATAAGCACATCTGCCCACGCCTATTCCGCCTCAACGCCGACATGGCGGTTCGAGGCGGATTATGACCTCACGCCGTCAAACCTGATCTATGCCAGCATCGCCCGCGGCTACAAACCCGGCGGCGTCAACGGCAATTCCGGTCAGGCCGTGGTCAAGAACACCTTCTCCGCCGAAACCAACGACGGCTATGAAATCGGCTCGAAGAACTATTTCCTGGATCACTCGCTCCAGTTCAATGTCGATGGCTTCTACTACGACCACCGTAATTTCCAATATATCGAACAGGACCCGGTTCCGTTCGACGACGGCATGGCCAATATTCCGCACGTCCGCGACTATGGCTTGGAGTTCGAAGGTCACTATCGCGGCATGGAGAGCAAACTGCACATTGACGGCACCCTGACCCTCGAAAAGGGTGAGGTGGTCGGCAAGTACCTGACCATCGACTCGACGACGGCAAACACCTTCGAAGGTCCCAGCTACTCCGGCAACAATGAACTCGCCACCTTCGGGCCCTGCGCCTTCAGCGGCGCCTATTACAGCCCGGCCTGCTGGGCGCAGGTCGAGGCCGCGGCGAAAAATATCCAGGGCAAATCGCCTCCGGCCGAGCCCAAGGTTGCGGGTGCGATTTCTGTCTCCTACGATTTCGACGCCCCGGGCGGGGTGCTGACGCCCTGGGTGCAATATGTCTATCGGGGCTCCGAGTGGGCGCGGATCTTCAATGAACCGTCGCTGGACAAGGTGCCCGCCTATGGCGTGACCAACCTCAACATAACCTATATTCCCGAGGCCAACCGGCGCCTGAAGATCACCTTCACAGGCACCAACCTGTTCAATGTGAATGGAATCAACTCCCAGTACACCGATCCCTACGGCACCGCACAGACCAGCCGCCAGTACATCTCGCCCCGCCAGGTCATCGGCACGATCGCCTATTCGTTCTAGGCGCCAGATCCGATCTGGCGTGCTTGATTTTAGAGACTTTGGGCCCGTTGACGGTAAAGGCGTCAATTTTTCATTGCGCTCATCCCCGCGAAGGCGGGGATCCAGGTGCAACCCACTCAATTCTGTGGATGAATCTGGATCCCCGCCTTCGCGGGGATGAGCGGAATTGAGATTTGACCCTGGATCGCGGCGCAGCGAAGTTTATGGCTTGGCTGCGCCGCGCTTGTCTTCTGGCTGTGATAGGACCAAGGCCGGCCGACCTTCGGCCATTGCGCGGGCTTTACCCTTGAATCACCATCGTCGCCGAGTTGAGGACGCCGCAGCCGAAGGCGGCTCCATATGAGCGTCTGCGTGGTCGGCTCGCTCAACCTCGACATTATCTGCCGGGTCGCCCGACTGCCCCAGCCAGGCGAGACGGTCGCAGGACACGGGGTGGACCGCCTGCCCGGTGGTAAGGGCGGCAACCAGGCCGTGGCGGCGGCCCGGTGCGGCGCGGCGGTGCGCTTCATCGGATCGGTGGGCCAAGACGAGGCCGGCGAAATCATGCTCGCCAGCCTGGACAGCGCTGGTGTGGCGACCGCCGACGTGATCGCCCATCCCGATCTTCCCACCGGCCAGGCCTTCATCTGGGTTTCCGAGGCGGGTGAGAACAGTATTGTCGTCGCCGGCGGCGCGAACCACGCCCTGACGCCCGATATGGTTCTGCGCGCCTTGCGCCTCGACGGCCAGGTGGTGCTCGCGCAGCTGGAAACGCCCGTCGACGCCATCGAGGCCGCTTTCGCAGCCGCCGCGTCTTCGGTCCGGATCTTGAACGCCGCCCCGGCGATCGACGACGGGCGCCGGTTGTTCCCCCTCACCGATATCCTGATCGTCAATGAGACCGAGCTTGCTCACTATGCGGCGACGGCCGTGTCGGCGGATCACGATGCGATCGCCGCCGCCGCGCGCAGCCTTCTGTCCTCACCCGGCCAGACGGTGATCGTCACCCTGGGCGCTGTGGGGGCCTTGGCTGTGAGCCAGGACCTAGTCATCTCTGTCGAAGGCCGCTCGGCGCGGGTCGTGGACACCACCGGCGCCGGCGACTGCTTCTGCGGCGTCCTGGCCGCGAGGCTGGCGGCAAAAGATGGGATCCAGACGGCGATGACCTTCGCCAACGCCGCCGCCGCCTTGTCGACGCAGCGCCTGGGCGCGACGCCCTCCATGCCGACCCTGACCGAAATCCAGGCGACTCTGGCCGAGGGCTAGGCCTAAGGATTCTTGCAGAAATAACTAAACCACTGAAAATAAGTCCGCTCATCCCCGCGAAGGCGGGGATCCAGATTCATCTACAAAATTCAGTGGGTTGCACCTGGATCCCCTGCGCGGGGATGAGCGCAATGAAAAATTGAAACCTTTATTTGTCAACGGACCCTAACGCTCTCCCCGCCTATAGGCGCGCGGCGAAATCCCGTATTGATCGCGAAACGCCCGGCTGAAATGCGCCGAACCATTGAAGCCCCAGCGAAAGCAGATGGTGGAGATGGAGCTGTCGGCGTAGCGCGGATTGACCATGTCCAGGCGGCTTCGCTCGAGGCGGCGCAGACGCAGATAGTGGGTGAAGCTCTCGCCCGCGCCAGCGAACAGCTTCTGCAGATAGCGCGGCGAAACCCCCTCCGCCTCCGCCACCTTGCCTAGACTGAGATCCGGTTCGGACAATAGGGTCTCGATCGTCTGGCGCACGCGGTGGAGGTGCGCCTCGCGGGCGCCTCCCGAGCCTTGCGCATCCGCGACATCGCCGGTCAGCCCCGCCGCGAGAAACTCAGTGACCGCCAGTTCGATCGGCCGCAACTGGTCGGCCGACAGGTCCTCCAGCCGATCGGCAAGGGCCCGCAGCAGGCCCGCGAAGACATGGTTCAGCGGTTGGATCGCCGACAGGTGCCCGACCTTCAGCGCCCGGGGCGCGACCAGCCTGTGGTCCAGCGCGACCCGGGGCACGGTGATGAACAACAGGCGAAAACGGGTCTTGAAGGTCAGCGAGGCCGCAACCCCGGTGGGACCAAAGACGATGTCTCCCGCTTCGACGCACGCCTGTGATCGGCCATCGTCCAGGACGGCGGCGCCCTCCAGCAGGACCGCCAGCCAGACCGCCGCGGGCTGATCCGGGTTGCGGCCGGAAATCTCCTGGGCGCCCGCCCGCACCACCGAAAACTCCATGCCCAGGGGCGAGACCAGGCAAGTGACGGAGGCGCTGGCGCCGTCATCTTCCGGCGCCGCTTCGACCGGAAGCCGCAGACGCACCATCGCCTCGCGCCAGGCTTCGCGCCGCTCGTGACGCGGATAGACGTCGGTGGTGAACTGCCAGGCCTTCACGGGGCCTACGCGGGCTCGGCCGGCGGCTCGCGCGCCGGAAAAATCGAACGCGGGACGCGCACATGCACGCCCTGGCGACCATCGACCACCTGGGTGACCGCAAAATCCGTCGCCACGCTCATCAGGGAATAGGCGTCGTTGCGCGACAGGCCGACATGGTCGGTGAGCAGGCCCAGCATGCCGAGCGAGGCCTCACGCATGGCCACATTGAGATCTTCATTGAACCCGTGAACGATCCAGTAGTTGGGCGTCTCCAAAAGCGGGCTCGGGACGGTGAAATCCTTGCGCAGCACGATCTGGAACAGGACGTTCAACGAGGACTCGATCGCCGTGCCCGAAAGCTCTCCGTCGCCCTGGCTGACATGCGGATCGCCTATGGAGAACAGGCCTCCCTCGACCTGCACCGGATAGTACATGGTCGCGCCCGCGCCGATCCGCCAATTGTCGATATTGCCGCCATGCAGGCCGGGCGGAATGGTCGAGACGCGGCCGGCGACGTCCGGCGCCACGCCCGCCGTGCCCAGATGGGGCCGCGCCGGCACGCGCACGCCCTTCAGCGCCGGCTGGCGGTCACAGGCGGGACAATGGGTGATGGTCCCGGGCGTCAGATATTTTCCAGGAAAATCATAGGCGTACAGGGCGCTGGCGTGTTCGTAATTGGGATCGAGCTGGTAGATGGTCACCCGCTCCTTTTCGCCGAACTCCTTGTAGAGATAGCCCCAGTTGGCGGCGAGGTTGGAACCATAGGCGCAGCGCGGAACCATCCGCAGATAGCGCACCTCCAGGATGTCGCCGGGCATGGCGCCCTCGACGAAGATCGGCCCGGTCATGATATGGACGCCAGGATTGCGGTCGGCCTCCGGCACCTCGCGGAAGATGGCTGTCACGCCCTCGTCCATCATCAGTTCCGGCGCATCGCCAGCGTGGTGGGTGATGGCCTCCGCCTGGACCAGATCGCCGCTCTTGACCGTGAGCGCCGGGGCCAGGCTGGCGTCGAAATAGCCCCAGTGAATCGTCTTTGGCGTCGCGGCCAGATGGTGCAGCGCGCCAGGTGCGGAGTCGGGACGGGCCGCGCCCGGCTCACAGATGAACGGCATGCTCTGCTCCTGATTTTTGCGGGGCTTTGCGCCAGCGCCGCCAGGTTTCCTGGTAGCGCGGCGTCAGCCACTGATTGAACTGGCCCTGAGCCCCCTCCTGCCAGGAGTAGCGACCGCGCGCGGCGAAGCGGGAGCGCAGGCCCTGCTGCACCAGGCCATCCACATGCATGTCCTGGGCTATGATGGCGCCGGCGGCCCCCATGATCATGTTCAGGCGCCCTTCGAACCCAGGCGCCTGGGTGGCGCCCGGCGCGACCAGCACCCCGGTGTCCTGATCCAGCGACTCCGGCCCCGTGGCCCGCAGGATCAGATAGATGACAAGGTCGTTGGTCATCACCAAGGACAGGGTCGGCGGCACATTGGCGAAGGTCATCCGGTTGCGGTCGACATCGCTCAGACCGGGAAACAGCGGCAGCACCGCCTTTTGGGTGAAGTTGAAGCTGGCGTCGGCGTGGGTGGTGCCGTTGTAGCGCAGAAAGCCCGCATCATCCGGCTCCGCGTCCGGAAAGCTCGCCAATTCGCTCGGCACAAAGTCGTGCAGCGGGCCAGCGTGCAGCTTGCTGGCGTGATAGCCGTCATTGTTGTTCTCGAACATCACCTTCCAATTCCAGGCGAAGGACCCGGTCATGGGCGCAAGACCCTCGGCGGAGGCTAGGTCATAGGGGGCGATGGCGGCGGCGACCTTGGCCAGGCGCGGCGCCAGAGGCGGCGCCTCGGCGTCGAAATTGATGAAGACGAAGCCCAGCCAGATCTCGACCTTGAAGCCGGGCAGGCGGACGGAGGTCTTGTCGAAGTCGCAGGTCCGCTCCATCGCCGGCGCGTTGATCAGGGCGCCGTCCAGGCCATAGACCCAGTGATGATAGGGACAGACGAAGCCGCGGGTGTTGCCGCGCCCTTCGGCCACCAGCATGGCCCTGTGCTGGCAGACAGAGGACATGGCCTTGATCTCGCCCTGGCGCGTGCGGGCGACCACGATCGGCTCGCCGATGATCTGGGTGGTGAAATAGTCCCCCGGCTCGGCGACCCAGGACTCGCGCCCGACGCACAGCCATTCGTGATTGAACAGGGCCTCCTTCTCGAACGCGTAGAAGCCCTCGTCGGTATAGCAGGCCGGCGGCAGGGTCTCGGCTCGGTCGAGGCTGACGGTCGAACTCGACAGGCTGTCGAAGAAGGCGTCGTTGAGTAGGGTCATGGCCGGGGCCCTCAAAATCCAAGCCCAAGGCTAGGCGCGAGGGTCGCCGCAGTCTTGCACCAGCACGCACGAGGAGTTGCTAGATGCGGGGGAGCCATGGCCGGGGCCGGGTTTATGGGCGCCGTCGCGCCGTGAGCGCTCAGGGGTTGATCAGGCGACTTCGGATGGGATGGAGCGGCCGGCTGACGGGTCAAGTCATCAGTGCGCGCGCGGACAAGACGCCTTGGGCCAAGGCGGTTAGACTATCGCCACAATCGCGTTCCCAAGGCCGCCCATGACCCTCGCCGTGCTCCCCAAAACCCGACACCTGAAGCCCGGCTTCGGCGCTGAAATTCTGGATATCGATCTGGCTCACGCGGACGACGCGACGCTTGATGGCGTGGTCGAGGCCTTCAACCGCTACGGCGCGGTCTTGATCCGCGGCCAGGCGATGGCGGCGGACGACCTGGAGCGCTTCATCGCCCGGTTCGGCGAGCCCGAAGACCATACCCTGGTCGAAAACACCTTGCCCGGTCACCCCAAGGTCTATGTGCTGTCCAATCGTATCGTCAATGGAAAGACCATCGGCGCCCACAACGACGGCATCGGCTGGCACACCGACTATAGCTACCGGGCCGAGCCGGTCATGTGCACCATGCTCTATGCGGTGGAGGTGCCGGCGGAAGGCTCGGACACCCTGCTGGCCGACGGCTGCGCCGCCTGGAACGCCCTCTCGCCCGAGCGTCAGGCGCAGCTGGACGGCCTCAAGCTGCATCACAGCTGGGAGCATTTCATGAAGACGCGGGACTATAACCGCCAGGAGGAGCTCGATCCCAAACTGCTGGCTGAAAATCCGGATGTCATCCATCCTTTGATCCGCAGCCATCCCGCCGACGGCCGCAAGGCGCTGTGGGCCTCCACCGGAACGGTCAAGGAAATCGTCGGCATGCCTAATCCGGAAGGCCTGGCCCTGATCGATGAGCTGGTCGAGTTCATGACCCAGCCCGAATTCGTCTATCAGCATAAGTGGCGCGTCGGCGATATTCTGGTGTGGGACAATCGCTGCACCCTGCACACCGGCACCCTGTACGACGACACCAAATATGTTCGCGAGATGCACCGCCTCTGGGCCAAGGGCGACCGGCCCTACTGATGACCAGTTCTCAATTGTCGCGCGCCTGGCTGATCACAGGCGTCAGTTCCGGACTGGGCCTGGCTCTCGCCAAGGCGGCTCTGGCCGCTGGAGATACGGTCGCCGGCACCGTCCGCAAGGACGCCGACCGCGTCGTGTTCCAAGCCCTGCACGCCGAGCGCGCCATCGGCGTGATCATGGACCTGACCGACGAAGCCGGCGTCCATGCCGCGGTCGCCGAGGCCGAACGGCGCATGGGCCGCATCGATATCTTGGTCAATAACGCAGGCTACGGCCTGATCGGCGCGATCGAGGAGGCCAGCCTCACCGAGGCGCGCGCCCAATTCGAGGTCAATCTTTTCGGCGCCATGGCCGTGATCCAGGCGGTGCTGCCGGGCATGCGCGCGCGGCGGGCGGGACGGATCTTGAATGTCACCTCGGTCAGCGGCCTGGCCGCCTGGGGCGGAACGGGGGTCTACTGCGCCAGCAAGTTCGCCCTCGAGGGCCTGAGCCAGGCCCTGGCGCAAGAGGTGGCGGAGCTGGGGATCAAGGTGACCAACATCGCGCCGGGCGGCCTGCGCACCGACTATGCCGGGCGCTCCCTGGCCCTGACCGAAAAGACCCTCCCCGACTATGATGGCGCGGCGCGCTACGCGCGGCGCGTGCTGACGGAAAACGCCGGCCAGGAATCCGGCGATCCGGCCAAGGCGGCCGCCGCTATCCTGGAGGTGGCCGGCGCCGAGACCCCGCCCATGCACCTGCTGCTCGGCGTCGACGCGGTCCACTACGCCACCCGCGCCGCGGGCCAGCTCCAGACCGACCTGGGGGAGTGGATCACCTTGACCACAGGCATCGCGGCGCGGCCCTGAAATCGACCTGCGCGCCTCTCATCAGTTGGAGGCGCCCGAACAGCCAGCGGTGCGCCAATCCAATGCATCGCCCATTGACGTGTAAATTTCACAAAGCGGACGGCTGAAGTCGGACCCTTTTTAGCTAAGCTTGATCCTTGGGTGGAGCTTGGCCTCTTGATGAGAACGATCGCTGTGATTGGTCGCAAAGGCGGGTGCGGCAAGACCACGCTCGCCGTCCATCTCGCCATAGGCCTGCATCTTCGTGGTCGCGCCACGGTGTTGGCCGACACCGACCCCCAACGCTCGGTTATCGAGGTTTTCAAGGCGCGGCAGGGGCCCGGGCCGGCCGTCGTGGCCTCGTCCGCGCCCAAGCTTTTCGCCCTGCAGCTCGCCATGGCGCGGGCGCATAGCGAAGCGCTGGTGATCGACACGCCGGCGGTGCTGGAGGAGGAAGTCGCCCAGGCGGTGGTGCTGTCCGACCTGGCCCTTATGGTCGTGCGCCCGACTTTTCTCGATCTGGCCGCGGCGGTGCGCACCAGCAATATCATTCAGAGACTGCGAAAGCCTGGGCTCGTGGTGCTCAACCAGGCGCCGCCCGCGCGGGGCGCCGTCGAGGCGCCGAGCGTGGCTCGGGCGATCGAGGCGCTTCGGCTGCTGCGGCTGCCTGTCGCTCCCATGGTGATTCGGGCCCGAGCCTCCTATCAGTCGGTGATCGAGACCGGCCGATCCGCAGAGGAGCTAGCCGGCGAGACCCTGCCGGCGCTGGAGATGAGGGCGTTTTGCGATTTCGTCCATCGCTTCGCCTTCGCCTCTCGCAAGGACGGAATTATCGCCAGAACCAAGGCCTAGATCACGGCGGCCTAGTCTCGGCCAGCGGTCAGCCTTGATCAGGGACAGCCCGCCGCTTCGGCCGGAATGCGCGGCGACTGGAGCCCAATATTCCAGTTCCACGGCGTATTGCCCTGCGCCCGCCGCCGGCACACCACCGCCTCGTGAAGCGGATACATGCCAGGCAGGAGATGAGCCGAGGCGTGTGGCGCATCTGTAAAGGCCATATAGGCTTGGCCCGACCCATAGGCCGGCCATTTGGGCTGCCCGCTAGCCTCGGGCGCGCCGGTCTTGGCGAAGCTGGTCCAGTACCCGATCATGGCGTCGGAAAGTGCCGTCTCCGCCGGGGTCGACGGCGGCTTCGGCCAGGCCGGCGCCAATCGCTCGGCCGTTCCGAACACAAAGGGCAACTCGCTCGCATGGAAGCCATGCAGGCCCGCGGAATCAGCGGCGGGATAGCCGTGGTCGAAGAAATAGAGATAGGCCGGCAGCCCCAGCGCCGCCTGTTTTGCGACCAGCCGCTCCGCGGTCCAGCCGTAAAGACCATCGCGCGTCGCCGCCAGCACGCTCTCTTGAAGATTGTCGCTCGGGTAGAGCTTGAGGAAGGCGTCGGCGAGATCGCGATAGCGGTCGCGAATGGCGCCCTCATAGGCCGCCGCGCTCGACGGCGCATGCGGCGCGAGAAACCGTAGAGACCGGATTTCGCCGCTGTTGAAACCGGCCAATACCGGGACGGGCGCCTGCTCTCCCCGGTCGAACACCTCGGCGATCTGCCGCGGCAGGATGCGCCCGTCGATGGTCGCGAACGGCGGGAAGCCTGCCGCGGCCGCCGCGTTGGTCAGCGTGCGCGCATCCATGGCGCGCAGGTCGCCGATCGTATGGGCGCCCAGCCTCACGGTCACGGTCGCACCGATGGTCTCGGACGCCATTTCACCGAACCTTGGTCGCCGCAGCTCGGGCGTGGAGATCATGTAGGAGCTTTCCGCGATGGCCTTGGCGAACAGGCCGCGCGCGCTGGGCGCCGCCATCAGATAGAGCACGCTCAGCCCGCCGGCCGATTCTCCGGCGATGGTGACATTGGCCGGATCGCCGCCGAACGCGGCGATATTCCGCTGGACCCAGCGAAGCGCTTCGATCTGGTCGAGCAGTCCATAATTGCCGGAAATCCCGAGCGGGGATTGGGCGCTGAGGTCGGGGTGGGCCAGATAGCCCAGAACGCCGAGGCGATAATTGATCGAAACGACGATGACACCCTGCCGGGCGAGTTTGGCGCCGTCATAGATGGCCTGGCGGCTCGACCCGCTCGACAGCGCGCCGCCGTGGATCCAGACGAACACCGGGGCCTTGTCCGCCGCGGCCGGCGCCCAGATGTTGAGCGAGAGGCAATCCTCGCTCATGGGCGGCGGCGGCTCGGCATAGACGCTCGCCATCGCTTGGGTCGGCTGGAAACAGGCGGGCCCGAACTCCGTCGCCTTTCGAATCCCCGCCCATGCCGACAGCGGTCTGGGTGGCGTCCAGCGTGCGACGCCCACGGGCGGCTGAGCATAGGGCAGGCCCTTGAACACGCGCACAGCGCCGTCCAGCCGCCCCTCTACGGCGCCAGCCGGGGCCTGGACCACGGGATCCGACTGGCCCCAGGCGGGCAATGAGATGAGCATGAGAGCGGTCGCGGCGCAGCCCGCGAGCTTGCGATGGAATGGAGTCATTGGCTCTCTCCAGGCGAGGCGTTCTTCCGCTTCAGCACCCGCGCCAAGGCCAGGAACAGGGCTATGGCCAGGCCGTAGAACGGAAGAAGGCTGAGGAAGGCGAATTGCAGCGAGTGGTGCGGGTGGCTCGAACGAAACAGATCGCTCATCGCCCCCACATAGGTCGGCCCCAGTCCCAGGCCGATCAGGTTCATGACCAGCAGCAGCAAGGCGCCAGACAGCACGCGCTGGTCCGGGCGCACCTCTTCCTGGACCAGCGTGACCGCCGACGAAAGGTAGAAATAGTTCAGGCAGGTCGGCCCGATCAGGAACATCAGGGCGATCGGCCAGGACGGCGCCCAGATAAAGCCAAGGAACAGCGGCGCGGCCGCGGCGAGCGAAAGCGCCGGGATCAATGCATAGGCCTGCTTGGATCTACGCGTGAACCGATCGATCACCCGCCCGGACACGAAGATCCCGCCACTCATGCAAATGCCGACCAGCAAGGCGTAGTAGATCGACACCTGATGCAGCGTCATCGCCTTTTCACGCATCAGGAACAGCGTCGTGAAATTTCCCGCTCCATAGGTGATGATCTGGGTGGCGCCGCTGCCCAGGGCCACGAGCAGAAGCGCCGGATTTGAAAAGAACATCGCCAAGGTGGCCGCGAAGCTGGGTTTGCTCACTTCGGATTCGCCGGGCGCCGGCAAGGGCGCCGCATCGAGGCGGCCTTGACGAGGCTCGCGGACGACGAGAGTGACGAGGAGGGCGGCGACTAGGCCCACCGCGCCAAGGACAACGAAGGCGTGGCGCCAGCTATAGGCGACGGCGATCGACGCGCCTAACGCGACCCCCAGCGCCTGCCCGATCGGCGGCCCCAGGTTGAACAGGCCGAGCGCCGTGCCACGACGACCGGGCGGGAAATAGTCGGAAATGATCGCGTAGGACGGGGGCACGCCTCCCGCTTCGCCAATCCCCACCGCCATGCGTGCGGCGACGAGTTGCGGATAGCTGGCGGAAAGGCCACAGGCGATGGTCGCGGCGCTCCACAGCGCGCAGGCGATGGACAGGACTCTCACCCGGTTCGTCTTGTCGGCCAGCCAGCCGACCGGGATCGAAATCAGGCAATAGAACAGGGCGAAATATAGCCCACCCACCCGGCCAAGCTGGCTGTCGGAGAGATGCAGCTCATCCTGTATCGGCTTGGCCAGGATCGACAGCAGCTGACGATCCAGAAAATTGAGGACGTAGACAAAGGCCAGGACACCGAGAACGATCCAGGCGCGCGCGTCAGGTCCGGCGGAACGCCCCGCCACCACCTCATCAGACCCACCACGCTTCAACTGACACCCCCCTTGGCGCCGATCTTTCATGCCGACGCTGCCGTCAGCATGCCCTCTTCAAGTCGCCGGGGTCAACACTCACTAACGCGTGCGTGAATATAAATTCAATGGGCGGGCCTAGGGGATTCTAGGCGGACGCTGGGTTCGCAGGGGCGTCAAGACTCTCGCTTGGCGTCGCGGTCAGCTGTCACCGCTGAGCGCCATGAAGCCTGCGGCCATGAACCTTGCCATGCGCTGCTTTACGGCCTCGAAATCGTCCGACCTGCAGATGCCTCCGGAGAGGCGGTCGATCCGGCCGGAACGGGCGAGGGTGTTCATCAGCGCGCCGGTGACGAAATGATAGCTCCAGAAGATGTCCTCTTCCGAGGCGTGCGGCAGCGCACGCTTCAGGATGGCGACCAGCTTCAGCACGACGGGATCGAAGTGCACGTCCATCAGTTCGGCGCCTTCGGGGCTGGTGCTGACGCGCGCGCAGAAGGCGGCGTAGTTCATCCACAACTCGCCGCCGTCGATATAGAGATCGAAATCAGTGTCCAGAAACGCGTGCAGCGCGCCTTCGACGGTGGGCTTATCGCCAGCCTCCGCCTCATAGCGATCCAAGGCTTCCATCCTGCGGCCGCTGGTCGTGCTGGCCCGCCGCGCGAACACCGCCTCGAACAGGTTCCGCTTATCTTCGAAATAATAGTGCAAAAGAGTCGTATGGACTCCGACGCGCTGCGCTACGTCGCGAAGCGTCACGCCGTTCAATCCGTTTTTGGAAAACAAGTATTCCGCGGCGTCGAGGATTTGCTCGAGCGTCTCCGCGCGCTGCTCCGCCTTGCTGCGGCGGACCCGCTTCACTGTCGACCCCTCGGGCATCAAGCCAACCTCTTCGATCCTCGGGGTGACCGGCTCGGCGCGAGCCCGTCAGGAACTGGACCCTCCGTCAACAACATCCCCGCTCGCGTATTCGGCACGCAGTTGGTTCTTGTCAATCTTTCCCGTAGCGGCCAGCGGCATCGTCTCGATCTGCATGATCCGATCCGGAAGCCACCAATCGGCGACCTTACCACGAAGGAAGTTGAGCAAGGACTGTGCATCGGCGGTATGCCCCTGCCGTAGCTCGACGATAAGAACCGGACGCTCACCCCATTTCGGGTCCGCCCTGGCGATGACCGCGACCTGGCCCACGGCGGGGTGCCGGCCGAGGATTTCTTCGATCTCCGCCGGGTTGATCCATTCGCCGCCGGACTTGATCAGGTCCTTGGATCTCCCACGGATGGTGAGATTGCCGGCGTCGTCGATGCTGGCCAGGTCGCCGGTGTCGAAATAGCCCTCCGCATCCAAGGCGTCGGTCTCGGCCTTGAAGTAGCGGTCCACCACGCTGGCGCCCTTCACCTTGAGATGACCCATCACGCCGCGCTGTTGGGCCAGGGCGACACCGTCGGCGTCGGTGAGTTTGAGGTCGAGTCCCATGGCTGGCCGGCCTGACGCCCGCGTCTCGGACGCCGCCGCGTCGGGCGGGGCGACCGTGCCCAGGGGCGACAATTCGGTCATGCCCCAGCTGGTTTGCACCCGCGCGCCCAACCGCTGCTCCATTCGCTGGATCAGCGCTTCCGGGCAACTTGAACCGCCGATGATCACCCGCTCCAGCTGAGGCAGTTCGCCGCCTACGGCGTCCAGGTGATCGAGCACGCCCAGCCAGACGGTCTGCACGCCGGCGGCGATGGTCACGCCTTCGTCCCGCATCAGCATGGCCAGGCTCGCGCCATCGGTCTGGCGACCCGGCAGCACCAGCTTGGCGCCGACGGCCGGGGCGGCGAACGGCATACCCCAGCCGTTGGCGTGGAACATGGGTACAGCGACCAGCAGGACGTCCCGGGCCGTCAGGGCGAAGGCGTCCGCCTGCAGGGCGCGCAGGGTGTGCAGATAGTTGGAGCGATGGGTGTAGAGCACACCCTTGGGGCTGCCTGTGGTGCCCGAGGTATAGCAAAGCCCTGCCGGCGTCTCCTCGCTGAACCCGCCCCAGGCCGCCGGGACGCCGTTCGCCTCGAGCAAGGCCTCATGGGCCCACACCTGGGCCCTGTGGTCCTCCAGGCGGTTTGGCGGCCCTTCGCCGTCCAGGAAAATGATATGTTCGAGCGTGGGGCAAAGCGGCGCCAGTTCCGCCAGCAGGGGCGCCAGATCGGCGGCCACGGCGAGCGCGCGGTCCTCCGCCTCGTTGATCATGGCCGCGAGATGGGCTGCGGTGAGGCGTGGGTTGAGGGTATGGCAGACCAGCCCCGCGCCCATGGCCGCATAATAGATCTCCAGATGGCGCTGGGTGTTCCAAGCCAGGGTGGCGATCCGGTCGCCAAAACCCAGGCCCAAGGCCGCCAAGGCGCCCGACAGGCGATTGCTGCGCGCCCTGAGCGCGGCATAGCCAAGGCGCCCCACAACCTGCCCGGACTCCGCCGTGACGATCTCGCGATCTCCCGTCCACTTGGCGGCATGGTCGAGGAACTTGTCTACTGTGAGAGCATAGGACTGCATGTGAGAACGGGTGACGCCTGAAGAGCAAAAAAATATCGCCGCCGGCTGGCCAGGCCAGCGCGGCGGCGACAGTGGGGGGAGCTAGAACACCTTCATAACGCTGACGCCATATTGGCGCGGCGCGCCCGCCAGGCGAATGGGCGACGCGAGGGCCGAGACGTAGTGATCGTCTGTAAGGTTGTAGCCATACAATGTCGCGATAAAGCCATTGTGGGTCCAGGCCAGGGATGCGCCCAGAACGTCCCGCGCGGTCAGATAGTCCCCCTTTACTCGGTTGTCGAACAGCGTTCCCCACTGATCGGAGATGTGGCTGAAACTGACGCTCGGCGTCACAATATCACCGTCCGCGAGCCGGAAATTATACTGCATGCCGATGTTGAACGTGACATCCGGCGCATAGGTCTGCGGGTGACCCTCCAGATTGATGCAGCTGGTGGTGGCTGGGCCGGTCAAGGGCTCGCAGGTCGCGGACGCCTGCAGCCGAGGGTCCTCGGTGTAGAACTTGCCAAGCTTGCTGTTTTCAAGACCAAGACCCGTATTGAGCGAGAAGTCGCCGAACACCGCCTGGGCCGAAGCTTCAAATCCATAGAGCTTGGTCGGATTTGGGTTATTCGCTTCCGTCGTCTGCGTGGGAGTTTTGGGTATGGGCACGATCACTTGGAAATTCTGGAAGTCGTTATAGTAGAAACCGACCTGGGTGTGCAGGTGGTTGTCGAGCAGGCTCGACTTCCATCCGATTTCGTAGTCGGTCACATATTCCTGCTTGAAGGGCGGCGGTATCGACCCACCCGCGAACAGCAGCGGGGTGTTGAGCCCGCCCGGTTTGGCCCCGGTGGCGACAAAGGCGTAAAGGAAATTCTTCGGGTCGAAATTCCAGTTCAGGGTGACCTTGCCCGTCAGGTTCGAGCCCGATTCATCCCCATTATCGTGGTAATCGAGGCCGAACTCAGGCACGAGCCAGCGGGCCTTGTTTCCCGTGAACCATTCCGAATACCGCACCCCGACCTGGAGTTGGAAGTTGTCGGGCAACTCATAGCTGGCCTGGCCGAAGACAGCCCAGGTGTGGGTCCTGTTTGTGCCGTTAAGCGCCTCGTCTATCCCTCCTGGCGGAAAGCCGATGTCGAAATGGCCGGTGGGGAAATTATAGACGTTGCTTTGGTAATAGGCCCCAAGGACCCAGGTCAGCGGCCCCTTGCTGGGCGAAATGACATTGAATTCCTGAGACAGCAGGGTTTCATCAACCCCTTCGTCGATGGAGACGTTGTTCGCCGTTGTCGTCGCCGCGCCGTCAATGTCCCCCGTCCACGCCGTCCGGCCGGTTTGGGCGCTGGTGACGGAGCGGAACGTGACGCCCGCCGTGTTCACATAGTCGACCTTCAAGGTCGATCGGGCGAACTGATCCAAGGCGAACGTATGGAAATTGTTGGAGAACTTGAATAGATTGCTGGTGGACAGGTTGGTGAGCGCGTCGCCGAAATAGCCGCCATTGTCGAGATAGTCATAGTCCGTCTTCCAGACGACCTTGAGCTTGTCGGTCGGCGCCCAAAGCAGTGAAAAGCGGACGGATCCCCACTTCGGGTTCGGATCGCCCGTCCAGGGGCCGGAAATATGATAGAAGCTGTCCCTGTATTCGGCGTTGAAGGCGACGCGCGCGGCCAAGGTGTCGCTGATGGGCAGGTTCACCGCCCCCTGCAGGCCCGTGTCGTTATAATTGCCATAGTGGCCCAGCAGATAGCCGCTGTAGCCGCCATTGATGACCGGGTTCTGGGTGTTGACGATCACCGCCCCGCCCGTGGCGTTCTGGCCGCTGAACGTGCCCTGCGGGCCTCGAAGGACTTCGACGCTGGCCACGTCGAAATAGGGTTCCTCCTGGAAATAGCCCGGGAAGGTGGCGGCGCCGTCGCGATAGGTGACCACACCGGTTCCGGTCTGGGTGTTGTGTTCGCCCTTGCCGATGCCGCGGATGTCGAAGTCATTGCCCTGGCCAAAGTTGTTGACCGTCAGTGACGGGCTGACGAACTGCAGCTGATCGACTGTAAAGACCCCATTCTTGATGAGATCCTTGCCGGTCAGAACGGTCGCCGCGATCGCCGTCTTTTGCAGGCTCGTACTCCGCCGCTCGGCGGTGACCACAACCTCGCCAACGGTGGTGACCGTATCTTTTGGCGTCGTTGACGCGGTCTGCGCGGCCGCCGCACCGCCCCATCCCAATGCGAGCACAGACGCGCTCATCCATAATGCGTGAAACTTCATCGCCCTCCCCTTCCCCAATCTGGTCGCGCTCTTTCGGCGCAGGCTCGGAACCTGATGCCTACTCGTTAAGCTGTCAATACTCATTCTCTCGTGACTGAAGATATTGACCCGCGCCTTGGGCGGCGGCTAGATGACCCGTGGAGGGGGCGAAGCGACCTCCGCGAAAATGGGCTCGAGATACCGGGATTGGGCGGCGCGGCGACCCGACGCCGGCAGGAGGGGCATGTGATCGATCTAACGGGACGGGTGGCCATAGTGACGGGCGCGGGCGGCGGACTGGGCCGCTCACATGCTTTATTGCTGGCGCAGCGTGGCGCTCAGGTGGTGGTCAACGACCTTGGCGATGGCGCCGAAACCGTGGCCCGCGAAATTATCGAGGCGGGCGGGCTGGCCCGGTCCGCCCAAGGCTCGGTGACTGACGCCGCACGCATGGCCGAGATCGTTGGCGAGACCCTGACGGCGTGGGGCCGCGTCGATATCCTGGTCAACAATGCGGGCATCCTGCGCGACAAGAGCTTCGCCAAGATGACCCTCGATGATTTCCGGCTGGTGGTCGACGTCCATCTGATGGGAGCCGCAAACTGCTCGAAAGCCGTCTGGGATGCGATGCGCGAGCAAAACCATGGCCGCATCGTCATGACGACCTCTTCCTCCGGCCTCTATGGCAATTTCGGTCAGTCGAACTATGGCGCCGCCAAGCTGGCGCTGGTGGGCCTCATGCAGACCCTCGCCCTCGAGGGGGCCAGATACGATATTCGCGTCAACTGCATTGCGCCGACCGCCGCCACGCAAATGATGGAGGGCATTCTGCCGACCGAGCAGCTGGCGATGTTGCGTCCCGAACTGGTCAGCCCCGGTGTGCTGGCGCTGGTTTCGGAAGCGGCGCCGACGCGGGCGATCCTATGCGCGGGCGCCGGCGGATTCGAGGTGGCGAACATCACCTTGTCGCAAGGAATATACCTCGCCGGCGACCCACCGTCGGCCGAGGCGCTGCTGGCGAGATGGCCGGAACTGACCGATCGGCGGGGAGAGAGCATCCCCGACCAGGGCTGGGCTCAATACCAGCGCGAACTGAGAAAAGCCGGCTTTGTCAGCCCCGAGGCGGCAGGCGGCGAATGACTACAGAGCAAGCCGCACCGGCGCCCTGATCGAGCCTGGACGTCAGAGCGTGTTTGGAAATAGGTTGCAGGGCTTGGTTTGCGTGGTTCGAGACACTCGCTGACGCGAGCCCTCACCATGACGCCGTTGAGTGGACGGCAAAATCTCTCGTCATGGTGAGGAGCGGACCCTCAGGTCCGCGTCTCGAACCACGCAAGGACCCACCCACCGCGATTTTCCAAACAGTCTCTCACAGCGCACCGGATTTCGCGATCTCGCCAAGGTGGCGGGCGCTTGGCTTGGGCGTGCGCTCAAAGGTCTCGTAGTCCACATGGACCAGGCCGAAACGCTGGCCGTAGCCCCGGGTCCATTCGAAATTGTCGAGAAGCGACCAATAGAGGAAACGCTTCACCGCGACGCCGTCGTCGAGGCATCGGCGAACCACAGCAAACGCGCCGGTCGCTTCATCCGCGCTCCAGGGGACGCAGCCAGGTTCCCAGCTCATGATCGGGAACCTTGGACAGGTCCTTGGACAGGGTTTTGACCAGCTTGGCCTTGGCCACCGGCGTGAGATGATGCTCGATCGCGCTCAAGAAGTGCGTCGGCGCAACCAGGGCGAGTCGGTCAAACGCGTCGGCGGCGGCTTCGGCATTGATCCGGCCGGCTACGTCCACGGCGAAACGATCGTGATGTTGGCGGGCCGCGTCGTGCGATTCTTCGATATTGAAGGCCCGACCGGTCGATCCCTCGAACACGGCGCCCTGCGGGGAGCTGGCGGGCGCCGCCTCGGCCTCGAAAGACGCCGTCGTGACAAAATCATCGGCGGCGTCCGAGCGTTGCACCCATCGAGCGCGGCCTGCGTCGGCCACCACGAATTGAGTCCTGAGCGGTTTGATCATGGCGAGCCTCCAAGGCATTCCAGCGCCCGTTTTAGGGCTGGGCTGGAGACGCGCCTTGCGCTCTATCAATTCCGGGCGGTTTTTCGCGGTATACGGGGGGGCGACCGCCATGTGCTGGCCGTCCGTGAGCGCGCCGCCGCCCCCAATTGGCAGGACTGGAATCCCGCTAGTATTTATACTGAACCTGGAACATGGCGTTGGCCGGTTCGCCATAGACCGCGCCAAAGCCGCCCGCATTGGGCAAGACCTGCACGAGGTAAACCGTGTTGGTCACGTTTCTGCCGGTGACGGACAGGGTCCATTTTCTCGACGGGTCGGTCCAGGCCGCTCGTAGATTGAGTGTTCCATGCGCAGGATCTTTTAGCGTATTGGCGAAGTCGAACGAGGATTCGGTCTGATAGCTCGCATTGGCGTTGAGGTCCAAATGCCCCCGGTAGAGGTCGGTATTGTAGTCCAGTCCGATATTGCCTGAAAACTCCGGCGTTCTGTCCATTACGCCGCCATCGACATTGGTGGTTCCGTTCACGACGCCAAAGTTCGGACTGAAGGTCTGGAGGGCGGCGTTTGGAAAATCGATGTAGCGGGCGTGAGTATAGGCCGCGCCCACATCCAGATCGAAATGCCCGGCGATGCGCTGCCGCCAATGCAGGTCGGCGCCATATATCTCGGCCGACTTCGCATTCTGAAGGAAGGATGTCCCACCCGTATAGGTGGATACCTGCAGGTTGGTGTAGTCATAGTGAAACGCCGAAGCTTCGAAACGCCAGTCAGGCGTCGAGATCTTGTATCCGCCCTCGACATCCTGGATTTTTTCGGGTTGTAGCGGCGCCCGCTGCGTCAGGAAGCCGGACGAATTATAGAGGCCGGACTTGGTGCCTTCACTGTAGGACAGATAGAGGTTCGAATTATGGGAAAGATTGTAACGCAAGATCACCCGCGGCGTGAAGGCATAGAAGTCGTGGTTCGCCGAAATGTTCGGGATGCTCAGAAAGCCATTGGCGATGCTTGGAAAGCTGGTGAACTTCTCACCCGCACGATCCACAGAATAGCGGCCACCCACGGTCAGGTGCCAATTCCCGAGATTATAGGTGGCGTCGGCAAACGCCGCGCCCGAATAGCTCGGTTGCGTAAAGCCTGAGAGCGCCTGATCACCCGTGCTGACATAGGCCATCGCGGGCCAGGGATAGGCCGCGCCCGTCAGTTCGCCGCCGGGCCCGAATGGGCCATAGAGACCAAGGTTGAACGGCGCATAGGTGGTGCTGTCGTGGTAGTAGAACAGGCCGACAACCCAGTCCAACGGCCCCTTGCCTGAATGGCTGAGGTCGAACTCCTGGGTGTAGGTTTGCTCGTGATAGGTCCAGTTTGCGTTTTCGACGGTGACTTGCACCGCCGGCGCCAGGGGAAGCGATCCGTTCGGCGGGAACGGGGCGGCCATTTCATTGGTCGCCTCGCGGCCGCTGGTCCACTGGCCCGCCGTGTAGGAGGTCAGGGTCGCGAAACCCAGATCGACTTCACTCTTCAATTCCGCGCCGCCGCCTTCGGCGACATGCGCCACGGGCCCAGAGAGACTGACCACCCGTGGATTTCCCACGCTGAGCGGCACGCCGAAGAGCGCGGCGTTCGACCAGCCCTTATAGGCGCTGGCGGCGTAGAGACCGGGGTCGTTGGTGCGGAAGGCGTCGAGGGTGAGGGTGAACTTCCAGTCCTGCGCCGGCAGGTACAGGAGTTTCACCCTGCCAGCGAAATCGTCGCTCTTGTCAGCCTGTTGGCCGTCATAGATGTTCTTGACCCAGCCGTCCGAATGGCTGCCGCCGAGCGCCACGCTCATGGCCAGCTTGTCGGTGATCCCGCTCACCGCATACAGGCTTCCGGTCACGGTGTTGAAGGTCCCATAGCCCGCCTGGGCCTCGAACTGCGGGGTGAAGGTCGGCGTCTTGGTCGTCACGACGATGGCGCCGCCCGTGGAGTTGCGGCCAAACAGGGTGCCTTGCGGACCTTTCAGCACCTGAACCGAATCCACATCGATAAAGTTGAAATCGTTGGAGAGAGCCTGCGGCTTGTAGACGCCATCGACATAGGTCGCGACATTGGCGCTTGCGCCGGCGCCGGCGATCGCCGTGCCCACGCCGCGGATCGACGGCTGGAAGAAGGCGCCGGAGGTGTCCACATGCAGGCCAGGCACCACAGCGGCGAGGTCGCCCATGTCGGTGACGCCGGACTTGGCCAGATTGGCCCCTGAAACCGCGGTGACGGCGATCGGGACGTTCACCAACGACTCCGACCGCTTTTGAGCCGTGATCACGATTTCACCGACGGCTGAAGCCTCACCCGTGGCGGGCGCCTGAACCGCCTGCGCATTGGCGGCGGTCGCCATGGCCAGCGCCCCCAAAACGCCGCCCAGTCCGGTGGTGGCCACCAGAACGGGCCGTGTGATTCCTGTGTGGCGAACTCGATTCATGCTTCCCCCTAATTTTGATAGAACCAGCTCGCGCCGTTGGCTGGACTGATTTTCAGCATTAATCGGAGGCCAAAGCGGGGTCAACACAAAACTAATGTCATTTGATTTGAGGTTTCGACGATGTGGCGGCGGCTGCGCCAGATGGCCACGGGTCGAGTGCTTTGCGCCTGACCCGCCCCGTCACGAAAAGCCGCCGGCAAACATGACCAGCCTGGCCGCGCGCGCGGCCTATCCGGGCGCCCGACTCGCCCGTCAAAAATCTATGTCGATTAGTTTATAGGGTGGACGACCCCGTGCTGAGCGCATAGATCTTGCGTTCTGGGTGGGTCGTTGCCGGGTTGCGGGTATCGCCTAGCCGCGACGAACCGAAAAACAGGCGGCTTCTACCGCCGCAAGAATCTGGATATCTAGGAAGCTCAACAATGAATGAGGCTAACCGCCCTGCCCGCTGACCGCCGCATCGAGGAGCGCCCGACTTGGCCCGCCCAGCGACAGCGCTGATCTCCCGCGAGCGCGCCGCGCGGGCCGCGCTTGGGGTGATCGACGTGCGCGGCCTGAACGCCCTGAGCCTGGAAGCGGTGGCCAAACGCCTCGGCGTCAAGGCCCCTTCGCTATACTATCATTTCAACGACAAGAACGCGTTGCTGGCCGAAGTCGCCCGCTTGCTTCTGGTGGATACGCCAGCCCCGGACCCGTCGCCTGACGAAACACCCCATGACTGGTTCGTCAGGATCGCCGTGACCGCGCGCCGATCTATTCTGCAGCATCCGAACGCGGCGCCCTTGCTTCTGCAATTCTTCCCGCGCCATCTTCTGCTGGGCGCCTACGAAAACTCCTTGAACCATCACGATGTATTGCCCGAGCAGCAGCTCATGGTCGTGGAAGGGCTTGAAGCCCTGACCTTTGGCTCCGCCCTGTTCGCCGCGTCCAGCCGCGCCCGGGGCATAGATCCCATGCCCGACTTCGATCCCGAGCGGTTTCCGAAACTCGCCATGGCGGTTCGGCGCAATCCCTATGACGAAGAGGCGCTGTTCATCGAAACCGTCCGCGCTTTCCTGCGGGGCGTGGAAACAGAGTCCGCAAGCATCGAGAAGCCGTCGCCAAAGGCCCCCAGGGCGAAAGCCAGACCCAAGGGCTAAGGCGATCATCTCGGCCCCATGAGCGCGGCTCAGCCGCGACGTCCGCCGCCCGAAAACTGTGGAGACGCACACCATGAACCTGAAGGGAGGATGCCTTTGCCGGAGCATCCGCTACGAGGCGAGCCCGCCCGTCCTGGGCCAGGCCGTCTGCCACTGCCGCAACTGCCAAAAGCAGTCGGGGTCAGCCTTTTCCGTCCTGGTCGCCGTCCAGCGACCAGCCCTTAAAATCGAACCGTTTCCGGTTTTCTACGAAGACACCGCGGACAGCGGCCAATGGGTGAATCGCTATTTCTGCAATCGCTGCGGCTCGCCCATCTTCTCCGAGGTCGCCGGGAGCCCCGACGTGCTCTATCTGAAGGCTGGAACCCTGGACGATCCCAACTGGCTGGCGCCGCGTGTCCATGTCTGGTGCGACAGCGCCTGGCCGTGGACGACATTCTCCGCTGACGCGATCAAGATTGCGAAGAACCCGTCCTGAAACAGAAAATCCCCCGAGGCTGAGAGCCTCGGGGGAGTGCAACAGGGAAATTCGCCCGGTCTAGCGACTTGCGGGAACCACGTCCCATTGCAGGGGGAGGGACTCGATGGCTTGAACCGTGCCGATGCGGAAACCGTGACGCACGCCTGGCTTTACCGAAAACCGCGGAATGCGCTTGACCCATTCCTCGGTCAGGATGCGGATTTCGGCCCTGGCCAGGATGTGGCCGATGCACAGGTGCGGGCCGGTGGAGAAGGCCAGGTGCGCGCTTCTGGCTCGATCGATATCGAACCGATCCGGATGATCGCTCATCCTATCATCGCGTCCCGCCATCGGCAGCAAGCACAGCACCATATCGCCAGAGCGGAATGGAACGCCGAACCGATCGACGTCGCGGACCACCAGGCGCGGGGTGTTGATGACGCCAAAGCAGCGCAGCCCCTCGTCGACAAATTTGGGGATCAGATCTGGATTGGCCGCGATGCGATCTTGCAGCACGGGATCGGAGCCAAACTGCTGATAGGTGAATCCGGTCAGATTGGTGACCGTGTCCATCCCGCCGAGAAACAGGACGAAGAACATCGCCTGCATTTCTTCGAGCAGGATCGGCCGGCCGTCGATTTCGACGTTGAGGATGTGGCTGACCAGGTCCGACCCCGGCTCGCGGCGGCGAAGCTCTATCAGATCGGTCATCAGGCCGATGATGCGGCCACTCAGCTTGCCGATATCCTCCGGCGTGCGGGCCTCGAAATACTCATCGGCCAGGGCTCGAAATTCGCGAAGCCGCTCCAGCGGCAAGCCCATCAGCTCCATGAATACGGAGACGGGAAACCGGGAGGAGACGTCGCGGATGAAATCGCACTCGCCCTTGGCCGCGACCTCTTCGATCAGGTCCACCGCCCATTGGCGGATCTTGGGTTCGAGTTGGTGCACCGCCTTGGGCGAGAACAACGGCATCATCGCCTGGCGGTAGGGTATGTTCTGTGGAGGATCGAGGCTGAGAGGAATGAAGAACGGAGGATCGGGAACCCGCGGGATCTGCATCTCGCGCACCGAAAAATATTCGGGATCCTTGACGATCTCGGCGATGGCCTCATAGCGGCGGACCATCCAATGCCCGCCATTGGCGGGCGTGAAGAAGATGTCGGGGGCGTCCCTCAGGGCGTCGGCATAGGATCCCTGGACATCGTCATTGATCCGGGAATCCTTGTAGATATCGAACTCGAACACCAGTTCCGGCGGGACGTGCCCGGGGACATTCCTGGTGATTTCCGCGACCGCCGACATTCCTTGGTCTCCCTGCTTTCAGGATCGCGACTTTGAATGCGCGACCGAGTAAATCTACTATGATTAGATAAACATGAAAAGCCCGCCCCGCACCGCCGGTTGGTGGGTTCAGATCACCTGGTTGCTGAAAATCGCCGAACTGACGGTGGGCGCGCCGGGACCGCCGGCGAGAAGGCAGGTTTTCGCCCCCGGAACCGGATTGGAGGACTCGCCGCGCAGCTGCCGGACAGCCTCTACCGCCATGCCGATCCCATGAATGAAGCCCTGGGCGAAATTGCCGCCCGAGGTGTTGACCGGCAATTTTCCGCCGGGGGCGATGAGGTTTTCGAACCGCACGAAATCGGCCACCGATTCATAGGTGCAAAAGCCGTGATCGATGAGCGAGGCGACGCCCTGGGCGCTGAAGTTCTCGTAGATCTGGGCGACATCGATGTCCTTGGGCCCCAGGCCCGTCTGCTCCCACAGGCGGCGGGCGACGGGCCGGAATCCGGCGGTGGCGTAGACATCGGCGTCGTCGTTCTCCAGCAGATCGCCCCAGCCCTTCGCCGTTCCCTGCGCCACCCCCAGCAGATGCACGGGGGGTTTGCGCAAGTCCTTGGCCCGCTCGCTCGACACCATGATCAGGGCGCCGGCGCCGTCGTTCTCCCGCGAACAGTCGAACAGCCTGAATGGCTCGCTGATCCACCGCGCCGTGCGGAACGTCTCAAGCTCCAGTTCCTTGCCGTAGCTGACGGCCTCCGGGTTGCGCGCGCCGTGGTGATAGGACGCCCGCACCAGTTCCTCGGCCACAGAGCGCGGAACGCCGTGGTGGGCGAACATCCGCTCAGCCCGCAGGGCGCAGGCCTGGGCGGGCGAGACGATGCCCGCCGCAACCATATGATCATTGAGATGGTGGGCCATGACCGCGGCCGACAGACGCCCGCTGTTACCTTCCACCAGGGCGCGGAACACCACCACCACCCTCGCCTGGCGCGTGGCGATCGCCGCCGCCGCCTGACCGAAGGCGCCCGCCAAGCCGCCGCCGCCACCGCCCCAGACCGCGCTGGACCAGCACAACTGCTTGGTTCCCAGATCGGGCATCAGCCGCACCGGCTCGTTGCGGTCGTCACCATAGGAGACGAACCCGTCGACCTCCGACGGATCCAGCCCGGCGTCGTCGCAGGCGTCGACGATGGCATGGACCAGAACACCGCGCTCGGGCAGCGGCGCCTGGCCGCGCTTATACTGCCGCAGGCCGACCCCGGCGACCGCGGCCGCTCCTCCAAGCCCCTTGGCCATCTGGGTTCCTTTCACGGAGGTCAAAAGCTCGGCCCAGGGCTGCTCAACCGCCAGCGCAGGGACGGGATACGGTCTCCGCCAAAGGGGGTGTCGCCGACGCGCCCCTCGACCTTGGCGCCGATCTGCAAGCCGGCGTCCGCGCCGTCGAGAATGCCCACCATGCGGGTCTGGCCCGCACCTTCCAGGGCGACGACCACGGTGACAAAGGGAACGCCAATGCCCTCCAGCCCGCCAAACGGATGCCAGGTGCGCGTCCAGGTGAAGACCGAGCCGATCAGGGGCGTGGCCACCCAGTCATGGTCCCATGAGCCACAGTCACCGCACCGCCAGACCGCCGGCCAATGCCAGCGGCCGCATCCCCGGCAACGCGGCAGCTCCAGCCGCCCAGCCGCCAAAGCGTTCCAATAGGGCTGATCAGCGCCCGTGGTCGTGCGCGCCACCTGAGTCAAGGCTGTGGCCCCCTGTTCCGCGATCTGGCTCATCGCACCCGTGTGAGCGTGGCGGCGGCTTCCTTGTATTTCTGGCGGACCGCGGGCTTGGACAGCTTTCCGGTGGCCAACCGAGGCAAGGGTTCCGTCTCGACCACCACGTAGCGGGGCACCTTGTAGTCGGCGAGGCGCGCGTTGCAGTGGTTGATCAACTCGGTGACCACGATGGGGCTGTTGGCGAAGATCACCGCCAAGGGCGTCTCGCCGAACCTAGCGTCGCTGGCGGCGATCACCATCACCTCTTCGACGCCTTCATAGTCGCTGATCGCCCGCTCCACCTCGGCCGCTGAAATGTTCAGACCGCCGGAAATGATGATGTCCTTCAGCCGGTCGACAAAGGTCAGCAGGCCGTTCTCGTCCAGCACGCCCAGGTCGCCGGTGTGGAGCCAGCCATCCTGGATCGCGGCGGCGGTCGCCTCGGGATTGTTCCAATAGCCCAGCATGTGCCCTGGGCCCCGCAGGATGATCTCGCCGGTCTGGCCGGGCGGACAACGCCGCCCGTCGGCGTCGATGACGGCGATTTCCGAAAAGATGCCGCCGCGGCCGCATTTGTCGGGGTGGGCCACGGCGAGCGACTTGGGCATGATGGTGGCGTTGCCCCCACACTCGGTCTGGCCATAGATCTGGCGCAGGACGATCCCCTTGGTCAGCCACTTTTCCTGCAGGGCGGACGAGACCCGCGCTCCGCCGGTGGTGGTGAATTGCAGGCTCGACAGATCCGCCTCCGCAAACCCCGGGCAGGCGGCGATCCGTTCGAAGAACAGCGGAACGGCCCCGAAGGCGTTGATCTTCTCCGTCGTCAGGATACGCAGGAACACTTCCGGATCGAAGGCCGACTCCAGGTAAACCGTGCAGCCCGTCGTGGTGTAGTGGATCAACTGCACAAAGCCGGCCGAGGTGCTCAGCGGCGCAGGGCTGATGACCCGTGCGCCCTTCGAGCAGGTCGTGTCTTCGAGCGAGAACCCATTGACGTAGTTGAGCATGGTGCGATGCGAGAACATCACGCCCTTGGGCTTGGCCGTGGAGCCACTGGTCGAGATGATCACCACCGGCGCCTCTGGATCGAGTTCCAGGTCAAGCTCGGCGAGCGCGCCCCGTCGCAGGGCCGTGATCTCGGCCATGTCCAGCAGCGCCACGCCCAGGCCGGCGAACCGTTCGCTGCGATCCTGGTCGCAGACCACGATCACGGGCGTGGTGTCGCCCAGGATTTCGTTCATTTCGTGGGCGGTGTAGCGGATGTTCAAGGGCACGACGATGCCGGCCGCCCGGATCACGCCCATGATCAGGGCGCAATATTCCAGCGAATTGCTGGCCGAAATCCCCACGCGGTCGCCTCGCCTGACGCCAAGCGTGACCAGCTTGGAGGCGATCCGATCCGCCCAGTCCCGATAGTCGCCATAGGTCAGGGCCTCGCCGGCCAGCACCAGGGCTGGCGTATCGGGGGTGTCCTTCGACCACCACTCGATCGCACTGCTGAGCGTCCTCATCCCATATTCTCCCCGGCGTCCGCCGTTGTTCGATTTTTCGCCATGGTCAGTTCCGCGCGGATCGTCGCGGAATCCTGGCCCAGGCAGGGCGCGAAGCTGGACTCGGCGATCTTGCCCGCGCCGTAGCGGATAGGTGGCTGCATCTCATAAAAGCCGCCTTCGGTCGGATGGACCCGGTGGCGGAAAAACCCCGTCGCCTTCAGGTGCGGATCTTCGAGCATGTCGTTCAGATCGCGCACCGGCATGGCTGGGATATTGGCCCGGCCCAGCAGACCCATCCATTCCAACGTGGTCTTGGCCGGCGTCAGCAGGGCGATTTCCTCATAGAGCCGGGACATGTTCCGCCCCCGCGCGCGGGGGGTTGCATAGCGCTCGTCTTCAAGGATATCCGGCCGTCCGAGCAGCTCGAAGGTCCGGATGACCGTCTCGTCGGTATAGGGCACGATGCTGATATGGCCGTCCGCGGTGGGAAAGGGCTGGCGGGCAGGGTCCAGTTGCCGGGAATAACCGAAGGTCCCGGTGGGCGGCTCCAAGGTGGCGCCGAACAGATGCTCTTCAAGCATGAAATGAGCGAAGGCCTCAAACATTGGAACCTCCACCGCCTGGCCTTCGCCCGTTCGCAGTCGGTGGATCATGGCGGCCAGCACCGCCTGGGCGCCATGAAGACCGGCCACCTTGTCGGCGATCAGAGACGGCAGATAGCGCGGGCGCTCATCGCCATCCACACGGGGCATGAGCGTCGCCGTCCCGGTAGCGGCCTGAATCACGTCGTCATAGGCCTGCAAGTCGCTGTACGGGCCGTCCGACCCAAATCCCACGCAATGGACATAGACAATATCCGGCCTGAGCCGCCGCACCGCCTCGTAACCGAAACCCAGCCGATCAATCGCCTTGCCCCGGACATTGTGGATGAACACGTCCGCCTCGGCGAGCAGGCCTTGCATCACCGCCTGATCCTCGCCTGTCTTCAGATCCAGTACGATGGAGCGCTTGCCCCGGTTGATGGTCAGGTGACAGGGGCCCATCAGCGGCGTCTTGGCGGGCTTGCCGGCGAGGCGGAACTGATCGCCGCCCGGCGACTCCACCTTGATCACCTCGGCGCCCAGGTCCGCCAGAATCCGCGTGGCGAGGGGCCCGAAAACGACCGAGGTCAGGTCTACGACCTTGATGCCTTTGAGTATCTCCACCGCCATCCCTAGTTCATCCCAAATCCGCTCGGACGCTTGCAAGCATCGCTATTTGTCATCGCGGCGCGCCCGCCACGCGCTCTTTCACATCAAACCGTGGGCCTAGAGATAACTTTCAAGTGTCCGGTAAAATTCGGGAATCGAGGTCTCCAGTCCGCCATAGACCACTTCTTCCAGGGCGCCGGATTCCAGCCCCACCTGAGATATTTCCGCGGCGCGGAAATCCTCGGTGCCGAAGACTTTCAAAATGAGCTCGTAGGACTTGGCGTAGAGTTCCTCGGCCTTCGGATTATCGGCGAGTCCGGGGGTCAGCATGAAATAGTCCACAGTCGATTCACCCACCGCATTGGGCATGATGATCATGACGCTGATATAGTAGGGGCTGGTGACGACCACGGTATTGGGAAACAGCAGATAGGCGTGGGTCACCGTCTTGTGGATGTTCTCGCCCGGAAGGTCGATCATTTCCGGCTCGAAATTGGCCTTGCCCGAAATCTGACGGATATGAGGGCCCAGCCGGTGGGTGGCGTTGGGCACATCGGCGAACAGTCCGCCGATCGACTGGGCGTGCAATCGCTGGACGTGATAGCCCTCCAGGAAGGGCTCGATGACCAGCTTCCAATTGGCCTTGAGCTTGAAGGTCTTGCGCCCATAGGCGTGCGCCGTCGGTATGCCCAGGGCGTCCATGTCCTCGACCATCTGCGGCGCGAGACTGGCGAAATCGGGCTCCGCGTGGCGGTCGAGGATGACCCAGATGAACCCGCCCGCCTCCTGGCAATGCAACGGAACCAGGCCATAGTCGGCCTTGTCCACGCTCGGAAAGGTCTCCTCGCGCGGCAGACCGACCAGCCTCCCGTCCAGGCCATAGGTCCAGGCGTGATAGGGACAGGTCACGCGCCCAGCCTTATGCGGCTCGCAGGTTTCGACGATTTTCGAGCCCTTGTGGCGACAGACATTCAGGAAGGCCCTCACCTGCCCTTCCCGATCCCGGGTCAGCAAAATCGGCACGCCATAGCCGTCATGCGCCAACACGCTGCCGGGAGTCGCAAGCAGGCAGGACAGTGAGACGGCGACAGGTTGGCGTCGAAGCAGGTTGTCGCGTTCCAGGGCGAAGCGGGCCGGGTCGATGAAAATGGACGCCGGACGGCGGTCGTCGATCCGCGGCGCCGCGGCGGTGTCGTGCCGAGGGATCGACCTGATCGCCGCGACCTGTCCCGGGCTCAAGCTCTCCAGGGTCGCGACTTTCCGTTCGGCAGGTTTGGTCTGGCCGGGCGCATTCATCGCTCATCCTCTCCATGTCGTTTCCCGAGCATGTAGCCCTCGCTTTATCTATAATCAATAGATTATCGCCGAACCCGTCAAAGACAAGGGCGGGCGCCCGGCTTTTGGCGATCCGGCCAGCCAATGGCCCACCAATTCGTGGTCATTTTCTGCTGCCAGACCAGCCGCATTGTGAATTCGTTGCACGGTCAAAAAACCTATGCCAAATAGATTGAGCGGCGGCGCTGGCCAGCCGCCCGCACGATCCGCGAACAAGCGGACGTTGAAACAGTACGGGGAGTTGAAGGTGGCGGAATACGACTATCTGATCGTCGGCGCCGGCGCGGCGGGCTGCGTCCTGGCCTACCGCCTGTCGGAGGACCCGTCGGTTTCCGTCGGCCTGATCGAGGCCGGTCCACCCGACACCCATCCCTTCATCCATATGCCCAAGGGCCTGGCCAAGGTCATGCAGGACCCATCCCACCTCTGGGTCTATACCAGCGATCCGGAAGCCGGCACGGCGGGGAACCCCGAAGTCTGGGTGCGGGGCCGGGTGCTGGGCGGTTCGACCTCGGTCAATGGCATGATGTATGTGCGGGGTCAGCCATCGGACTTCGACGCCCTGGCCGAGACCACCAGCCCCGACTGGAACTGGGAGCATATCGGCGCGGCCTATGCGGCGCTGGAAAACCATGAGCTGGGCGCCGCCCCCACGCGGGGGGCCAAGGGACCGATGCGCGTGTCCATGCCCACCCTTCGCGACGGGCTCAGCAAGGCGATGATCGCCGCGGGCGTGGCCATGGGCTGGCCGGCCAAGGCGGACGTCAACCAGCCGGACAATGGCGAAGGCGTCGGCTACACCCCGCGCACCATCTACAAGGGCCGCCGCCAGAGCGCCGCCACGGCCTTTCTCAAACCCGCCGCCAAGCGGCCCAACCTGACCATTCTCACCGGCGCGGTCGTCGACAAGGTGCTGTTCGAAGGGCTGCGCGCCCGCGGCGTCAGCTTGGTGCGGGGCCAAGGGACCGAAACAGTGTCAGCCCGGCGCGAGGTGATCCTGGCCTGTGGCGCCATGGCCAGCCCGGGCGTGCTGGAACGATCGGGCATCGGCGATCCTGAACGGTTGGCCAGGCTGGGGGTCGAACTGGTGTCCTCCAATCCATCGGTGGGCGAGAACCTGAGCGAGCATCGCGGCATCATTGTTCAATGGAAACTGAAACGGCCGATCTCCCAGAACAACGAATATTCCGGCTGGCGATTGCTGCGCTCGACCCTGAGATATTATCTCACCGGCGACGGTCCGATGTCGGCCGCCGCCTATGAGATCGGCGCCTGGTTCAAGACCCAGGATGGCCTGAACCGTCCCGACGCCCAGATCCTGGTGGCCCCCTTCAGCTTTGATTTCGCTAAGAACCGCACAGCCCTGGAGCCCTTTCCGGGCATGCATGTGGTCACCTATCCCTTGCGGCCGAACTCCAGGGGACGCGTGCACATCAATTCCCTCGACCCCAATGCGCCGCCGGTGCTGGAGCCGAACTATCGCGCGACCGAGCAAGACCGTCAGGCGATGATCGGCGCGGTTCGCATGGTCCGTCGCTATGCGGCGCAGGCCCCACTTCGGGATTTGATCGAAACCGAGACCATGCCGGGGCCGGCCTATGACACTGACGAGAAGATCCTGCAGGCCTATGACCAGTACGGCACCTGCGGCTATCACGCCGTGGGAAGCTGCCGCATGGGCGCCGATCCCCAGTCGGTCGTCGATCCGGAACTGCGTGTGCGCGGGGTCAGCGGGCTTCGGGTCATGGATACGTCGGTGATGCCGGTGATCCCGTCCGGCAACACCAATGGCCCAACCATGGCCATGGCTTGGCGCGCAGCGGACCTGATCCAAAGAGGCGCCGCAGAGCCTGGCGATAGCTCGACACCCATTATCTAATAGTATTAGGTTATTTTGATCAAAACGACCCCATCAGGCGCGACGAGGCTCGACATGGATTTCAGTTCGGATTTCTTGATGACCATCAATGGTCAGCTCGTCTCAGCCACGCGATCCATCGATGTGGTCAATCCCGCCAAGGGCCTGCCCTTTGCGAGCGCGCCGGCGGCCAGCGCCGAGGATCTGGACCGCGCGGTCGCCGCCGCCAAGGCCGCCTTTCCGGCCTGGCGCGCGACACCGATCGAAACCCGCCGGGCTCTGCTGATCCAGGCCGCGGACGCCATCGGCGCCCATGCCGACGACCTGGCCAGGCTGTTTGTGCTGGAACAAGGACGGCCGTTCGAAGCCGCCAAGGGCGAGATTCTTCAGACGGCCTACTGGATCAAGGCCACCGCCGCCCTGAACCTGCCGTCAGAGGTCACTGAAGACACGGCCACCCGCCGCATCGAAGTCCATCACGAACCCCTGGGCGTGGTCTGCGCCATCGTGCCCTGGAACTTCCCGGTCCTGCTGGCGTCATGGAAGATCGCGCCTTCGCTGCTGACCGGCAATACGCTGGTGTTGAAGCCATCTCCCTTCACGCCGCTGTGCACGCTGAAGATCGGCGAGTTGCTGCGGGACATCTTTCCGCCTGGCGTGATGAACGTGATTTCGGGCGGCGACGACCTGGGACCGATGATGACCGCCCACCCGGGCTTTGCGAAGATCTCCTTCACTGGCTCGACGGCGACCGGCAAGCGGGTGATGGAATCGGCCTCACGCGATCTGAAACGGATCACCCTGGAACTGGGCGGCAATGACGCCGCCATCGTCCTGCCGGACGTCGATGTGGATCAGGTCGCCGAACAGCTGTTCTTTGGAGCCTTCTTCAACACCGCCCAGATCTGCGTCGCCACCAAGCGCCTCTATATTCACGAGGACATCTATGACCGCTTGCGCGACCGGCTGCACGCCATCGCCCAGACCGTGACCGTGGGAGACGGCGCCGAGCAGGGCTCGGTGCTGGGGCCGGTGCAGAATGCACAGCAATACCGCCGGGTTCTGGACCTGATCGACGACGCCCGCGCCAAGGGCCTGACCCTGCTGGAAGGCAAGGCCGTGCCTGAGGGCGGCGGATATTTCATCCCGATCACCCTGGTGGACAACCCGCCCGAAAACTCGCGCGTGGTTGTCGAAGAAGCCTTTGGCCCCGTCCTGCCCCTGCTGCGCTTCAGCGATATCGATGACGTGGTCGCACGCGCCAACGACACCGACTATGGCTTGGCCGGGGCGGTGTGGTCGCAGGACATCGATCTTGCGGTTTCCATCGCGCACCGCCTTGAGACGGGGACGGTCTGGATCAATCACAATCTCCAATCCACCCCCGACACCCCGTTGGCCGGCCACAAGCAGTCCGGTTTTGGGGTCGAAAACGGCGTGCCGGGCCTGTTGGAGTTCACCCAGCCCAAGGCGATCTACATTCCCAAGGCCGCCGCCGCCGAATAGACGCAGACCAGCACCATGGATTTGACTTGGAGCCAGGCCGACCTCGCCTTCCAGGCCGAGGTTCGAGCGTTCCTGGACACCAGCCTCTCGCCCGAATTGCGCGACTACGCCCGGCGCATGACCAGCGTCTATGCAGAGCCCGGCATCAGCGCGGCCTGGCAAGCCATACTGCACGCCAGGGGCTGGGCGGCCCCCGCCTGGCCGGCGGCCTATGGCGGGTGCGACTGGTCCGTCGTCCAGCACTACATCTTCGCCCGGGAAAAGGCCCTGGCCGGCGCGCCGCCCCTATCGCCCATGGGCGTCCAGATGTGTGGTCCGGCGCTGATCGGACACGGCACGCCCGAACAGAAAGACTATTACCTGCCGCGGATGCTGTCAGGCGAGGATCTGTGGTGCCAGGGCTATTCGGAGCCCGGGTCCGGCTCGGACCTGGCCTCCTTGCAAATGCGCGCCATTGCTGAGGGCGACGATTTCATCTGCACCGGCTCCAAGGTCTGGATCACCCACGCCCAGTACGCCAACAGGATGTTCTGTCTGGTGCGCACCTCGTCTGAATCGCGGCCGCAGAACGGCGTCACCTTCCTGCTGATCGACATGGACACACCGGGCGTGAGCGTCCGCCCGATCATCTCCCTCACCCGGGAACATATTCAAAATGAAGTCAGCTTCGACGCCGTCCGCGTGCCCCGTGCGAACGTTCTAGGCGCGGTGGGTCAGGGCTGGGCGGTGGCCAAATACCTGCTTGAGTTCGAACGCGGGGGCGCCGCCTATGGACCTGGGCTTCAAGCCCGGCTTGGCCGGCTTCGCCAGGCCGCGCGATCCGCACCCGACCCGGAATTTACAACCCTGTCGAACAACCCCGGCTTCGCCGGAAAGCTCCACGCCGCAGGCGTGGGCGTCGACACCCTGGAGGCCACCGAGCTTCGCGTCATGCAAGCCGCCTCTCTGGACCAGTCAGCGCCGGCCAGCAGTTCCATGCTAAAGCTAATGGGCACGGAGTTGAGCCAGGTATTGACGGAGCTGGCCCTCGATATCGCTGGGGTCTACGGGGCCGCTTTCGCGCCCAGCGCGTGCGCCCCCGGGGGTTCGGTCGCGGACCTTCCCGGCTGCGGGCCGATGGACGATCTCGTCCCAATCGACGCGGCCATCGCGCCGCTGCGATATTTCAACGACCGCGCGGGGTCCATCTATGCAGGCTCCAGCGAGATCCAGCGCAACATACTGGCTAAGACCGCTCTGGGCCTGTGACGGGCCCTATCCTTGGGCCTTGACCGCCCTTGGCAACCGGTTGAGCGCCGCCGGATCAAGCGGCGCGCCCGCGCGCTTCGCCGCATAGAGGGCCGCGCCGACGCCCGGGTCGAACCTGGGCTCCACGATCACATAGGGCTGGCCGGTTCGCCTCAGCGCGGCCTCAAAGGACGAGCGGATGAGATCCCCACTTCGGAACACGCCCCCTGAAAACGAAACGGGCACGGGCTCGTCTGGCGCAAAACCCAGCTGCGCGCGCACGGCGTCGGTGATCTGGGCCAGCTCTTGCGCCGCCTGTTCGAATATGGCCTGGGCCTGCGCATCACCGGCGCCGGCGGCCTCGGCCACCAGCCTGGACAGCGCCGCCAGCCGGTCGCGCGCATTGGCGTAATCAGAGAGGATCAACCCCGACAGGTCGAGGTCACTCGTCAAGCCGAAGGCTTCGACGAACAGGCCGTGCAAGGCGCCGCGGGGGGCGCGTCCGTCGCTCATCCGTGAAAACAGGGTCAGGCCGCGCATGGCGATCCAATAGGCCGACCCTTCGTCGCCAAAGGCCTCGCCCCAGCCACCGGCGCGCGCGCTTCGCCCCTGTCGCTCGCCATAGGCGATGGAGCCAGTGCCTGCGGTGATGTTGACGCCGTCCGCGACGGCCAGCGACCCGGCCCAGCCACAGATCATGTCATTGCCGCAGGTATAGCGCTGGTGGCCTAAGGCCGCGCCGGGCGCGGCGTCCAGCACGGGGGTCGTGCGGCTGTCTTCGCCATAGGCCGGCAATCCGAAAAAGGCGTGCGCTAAAAGATCCGAGCCGACGCCCGCCTTGTCCAGAACGGCGTCAACCCCAGCCCGAAGCTGGGCGTGCAAGCCGTCCAGCCCGACCTGAAGGTGATAGGTCGTCGCCGTCTCGTGGGTGGCCCGGACCGCGCCGGACGCCGACAACAGCACAAACCGCGTCTTGGTGCCGCCGCCATCGACCCCCAGAAACAGCGGCGCGCCGGATTCAGACGATGGCATGGATCTGGACGCCCTGGACGACCCGATTGATGGCGCCGGTGGGATTGGGATTGTCCGGCGTCTTGTTCAGCGCCAACGACTGATGGAAGGCGATCATCTGCGCCACCGCCACATAGGCGAACAGCAGGTCATGATCCTGCGCCCCGGCCAGCGACCTGACCGCAACCAGCTTGTCGGACGGCCAATCCGGGATCGGCTGAGCGCTGACGACAAGGATATCGCCCGCAATGCGGTCGGCCTTGAGCTCGGCCAGGAGGTCGAGATCATATCGGCGACTATGCCGATCGTTCGACAGAAATAGCACGACCAGCGTTTCAGCGTTGACGATCGCCTTGGGTCCATGCCGGAAACCCAGCGGGGAATCGTAAAGCGTCACCACCGCGCCGTCGGTCATTTCCAGCATCTTCAGCGCCGCTTCGCGCACAAGACCCAAAAATCCGTGTCCGCCCAGATAGACCACCCGGGCGAAACCCCGCGCGGCGATCCGGTGGGTCAATTGGGCGTAGTCCGCTACGACGCCTTCGACGGCGTCGGCGATCGCATCGATCCGCGATTCCGCAAGCTCCTGCCCGCCGAGCACGGCCAGGGCGGCATACATCATGCAGCTGAAACTGGACGTCATGGCGAAGCCGCGGTCGTGGGTTTCTTCAGGCAGTAGGAGCAGATGGGCGTTGGCCGCGGTCCGGGCATAGGCGGCCAGTCGGCCATCGCCGTTACAGGTGATGATCAGGTGGCGGACATTGTCGACCAGTTGATCGGCGAGCGCCACCGTCGCCAGGCTTTCGGGGCTGTCGCCGGACCGGGCGAACGACACCAGAAGGGTCGGCTTGGCCGGATCGAGATAGAGGCGCGGCGCCGAAACAATGTCCGTGGTCGCGATCGCCCGCACGCAGCGGCCGGTGCTCTGGCCGATCTCCGCGGCCAGGCAGTCGCCGATGAAGGCCGAGGTTCCGGCGCCGCAAAAGATGATACGCGCATCGGCCTGAGCCAGGATGGGCTCCAGAAAGGCGTTCAACTCCGGCCGGGCCGCCCGCACCAGGGCGTCGGTCTTGCGCAGCATCGCCGGCTGTTGCGCGATTTCCCGCGCCGTCCACAGCGCGCCTCGCGCCTCGAGCGTCTGCTCGCTCAGTCCCATTGTCGACATCATGATTTCTCTTTCGCCGGCGTACAGGCCGCGCGGTAATCATCCAGAACCACGGAAATATGCTCCATGATCAGGTTGTGGGGGGTCATCGGCTCGCCCTGGTCCCGCAGGCGGCTGAACGCCAGCGGCAGGTATTGCCGGATCAGGGTCTGCGGCGGCGGGTCGGCGGTCAGGTTTGCGACCAGGCATTGCCTGGCGGTTTCGACGACTTCGTCGGGCCAATAGTAGCGGATGCGATCGCTGAGACTGTACTGCATCTGCACATCCAGTCGCCGCCCGGCCTGATGATAGTAGTCCCGCCAATATCGCGGATCCGCCGCCATGGTGGACAGGGTCACCTCGCGCAGGCGAGCGGCGTCAGGCTCCTCGATCCACTCGCGCTCGATCGCATCCAGGGCCCAAAGCGCCTCGCGAAGGGCGAAGGTGACGCCGGGCCCGACCTTGAGAATGGCGAAATGATCGCGCACCAGGGCCGCGAGCGCGGTCGGCGGTTGATAATCGGTGGAATGGGCTTCGAACACCATGCCCCGCCCCAGGGCCGGCAGGGCGCTGAGCTCCCGCGCCTTGTCGGGATCGTAGACGATGACCTTGTCATGGTCGAACTCCACGCCGGGCTGGACCACCAGGGCGACCACCCTAAACCAGGCGCCGGACAGGCCTTCGCGTTCGAACACGGCGCGATGGATGGCCAGGGTGGCGGCGGCCGCCGCCTCGCTGGTCACGGCCAGGCCCTCGATGGTCTCGTGCGCCCCGCCCGGTACGGGCACCTCGGTGCCGATCACATAGACCGGCGGCTCGCCGCCCACCCGCGCGAAGGTCCGTTCGGCCACCGCGCACAGGCGCGCGGCGCGTTCGGCGACGACCTCGTCGGTCAGGGGCCGCGGATCGTCCGCGCAGGACATAGAACAGTCCAGATGGATCTTGCGGAACCCGGCCTCGACATAGTCTTCGATCAGTTGCTCGGCGTGGGCCATCGCCGCGTCGGCGGGCTCGGTCTGCCAGGCGTTGGGTCCCAGATGGTCGCCGCCCAGCAGCACTCGATGGCTCGGCAATCCGACCCGGTCGGCGATGGCCAGCACAAAGGCGCGGAAATCAGCGGGGGTCATGCCGGTATAACCGCCGAACTGGTTGACCTGGTTGGAGGTCGCCTCGATCAGCGCAAACGGAGCGCCGTTGCGGCGCGCATGGCGCAGGGTCGCCTCGATAACCATGGGATGGGCCGAGCAGACCGAGGTGACGCCCACGCCCTCCCCCGCCGCATGGCGCGCCACAACGTCCAGAATGGCCTTCATAACAACCTTTGTTCGTTTTGTGGCTTGGTTCGCGAGCACGTGGGGCGCCCAACGGCGCTTTCATCACGTTTGACGTCTATATAGACTCGATAGGTCCAAAACAAACAAAAACACACGATAATGAAACTTTGTTAATGACAAAGCTATTCGACCGGGGTCGTCGCCGCGACGGACGCCTCTTCGGGCGCCAGGGCCAATAACAAGGCGGCGGCCGTGGCGAGCACGATCCCCACGATCTTCAGGCTGGACGGAATCTGGCCCAGCAGGGCCAGGGACAGCACGGCGGTGATCAGCGGCGCTCCGGCGTTGGTCAGGGGGGCGATGACGATCGCCTTGCCATGCCGGAAGGCGTGAACCAGGGTCAGCGCCCCCACGGCGTTGAGCAGCTGGATGCCCGCGGCCAGATAGGGTCCGTCCAGGCCCCAATTGATCGGCTTGGAAAAATTGGTCATCAAAAAGGCCACGGGCGCCAAGATCAGACCGCTGAGGGTCATATAGACGAAGATGCTTTCGGCGCTGGTCGTGTTGTTGGCGACCTTCATGAAATAGGCTTGCAACCCCCAGGCCGCCATCACCACCATCGACAGGGCGAACCAGCCGATGCGCGGTCCCGCGCCCAGGCCGCCGGGGGAAAAATCAAACAGCGGCAGGGCCATCAGGGCCAAAACGATGCCGATCAGCCCGATCCAGTTGGTGCGCTCGCCCAGGAGCAGGAAGGACAGGCCGATGGTCACCACGGGCGACAGCGAGATGATGGGGAAGATCAGATAGGGCGGACCGATGGTCACCGCATAGAACAGCACCATCTGGCCGCCAGCGCCGAGGAGGCCGATCAACAGGCCGTGGATCACAGAGCGCCGGTCGGTCTGGATCTTCCAACCCGAACTGACCAGGGCGGCGATGGCCGGGACGATCATGGTTAGGGCCCAGACACAATAGACCAGGGTTTCGGGAAAGCCGTGCTGGGCCGAAAAGCCCGTGAAAGCCCCCCAGACGCCCCACATCAGGGTGGTCGCCAGGGCGAAGCCCAGCCAGGATTTCGACGTCATGCTCACCCCCTGGGTTACGGCGGTCACGGGCGCGGCTCGCGGACGATGCCCAGCGCCTGTTCTGACAACAGTTGTTCGATATTGGCCCGCAGGGTCGCGCCCTGATCCGGCCGCCAGCCCAGGATCCGGATCCGCACCAGACCGCTGGCGTCGATCAGAACGCCGGTCGGCAAGCCGGAGACCTCAAACCGTCGCTGGACCTCGCCGTCCTTGTCCCAGGCCACCGGGTAGTCGGCTCCGACGCGGTCGAGAAAGGCCAGCCCGGTCTTGAGCACGGGGTCCGCATCGACCGAAACCACCGCAAACGGCCGTCCGGCGAACTGCGCCTCCAGCCTTTTCAGCTCAGGCATCGAGATCTGGCAGGAGGCGCACCATGGCGCCCAGAAATCCACATAGACCACCCGCCCCCGATAGGCCGATAGCCGGATAGCGGCCCCGCCCCGAAGCGCCGGCGCCTCAAAGTCGGGCGCCCGCTGCATCCGCTGAGCCGCCGCGCCGACGGGGCCCGACAGGCAAACGCCCGACAGGCATAGGCCGATCACGACGGAAACCCCAAGGCGGCGAAGCTGAAACACGGCTCAGGGGACCGGCGCGGCTTCGAGTAGCAGGGAGCCCTGAAAGGCCGCAGGCAGCATCGCCGTCGGCCCCGACACCACGCCCAAGTCGCGGCCATTCACATAGTCGGTCAGGCGATAACGCCGCGCGGACAGGCCCCGAAGCTCGACCGGGCCGTTCCAGGCCTTGGCGTAGAAGGCGTAATACAGACGACCGTTCTTTTCGATGGCGTGGGTCTCCGGCTTGTCGAAGCCGATGTCGTAGAGATCGCCCCGATAGGTCCCGGTCGAGAGCATCTTGGTATTGTAGATATTGATCCAATGCCGCCACACCGGCTCGCGCTGGGGCGTGAGGATCAGTTTTTCCTGGGGATGGTTGTCCGTCGGCCAGGTGAACTTGGTGGCCAGGACCGCGCCTATGCCCACGGTCGAGGCGAAGTCGTCGCCATTGTCGCTGAGCTCGACATGGTCGCCGCTGAAAGCCGCCGAATCCCCAGTCAGGCCGCGCAGCACCTTACCCTTCAGCCGGATCTGCCAGGAGGACTCCGGATCCGAAGCCACCGACTGGTTCATGAAGGGGGTGTTGTGGAAGGCGTAGGCCGTGCCGCAGGGGCAAAGCTCGATCACCGCATCCGGCTTGATGGCCGTGGCGGTGTCGTACATCGCCTTGTAGAAATCCTGCAATTGTTCGACCGAGTCGTTCGGCGAGGCGTGGTGGTGCGCCGGATTATAGCAGGCGGCCACGCCGTTCAGATGCTGGCCGTCGACCTTCAGCCCCTCAAAGCCCCAGTCGTTCAGAGCTCTGCGCACCAGCGCCTTCATGTCCTCGACGGTCTTGGGATAGGCGGGGCACAGATAGAAGCTGTTCCAATAGGAAATGGCCTGGGGGGCCCCGTCCTTGTCCCGCAGCAGCATGTCCGGATGGTCGTGCAGCAGGTCGGAGCCGGGCTCGACCGACAGGGGCGAGATCCACAGCGCGGGTTTCATCCCCGCCTTCTTCACCGCCTCGGTGAAGGCCCGCATATCGGCGTCGCCGCGGGGAAACTTTTTCGGATTGGGTTTCCAGTCCCCCAGGGCCGTCTGCCAGCCGTCGTCGAACACCACCCATTTCAGGCCGAGGGATTTGACCTTGGGCAGAGTCGCCAACACCTGGTCGACCGTGAAGTCGCGTTCATAGCCCCAGGCGCACCAGATTGATTCATAGGCGCCGGCGGGTGGGACCGCGGCCTTGAGTCCGCGATCGGCCATCACCTGGCGATAGGCCTTCAAGACGGCATAGGCGTCACGCTGATGGACGCCGACGAAGGTCTCTATGGTCGACAGCGACTGACCCGGCCCAAGACGGCTGGCGACATCCATTTCGATATGCATGTCGGCGCCGTCGGCGCCCACCTTGACCGGCAGCGACACCAGCTTGGGCGACCGCTCCAGATGACCGATGGCCAGTCCGCCATGGACGCGCCAAAGGTCGATGATGGGCGTGCCGCCGCCGTAGTCGCTGGCGTTCATGCCCATGTCGTTCTGCTGCGAAAACCCGGCCGACAGGGGCGCCAGCCAATCGCGGCGGTCGGGATAGGATGCGCCTTGGTAAGACCAGAAGGCCGGCGCGGCCGCCCCCTCCGGTTTCAGGCGATAGTCGCTATTGACCCATCGACTCAGGATCAGGTCGGCGGCGCCGCGATTGACATAGGTGACCCGGATCGCCGCGAGGCCGGGATAGCGGTCGTGCAGGGTGATGGAAATCTGCTTTTCCAGCCCCTCCGGCGATTGGCCGATGATGAGGGTGCGGGTTCCCGCGCCGGATTCGTCCTTCACCGGCTCTGTCCGATGGCTGACCAGGGCGAAGTCGGCCAGGGGCTTGCCCTTGGCGTCCTCCACATATTCGCTTTCGCGGTAGTCGGTCAGGGCGGTCGGGGCGCCACCCAGCAGTGAGGTCACCCGGCTGCGCATGGCGGTGTCGTAATCGATGCGCAGGGCCGGGCTGGCGATGGTGACCGCCGCGGCCGCCTCGGGCGCCGCAAACGCCGGCGTCGCCACGCACAGCCACAACCCGATGAGCGACATCGCCATTGCGCGCATTCGTTCTCGCCCCCCTGACCGGCTCGCCCCTCGACCGGAATCGCCGGTCGGGATCGCGCCCTTCCGCAATAATGAACCGGCACCCTGGCACTGGGTCGGCGTCAAAGCAAACGAAAAGGTAGTTTCATTTTCGTTTGTATCTGACCTCATTCCTTCGCTATGGCTAGAGGCCGGATCGCCGGAGCACCGCCCCATGACGTCACGACCAGCCCGCTTGACAGCCTGCCTGGGCGTCGCCGTGGCCCTGTCCGCTCCCGCGATCGCGGCTCCGGCGGCCGCGGCTGATTCGACCTATGGCCCCGCCGATTTCGCCAGGGTGCGAAAGTTCGACGCCCATGTTCACTTCAACAGAGCCGGCCAGGCGGCGATGGACATCGCCCGGCAAGACAATTTCGAGCTGCTGTCGATCAATGTCGACTATCCCGACTTTCCGCCGATCGACGAGCAGTACCGGCTCGCCCAACAATTCCGCAAGACATGGCCGCGCCGTTTTCACTTCGCGGCGACCTTCTCCATGGCGGGCTGGGGCCAGGCCGGCTGGGCGCAGGCCGTAAACGCCCGGCTCGCGCATCAGGTCGCCAGCGGCGCCGTGGCGGTGAAGATCTGGAAGAATGTCGGCCTGACCCAGCGTGACGCCAAGGGCGCCCTGGTCATGCTGGACGATCCCGGCTTCGATCCGGTGGCCGCCGAGATTCAGGCCCTGGGCGTTCCCCTGATCGACCATCAGGGCGAACCGAAGAACTGCTGGCTGCCGATGGATCAGATCACCACGACCGACGACCGCGAGTATTTCACGGAACATCCGCAATATTACATGTACGCCCACCCTGAGATGCCGTCCTACGAGACCTTGATGGCGGTGAGAGACCGTTTCGTCGAGCGCCACCCGCAGCTGAGCTTCGTGGGGGCCCATATGGCCAGTCTCGAATGGAGCGTGGACGAGCTGTCGAAGTTTCTCGACGCCCACCCCAATGCCGTGGTCGACCTAGCCCAGAGGTTGCCGCATGTCGAGCGCCAGTCGGCGTTGGACTACAACAAGGTCCGCGCCTTCTTTCTCCGCTATTCGGACCGGTTGCTCTATGCGACCGACCTGACCCTGCAGCCCACGGACGATCCGGCCAGCTTCGCCCGCGACGCGGACCAGGTCTGGCGTTCGGACTGGACCTATCTGGCGACGGCCCAGTCTCAGCATATCGCCTCCATCGACCGCGACGCTGTAGGCCTCAACCTGCCCCGCGCGGTGATCGACCGCATCTATTGGGGCAACGCCCATCGGGTGTTCACCCGCTTGGCGCACCAGGGCGGTTGAGCCGGCTCAGGCGATAATCACCTCAACGGCCACACGGTGGGCGCCCTCGACCACCTCATCTGGAGCGTGACGATCGGTGATCAGCATGTCCAACTCGTCGATGCCGATGATCCTGTGCAGGCACATGCGGCCGAACTTCGAGCTGTCGGTGACCGCGATCACCTGGGTCGCCATCTTGACCATCAGCCGGTTGAGCAGGGCCTCGCTCTCATAGTGGGTGGTGATGCCGTTCTCCAGGTGGAAGCCATCGACCCCGAGGAACAGCTTGTCGACCAGCAGTTCGTTCATCGCCGCCTCGGTCTGGGCGCCGTAAAAGGCCATGTTCTTGCGCCGCAACGCGCCCCCGAGCATGACGATCTGGATATTCTTCTTGGCGATCAGCTCGCTCAGCACGCCAGCGTCGTTGGTGACCACGGTGATGTCTTCGCTGTCAGGCAGATACCGGGCGATATAGGCGGTGGTGGTGCCTGAATCGAGGATGATCGAGTCGCCCGGCGCCACCAGGGCGGCGGCCCGACGGCCTATGGCCTCCTTCTCGTCCGCCCGCAGGGAGCGCTTGGCTTCGACCGGCGGCTCGGTGGCCGCGCCGACCACCTGAGACGATATGGCCCCGCCATAGCAGCGCGTCGCCACGCCGCGGGTCTCAAGATAGGAGAGATCCTTGCGAATGGTCTGGGTGGATACGTCGAACATGCCCGACAGGCTCAGCACCTGAACGCTGCCCTGTTCCTGGAGCATGACCGTGATGCGCTGGCGCCGGTCACTCGTGTCTCTCATCGCGGTTTTCGTCGCCCTGCTCCCGGTGCGAATAGTATGGTGTTCATGGCCTGGGAATCGACGGTCGCCCCGAACAAGCCTTCATAACCCCGATCGGCCGGATCGAATACCGAAACACTCCGAAACACAATAGTACGCCCAGCCTAGAAGCGCACCGCAGAACAAGAAGCGGGCAGTCGCAATCTATCGCGATAAAACGACATAAAACGAATTGCCACGAAACTGAAACCTGATACACCGCCAGAACCGCTACAAAGTGAAACTTACTAAGCGGCGGTCGGCGAAGGGCGGGGGTGGGCCACGTCCAAGCCGAGCAGGAGGGCTTGGCCAATGAGACGTTCGCACCATAATGCGGCGCGACTATTCGGTGGCGTCGCGCTGCTGGCTTTGATCCATGATCCCGCCAGTGCGCAGGACGCGGCGGCGGGTTCAGCCCCCATGGCCCAGAAGCCGGTGACCCCCGCGCCCAAGGCGGCGACCGCTGGAACGGACATCGACACGGTCGAAACCGTCGTGGTCACGGGCATGCGCGGCAGCATCATCAAGTCGCTGCAGATAAAGAAAGCCGCCAGCGTGGTGATGGACTCGATCAATGCGACCGAGCTCGGCCGCTTCCCGGACGATGACGTGGCTGACTCCCTGAGCCACATCAACGGCATCACCATCAATCGCACCACGGGCGGCGAAGGTCAGTATGTCAGCGTGCGCGGCTTAGGCTCGCAGTACAATATCGTCACCCTGAACAACCGCCTCCTGGCGACAGATGACGACGGCCGCGACTTCGCTTTCGACATCCTGCCCTCCGACGTGATCTCCGGCGCGGACGTGCTCAAATCCGCCGAGGCTTCCGCGATCGAAGGCAGCATAGGCGGCACAGTCAATCTTCGCACCGCGCGGCCTTTCGACAATCCAGGTTTTCACACCGCCTTGCGGGCCGAGCATAACTATAACGACATGTCGCAACTTGGCGGCAACAAGTTCTCCGGCTTTGTCAGCGACACTAGCCAGAATGGAAAATTCGGCTTTCTGCTTGGCGCGGTCTATTCCGATGTCAAGACCCGGACCGATTCAGTCAACTACTCTACCTACGATCCCAACAATCCCGGCGTGTGGCCACCGCCGCCGACCTCGGGCGCCGCGGCGCCGGCCGGCGCATCGCCGGTCGTCGCCCTGTGCTGCATCTCCTTCGGCTCGGTGTTCGACGAGAAGGAGCGCATGGCCTTTTCCGGAACCCTGGAATGGCGCCCGACCAATGCGGTCCACATCACCGCCGACGCCATGTACACCCGGCTGCGCGACCCGCAGACCGCCTATAATCAGGCCTATTATCCCGATTTCACCTATGATCAGTTCGGCAATCCCGAATGGTCGAACGTCACGGTCAATAAGGGGCTGATCACCTCGTTCACGGCCAACAACTTCACCCCCGAGGTGGTCAACAACACCATCAACCGGGTGGTGAACACCTATCTGGTCGGGCTGCACGGAACCTGGGACGTCAATTCGCGCCTGAGCGTCAATGGCGACGTCTATCGTTCGGACGCCAGCCGGCCCGAGGGCGGCACCGACACCTTCGTCACCGCCGGCCTAGTCTCGCCGACGCCCTACAACCAGGACACCATAACCGTGTCCAGCAACCATGGCGGCCTGCCGAACATCGCCGTCACCCTGCAGCCGGGGGGCGTCGACTATGCGACGGCCCTGGCGGCGGGGCAGCTGAATAATCAGAACCTGTGGAGCACTCACTATGTCGGGTTGTCCGGCTATTCGATCAAGGACGCCGTCACCGGCGCGTCCCTCGACGCCGCCTATCGCGCCGAGTTCGGCGTGCTGGACCGGATCGATTTCGGCGTCAGCCTGACCAATCGAAACAAATCGCGCCGGGACATCAGCAATGACTGGACCAACGGCTCCAACCAGTACGGCTCATTCTACAACACCCTGGCAGGCCAGCCGACGCCGATCACGTTCGGCAGCATGGGCGCCAATGTCATCTCGATGACCAATCTTCCGAACTATATGAAGGGCGCCGGCGGAAGCTTTCCCACGACGGTGGTCAAACTCAATGTCGCGGCCCTGTTGAAGGGTTTGAAGACCTTGGACGGGACGACAAACTATACCGCGGGCAGCGGCGTCTATGATTTCGGCCTGACCTTGCCCCAATATAATCCAACCAATTCCTATGACGTAAAGGAAACCACCGTCACAGCCTATGCCGAAGCGACCTTTTCCGGTGAGCGCTGGACGGGTAACCTGGGTCTGAGACTGGTGCGCACCGAGACGCAGGCCTCGACCTCAGTGAACAATATTCTGAGCGTCACCGTCGACGACACCTCCAATCCCACCAATCCCGGCGTGGTCGGCTATTCGCCAGCGACCCCGACCACCGCCAAGGGATCCTATTTCCTGCCGCTGCCGTCGGTGAACCTCAACTACCGGCTGGCGCCCGGCCTGCAGCTGCGCCTCGGCGGCGCGGAGGTCGTCGCGCGCCCGGACCTGAACCAGCTGGCGCCCACGGCCACCAACAATGCGATCAACCAGCAGTACCTTTTGACCTATGCCGGGAACGCCAAGCTGAGGCCGATCAAGGCGTGGCAGGCCGATGTTTCCCTGGAATGGTATTACAAGCCCAAGGCGCTGCTTTCCGTGGCCCTGTTCAGCAAATGGCTGCGCGACGACATCACCACCGGCCAGGTCAACGGGGTCGATATCGGCGCCGTGGGCTGTTTCAACGGCGGCGCCTGCACGCCGCTGCTGTTCGATGTCGTCAAGCCGATCAATGGCGATCGGGCCACGGTCTATGGCATCGAGCTGGGCTGGCAGCACATCCTGAGCAACGGTCTGGGCGCCCGCGCGCAATATACCCACACTTGGAGTCAGACCACGGTCGACGGCGTGTCCGCGGGACCTGAAAACGGCGTCTCGCCCACCACGGCCTCCCTGGGCGTTCTCTATGAGTCCGGGCCGATCTCGGCCAATGTCTCGTGGGACTATGCCGGCCCGTTCCGCTACGCCACCTATACCGAAGTCACGGGCTGGCCGGCCATTTCAACCTCGTCCAACTGGGTGACGGCGACGGCGTCCTATCAGATCACCCCGGCGATAAAGGTCTATGTCGAGGGCAAGAACCTGGCCAACACCATCGTCAAGACCTACCTGAACGGCAATACCGACGCCATCTGGGCGTCCGGCGCCCCCATCGCCGGCACCGGCAGCAGCGTCGACGCCGGCTACGCCGCCTATGGCCGGACCTTCACCGTCGGCGTCAGCGCGCGCTTTTGATGCCATAGGGCCGTTCGACGATCGAAGGGACCGGCTTATGGGCTTGGTGAACGCATAGGGGGTTGATCTTGATCGCCGACGGGGGAATGTTTCGACGGTCGATGCAATCGGACATGGGCTCGCCCGCGTCCGACGAATAGCGGGACCGGGCTCGCGACGTTTCAGGAGGAAGTCGTATGGCGAAGGCCACGGTCGACCGCCGTCGTTTTCTTCTGGCCGGCGCCCTCGCCGGCGCAGCCGGGGCCGCCGCATCGGCCGACATCCACGACGGCGAACTGGGCGCGCCGCCCCAGACTCTGCGCGGCGCCGTGCCCTGGCAAGAGGGCGCGGCCGACGCCCCGCCCGCCGCGCTCGGCACGGATTTCAAATTCTTCAGTGATACCGAACGCGCCTTCATCACCGCGGCGGTGGAGCGGCTGATACCGCCAAGCCCTGTCGGCCCGAGCGCGGTCGAGGCCAATGTGCCATTCTTTCTCGATCGCCAACTGGCAGGTCCGTTCGGCCGGGGCGACCACTACTATCTGGGCGGGCCCTGGAAGAAGGGAGCGCCTGAACAGGGCTATCAGATGCGCTTTTCGCCCGCGCAGCTGTATCGGGCGGCGATCGCGGCGATCGACAGCTATGTGTCGGCCAATTTCAACGGCGCGGCCTTCGCCAAGCTCGACGACGCCGACAAGGACAAGGTGCTCAAAGGGCTCGAAGCTGGAACCATCCAGCTGAGCGGCGGGGTCGACGCCAAGGCCTTCTTCGCCATGCTGTTGCAGAACACCAAGGAGGGTTATTTCTCCGACCCGATCTATGGCGGCAACAAGGACATGGCAGCCTGGAAGATGATCGGTTTTCCCGGCGCCCATTATGACTATTCCGAGTGGGTGACCCGGCACGGGGAGCGCGTGCCCTATCCGCCGGTTGGCTTCAAGGGCCGTCCAGGCTGGGATCAGGGCCGCTCATGACCACGACCTTGAAACCCGTCGATGCGGTCATGGTCGGATTTGGCTGGACCGGCGCGATCATGGGCCAGCAGCTGGCCGACGCCGGCCTGAGCGTCCTGGCCCTGGAGCGTGGCCCCTGGCGCGACACCGCCACCGACTTCGCCACCGGGTTCGCCCAGGATGAGCTGCGCTACATGTGGCGCCACCATCTGTTCCAGAACGTCGCCGACGACACCCTGACCATCCGCAACAACACCGGCCAGGAAGCGCTGCCCATGCGCCATCTGGGCTCGTTCCTGCTGGGCACCGGCGTCGGCTCGGGCGGGGTGCACTGGAACGGACAGATCTGGCGCTTTTTGCCCAGCGACTTCCAGACCAAGACCCACAACCAGGAGCGCTATGGCGCCAAGGCGGTCACCGACTACGACATGACGGTCCAGGACTGGGGCATAACCTATGACGAGCTCGAGCCGCACTATGACCAGTTCGACAGGCTGTGCGGCACCAGCGGCAAGGCCGGCAATCTGAGAGGCCAGATCCAGCCCGGCGGCAACCCTTTCGAAGGCGCCCGGTCGAGCGAATATCCGACGCCGGCCATGACCCAGACCTATGGACCCACCCTGTTCGGCCAGGCCGCCGCCCAGCTTGGCCGCCACCCGTTTCCGCACCCCACCGGCAATCTCTCCCAGGCCTATGTCAATCCGCTGGGCGCGCAGCTGGGCAAATGCACCTACTGCGGATTTTGCGAGAAGTTCGGCTGCGGCAACTATTCCAAGGCCAGCCCACAGACCACGGTGCTGCCCTATCTGATGGCCAAGTCGAACTTTGAACTGCGCACCGAATGCGAGGTGCTGCGGGTCGAACTGACGCCCGATCGGAAGCGGGCGACGGGCGTGACCTATGTGAACAGCGCCGGCGAGGAATTCTTCCAGCCCGCCGAGATGGTGTTCCTGGGCGCCTATATACTGCAGAACGTGCGCCTTTTGCTGTTGTCGGGGATCGGCAGACCCTATGACCCGCAGACCGGCGAGGGGGTGGTGGGCAAGAACTACGCCTATCAGACCATGTCTTCGGTGAATGTCTTCTTCGACGACAAGATCATCAATCCCTTCATCGGCGCCGGGGCGCTCGCCACCGTGGTCGACGATTTCAACGGCGACAATTTCGATCACTCCGGCCTGGGCTTTATCGGCGGCGCCTATATCGCCGGCATGGTCACCGGGGGCCGCCCGATCGAGATGATGTATACGCCGACGGGCACGCCCGCCTGGGGCCTGGAATGGAAGCACGCCGCGGCGAAAAACTATCTGAAATCGTTCAGCCTGAGTATCCACGGCTCCTGCATGAGCCATCGCGGCAACTATCTCGACCTCGATCCCACCTATCGCGACATCCATGGGCGGCCGATGCTGCGCATGACCTTCGACTTCACCGACAACGAGCACAAGATGTCGGACTATCTGACCGATCGGGCGATCGAGATCGCCAAGGCGATGAATCCCCGCGAGTATAAGGCCAATCGCCGGGTCGGCTCTTGGAACGTGGTCCCCTACCAGACCACCCACAATACCGGCGGCGCGATCATGGGCGACAATCCGTCCGACAGCGTCGTCAACAAATATCTCCAGGTGTGGGACGTGCCCAACGTGTTCTCGATGGGCGCCGGCGCCTTCCCCCAAAACGCCGGTTATAATCCGACAGCGACCTTGGCCGCCCTGACCTATCACGCCGCCGAAGCCATCAAATCCCAGTACCTGAAGGCGCCCGGCTCTCTGGTGCAGTCGTGAGCAGACGCTGGCTCGCCATCCTCGGCGGCCTGTCCGCCGCGGCGGCCCTGGGCCTGGCGGGGTTGGCGACGAGCCAGGCGCCCCTGCCGGCGCACCCGTCTTCGGCGGTCACACCGGTCGGCTTTCTGACCCAGCCGATCGCCGACAACGCCCCCAACGCCGACCAGCTTCGACGCGGCCAATATCTGGTCCGGGCCGGCGACTGCGTCTCGTGCCATATGCGCGACGGCGGCGAACCCCTGGCGGGGGGCCTGGGGCTGAGGACGCCGTTCGGGGTGATCTATTCCCCGAACATCACCTCCGATCGCGATACGGGCATCGGAACCTGGACCGCGGATCAGTTCCACCGGGCGATGCATGACGGCCTCGACGATCAGGGCGAGAACCTTTATCCGGCCTTCCCCTATCCCTGGTTCCGCAAGGCGAGCCGCGCCGACGACGACGCCATCTTCGCCTATCTGCACACCACGCCGCCGGTGCACTACACCCCGCCGTCGAACAGGCTGCCCTTCCCGCTCAATATCCGCTTCATCGTCAAGGGCTGGAACCTGCTGTTCCTGAAATCGACGGACTTCGCGCCGGATCCCGGTCAATCGGCCGAGTGGAACCGCGGGGCCTATCTCGTCGACGGCCTAGGCCACTGCGGCGGATGCCATACGCCGAAGAACCTGTTCGGGGCCGACAAGTCCGGCAAGGTCTTCCACGGCGGGACGCTCGACAACTGGGTCGCCCCCGACCTGACCGGCAACCATCACACCGGCCTGGGCGACTGGACCGCCGACGACATCGCCGAGTTCCTGAAGACGGGCCGCAACGCCCACGCCGGCGCGGGCGGCTCCATGGCCGACGTGATCACCTATTCCACCTCGCTGCTCAGCGACCAGGACCGCCACGCCATGGCCGTCTACATCAAGGCCCAGGCGGCTAGCCTCGATGTCCGCACCGGCGCGCCCGACGCGGATGTCATGGCCCGCGGCGCCGCCATCTATTCCGACGCCTGCGCCTCCTGCCACCTTGAGAACGGGGTTGGCCAGCCGCGGCCCTTCCCGCCGCTTGGCCACAACGCCATGCTGCAGCAAAGCGACCCGACCGGCCTGTTGCACCTTATCCTGGCCGGAAGCCGGATCGGAACCAGCCCGTCACGCCCCTCGCCGCTGACCATGCCAAGCTTCGCCTGGAAGCTGACCGACCAGCAAACCGCCGATGTGGCGACCTATGTCCGCAACAGCTGGGGCAACCAGGCCTCCACCGTCTGGGCGTCATCGGTTCGCAAACTGCGCCACCGGCTCGATCTCGACACCCTCCGCTACACGGAGAATTCGGGCGACCAGCGCTAAGGCATGATGAAATCAGATTGAGCCAATATAAACTCCGCTCATCCCGGCGAAGGCCGGGATCCAGATGACAAAGCTCAGGTCAAAAGACAATAATCCGCCCGAAATCACCACAGTCTTGCGCCATAGGATCTGGATCCCGGCCTTCGCCAGGAAGAGCGGTTTTTGGTTGGGCTTTAATTCATCTCGCTCTAAACAGACTGTTTGGAAGATCGCGGTGTGTGGGTCCTTGCGTGGTTCGAGACGCGGGTCCGAGGGTCCGCTCCTCATCGTGACTCTGCTCATCATGACGAGGGTTTTTGCCGCCCACTCAACAGCGTCATGGTGGGGGCTCGCGTCAGCGAGCGTCTCGAACCACGCAAACCAAGCCATGCGACCTAGTTCCAAACGGGCGCTGAAGTGGAATCAATCCTGATTGACCGACACCGCGCCCAGCTAAGGCGCCGGGCTGGCGATGGGCTTGGTCTGATCCACCACATAGGTCGACACCATCACCAGCGTCCCGTCGCCCACATTGCGCACGCTGTGCACGGTTTGCGGCGGCACGGCGAAACTGCCGCCCGCGCTCAGGGTCTGGGGCGCCGCGCCCGCGATCGTCACCGTAGCCCGCCCTTGGACGATATAGGCCATCTCCGCGCCGGGGTGGGTGTGCGGGGCCACCAGGCCGCCCTGGTCCACCAGGGTGCGCACGGTGACGGTGTGCAGCGGGGCCGGAGGGAAGGGCTGCTCCTGCAGCGTGGTCTTGTGCACCTTGTCGCTCTGGGCCGCGGCGCCGGCGGCCATCGCCATCACCATAAGGGCTGCGAGACCTGAACTGAGCCATCCGCGGCTGATCATCTTGGCGCTCCGTGTCGCACACCGCCCCGCAGCCGCTCGCGTCAAACTGACCGTCGAAAACGAGCAGCAGGGCCTTGGACGATAAAATACATGAACGCCGAAATCGGTCCGCCGAAATCGCATCGGCGCCGTGCGGCCGGCCTATGACCTGGATCTGCGAGCTTGGCCTATAGGGGTTGGCGAAGGCGGCGAAAACTATAACCTGTTCGCCAAGGCCGCCTCACCATCTCCACGGAGCCCTCAATGAGCAATATCTTCGACGTCAAGGGTAAGGTGGTGCTGGTCACCGGCGGCTCGCGCGGGCTTGGCCGGACCTTTGTCCAAGGCTTCGCCGAAGCGGGCGCCGACGTGGCGATCGTCAGCCGCAAGGTCGAGGCCTGCGCCGCGGTGGCCCGCGAGGTCGAGACCCTGGGCGTGCGCGCCTTCCCCTATGGGTTTCACGTCGGCAAGTGGGACGACTGCGCCCGGATGGTCGACGCCGTCTACGACCATTTCGGCCGCGTCGACGTGCTGATCAACAATGCCGGCATGTCGCCGCTCTACGACACGCTCGACGACGTCACCGAGGAGCATTTCGACAAGGTCATCGGGGTCAATTTCAAGGGCCCCTATCGGCTGTCGACCCTGGTCGGCTCGCGCATGGCCAAGAGCGAGGGCGGGCGGATCATCAATATTTCCAGCACGGCGTCGGCGGGCGCATCGCCCTACGCCCTCCCCTATGCCGGGGCCAAGGCCGCGCTGAACAATATCACCCTGGGTTTCGCCGCCGCCTATGGCCCCAAGGTCAGTGTGAACTGCATCATGGTCGGGCCCTTCGCCACCGACGTCGCCGAGCACTGGGCCGATCCGCCGGACCACGACAATCCCGGCTGGACCAAGGCCGGCCTGCGCGTGGGCCTGCCGAAGGAGGCCCTGGGTGCGGCCCTGTACCTGGCCAGCGACGCCGCCAGCTACACCAGCGGCGCGATCATCCGCATCGATGGCGGACCGGTGCGGGCGCACGACACAGCGCGGCCCTGACGATCCGGCGGTCTTGTCGCGCCTCATCCTTCGCGTAATCTCGCCCCAGTGGGAACAGCGTGGCCGCCCGGGCGGCTGTCAAATCGGAGGGGCGCAATGAAGCTGCGACACGGTCTTGTTCTGGCTCTGGTCAGCGGAGCCATCCTCTCGACGGGGCCAGCCCTGGCGCAAACCGCCGGCCACGTCACCGGCATCGGCGGCGTCATTGTCAGGAGCCATGATCCCAAGGCTCTGTCGGCCTGGTACCGCGACGTCCTTGGCCTGGAGATCAAGCCGTGGGGCGGAGCCAAGCTGTCCTATGCCGCCCCGGGCCACCCACCCGCGGCAGTCTGGTCCCCCTTGCCTCAGAACAGCGATGAACTGACCCCCTCGACCCGGGACTTCATGCTGAACCTGGCCGTCGACGATATGGACGCGTTCGTCGCCCGGCTGACCGCAAAGGGCGTGCCCATTCTCAAGCGTGACCAAGACGCTTTCGGCAAATACGCCTGGATCCTCGACCCCGACGGAACCAAGATTGAGTTCTGGCAGCCGACCTAGGGCGTGATGAGATCAAGTTGGGCCAATAAAACTCCGCTCATCCCGGCGAAGGCCGGGACCCAGATGGCAAAGCTCGGGCCTAAGAAGGTCATTCGCCCCAAATCGCCGGGCTGCCACGCCCTATGATCTGGATCCCGGCGAATGCCCATAGGCGCTAAATTAGGCTGAGGCGGTCGAACCTCCCTTCTCCCATGGGGAGAAGGAGGGGCCCGTTCGCGAAGCGAATGGGAGGTTGAGGGGATAGGGCCTCTCATATCCATCCTGAAAAGCCGCAACCCCTCACCCTCCCACGCCTTGCGGCGCGGGCCCCTCCCTCTCCCTTTGGGCGAGGTGTTTCTTGGCCAGGCTCCTAACTTAGCGCCTATGGGCCTTCGCCGGGATGAGCGGGTTTTGGTTTGCCTTCAATTCATCACGCTCTAGGCAGGTTGGCGGACGTACAATCTTCCGCCTGTCGCCGCCTTATTCCCGCGGCGGCTCCCAAAGTTCGATCGGGTTTCCTTCGGGATCGACGATTCGCGCAAAGCGGCCTGTCTCAGGACTGTCCCAGTTCGCGTCCGTCCTGACGACGATGCCGGCCTGCCGCAGCTTGGCCAGAGTATCATCCAAATTGTCCACGCGAAAATTGAGCATCCACTGTTTATTGTCGGGCCAGTAATCCGTCGTCTCGGCGAAAGGCATGAAGACCGTCGGCCCGGCGGCCTGCCGCCACGGCTCATAACCCTCCATGGTTACGCCGAGATGGTCCTTGTACCATTGCAAGAGCGCCTTAGGCTCCGCCGAGCGGAAGAAGACGCCGCCGATGCCCGTTACAGCCATGATACCCCCGTTAGGTCGTGGCAGACTACTATGGGACGGCCAAAAGCCAAGGACCCGGTTTGCGCCTGTCTCACCGGTTGGCGGGGTCCGCCGTCGGGCAGGAACGGGGCGGCGCCAGCGAACGGCAGGGTCCCGAGCCGAGTCACTGGCGGGTCTCGGCCCAAGTCGGTAACAAACTAATGAGCGCCGACCGTGTGCTCGCGAACGAGGCGAGTGGCTTTCGTCCTTTGTGCGTCGGTCAACCTCGCCGCGACAATGTCTCGATGTTCGGTCACCATCCCTGTGACTTGGTCGGAGACATGCTGGTCCTGAAGCCACGCTAGCGCGATTGAATATCCTACATAGGCCTCAATCAAATCGGGCGGGCCGCCCAGCCCTTTCTCATCCATCTGAGCAAGGCTGAAATAAGCGCTGGGGTCTCCGTGCTCCGCCGCTCTGCGGAACCAGCGGGCCGCCTCCGCATAATCCTTCGGAACGCCGTCGCCCTCGAGGTAGATGCCAGCGATGCTCGCTTCAGCCGTAGTCCCCAATGGTCCATGCTGATCGGCCGCCTTCCGCTCCCAATTGATCGCCTGGACCATGTCCTTCGGCGTTCCCCACCCCTTCAAATACATCATGCCCATAAAGAACTGCGCTCTCTGATCGCCCCGGTCTGCAGCGGCGCGATACCATCTCATCGCCTCCGTTAGATCCTTGGGAACCCCGTTGCCTTCTCGATACAGGTCCCCGACCATGACCTGCGCGGCGATCTCCCCATGCTCGGCGGCTTTCGTCAGCCAGCTGGCGGACTTCTCAGCGTCGTAAGTCGCCTCATTGACGATGTTGTACCGCTCGCCAAGCAGCAGTTCGGCCTTCGCGTCGCCGGCCTGCGCCAGGGGTTGCACGCATCGAATTGCGGCAGTGCTGTCTCCGGGCGGCGTCAAGTCAGAGCAATCTTGCGGCCTCCCGGCGGCGGCGCTGTTGAGCGCGGCGCTCATGACGCCGGCCAGCAGTCCTGCAATCGGTCCATTTATGCGCATGAGCGGAGAGTGGCGACATCTCATCAAAACCGCAACTTCCGGTTCCCATGCTCAAGAGCCATTTCCAACCGTCCGCTCTGGGCGCCGAGCCCGGGACAGCGAGCCAGGCCTTTGCAAGGGTCGAACGCCGAATTGCGGCGACGACTGGAGATTCAGGGAATCAGCGCATTGCCGCCGTTATTGCTGACGCGCCCGCTCAAGCGAGACACTGCTTCGCAGTGATCTAGGGTTTTGATGAAAACACCGGGTTGTTCAAGGAATCCACATCCGGAATCGCGATTTGAACCTCACCGACATTGGGGTTCTTTTGCCGGGCGATGGGTAAGTCGCGCGCGCTCTGATCCGAGACGACAAATCGGACACCCGCAGGGATCGGCAGGCCGAACACGTTGTTCCCGAATACCGGAAAGGCTTTAAATTCGCCTATATAGGTAGCCGCCCCCGGTTTGATTTCGAATGGAATAGATACTGGGGATTTCAGCCAAAAATTCTTTTGCACATAACCCGTGTTGTAGAAATTATCGACGTCGAAGATCTCGTATTTGCCCGGCGGGAGGTCCTTCACCAGGACTACACCCTTGTCGCCGTAGCTAATTTCGTCGAGGCGCTGAAACAAGGACATAAGGCCAGACTTAGAGTCAGATGCGCTCGCGAAATCACCTTTCGGGGGCAGGAGAAGCCCGCCATGAAAGTTGAATTCCAGGCGGCCCTGCATCTTCTCGCCGATGCGGCAAAACTTCAGCGCTAGCCAATATTGCTGGGCCATGTCTCGCGCCGACAGCGACATGACCAACTGACCCGCCTTGGGCGCCGTGCCGTCGTCTTCAGAATCGGGCGTACCGGCCCACGTGGGGGAGCAAACCATAACCAACGCGGCCGCCAGGATGGCGACGCGCCTGTTCATTCCCTGCATCTTAACCCCCTCGTCTGGCCCGACGCTTCCCCGTCAGGACAGATCACGTGCCGCCATGACTGCACGATGTGACATGCGCTTTCCCCCCCTGCAACCGTTTGACGGGTCCGCCCGCGGTGTCAGACCCCAGGCCATCGCCAGTGACCGGTTGTTGGCGGCCATCGGGCGACTAACATGCCGCCCGAGCGGGCGTTCGCTTGATCGTGCGGACGGCCTTGATAGGCTTCCGGCGAATGCGGCCAAGCCTGTCAACGATCCTCGGACGTGCGCCTGGATTTCCAAGGTATTCAGTGACGGAGCGACGCCCGGCCATATCTTTCACCGTCACGGTAAAGCCCCGTCCCACGCCCGACATTGGCGCAGAGAAGCGAGCCAAGAGTTCCTGAAAATCGTCGGGATCAGCCCCGCTCTTGGAGCAAAACTCGGGCAATGCTTTCTGGAACAGCGCCACCGCCTTTGCAAGCGAAGGCGACGCCTTCCCCTCGATCACCATTCCAGCAAGGAAATCCACGGTCAGCGCACGCGCGTCGCTCTGCGCCGCCTCGCCGTAAACGTCGGTCGGATAATAACCGGTGATCATGCACAGGCCGCTCGCCAACGAGTCGGCAAGGTTGTGCCCGATTGCCCTGAGCTGATCGTGTTTCACGCCTCAGTGTATCTCATACTCGGCAGCTCGCTACCCTCAGCCCGGCTGATCAGGATCGCTATCGAGGAGTTGGTTTGGTCCCGCGAGCGGTGAAGTTGCCGGTGCTGGGCACTGGCTGTTGTCGACCTCAACGGACCTTCACTGGCCCTGGAGGAAGTGTCATTAGATAATCACCGATAGCGGCGACCGTGGCCTCGGCTCTCTCATTGGTATTGAAAGCGCGGTTCAGTCCCATGTTTTCGGTTTCTATCTCCTCAAGATAGGCGGCGACGGCTGCGAGCGTCTCGCCGCGCCTTAGTCGGCTAGCGACTTGAAGTAGATAGCGGTCGTACTCGTCCGCGCACGCACCGCCATCTCGCCAATCATCACCCGAGAATTGACGGAGTCCAATCGGATCCCAAAGCGACCATCCGATCCTGCGCAGGCGCGAGAGCTGAACCACTGGGTATGATGTCATCGATCAAAGATGCCCCCAGATAGCCACGGCTGCAAACCCCTCGGAACAGCCGCAGGCAAGCTCCAGGCGTGACGGCGACGACGACAGGCGCCGCTGTTTGACCGATGATCGTCTAAGCGGTGAGCTCGTTGACGGGCCTCGTGGCCATTCCAAATCTGTTTTGGCCCGGTGTTCCTAACCTGCAGAACGACCAGATCGAGATGATCACCCCTACAATTGGCACGATACACAAAACAAGAAACCATCCAGATTTGTTAAGATCATGCATTCGCCTCACGCTGACAGCGAGCTCGACCCAAGTGAGCAGCGCCGTGATCCCCCAAGAGCCGAACTTGATAACCGGTTGGTGAATGATGCCCGGCCAGTTGCCGATAACAACTAGGTGGGCGAGGCTCAAGCCAAGGGTCGCGACAATGATCCAACCGAACTCGCGTCGGGAGGCCCGCCCCCAAAAGGAGCCAAGCCGCAAGATTCTTCGTGACACGGCCACTCCCCCAAGCGCTGCTGGTGATTTACGGTTGGGTTTGGCCCTAGGTCAACTAATGCGAAACGCCCAAATCGCGGCGCGAGCGAACCAGACCAAAGTGTAAATCGCAGCCGGCCGCATGCTACCCCCCGCTCAAGGTGGCTCTGAGCTAGGAAAGAGTCCATATTTCCATCGCGAATGAGTGCGTTCGGACTGAAGGCGGTGGGGAAAATCGACCGAGCTCGGACTCTGAACGGCTTGGCTAAGAGACTGTCTGGAAGATCGCGGCGTGTGGGTTCTTGCGTGGTTCGAGACGCGGACCTGACGGTCCGCTCCTCACCATGACGAGGTTTTTTGGCGCCCACTCAACAGCGTCATGGTGAGGGCTCGCGTCAGCGAGCGTCTCGAACCACGCAAACCAAGCCAGGCGACCTATTTCCAAGCGGGCTCTAAAGCATCAGCACAAGAATGGTCTTAAGCTCATGCTGTTGTGCAGCGCTCAGGCGGTTCAGGCGTGGCTCGAACGCTAGCGCCAACAGCTTCATCGCCTCAACCACGCTTTTGCGGCCCGCAGGGGTCAACTTCAGGCGATGCTTTCTCAAATCGCCGGCGTCGATCTCGCGCCGCAGACGCCCCGAAGCTTCCAGGCGTTTCACGTACAGGGTGACGGTGGCCTTGGGCATATTCAGGGCGGCGGCCAGTTCGGCCGGATAGGGGTGGGCGTCGATCTCGGCCAGGAGGAACATCTCCTTGATCTCAATGCCCAGGCCTTCAATGCCGGGCGAGGCCGCCGTGATCGCCGACATCAGCAGGCGATAGTTCAGGCCCCAAATCTCGGCGGCGTCTATTTTCGCCATCGCCCCCTTGTCACCCCGCTCGCGCCATCCCAGATTAGTGCAGAACTGTACAATCGCAAAGCTGCACCAAAGAGAGGGCTAGCACATGGCGCTTGATCATTACATCACTCTTGGCCGTTCCGGTCTGCGCGTCAGCCCATTTTGCCTGGGCGCCATGACCTTTGGCGAGGATCTGGGGTGGGGATCGTCGGTCGAGGAATCGCAACAGATCATCGACCGGTACACCGATCTGGGCGGCAATTTCATCGACACCGCCAATTTCTACACCAAGAGCCATTCCGAAAAGATCCTTGGCGATCACGTCGGGCGCGACAAGGCGCGCCGCGACCGGCTGGTGATCGCGACCAAGTTCAGCGGCAACCTCTATCCGGGCGATCCCAACGGCGGCGGCTCAAGCCGCAAGGCCATCGTGAACGCGGCCGAGAACTCGCTTCGGCGCCTGCAGACCGACTATATCGACCTCTATTGGCTCCACATCTGGGACCAGAACACGCCGATCGACGAGACCATGGCCGCGCTCGACGATCTCGTCCGCGCCGGCAAGGTCCGCTATATCGGCGTTTCAGACACGCCAGCCTGGAAGATCGCCCAGGCCAACACCATCGCCCAGTTCCGCGGCTGGTCGGCCTTTGTGGCCCTGCAGATCGAATATTCGCTCCTTGAGCGCAGCGTCGAACAGGAGCTGGTCCCGTTGGCGTTGGAATTTGGCCTTGGCATAACGCCGTGGAGCCCTCTCAAAAGCGGCGCCCTCAGCGGCAAGTATACGCGCGCCAATGCGGGCGCCCAGACAGGCGATCGCGGCGCCTTCCTCCAAGGCTCGCTCAATGAAAGCACCTATGCGGTGATCGATCAGCTCGAGATCATCGCCCGGGCGCACAACACATCGGTGGCGGCCACATCGCTCGCCTGGCTCTTGGCCAAGCCCGGCGTCACCTCGCCGATCATCGGGGCGCGGCGTCTGTCTCAACTGGAAGACAATATCGGTGCGCTCGAGGTCAAACTGACGGCCGACGACATCGCCAAGCTCGATACGCTGACCCAGCCCAAGCTGGGCTTCCCACAAAGCATGTTGCCCATGGCGCCGGCGATCCTCAATGGCGGCGCGAGCGTGAACGGCGTCTCTGCGCCGCCATCCGGCTTCGTTATGCTCCCGGGGGAAAAGCCGCGTTGACAATAGTGCGGCGGCACGCGTTAGAGCCCGTTTGGAAATAGGTCGCATGGCTTGGTTTGCGTGGTTCGAGACGCTCGCTGACGCGAACCCTCACCATGACGCTGTTGAGTGGGCGGCAAAAACTCGCGTCATGGTGAGGAACGGACCCTCAGGTCCGCGTCTCGAACCACGCAAGGACCCACCCACCACGATTTTCCGAACAGACTCTTAGATCCTCACCGCTGGAGGCTGGCGCTTAGCCTTCTTCAAGCCCCAGAAAAGCGCCCCTGACCATATTGGAGAAGATCTCGGCCGAAACCGCCCCGAGCGGTTCGGGAATCGCCAGGGCGAACCGCGCCGCCGACAGCGCCAGCTGCATGCACAGGGCGCAGGTCGCCATCAGCCGGTCGTCATTGACGCGGCGAAAGAACGGCTTGGCGGTTTCAAACAATAGACGCGCGTTGTTCAGGCTGTCGGCGACATCCAGGGCCTGAAGCGCGGCGTCGGTCTGGACCGCCGACCACAGGCCGCGAAACACCGGATCGCTGCGATGCAGGGTGAAATAGTGCGCGGTCAGGGCGTCCACCCGCTCGGTCAGTTGATCCAGGCTGGTCACGCCGCCGACGGCGTCCACGATCATGGCCCTCACATCGCGGCTGTGGCGCTCGAACAGGGCGGCCATCAACCCGGCCTTGTCCGGGAAATACTGATAGAGCGAGCCGATCACGACCCCCGCCCGCTGGGCGATTTCGGTCATGGTCACGCCGTCCGGCCCGCGCTCGGCGATCAGGCCGGCGGCGGCTTCCAGGATGCGCTCGACCGTGGCGCGGGAGCGCGCCTGAACCGCACGACGGCGCGGCGGGGTCGAATGGTCGGTCATCGCGATCTCCCTGACAGTTAAGTTCGCTGCTCCTAATATGACGGCTTGTCATATTCTCAAAACATGATTGATTGTCACGTTAAGAGCGGAAGGCGAAAGGACGGCCATGGCGCAGACAGCTTTGATCACCGGTGGCGGCGGGGCCATCGCCCTGGCCCTAGGCCAGAAGCTGGAGGCGCGCGGCTATGACCTGGTCCTGGCGGATCGGGACGTGGCGCGGATGGCCGAGGCGGCGGGCCAGCTGACCCGGGTTGTGGCGCAGATCCAGGCCGATCTGTCCGACCCTGCCGGCGTCGCCGCCCTGTGCCGCGAGATCCATGACCGTCGCCCCGCGATCGATCTGCTGGTCAATAATGCCGGACTGATCGTGCCCGGGCCGATCACCGAGATCAGCGACCAGGACATGCAGCGCCACATCCAGGTCAATCTGATCGCCCCCATGTGCCTGACCCGGGCCGCCGCCAGGGTGATGGCGCTGCGGGGGTCGGGCCAGATCCTGTCGATCGTCTCGGCCGCGGCCCTGATCGCCCTGCCGGGCAGCGCGGCCTATAGCGCCTCCAAATTCGGCCTGCGCGGGTTCTTGGCCTCGGTCAGGCTGGAGCTGGCCCCGCACGGCGTGCGGGTCAACGCCGTCCTGCCCGGCGCCGTCGACACGCCGATGCTGCGCTACGAGGCCACGCATGGCGGATCTGTGCTGAATTTCCTCAACAAAAACGTCCTGACCGTGGACCAGGTGGCCGAGGCCGCCCTGCGCGCGCTCGATGGCGACAAGGCCGAGGTCTATGTCCCCTATGCCGACGGGATCCTCGGGCGGGTGGCCGGGTCCCTGCCCTGGATCCTGCCGCACCTTTTGCCCTTGCTCGAGGCCGAGGGCCGCAAGGGCCAGGCCCGCTTCCTGACTGAGCGCGGCCTTTAGACGTGACCTCCAACCCAATCCCCCTCAAGACCCAAGAGACGCCCATGACCGAGACCCTCCGCGAGGTTTCACGCCGCTTCGAGCAGGACAAGAAACGCCGCAAGGTCCTGTCGACGCCCCGGATCGTGTTCCTGGTGGTGGCCGCCGCCGCGCCCCTGGCGGCCATGGTCGGCAACCTGCCGCTGGCCCTGTCGCGGGGCAATGGCGCGGGCATGCCGGGGGCCTTCCTGCTGGCCACCCTGACCCTGGTTTGCTTCGCCGTCGGCTATGCCCAGATGAGCCGGCGGGTGGTCAATACCGGCGCCTTCTACACCTATGTGGCCATGGGCCTTGGCAAGCCGACCGGGGTTGGCGCCGCCTTCATCGCCATGGTCGCCTATGTGTCCATGACCATCGGCATGGCCGGCGCCGTGGGCTACTTCTTTTCTCTGATCGCCCTGTCCCTTGGCTACCCTGTCCCTTGGCCCCTGTTCGCCGCTGTCGGGGTGCTGATTACCGGGGTCCTCGGCTATCGGTCGATCGACCTTTCCTCCAAGGTCCTGGGGGCCTTGATGGTGGCTGAGATCGCTGTCCTGGCCGTGTTCGACGCGGCTGTGGTCGTCCACAGGGGCCTTTTGGCGCTTCCGGCCGCCTCATTCACGCCGTCCATCGTGTTCGCGCCCGGTTTCGCGGTCGCCCTGATGTTCGCCTACACCTCCTATATCGGCTTTGAGTCCGCCGCCCTCTATGGCGAGGAGGCGCATGACCCGGCCAAGAGCATTCCGGCGGCCACCTATGTCTCCGTCGCCCTGATCGG
>FTKX01000067.1_pt1 | contig 75505 bp, 59 predicted proteins | sample 1641081 | NCBI WGS metagenome assembly FTKX01 (sample SAMEA3914789, study PRJEB12502) | metagenome | biome: forest; material: soil | place: Canada | collected 2011-07-03 | depth 0.3 m
GGTCAGATTGGCGGTCAGTTCGCCCAGGATCGCATAGCCGATATTGCTGTAGGAGAACTGGGCGCCGGGTTCAAAACCGCGCCACAGCAAGCCGTCGCCACCGCGCGGGAACAGGGGCGCATCGGCGGGCAGGCCCGACGAATGGGTCAGAAGGTGGCGCACGGTGATGCGCTGTCCGTCGGCCAGGGCCAGACCCGGCAATAGCGCGCCGATCTCGGCGTCGAGGCTGAGCCTGCCGGCGTCGGCCAGACGCAGGATCCCTAGCCCGACGAAGGACTTGCTGATGGAGCCGATCTGGAAGAGGTGCGCCGGGGTCACGGGAACGCGGCGCTCCACATCCGACCATCCGGCGCTGATCACCGCCGAAAAGCCTTCCGCGTCGGAAAGCGACAGGGTCATGCCCGGCACGCCATAGCCGGCCAGATGCTGGTCGATATAGTGGCGCAAGGCGTCGATGGCGGGCCTGTAGTCGTGGCCCGAGCCCGTGGCGTCGACAATCGCGGTGGCCTGTGGCGGCGGAGATCTTACCGCCCCGGGAGCGGCGGCGGCGGTCTGGCCGACGCCGCAGGCGCCCGCCGTTCCCGCGGTCACGGCCGCGAGCTTAAGCCAGGCGCGTCTGTTGACGGTCATCGATTCAATTCCCCGAAGATCCCTTGCCGGGCAACCTATCCGCGGGCGAGCGTTAATTCCATCCGCCCGCTTTTCGCACAATCCCTAGGACCGCTCGAAAGCTTCAAGCAGGAAGGTGACCAGGGCTTCGCGCGCGGCGGCTGAGGCCCGCGGGCTATGCTGGAACAGCACCGGGCCGCCGGCGCCTTTGTGCGCATAAGGATCGTGGATGACCTTGTCCGGCAGGTCGCGGTCGAAGGCGTGGGTCGCGCCGGGATGGATAAGCAGGCGGGTGCTGGCTCGGGTTTCGGCGTCCAGGGACGCCAGAAAGCCTTCGCAGACCGCCGTATCGTCATAGGCGTCCTCGGCGCCGGCCTGGACAAGGACCGGCGCGCCGGTGAGGTCACGGAATTCGTGGCCGGGCGCGCGGTTGTAGGACCAGAGCGCCGGATAGAAGGCGGCGTGCGCGGCGAAGGCCTGTCCCGGCTCGGCCAGCGCCTCGGCATAGCGGCGCGTGGCGCTGAGCAGGGTCACCACCCCGCCCCAGGAAAAGCCCATGATGGCGATCCTGGCCGGATCGATCTCGGGCTGCCGCGACAGGAACGACAGGGCGGCGAAGGCGTCGGGCAGGGTCTGAGGGACGGAGGACGGCCGGGCGCCGGCGCCCCGCCGGGTTCCCCGCGCGGCCCACATGTCGATTTCGAGCGAGGCTATGCCGGCGGCGGTCAGGGCGTTGGCATAGAAGCGGCCGCGGCCGTCCACCCCGCCGGACCCATGGCAGATGACCACGGCGGGAACCCCGCCCTTTTGCGCATGGTCTGTCTCAAGATCGGGGGCCGCCTCAAGATCGGGAACGCTGAGCTGGCCAGCGATGGTCACGGGCGGGTCCGACCGGCTTTGGAAGGCGACATAGGCGGTCAGGAAGGTCATCGGCTGGCCCTTGCTCGGATCCGGTGGATGCGGACCATGGCGTGCGAAACGGGCGCTGGGCAAGGCCGCGCGGCGATCTCGTTTGACAAGGCGCGCCGAGCGCACTAGCGCCCATGATCAACGATAAGTCAGACGGAGGGCGATCATGCACTATCAGGAGCTCAAGCAGGCCTGGGCCGAGCTGACCGCGCCGGGTGCGCCCTTCGAGGTCGAAGAGATAGAGGTGCGCGGCGCGCGCCTGAGGGCCTACAAAAACACCCCGCCCAGCGTGCGGGCGTTCTGGCTGTCCACCGCGGCCTATGGCGAGCGTGACTATCTGGTCTATCAGGATGAGCGCATGACCTATGCGCAGGCCCACCTCCAGGTGGCTGCGGTCGCCAACTGGTTGATCCGCCATGGGGTCAAGCCCGGCGATCGGGTGGCCATCGCCATGCGCAACTATCCCGAATGGCTGCTGATCTATTGGGCCTGCGCCTGTATTGGCGTGGCCGCGGTCGGCATAAACGCCTGGTGGGTGGCCGACGAGCTGGACTATGCGCTGAAGGACTCAGCGCCCAAGGTGGTGTTCTGCGACCGGGAACGGCTGGACCGGATCCTGGAGCGCCCGCGGATGGCGCAGGGCATGCAGATTGTCGGCGTGCGGACGGACTCCCTGCCGGCCGGCGCCATCGCCTGGGCCGAAGTGGTGGCCCAGGTCGGTCCCCTGCCGGACGTGAAGGTCGATCCCGACGCCGACGCCTGCATTTTTTATACGTCGGGCACCACCGGCAATCCCAAGGGCGCGCAGCTGACTCACCGCGGCTGTATCAACAATCTGTTCAACCTGGTGTTCTCAGGCCAGGTCCAGGCCCTGGCCACCGCGCGCGGGACGGGCGTCGCCATCGATCCCACAGCCCCCGCGCCGATCCCCGTGGCGCTGTTGACCACGCCCCTGTTCCACGTCACCGCCAACAATTGCGGCGCCTATCTGGTCACCGCGGCCGGCGGCAAGATCGTGCTGATGTATCGCTGGGACGCCGGCGAGGCCCTGAAACTGATCGAGCGGGAAAAGGTCTCGGCCATGAGCGGGGTGCCGGTCATGTCGCGCGAACTGATCGGCCATCCGGACTTTCCCAAGACCGACACCTCGAGCCTGTTGTCCCTGGGCGGCGGCGGGGCGGCGCTGCATCCGGACCTGGTGGCCAAGATCGACGAGCAGGTGGCCACCGCCCGGCCCAATACCGGCTATGGCATGACTGAAACCTGCGGCATCATCACCTCGGTGTCCGGCGACCTGTTCGTGGGCAAGCCGGCCAGTTGCGGCCCGGCCATGCCGACCTTTGAAACCCGTTGCGTCGACGACGAGGGCCACACCGTCGCCCCCGGCGAGGTGGGCGAGCTGTGGGTCAAGGGCGCGCCGGTGATCAAGGGCTATATCAATCGCCCGGAAGCCACGGCGGAATCGATCACCGACGGCTGGTTGCACACCGGCGACGTGGCCCGGGTCGATGCGGACGGCTTCGTTTTTCTCGTCGATCGCAAGAAGGACATGGTCCTGCGGGGCGGTGAAAACATCTATTGCGCCGAGGTCGAGGCCAGTGTGCACCACCATCCCGCCGTGGCCGAATGCTGTGTGTTCGGGGTGCCGGACGCGCGGCTGGGCGAGGAGGTGGCCGCGGCCATCGTGCTTCGCCCCGGCCACGAGCTGACAGCGGAGATGCTGCGCGAGCACTGCGCCAGCCGCCTGTCCAAGCACAAGATCCCGCGCTACCTATGGCTGCTCAGCGATCCGATCCCGCGCAACGCCAACGGCAAGTTCCTCAAGCGCCAACTGCGCGACACCCTGGCCCTGGAGACGGCGCTGAGCGTGATGGACTGACGGCGGCGCCCGCGGCTCGCCAGGGCGCTATTGGCTCAGATGCGCCGTCGCTACCGCCTTCTGGAACAGCGAGGTCATGGCGGCTGAGATATCGCCGTCGGTATTGACCTGGAAGTAGAGCCCCGCTGACGCGCAGCTTTGCGCGGCCGGCGCGATCTGGCCCTGAATGGGGGCCACATGGCCGTTGTACCAGGTGTCCGTGGTCATCGGATTATAGGTCAGGTACAGGAAGGCGATCCGGATGCCGCTATTCTTGATCGCCGTGCAGGTGGCCGTGTTCACCGGCGTATAGGACCGCGCGCCGCTCACCAGATTGTCATTGAGGCCGTCGCTGACGATGAACAGAACTTCCTGTGGCGTGTCGCCGGTGTTGTTGGTGCCGTTTCCCGGGATCGGCATGATGTTGGTCGAGGATCGCGCCGTGTACATCTTGGCCATGTAGAGATCGAGGCTGGTATCTTCGTCCTGGTTATTATTGGACGTGGTCAGCCAATTGTTTTTATACACCGCAAGAGCCTGAATATTGGCCGCATTGGTCTGTGCGGCGGACAGATTGCTCGTCAGCGACTGAATTGTGCTCATGGCCTGATCGAAGGTGTAGATCGCCACCTGATAGACGGCCTTGTTCTGGGTCGCCGTGGTCTGGGCTACGCTCATCAGATTTTGCGTCGCCTGGTTCACCAGGTCGATCCGCATGGTGACGCCAAGGCACCGCGCCAGGCCGTAATTGTCTTCCGCCCCCGTCGCGACGTTGGTCACGATCGAGGCGGCCGTGCCGGACACGCAGGTGATCGGGTTGGGGTTGGTCCTGCTGTTGTAGGTTGAGGACGGATTGTTCAGGGTGTCGGCCAGGGGAATGGCCTGGTGGCAGCCAAAGGCGCAGCCCTTTGCTCCGGTCCCGGAATCCACCTGGCCCTGGGTGTTGGCGATCAGGGTGTTCATGCCGGCGGTGGTGGCGGCGATCTCCATCGATGGCGAGGTGTCCAGCAGCAGATAAAAATTGATATTGGGCGCCAGGCTGGAGGTCGCGGCGGAGGTCCCGGCGATGGGCAGGGTGGTGACGCCCAGCAAGGCGGCGAACTGATTGGTCGAGGTCGCCGTATAGCTGATCGTCACCGTGCGTTTGTTGACGGCGCCGGTGCTGGTCGAGGCGGTGATGGAGACATTGCCCGCCGAATAGCCGACCTCGGGCACGGTGGCGATCTGGGCGTTGAACATGGAGCGCGCGGCGGCGATCGCATTGGCGTCGGACTGCAACATCATGGTCGGCGTGACCGCGGCCAGGGCCGCCGCATCCGCGATGCCGTTGATCTGGTCCTGACGCCGCTTGGCCAGGGTATAGTCCACGCCCATCCCAAGGGCGAAGACCAGCGGAATCATCATGAAGCACGAAATAAGCGCAACATTTCCGCGCCTGTTCGAGACCAGTTTAGCAATATAGCTCATGATATCGGCGACTTTATGCCTATTATATTTTATCGTCACCAGCATCACCCCGTGTATGGAATAGACGACGACTGTCTAGGAAGCATGTAGATCTGATCCGACATGGGAACACTGCCGACAAAGGCCGATCCAACTGTAGGAACATAGAGGTACGAGGTCTGAACCAGGATATAATTCGTGTTCGGCGTGGCCATGCCCGTCGGCAGGATCACCGAGGTCAGGGGCTGGGCGCCATGGTAGGGCCGGCTCCAGGTCACTGTTGGATTGCCGCTGGAATCGGTTGTGATTTCCGACAGGACGATCGACAGGTTCTGGGTCGGATAGGGCGCCATGATCTGGGACGAGGCGTTCATCACGCTGGTGACGTCGGTCGCGCTCATGCTGTTGTATTGGGCGGCGACATTGGCCAGTTCGACCGTGGTGTTGGCCAGCTTTCGATAGGTGGCCACCGCTTCGGAGGTCTCGAACCCGCCCAGATAGAGCAGCATCAGCATGGGTATGACCAGGGCGAATTCGACGGCGGCGACACCGCGATCATCGACCCGCCAACGCGAACCCAGCCTGGCTGCCCGGCGCCCGGTCAATTGTAGGGCTCGTTCTTGAACACGGAGGTGGCCACCAGCAGGCGGCTGCCATTGGACTGATTGGCCAGGCCCGGCACCAAGGGGCCGCCGATCACCGGCCAATTATACATCAGGCGCATGATCACGATATCGCCGGGATTGCCCGGGCTGTAGCTCCAACTGTTGGTGGGGGCGCCGGAGGAATTATAGGTGGGGGTGAGCGCGCTGGTATTGATCCCGGAAAAGGACGAGGCCGACTGCACATCGATCATGATGTTGCTGCAGTTGAACACCGCCGACGCATAGCCGCAGACCGTCGTCTGGAACTGGGATTGGCTGAGATTGGCGTTTTGGGCGCTGCCGGTCATCAGTTGCCGGGCCGATTTTTCACCCACCGACTGCAGCGCCTGGTCATAGGAAAAGATGATCGCGACCTGCAGGGAGGCCAGGATGATGGCGATCAGCGGCGCCATGACCAGAGCGAACTCGACCGCGGCGGCGCCGTCCTGATTCCTGGCCAGGCGCGCTATCGATCTGGGCGTGTTGAATGGCATAATCCTCAGCCTTGCCGCCGCTCACTAACGCTGATCATTGCGCAGGGACCCGCACAAACCGATATTCGCAACAAATGACCGCAGCACCGCCGAACCATATCTCGCGGCCAAACGCCACAGAGGTAATATATTACTGTGTTCGCTCGAGGCCATCATGACCAAAAATCAGGATTAATCAGCATTTACTGTAACCTATTCCAATATACGTGGCTCCATATTTGGATATGTCGGTTAACAATTTCGAAAATCGAGGCCTTAACAGACGTTTAACTGTGAAATCTGGATGAACGCGATAACGGCGATATGCCGGACCGGCGCCGTTCGGGTTCGGATTTTCACAGGCACGCAGCTAGGCGAGCGGCGGTCAGATCCCCGTTTCGGCGGCCAGTTCGGCGTCCGGCTCACGATGGCCCCAACGGTCGGAGCGCTTGAGCGCCAGCCTGTAATAGGCGGCTCCGGCGGCCAGGACGACAAGGGTGGCTACAAGGCCCGGGCGGCCCGTATCGCGGTCGCTCAGGTCCGCCCAGACGACGCCCGCCAAGGCCAGCAGGGCGAGCAGCGGCGCGGAGGGATAAAGTGGCATGCGATAGAGCGTGCGCGCGGTCGCCCCGGTGCGGCGGCCGACCATGACCGCCAGGCACAGGCTGGCATAGAGCGCCACATTGCCATTGGCCAGGATCAGCACCAGCACCCTCAAGGGCGCGAAACAGCAGGCGGTTCCGATCGCCCCCAGGGCTAGGGTGGCGACCCAGGGCGAGCCGAAGCGTGGATGCAGACGGGTCAGGGCGTGTCCGACGGCGCCGGGAAAGACGCCGTCCCGGGCCGAGCCATAGAGCTGGCGCCCACCCACCAGGGCTACGGCGATCATGGCGTTGAAAATGGCCAAGGCCACGCCGAGGCTGATCACATTGGCCAGGACCGGGCCGCCGGCCTGGCGGATGAAATCGGGGATCGGCGCCGCCGACGCGGCCAGACGGCCCAGATCCGGCGCGCCGACGATCACGCCCAGCACCGGCAGCAGTTCGGTGAGGGCGGCCAAGCCCAGGGCCCAGAACACCACCGCGACCACGCCATGGCGAGCGTTCTTGATCTCCTCGCCCAGCAGCACCACCGCGCCATAGCCGTTGAAGGCGTAGATGGCGCTGGACGCCGCCAAGCCCAGCAGGCCGATCGGGACGGGCTGCAGCCCGCCATACGCCGCAGCGATCATCGGATGCAGCGCTCCCTGGGCCAGGCTGCGGTGCGGATGGGCGAAGCCCAGGGCCGCGGTGGCGACGAGCGACGCCATCTCGGCGGCCAGAAACAGCCCGGTGATCTTGGCGTTGAGCTTGATGTTCAAGACCCCGATCAAGGTCACCGCGACCACGCAGACAATGGCGGTCGGCAGGACCTGGACGCCCGGCGCCACCGCCCGCAGATATTCGGCTATGCCCAGGCCCGACAAGGCCGGCGCCAGGCAAAAGCCGACCAGGTTCACCCCGAGGATGGCGAAGGCCGCCGTCGGTCCCAGCACCCGCCCGACCATGGTGTATTCGCCGCCGGTATGGGGAAAGGCCGATCCAAGTTCGGCATAGACGCAGGACATGGCCACGCCGAGCACCACCGCCGCCAGAAAAGCCAGGAACACGCCGTTGCCCACCTGCCGCACGGTGTCGGAGCCGACGATGAACACGCCGATGCTGGGGGACAGGCAGGACAGGGTGATCAACAGGCCGCCGAACCGGCTCATGTCCCGCTCGAGACTCCGGTCGAGGGTTTGCCCCCCTGGGGGCTTGGCGCCCGTCGACTGATCCATCCGCCCTCGCCCAAGACGCCGACCCTAGCGGCGCGTTTCGAGACTTAAGCAGGATGCTGCGGCAGGTCACGCAGGCGCAAGCCGGATCGCGCCATTTGACTACGGTCTGGGCGCCATGGGCGCCGGGCGTGCGCCACCGCCCTATTGGAGACATTCCCCGTTGCTGACATCGGCGTCTTCACCCGATAGCCGGCCCGACACCATTGCTCCATGGAGAAGCCGACATGCACAAGGGCTCCTGCCTGTGCGGCGCCATCACATTTGAGGTCGAGGGTGATCTGCCCGGACCTGACGCCTGCCACTGCGGCAAGTGCCGCAAGCATTCCGGCCATGTCTTCGCCTCCACCGACGTGCCCAGATCGGCGGTGACGATCCATGGCGAACAGAATGTCACCTGGTATGGGTCTTCGGACAAGGCGCGCCGCGGCTTCTGTTCCGTTTGCGGCTCGTCGCTGTTTTGGGATCCCCTGTTCCAGGACTGGATCGGCATCGCCATGGGCGCCTTCGACACGCCGACGGGCGCCCACCTAGCGGTGCACATCTTTGTCGCCGACAAAGGGGACTATTATGACATCGCTGACGGGGTGAGGCAGTTCGAGCAGGCGCCGCATTAGGGTTCGCCACCGCGCCGCTTCACCACCCCGCGCCGCGCCGCTATCAAGGCCCTATGTCCAAAGCCACGCCCGCCACCCAGGCCCTGACCCGGGCCAAGCTCGCCTTCACCCTGCACAGCTACGCCTATGACCCCGGCGCGGAGCGGATCGGGCTGCAGGCGGCCGAGGCCCTGGGCGAGGCGCCGGCGCGGGTGCTCAAGACGCTGATGACCAGGGTCGACGGCAAGCCGATCTGCGTGGTGCTGGCCTCCGACCGGGAGGTGGCGATGAAGGCCCTGGCCGCCGCCGTGGGCGGCAAGACGGCCGAGATGATGCCGCCCGCCGACGCCGAGCGCCTGACCGGCTTCAAGGTCGGCGGCATCAGCCCGTTCGGCCAGAAGCGCGCGGCGCCGACGGTGATCGACGCGGCCGCCCTGACCCAGCCCTATGTGCTGATCAATGGCGGCCAGCGCGGACTTTTGCTGCGGCTCGATCCTGCCTCGGCGCGGGATATGCTGGGGGCGATCGTCGCTGCGGTGTCGGTTTAGAACGGGGATTGGGTTCGCGGTCCGCGCGCCAAGCGACCACGACGCTTGGCGTCGATCTCGTCGGTGACGCCGCAGAGCTGCAGGAAGCTGATGATCGGGATGGGCCGGGGCGCGGGGCCCGGATTGGCGAGCACCAGCCGGGGCCCAGGATCGGGGACGCCCTCCACATAGAGCGGAAACGCGACCCACCGCGCGGGGAAGGCCATGACCTCCACCTTCGGGTTGCTCCTGAGGTGTGGACAATGCTCCAGCGAGCGATGCACGCAAGCCAGGTGCAGCGGCGCGATGGCGCCGGCGTCGATGATGATCTGATGGTCCGGAATCTGAGCCGGCAGCGGAAAGCGCCGCACGGCGCGCAACCGCCGGGCTGTGGTGCGGCTGGCGACCTGGGTCCAGCGGTCGCCCTCCGCCGTCGGCTGGCCGCACATGGGACAGAGCATCCGTCCCACCGACGCCCGTTGCCGGACAAAATGATTCATCGAATATTGCGGCTTGCCGTAGCCCGCGCGATCATCCTGCAGAATGGCCAGGCGGTCGCCCACAGTGGGACAGACGCCGACGCCCTGCTCCCTTTCCTCGGACCAGCTTGTCACCCAGGGCACATCCACCCCGACCTCGAGCTTGGATTTCTTGCCGTCAGGGTTCATGGGCGATCCTTTTACCTCAGGGCGCGCTTAGAGCGCGGTCCCGAACAGATGGCCCAGGCCGGCCGTGACCAGCATGGCCAGGGCGCCCCAAAACGTCACGCGCGCCACGGCGACGCCGACCCGAGCGCCGCCGATACGAGCGCCGACGGCGCCGAGAACAGCGAGGGTCACCAGCGAGACCGCGGCGATGCTGGGGGTGACGATCTTCACCGGAACCAGCAGCGCTACCAGCAGCGGCGGAACCGCGCCGGCGGCGAAGGCCAGGGCGGACGCCAAGGCGGCCTGAAGCGGCCGGGCGGCGGTGGTGTCCGACAGGCCCAGTTCGTCCTGCGCATGGGCCTTCAGCGCATCCCTGGCCATCAGCTGGCGGGCGACCTCCACGGCCAATTGAGGGTCCAGCCCACGTTGCTCGTAGATGCCGGCCAATTCGGCCGCCTCCGCCTTGGGATCCTGGCGCAGTTCGTCGGCTTCCTTGCGCAGATCGGCGATCTCGGTGTCGTGCTGCGAACTGACGGAGACGTATTCGCCCGCCGCCATCGACATGGCGCCCGCCGCCAGTCCGGCGGCGCCCGTAAGCAGGATCACAACATGGCTCGCCGCGCCCGAGGCGACCCCCACCATCAGGCTGGCAGTCGACAACAGACCATCATTGGCGCCCAGGACGGCGGCGCGCAGCCAGCCGATACTGCCCATCCTGTGCCGTTCGATGTGGTGTCGCGCCATGCAAAGCCTCCCCCATGCCGAACCCGTCGGGTCAGACCCTGGGGCCAGGACGCGTTCGACGCAAAACGCGCTGCGCTCAATATGGCTGCAAACCCGCCCGAGGCGCAGGGGTGATGTTATCGCGGCGGCGATCGACTCGATCAGGCGGCGGCGCGCAGGCCCTGCGTCGGGCCATCAACGCCCGCCCTGGCCTGGACCCTGGCCCGCTCTTCGACCAGGAGCTGCGAGATCAGCACATGGCGGGCGGGATTGGTTTCACTGTGCAAAAGCCGTTCGAAACGGCGGATGTTGAATGAGCCTTGCGGGGCGATCATGGGCTTCCTCGAACATGCTGAGCGATGGCTTGTTCAGACGGCCCATCAGGCTCCGCGCCGCCGCGCGCCGCCATGCTCCAATTCGCCGCTGCGGCGGTCTGTCGCCAATCTCGGGGGCGCCCATGCCGGGGCCGCCAATCTCCGCCCTGGCGCAACCGTGGGGCCGCTCGCCGCAGCATCCGCAAAAAGCAGAACGGCCCGGGGCGTGATGCTCCGGGCCGTTCCAACCTGGGTGGCGACAGCGCCTTAGGCGCTTAACTGAACTGGTTCATCGTATTGTGCGCGCCGCCGGCCTTGAGGGCCGCCTCGCCGGCGAAATATTCCTTGTGGTCGTCGCCGATGTCCGAGCCCGACATGTTCTGGTGCTTCACGCAGGCGATGCCCTGGCGGATCTCCTGGCGCTGGACGCCCAGCACATAACCCAACATGCCTTGCGCGCCGAAATACTCCTTGGCCAGGTTGTCGGTGGACAGGGCCGCGGTGTGATAGGTCGGCAGGGTGATCAGGTGGTGGAAGATGCCCGCCCGCTTGGCCGCGTCGGCCTGGAAGGTGCGGATGCGCTCGTCGGCTTCGGCGGCCAGGTCGGTGGCGTCGTAGTCCACGCTCATCAGGCCGGCGCGGTCATAGGCGGAGACGTCCTTGCCGGCCGTCTTCCACGCGTCGAACACCTGTTGGCGGAAGTTCAGGGTCCAGTTGAAGGACGGCGAGTTGTTATAGACCAGCTTGGCGCCCGGGACGACTTCGCGGATGCGGTCGACCATGCCGGCGATCTGTTCGATGTGGGGCTTTTCGGTTTCGATCCACAGCAGGTCGGCGCCGTTCTGCAGCGAAGCGATGCTGTCCAGCACGCAGCGATCCTCGCCGGTTCCGGCGCGGAACTGATAGAGGTTGCTGGCCAGGCGCTTGGGGCGCAGCAGCTTGCCGTCGCGGTTGATGATGACGTCGCCATTGGCGCCGTTGGCCGCGGTGACTTCTTCGCAATCGAGGAAGCTGTTGTACTGGTCGCCCAGGTCGCCCGGCTGATGGCTGACGGCGATCTGCTGGGTCAGGCCCGCGCCCAGGCTGTCGGTGCGGGTGACGATGACGCCGTCCTCGACGCCCAGTTCCAGGAAGGCGTAGCGGCAGGCGCGCACCTTGGCCAGGAAGACTTCGTGGGGGACGGTGACCTTGCCGTCCTGGTGGCCGCACTGCTTTTCGTCCGAGACTTGGTTTTCGATCTGCAGGGCGCAGGCGCCGGCCTGGATCATCTTCTTGGCCAGCAGATAGGTCGCTTCAGCATTGCCGAAGCCGGCGTCGATGTCGGCGATGACCGGGACCACGTGGGTCTGATAGTTGTCGACCCGCGCCTGCAGCTCTTGTTCCTTGGCGCTGTCGCCGGCCTTGCGGGCGGCGTCGATTTCGCGGAACAGGCCGCCCAGTTCACGGGCGTCGGCCTGGCGCAGGAAGGTGTAGAGTTCTTCGATCAGGGCCGGCACCGAGGTCTTTTCGTGCATCGACTGGTCGGGCAGCGGCCCGAATTCGGAGCGCAGGGCGGCGACCATCCAGCCGGACAGATAGAGATAGCGGCGGTCGGTGGCCCCGAAATGCTTCTTGATCGAGATCATCTTCTGTTGGGCGATGAACCCGTGCCAGCAGCCCAGGGACTGGGTGTAGAGGCCGGCGTCGGCGTCATAGGCCGCCATGTCCTTGCGCATGATGGCGGCGGTGTAGCGGGCGATGTCGAGGCCGGTCAGGAAGCGGTTTTGCAGGCGCATGCGGGCCACGGATTCGGCGTCGATGCCGTCCCACGTCCCATTCTTGCTTTCGATCAGCTGCTTCATCTGAGCGGCATGGTCTTGATAGGTCGCGGACTGCGCCATCTGGGTGATCGGGCCTTGATAGGTCATTCGCCAGTTCCTTGGTCGGACGGATTGGATTGGCGGCAGGCCTACAGCGCGCGGCCCGCCCCAGGCAGGACTTGCGTAGCTAAGCTGTCAGACTTTACAAATCCCTGATGTAATGATGTAAAGTTTCGACAACTCCTGGCGAGGCTTCCGAAAATGTCCAATCAGCGCCCGGTGTTCATGGGGCCGCGGCTGAGGCGGCTGCGCCGCGACCTGGGCTTGACCCAGGCCAATATGGCCGCCGACCTGGACATTTCCGCATCCTATGTGGCCCTGCTGGAGCGTAACCAGCGCCCCTTGACCGCCGATATGCTGCTGCGTCTGGCCCGCACCTACAAGATGGACATGGCCGAGCTGGCCGGAGACGGCGGCGCGGAATACACCGCCCGCCTGCAGGCGGTGCTGAAAGACCCGATGTTCGCCGACATCGACCTGCCGCCGCTGGAAACCGCGGATGTGGCCACCAGCTATCCGGGCGTCACCGAAGCGCTGTTGCGCCTGTTCACCGCCTATAAGGAAGAACAGCTGGCCCTGGCCGACCGCGGCGCCGACGGCCGCGCGGGCGGCGGACGCGAAGCCGAGCCGCCCGATCCGGTGGACGAGGCCCGGCGGTTTCTGGCCGCCCGCCGCAACAGCTTTCCGAGCCTGGACGATGCGGTCGAGCGGCTGGCCCAGACGGTGAGCGGCCAGAGCGGGATCATCGAGCATCTGAAGGTGCGTCACCACCTGCGGGTCAGGCGCCTGCCGCCGGAGGTCATGGTCGGATCCACGCGAAGGCTGGACCGACATCACGAAGAGGTCCTGCTGGACGATTCGCTGGACACCGCCAGCCAGACCTTTCAGCTGGCGCTGCAGCTGGCCTATCTGGAGATGAGCGGCGAGATCGACGCGGTGCTCAAGGAGGGCAGTTTCGCCACCGAGGGCGGCGAGCGGCTGACGCGCCGGGCCTTGGCCAGCTATGCCGCCGCGGCGCTGATCATGCCCTATTCCGCCTTCGCCAGGGCCGTCGAGGCGCGGCACTACGACGTGGAGGCCCTGGCGCGCCAGTTCGGCGCCAGTTTCGAACAGACCGCGCACCGGCTGACCACCCTGCAGAAGCCGGGACAGGAACGGGTCCCGTTCTTTTTCATCCGCGTCGATCCCGCGGGCAATGTCTCCAAGCGCCTGGACGGCGCGGGCTTTCCGTTCGCCCGGCACGGCGGCGCCTGCCCCTTGTGGACCGTGCATCAGGTGTTTCGCACGCCGCGCCAGATCGTCACCCAGTGGCTGGAACTGCCCGACGGCCAAAGGTTCTTTTCCATCGCCCGCACCGTGACGGCCGGCGGCGGCGGCTATGGCGCCCAGAGGGTCGAGCGCGCCATCGCCCTGGGCTGCGCGGCGGAGCACGCCGGCCGCCTGATCTATACCCGCGGCCAGGACCTCGCCGCCCCGGCGGCGACCCCGATCGGCGTCACTTGCCGCCTGTGCCACCGCACCAAATGCGCCGCCCGCTCAGCGCCGCCAATCGGCCGCCAGATCCTGCCCGACGACTTCCGCCGTGCCAGCGCCCCGTTCGGCTTTTCCGACAGCTGACGGCCCGATGGGCGACAAAGAAGACCGCACCCTCGCGGATACGGCCTTGTCTGCGATGCGACGGCGCGTCCCTGAAGATGGAACAACCCCAGGGCAAGATAAACTAAAGCCAACCCAAAAGCCGCTCATCCCGGCGAAGGCCGGGAACCAGATCCTATGGCGCAAGAGCACGGTGATTTCGGGTGGATTATTGTCTTTTGGCTTGAGCTTTGTCATCTGGATCCCGGCCTTCGCCGGGATGAGCGGAGTTTATATTGAATTGACCTGAGTTCATCACGCCCTAGAACCTGTACTGGGTGAAGATGCCGAACTCGTCGTAGGTCCCGCCCTTGAGCACGCCGGCCAGGGGAATGCCGCCGATCAGGCCGCTGCCTTGAGGGCTGGTCGCGCCCGGCGCGGCGGCGCCGTTGGTGGTGGTGAACAGGCCGTTGTCGACGGAATCACGCTTGTAGACCAGGGCCAGATCCACAGCCTGAACCGGGCTGTAGGAAACACCGACGTTGAAATACTGGTCGCGGGTGGCGGAATTGGCCTTGGCGCTCGACGCCAGCACGTCCTGCTCCGGATTGACCCAGTCATAGCGGCCGAATAGGCTGATCTTATCGGTCAGGTTGACGGATCCGAAGGCGGAATAGCCTTCGCCGGTCGGCTTGATCGCCTTGGCCGCCTGGGCCACGTCGGTATAGTTTTTGACATAGACATACTCGCCGCCGATGCGGAACCGCTTGTCCACATAGGCCACCAGGGCGTCGAGCCGGTTGGCGGTGTGGAAGACGGTGGTCCCGTTGACGTTCTTGCCCAGGTCACCCTGATAGCCGCCCACCGCGGCGGTGAAATTCCCGACGCTGGCATTGACCCGCGCCTCCAGGTCCATCTGCTTGGAGCGGTTGAAATTGCCGTCGCCCGGCGCCTTGAAACCCGAGCCGTCAATCACCGAGACCGAATAGCCGAAGCTCACCGGCTGAAACGGAAGCACGCCGTTGACGTTCAAGCCGGTCTCGGTCGTCGTGCCGTATTTGATGCGGTCGATCAGCATGTTCTCCACATACCGATAGCCGGCGATCCCTTCGACGAAGGGCACCCACGGCAGATCGACGTCGCCGGCGCGGATGACGAAGGCGTCGGAATATTTGGCCTGCAGATAGGCCTTCTTGACGAACAGCTGGGTCGCCTTGGTGGTGGCGTCATAGGTCAGGTCGGTGGTGAAGCTGGCCGAATAGATGTCGCTGAACTTGTGGTCGACCGTCAGATAGGTGCGCTTGAGGTCGAAGCCGTAGCCGTTGGAGGAGGGAAAGCCGTTCTGGGTGTTGTTGCGCACGCCGTTGGACTTCTGATCGATAGTGCTGATGTCGGCGAAGACGACGCCGCCGATCTTGGTGTCGCCCCACCAGCCGGGCTTGGGCGTATTGGCGACCACCGCCGACTTGACCTCGCCCGGCAGGATCTGGATCTGTTCGGCCAGCTGAGTGCGCGCGGCATGGGCGTCGGCCTGGGCTGACGCGGCCTGGACCGTGGCCGCCTGGGCCTGGGTCTGCAATTGCTCGCGGGCCAGGGTTTCCTGGTCCAGGCGCGCCTTCAAGGATTCAACCTCGGCGGCCAGTTCGGTCAGGCGCTGCGCCGTGGCGGTGTCGACGGCCGGCGCCGCCGGCGCATGATGTTTCTTGTGCGTCTTGGCCTGGGCGCCGGCGCCAAGACCGACAGCCAGCAAGGCGCCGAGCGCGACGCGGCCGAACAGCGATGATTTGGTTCGCATTTTTTCTTCCCCCGATAAGCACCCCGCATCCTGGCGGGGCATTTCGCCTTGAATGGCGCCGATGATCTGGATCCGCCCGGTTTGACCGCGGATCGGGCGGCAAGGTCGCCCACGAACGTCCTGGTTGATTCCTCCGCCTCGCCAGCGGCCATAAACTCACTAACTCCTATGGAGGCAATGGAGATTAAGTCTGGCTGCTGAATAGTTTTACTGAGCAGCCCCAGTCAGATCGGATCGTCCCTCCGATGCGCCCCTCCCGTCGGATCACTCCGAAGACGGACAATCGTTATGAATCGTCGCTTCATAACGCCAGGAATCGCCCCTTGTCCAGGAATGCGAGCAAAAGCCACACCCGCTCAACCACCTGGACGCTCGCGGGATAGACTGACTAGGCCCTGACGGCCTGGTCCTCGGCATAGTCGCCGGTGACGGCGGCCAAGGACAGTTGACGACGGATCGCCTCCAGCAGCAGACCGGCGTCACCGGCTTGCCGACCACGTCGTCCATGCCCGCGGCGCGGTACGCCGCGGCCTCATGCGACAGGACGCTGGCCGTGACGGCGATGATCGGGGTGCGCGCGCGGTTTTGCCGGCATTCGCCGGCGCGAATGGCCCGGGTGGCGTCCAGCCCGTCCATATTGGGCATCCTGACGTCCATGAGGATCGCGTCGTAGTCGTGATCCTGCCAGGCGGAGACGGCCTCGAGCCCGTCATGGGCCATGTCCGACTCCAGACCGAATTCCGCCAACAGGGTCTGTAGCACGAAACGGTTGGTTGCGTTGTCGTCCACCACCAGAACCTGGAGACCCGCTCCGAGCGACGACGACGATTGGGCCTCCCCGGCCGCCTGCGCGGGGCTTAGCGGCCTGGCTGGCAGGGGCAGGCGCAGGGTGAAACAGGCGCCGGCGCCCACGGCCGAGGCCAGAGAGATCCGCCCGCCCATCAGGCCGGCCAACTCCTTGCAGATCGCCAGGCCGAGCCCGGTTCCACCGGCTCGGCGGGTATTCGAGCCGTCGGCCTGCACGAACCGGTCGAAGACATGCGCCTGATCGTCCGGGGCGATCCCAGGCCCGGTGTCCGAGACCTTGACGATCACGCCGTCCTCGTCGCCCGCGATTTCGACTGCGATGTCACCCGCCTCGGTGAACTTCAGGGCGTTGGAGATCAGATTGGACAGGATCTGGCGCAGGCGAACCTCGTCGCCATATCGCCAGCCCGGCGCTGCGTCGTCCAGAGTCAGGCGAAAGCCCAGTCCCTTCTCCTCAGCGAGCACGCCATAGAGCCGGCGCATGCCGTCGGCGAACTCGGTCAGGCGGAAATCGGCGGGAGTCACCTCCATTTCGCCGGCTTCAATCTTGGAAATGTCGAGGACGTCGTTGACCACGCTCAAGAGCGTCTTGGCGGAGGACTGGATCACCGACAGGCGTTCGGCCTGGGATGGATCCAGAGCCCCCCGGCTCATCACATGGGCCATGCCGAGGACACCGTTCAGGGGCGTGCGGATCTCGTGGCTCATGGTGGCCAGAAATTCCGATTTCGCCCGGTTCGCAGCCTGGGCTTCCACCGTCAGGATGTTCAGCGACCGTGTCCGCTCGACCACCCGCTGCTCGAGGGATTGGTTGATGCGTTCGATCTCATGATTATGCGACTGGAGTTGCTCCACCAGCGCCAGGTTTTCACCGCCCAGCTCGATCGAGCGCACCAGCAGGGCGTGATTATTGCGGTGCCCGGCGATCATCACGCCGCAGAACACCAGTCCAAGCCCGCCGAGAATGGGCTCGCCGGCCATGAGCAGGCGCAGGCTCGCGGGGACCAGGAGGAGGCCGATATAGACACGCCCCGTCACCTTCATCGGCGCCAGCACGCCGCTCGCGCCCGCCGCCAGGGCCGAAACCACAATCACGATGACGAACCGGGTGTCGGCGGTCTCCACCGGCAGGCGCGACCAAGCCAGGCCCGCCCAAAGCACGCCGCTGACCAGGAGACCGGTGGCGTTGGCCCTGGCCCACAGCCGCCGCGATTTGAGCTCCATATCCGCACTATTTTGCGGGCGGCGGCCGAGCGTGCGGGCGGCGACGAGCCTCACCGTGCAGACCGTAAGCCCGACCAGCAGCCAATCGGCATACCATGCGCGCCCCGCGCCATCGGCCACCAGCACCATGCTGCAGGAGGCGGCCACCTGCACGGTCAAGGTCGCCAGCGCGTTTTTCTGGGCCACGAGCAACAGGCTGCGCCCCAGATCCGGGGGCGTCGCCGCGGGGGTCACACCTCGTCTATTCGGATTCATCGCCAATATCCGGAGCCCATAAAACCTGTATTTACCGCAAACTCGGTGAATAAATTCACCTTGTCCGCGAACTTCATAGGCAATATTTCAATATTACGTAGCTCAAACTGGGTATTCATACGGCAGGACACGACTAAACGTCGCGGATGGACAGCTTGCCGACCCTTCCAGGGGCGGCTCTCTATGGGATTTCAACTGTACTGCAGCAACAGGCCGCAGTTTCGCACACTTGATCGCCAGATCGATGATTGAGCGCCTGACCGGCGAGCGGTTTGGGCGTTATGCTGGCGATCGTTTTCGCGGATGGCGCCATCGCCCACAGAAGGGGTTCGGTCATGACGAGCCTATTGTCCAGCATCGGCGTCAAGCTGCCGATCATCCAAGCGCCGATGGCCGGGACCTCGACGCCGGCGATGGCGGCCGCCGTCACCAACGCCGGGGCCTTGGGTTCGATCGCCGTGGGCGCAGTGGACGCCGGCGGCGCGCGGCGCATGATCGAGACTCTTCGCGGCCTGACCTCCGGCCCGTTCAACGTCAATGTCTTCTGCCATCAGCCGGCCACGGCCGACCCGGATCGCGAGTCAGCCTGGCTCGCCCGGTTGAAGCCGGTGTTCGAGCGATATGAGGCGGAACCGCCGAAGGCGATCAAGGAAATCTACTCCAGCTTTGTCGTCGACGAGGCGATGGCGGACCTGTTGGTCGAAACCCGGCCCGCCGTGGTCAGCTTCCATTTCGGCCTGCCGCCGGCCCAGACCCTTGACCGGCTCAAGGCCGCCGGGATCGTGCTTTTGTCCACGGCGACCCATCTCGACGAAGCCCGGCAGGCCGAACGGGCCGGCGTCGACGCCATCGTCGCGCAAGGCTATGAGGCCGGCGGTCATCGGGGCATGTTCGACCCGTCGGCGCCCGACAGCCAGCTGGGCGTCCTGGCCCTGACCCGGTTGCTGGTGAGCAGGATTTCGCTGCCGGTGATCGCCGCCGGCGCAATCATGGACGGCGCCGGCATAGCCGCCGTGCTCGACCTGGGCGCCGCGGCGGCGCAGTTGGGGACCGCCTTCATCGCCTGCCCGGAATCCAGCGCGGACTCCTTCCATCGCGACGCTCTGTTCGGCCCTGGCGCGGCCGCGACCGAGATGACAGCGCTGATCTCCGGCCACCCGGCCCGCTGCCTGCCCAACCGGATCACCGCCCTGAAGGACGCCGAGCTCAACGGCGCGCGCATCCCGGACTATCCGATCGCCTATGACGCCGGCAAAGCCCTAGCCGCCGCGGCCAGGGCCAAGGGCGACGGCGGCTATGCCGCGCAATGGGCCGGACAGGGGGCGAGTCTGGCCCGAGCCTTGCCCGCGGCCGAACTGGTGGCCACGCTCGCGGCCGAACTGGCCGAGGCGCGAGGGTCAGGACCCGCTAGCTGGCTGACGGCGACAGCGCCTGACGCGTCCAGCTGACGATCTGGCTGGCGGGCATGAGCCCCGCCGTCCTGGCGATCACCTTGCCGTCGCGGATGAGAAGCAGGGCCGGAATACCCGACACCGAGAGCGCGCCGGCCGCCTGCGGCTCCGCATCCGAGTTCAGCTTCAAGAGTCGCACCTCCGGCTCCAGCGTCTTCGCCGCCGCCGCGAACTGAGGCGCCATCGACTTGCACGGCCCGCACCACGGCGCCCAGACGTCCAGCAGCAGGGCGGCGCCCTTGGTGGCGCTGCGATGAGACTGGAGCTCGGCGCCCGAAACCTCGACCGGCGCGCCGGTCAAGAGGGGCTTGTGGCACTTGCCGCACTTGGCTTGCAGGGCGTCGCGGCCGTCGGCGATCCGATTCACCGCGCCGCAGGATGGGCAGACGAACTGTTTCATCGGTTCATGCTCGACGTTGCAAATTCCTGAATAGGCTCGTCGTCCCATATAGACGGCCGCGACCGGCCGCGCTGCACGCCGTCAGGATGATTTCACACCAGCATCCTGCGGCGCCGCGTCTCAGGCGGGCTCACTTCAGCGGCGCCGCTCGCCGGCCGGACCGGACTTCAGGCGTGCGCTCCAAAGCGCCAGGCCCAGTAACTGCGCAGGCTGCGGGCGATGACGCCGGCCGATTGGCTTGCGCCAAATTCCCGGATGAGCCGCCGAAGGCTGGGCTCGGCGACCAGGTTTGCGGCCTGCTGGTAGCTGAACCACCGGGTGGAGCGCTGGCCTTGCTCCTTGAAGATTTCGGCGTGGGCGTCCACCCGGAGCGGAAAGACGATCACCTGGATGGCCCTCGTCTGCTCGGTCTTCAGCCGCTTCAGGTAGCGGTAGGAGCCGATCGGGCGTGAGGCGATCTGGCCCAGGATGCCGGCCTCTTCGGCCGCCTCGACGGCGGCGGCCTCCTGGGGTTTCAGGCCGTTCATCGGCCATCCCTTTGGAATGATCCAGCGCCGCGTCCGGCGAGAGGTGATCAGCATGATCTGAGCCCGCCCGCCCTCCAGGCGATAGGGCAAGGCCGCGTACTGGATGCCGACGATTTTGAGCGGTTTCATGGCAACAGGGCGCCGCTGAACGCATAGACCAGCGCGGCGACCAGGCCCGCCAGCGGCATGGTGATGATCCACGCCACGACAATGCCGCGCGCCACGCCCCAGCGGACGGCGGAGGTGCGCCGAGCCGCGCCGACACCGACAATGGCGCCGGTGATGGTGTGGGTGGTGGAGACCGGCACGCCCAGATAGGTGGCGGTGAATAGGGTGATCGCCCCACCCGTCTCCGCGCAGAAACCCTGCATCGGGCTCAGCCGCGTGATCTTGGACCCCATGGTGTGCACGATCCTCCAGCCGCCGCTGAGCGTACCCAGGGCCATGGCCGCCTGGCACGACAAGACAACCCACATCGGCACTTGAAAGCCGCCGCGGCCGCCATTGTGGGCATAGAGCAGCACGGCGATGACCCCCATGGTCTTTTGGGCGTCATTGCCGCCATGACCTAGCGAATAGAGCGAGGCGGATATGAATTGCAGACGGCGAAACAGCTTGTCGACGGCCGCCGGCCGGCTGCGCACGAACAGCCAGGTGACCGCCAGCACCAGAACCAGGGCCATGACGAACCCGAACAGGGGCGAGACCACGATCCCGGCCGCCGTCTTGGTCACGCCGCTCCAGATGATCGCCTTGAGCCCGGCCTTGGCCAGCCCCGCGCCCACCAGGCCGCCGACCAGGGCGTGCGAGGAGGAGGACGGAATGCCGGCCAGCCATGTGACCACATTCCAGACGATCGCCCCGCCCAGGGCGGCGAAGATCAGCCGATCGGTGACGATGTCCACCGAGATGATTCCGGCGCCGACCGTGTGGGCCACGTGCAGGCCAAAGAACAGGAAGGCGATGAAGTTGAAGGCCGCGGCCCAGGCCACCGCATAGACGGGTTTGAGGACCCGGGTGGAGACGATGGTGGCGATCGAATTGGCGGCGTCGTGAAGTCCGTTCAAAAAATCGAACATCAGGGCGACGCCCACCAGGCACCAGAGTGTCAGCGAATGCAACGGGCTACCTCGCGCTCAAAGGTGCTCGATCAGGATGCCGCTGATCCCGTTGGAGACGTCCTCGAAGCGGTCGAGCACCTTCTCCAGGTGGTCGAAGACCTCCGCGCCGGCGATGAATTGCATCGGCTGGTGCTGGGAGGATTCCAGCAGCGACCGCATGCCGGCGTCGTAGACCTCATCCGACCGGTTCTCGATCCGGGTGACCGCCTCGGCGATGGCGTTGAGGCGCCCGGCGTTGCGGCGCATGTTTCGCAGAAGCTCTGTGGCCTCCAGGGTCAGATAGGCGGCCTGGATGGCGAGATCGCCCAATTCGCGCATTTCTGGCCGGAATTCCGACATGCCGAACAGGGTGATGGACTTGGCCGTCTTCTGCATCTGGTCGATGGCGTCATCCAGGGACGCCGTCAGCTCGCGGATGTCGCTGCGGTCGAACGGGGTGACGAAACTGCGGCGGATCGCCAGAAATATGGAGCGCGCGATCTCATCGGCCGCCGCTTCGTGGCGGACGATGGCCGCGCACGCCCCCGCGACCGCGTCGCCGCCATTGAGCAGGTCGCGCAGCGCCTCGGCGCCCTGCACCAGCAGGTGCGCGTGAGCGACGAATTGATCGAAGAAACTATCTTCACGTGGCAAAAGAGCCTGAAACCAACGCATACAGCCCACCTCCGGGACAGGTGGATACAGGTTCGACTCGTCGCAAAGCGAGCGCTTTTTTGTCCGCCTACGGTCTTTCGGAGACAGCGATGTCGCTGACCCGCCGCCGCGCGGACGAAACGCCTGTGTTCAGCTGTAGCCATCGACGTCGTCGAGACGTTTGCGCGGTGTCCCCGACACGTTGATGGGTTCAACCATGGACAATGCACGGCTCACCAACGAACCTCTTCCACATGATCAGGGTTCGCATGCAGATCTTGTCGAGCGACCGGTTGAGATCCAACCCGCCAAGGTCGTGCTCGAAATAGGCCACGGGCCAAGCGCGCCTCGTGGCCACGCCTGGACATTCAGGACGAAGGGTCGACCCCGGACTGTCGTCCGCTAGGCCGTAACGCTCGCGAACGCGGCCTTGCCGGCGCTGGCCAGGATCACATCGGCCTGGGGCGTGTGGATGCGGCCGCAGAGCACGTCGCGATAATGCCCCTGCAGGGCGTTGTGGCGCGACAGGCCGGGATTGCCCGCCGCGGCGATGGCCTTCTCCACCGCCGCGATGGCGTTCTCGGTGACCAGGTGCTTGACCAGATTGGCCTCGGTCGCGGGGATCTGGCCCGAGGCGGCGGCGTCCAGCAGCACGCGGTTCTGCAGCAGCAGGGCGTCCATGCCGCCGACCAGTTCCTGGAACCTGGGCAGCGAGGCCAGGGGCGCGCCCAGATTGGCCGGCTTACGGTCCAGGGCCCATTGCACGAACCAGTCGCGCCCGCACCGGGCGACGGCGTCATAGATGGCCGAGGTCAGCACCGAGGACCAGATGGCGAAGTTCGCATCGATCTGCGGTGGCCGGCCCAGCGGTTGCGGCGACAGGGCGTGATCCTCCGGGATCGGAGCGTCCTCGAACACCACGTCATGACTGCCGCTGGCCCTCAGGCCCGTATGGTCCCAGGTCTCGTCGATGCGCCAGCCCGGCGTGTCGCGATGCACGAGGAAGCCCCCAACCCGCAGTGTCGCTTCGTCGGTGCTGGCCCAGACCACCATCCAGGTCAGGGCGGGTGATCCGGTGGAGTAGATCTTGCGGCCGGACAGGCGCCAGCCCTCAGCCGTGCGCCGCGCGACCGTGGCCGGCAGGCCGCCCCGCGCGGGCGTGCCAAGGTCGGGCTCGACCCGCAGGGCGTTGATCAGGGCGCCGGTCTTTCTGGCGTCATCGACCACCCGCTGCTTAAGGTGTTCCGGCCACCCGCCCCGGCCCGCGAGGGAGCCGTGAAACAGATACTGCATGGTCAGGACCAGGGCCGTCGCCGGCTCGCCCCGCGCCACCGCCCGGATCACCCGCAAGGCCGTGGGCAGGTCGGCGCCATGGCCGCCCAGGGCCTGGGGCGCGGTCAGGGCCAAGAGATCGGCCTGATGCAGAGCGCGGAAGTTCTCGAATGGGAAGCTGGAGTCGCGGTCGTGATCGGCGGCGGTGGCGGCGAACCGCTGCGTCAGGTCCGGCAGGACGCCATCCAGGTCCGGGAGGGGACGCGCCGGCGCGGCGGCGACGCGAAGGGCGGGAGCAGTCATGATTTGAGATGGCCGCCGTTTGAGAAGGAGGCCGCATCAAGAGCCTGAATCCCCATCAACTCAATAGACTTATCCTGAAGCCGCCGATCAGAAATTCTGGCTCGCCCTTTTTCCTATTCGACAAATAGGGTTTCGGCGGGCGCCCTTGCGGTTCTTGAGACCGCGCCCTCTGGATGGAGAAACGATCATGAGCGACCGCAAGCAGCACCCGCAGACCCTGGCGCTTCACGCCGGTTGGCGGGCCGATCCGACCACCGGGGCTGTCGCGCCGCCCATCTATCAGACGACCTCCTACCAGTTCCGCGACAGCGAGCACGCCGCCAACCTTTTCGCCCTCAAGGAGCTTGGCAATATCTACACCCGTATCGGCAACCCGACCGTGGACATCCTGGAACAGCGCATCGCGGCTTTGGAAGGCGGCGTCGCCGCCCTGGCCGTCGCGTCGGGCCAGGCGGCCTCAGCCTTCGCCATCCAAAATCTGGCGCGTGCCGGCGACAATGTCGTCAGTTCCACCGACCTTTATGGCGGCACCTGGAATCTGTTCGCCAATACGCTGAAAGATCAGGGCATCGAGGTGCGCTTCGTCGATCCCGAGGATCCCGAGGCCTTTCGGCGCGCCACCGATGATCGGACCCGCGCCTATTATGCCGAGACCCTGCCCAACCCCAAGCTCACCGTCTTCCCCATCGCCGAGGTGGCCAAGATCGGGCGAACATTCGGCATTCCGCTGATCGTGGACAATACCGCCGCCCCGCTGCTGACTCGTCCGTTGGATCACGGCGCGGCGATCGTGGTCTATTCCACAACCAAATATATCGGCGGCCATGGCACCTCGATCGGCGGGGTGATCGTCGATGGCGGCAATTTCGACTGGGCGGCCTATCCCGAACGCCAGCCCACCTTGAATACGCCGGACCGGAGCTATCACGGGGCGATCTGGAGCGAGGCGGTCAAGCCGCTCGGGCCCATCGCCTATATCATCCGCGCCCGCGTGGTCCTGCTGCGCGACCTCGGCGCGGCCCTGTCGCCTTTCAACGCCTTCCAGATCCTTCAGGGCCTGGAGACCCTGCCTCTGCGGATCGCCGAGCACAGCCGCAACGCCCAGGCCGTGGCCGATTTTCTGTCGACCCGGAGCGATGTGATCAAGGTGATCCATCCGTCAAAACAGACCGGCCTGCACCGGGAGCGCGCGGACTATTATCTGTCGGGCGGGTTTGGCGGCCTGGTGGGGTTCGAACTCGCCGGGGGCCGGGAGGCGGGGCGGCGATTCATCGACAGTCTCAAACTCTTCTATCATGTGGCCAATATCGGCGACGCTCGAAGCCTGGCCATTCACCCCGCCACCACCACCCACTCCCAGCTTTCGCCGGAAGAGCAGATCCTGAGCGGCGTATCCGACGGCTATGTGCGGCTGTCGGTTGGGATCGAGCACATCGACGATATCCTCGCCGATCTGGACCAGGCTTTGGAGGCGGCCAAGGACGGCGGATGACAGGCTGATCAGTCGGTATCAGCCCGGCTCATAAGCCCCTTGTGACCTTCTCCATTGTCGCACCGGTGAAATGATGGCTGACATTCCATTAGTTCGACGGACCAGGAGTTTCCCGTGAAAAAGCCCAGACAACTGAAACTTGGCCACATGATCGAGGGTGCGGGCCGGACCTGGACCGACTGGCGCCATCCCGACGCCGAGCCCGGCGCCAGCACCAGCTTCGACTATTATCGCGAGGCCGCGCAGCTGGCGGAACGTGGGAAGTTCGATTTCCTGTTCATCGCCGACAGCCTGTCGATCAACGAAAAGTCCAGCCCGCACTATCTCAACCGGTTCGAGCCGATCACCATCCTTTCGGCCCTGGCGGCCGTGACGCGCCGGATCGGGCTGGTGGCCACGGTGACGGTCACCTATTCCGAGCCCTTCAATATCGCCCGCCAATTCGCCTCCCTCGACCATATCAGCGGCGGAAGGGCCGGATGGAACGTCGTCACCTCCTGGCTGGAAGGCTCGGCCGGCAATTTCGGCAAGGAGGAACATCTCGCCCATGACGTCCGCTATCGCCTCGCCGCGGAATATCTGGATGTGGTCCAGGGCCTGTGGGACAGCTGGGAAGACGATGCCCTGACGCATGACAAGGCGAGCGGCCTGTTCTTCGATCCGTCCAAGCTGAACCCCCTGAACCACAAGGGAGAGTTCCTGTCGGTCAAGGGCCCGCTCAACATCGCCCGCTCCCGCCAGGGCCAGCCGGTGATCTTCCAGGCGGGCGCTTCGGAGGACGGGCGCAACTTCGCCGCCAAGCGCTCCGACGCCATTTTCGTGAACCACGGAAGCATCGAGGACGCGCGCACCTACTATGCCGACGTTAAGGCCCGGGCCGCGGGGTTCGGCCGCGATCCCGATGAGCTGTTCATCCTGCCGGCCGTCGCCCCCATCATCGGCTCGACCGAGGCCGAGGCCGAAGCGCGCTGGCAGGAACGCGCCGACCTGATCTCGCTGGAGTCCGCCCTCTCCATGCTGGGGCGCGGCTTCAACGACCATGACTTCTCGGTCTATGATCCCGACGCGCCCTTCCCGGACGTGTTCGATCGGGGCTTCAACAGCTCGCAGTCGGCCACGGTGAAGATCGCCCAGGCTCTGCAGAAGGAGAAGCTGACCCTGCGCCAGGTCGCCCTGCGCTTCGCAACGCCCAAGGGCGACTTCAGCGGCACGCCGGAGCAGATCGCCGACAAGTTCGAAACCTGGCTCAACACCCGCGCGTCAGACGGCTTTGTGGTCGGCCAATCGCTGCCAGGGCAGCTCAAGCTGTTGGTCGAGGAAGTCATCCCCATCCTGCAGAAGCGCGGGATCTTCCGGGAAGACTATGAGGGCCTGACCTTCCGTGACAGCCTGGGCGTCGCGGTTCCGCCCAATCGCTACACCGTGGCCAAGGCCAAGCGCGCCGTCGCCTGACGGCTTTAGCTTGACCGCTCAGGAGGACGTCGTGGCGGAGTTCAATGCGCCGGGCTCGCTGGATGCGCCCAAGCCCAATGGCAGCCTGCTGGTGGTGGGAGTCGGCTCGGCCCAGGGGCTCGGCGGCGCCATCGCCAGGCGGTTCGGCAAGGCCGGCTATCCGGTGACCATCGCCGGACGCTCGGCCGAGAAGCTGCAGGCCACCGAAGCCGCCCTGAAGGCGGAGGGCGTAACCGTCGCGGCCGTGATCGGCGACGCCTCGACAGCCGAGGACGCGCGCCGGTTCGTGGCCGCGGCCGAAGCCCAGGCGCCCCTGGCTATCGCCGTACACAACGCAGGCAGCAACAGGCCCTCAGCCTTCCTCGATCTTAGCGAGGCCGATTTCGAGGCCCATTGGCGCGAACATGCCCTCGGCGGCTTTCAACTGGCCCAGGCCGCTCTGCCGGGCCTGCTTGAGCGCGGCGGCGGCAGCCTGTTCTTCACCGGCGCAAGCGGCAGCCTGCGCGGCAAGGCCAGGTTCGCGCCCTTCGCCTCGGCCAAGGCGGCCCTGCGCAACCTCGCCCAGAGCCTGGCCCGGGAATTCGGGCCGCAGGGCGTCCATGTGGGCCATGTCGTCATCGACGGCGGCATCGCCAGCGAACGGCTCCTGTCACGCCTGCCGCAGCTTGCGGAACAGCGCGGCCCCGACGGCCTGCTCGATATCGACGCGATCGCCGAGGCCTATTGGGTGCTGCATCACCAGCACCGCAGCGCCTGGACCTTGGAACTCGACCTTCGTCCCTGGGCCGAAAACTTCTGAGCCGAGGGCGCCGGGTTCGCGGTCTTCGCCGGTATTCCATTTGGAAACCGGACCTATGAGCCTGAGCAATTTCAACGTCATCGCATCAGAAGCACGAATGTCGCCTATGAGAACTCGTCGTTTTTCCTAACCCCGCCGCGCCGCTAGGCGTGACGCAGGCGCATGGAGATCGCGATGGCCAAGTCAGCAGACAGACAATTGAAACTCGGGGCCATGCTCTCAGGAGTCGGCACGGACCATACCGTCTGGCGCGATCCGGAGCTGAAGGGCGACGCCAGCATCGATATCGACTGGTACATCGAAAACGCGCGTCTGGCCGAGGCGGCCAAGTTTGACCTGGCCTTCATCGTCGACAGCCCGTTCATCACCCCCGACACCGCGCCGCATTTCCTCAATCGGCTGGAACCCCTGACCCTGTTGTCGGCCTTGGCGGTCTCCACCTCCAGGATCGGGCTCGTGGCCACCCTGACCACCTCCTATTGGGAGCCCTATAATGTCGCGCGCCAGTTCGCGTCCCTGGACAATATCAGCAGGGGCCGGGCGGGCTGGAACGTGGTGACGACGGGCCTGGAGGGCGCTTCGCGCAACTATGGCCGCGAGGAGCATTTCGACCACGCCGTACGCTATCGCCGCGCCGGCGAATTCGTCGAGGTGGTCCAGGGCCTGTGGGACAGCTATGAGGACGACGCCTTTCCGCGGGACAAGGCCGCCGGGGTCTTCCTCGACAAGGCCAAGCAGCACGCCCTCAATCACAAGGGCGAGTTCTTCTCGGTGGCCGGTCCCCTGGCCCTCAGCCGCTCGCGGCAGGGCCAGCCGGTGATCTTCCAGGCCGGCGACAGCAGCCAGGGCCGCGACCTGGGCGCGCGGATCGCCGACGCCACCTTCGCCGGGGTTGAATCCTTCGAAGACGGCCAAGCCTATTACGCCGACCTCAAGGCCCGCGCGGCGGCCCTGGGGCGCGATCCCGACCAGATCACCGTCATGCCGGGGCTGGCTCCGGTGATCGCCGAAACCGACGCCGAGGCCCAGGCCCGGGCCGACGCCCAGCGCGGCGAGCTGGAGATCGACAAACTTTTGGTCCAGCTGGGCCGGGCCTTCAACTATCACGACTTCAAGCAGTATCCGCTCGACGGCCCCTTCCCCGACGTCTCCAATCTGAGCCTGAACAGCTATAAGGGCCACGCCGAGCGGATCGTGAGGGGCGCGCAAAGGGACAATCTGACCCTCCGCGAAGCGGCCTATCGCTACGGCGTCTGGCGCTCGGACTTTGTCGGATCGCCCGAGACCATCGCCCGCGAGATCGAGCGCTGGTTCGTGGGGCGCGCCGCCGACGGCTTCATCCTGCGGGTCAGCCAGCCTGGCGATTTCGCCCTGTTCCGTGAGCGGGTGGTCCCGATCCTTCAGGCCCGCGGCCTGTTCCGCACGGAGTATGAGCACGACACCCTGCGCGGCCATCTCGGCCTGGCCAAGCCCGACAACCGCTGGTCCAAGGTGGCGCCCGCGCAGATCGCCGCGGAATAGGCCGTCTTTCATGGACCGGCTGGATCTGGAGACGGACGTCCTCGTGCTCGGCGGGGGCATGGCGGCGGCCTGGGCGGCGATCTCCGCCGCCCGCGAGGGCGCTCAGGTGGTCCTGGCGGACAAGGGCTTTGTCGGCACGAGCGGGGTCACCGCCACCGGCGGCCCGAACCATTGGTGGGTCCCGCCCGATCCGGCCCAGCGCGAGGCGGCGATCGAGCGGCGTCACGCCTCAAGCCTCGGTCTCGCCGACAGGGACTGGATGGCGACGATCCTGGACCTGACCTGGCGCACCCTGCCGCAACTGGCCCCCTACTATCCGTTCAGCCGGGACGGCTCGGGCCAGACCTATTATTCCGGCGTTCGCGGGCCGGAATATATGCGAGCCCTGCGCCGCTGCGCCGAGGACAGCGGGGTTCGCATCCTCGACCACCATCCGGCCCTGGAGCTGTTGCTGCACCGGGACGGTTCGATCGCCGGGGCGGCGGGCTATGCTCGGCTGCAACGGCGCCCCTGGACCCTCCGCGCGGGCGCGGTGGTCATGGCGACCGGCGGCTGCGGATTCCGATCGGGGCTTCTGGGCGCCTATAACAACACCGGCGACGGCTATCTGATGGCGGCGGAAGCCGGGGCGGAATTGTCGGGCATGGAGCTGTGCGTCTCCTATTCGATCTCGCCCGTGTGGTGCTCGACCCGCACCCTGCCCTATATGGCTGCGCGGTTCTATGACGAGGCCGGCGCAGCCCTCGACATCCCGCCGCCCATGTCCGGCCCGGCCCACCTGAAGGCCCTGGCCGACGCCTTTCGCGCCGGACCGGTGTTCGCCGAGGTGCATGACGCGCCCGAGGCCCTGAAGCCGATCCTGCGGCGCATCCAGCCGGCCACCCCGCCGCCCTTCGATCGCAAGGGCCTGGACCCTTTCAAGGACCGCTTCGAGGTCAAGCTGTTCGGCGAGGGCACGATCCGCGGCGTGGGCGGTCTGAGGGTGGCGGACAGCCATTGCCAGACCACCGTGCGCGGCCTGTTCGCCGCCGGCGATGCGGCGACGCGGGAGCTTGTCACCGGCGCGATCAGCGGCGGCGGCGCGGTCAATTCCGCCTGGGCCCTGAGTTCGGGCCTGTTGGCCGGCCAGGGCGGCGCAGCCCTGGTCCGGCGGGAAGGTCGCCGCGCCGGCGCCAAGGCCTCGGCGATCGGGGCCGCCGGGCTTCGGCCTACGCGCGGCGCCAAGCCGATCCCCGGCGCCGAGATCATCGCCCTGGCCGGCGAGCAGATCCTGTCCCTCGACAAGGCGCTGTGGCGCCGCCGTGGAGCGCTGGAGGCGTCCCGCGACCTGCTGGAGGATCTGTGGGGCGAGGTTGCGGCCCATGGCCATGCCGAGGGCCTGGACCAGGTCGCCGCCCGCGAGACCGCCGCGGTGACGGCCACAGCCCGATGGTGCAACACCGCCGCCCTGGCGCGCGCGGAAAGCCGCGGCATGCATCAGCGCGCCGACGCCCCCGCTACGGCGCCCGACCTTGGCCGTCGTCTGACGGTGGGCGGCCTGGATCGGGTCTGGACCGAATATGAAGCGCGGCCGACGGTCATAGCCGAGGCCGCCGCATGATCGAACTGGTGTTTCAGGACCGCTGCACCGGCTGCGGCGACTGCGTCGCCGCCTGTCCGAGCCACGTCTTCGACCTGGCGCCCGGGGGCGGCCCGGTGATCGCGCGGCAGGACCAATGCCAGACCTGTTTTCTCTGCGAACTCTATTGCGAGGCCGACGCCCTCTATGTCGGGCCAGACCAGCGGGGGCCGGAGCCCGTGGACCCGGCGACCATCCTCGCCTCCGGCCAGGTCGGCCGGCTGCGCCGCGACCAGGCCTGGGACCCAGCCCGCGGAGACAAGGATCCGCTGGACCAATATTGGCGGCTGGGGCCGCTTTTGGGCCAGGGCGCAGAGATCGCCGCGGCGCGCTACCGGTCGGAGCATTCCGAGTAAGCCTGAGACCGGTCAAGCCGCTGCGGCGTCGCCGCTATGAGGGATCGTCTTCCCCCAGCATCCGCAATAGCAATACCCCCCCGACCACCGACGTCACCGCCTCGGCCAGGTTGCGCGTCATCATGACCCCGCTGGCGCGCGCACGCGCGCGCAACAGCTCCACTTCAGCGTCATGGGCCCGGGAGGCGAACCCCGCCAGGTTCTCGGTCCGGCAGGCGAACAGCGCCAGATGGAACTGGGCGATGGCGTTGCGCCGCCCCCGGCTGGCGTAGAAGTCCAGCATGCCCGCGATGATCCGCTCCAAGGCGGGCTCACCCTTGCCCGCGCCGTCGTCGGAGATACGCTGCGCTTCGGCCAGGGCGACGGCGATGATCTGCTGGTAGGCGGCCTCGAGAATCTCCTGCTTGGAGGCGAAGTGATAGGTGGTGGCCGCCAGCGGCAGGCCGGCGCGTTCGGCGATCCTGCGATGGGTGACGCCGGCGGCGTCGCCCTCCGCCAGCATGTCCAGCGTCGCTCCGACGATGGCCGCCCGTTTGGCCGCGGCGCCTCGGCCCGCGCTCTTCGGTTCCAGGGGGGGCGACGGGCGTTCTGCGCCAAGCGCTGCCTCCGCGGGCCTGTGGATGACCGAGAGCAGGCGTGTCAGCCAAGCCTGCTCGCCGCCGGGCGCCGTCTCCACGAACCAGCTGATCCGGCGCTGCAGGCCCAGCAATCCCACCGCCCCGGCGTGGCGCGGACAATGGGCCAACAGCTCGCCCAGCACGAAAGCCAGCAGGAAGGTCTGGTCCGATCCGCTGGCCATGGCCGGCAGCATGCCGCCGATCTTCGCCGCCACCCGCAGGAAGAGGTCGCGATAGAACGGCGCGGCCAGAGCCAGCGATATCAGTTCCAGGACGGCTGCGCCGATACCGGGAGAAGACCTTGTCAGGACGTCGATGACGAGGGCGACGACCTCCACGGGGCTGGTCAGTTCGGCTGGCGCGCTCGCCAACTGGCCGGCCAAGCGGTCGAGGGTCCGCTCCATATCCTCGACCAGCACCTCGGCGGCCTGCTCGACCAACAGTTCGCGCTTGGCGAAATGATGGGAGATCAGCGACTTGGCCAGATGGGACTCCTCCGCCACCGCGCCGAACGTCACCGCGGCCGGCCCGCCTCGCGCCCATAGGGCGGCGGCGGTGACGGCTATGCCCCGGACAACGCCGCCGATTAACCCGACCGATGCGTCCGCCGATCTCACAGTCCGGCTCGCCACCACGGTTTTCATCCCGGCCTCCTCAATCGAGCCGAGAGCCTCGGCTCATACCCCCGAACGTCATGCCCGGACCACCCAGCAATTCCCAAAACTGGACGTACGTATCATTTCTACTGAAGGCGTGAAAGCCCGGTGCCGGGGCCAGGTCCGTCATCGATCTGACACGATAAACCACTATTTTATCGGCCTCATCCGGGATTTCAGCGACTTTCCTGGGGCGTATCGATCAATCGCGGCCTTGACCTCCAAGAGTCGAAATTGGACGATGGTCTCATTTTGCAGCTGGCGTCCCGGGCGCGAATTTCCAATCGGGAGCGGGGCGATGATTATCGGAACGAACAAGACCAGGCGGCCGTCCCTGCGCAGCGCCTTGACGGCCGGCGCGGCGCTGGGCGCGCTTTTCAGCGCCGGCGCGGCTCTGGCGCAGGACAAGGTCACCCAGGTCGAGACGATCGTGATCACCGCCTTGAAACGGCCTCAGGCGGCGCCGGAGGCGCCCGCCAGCATCGAGGTGCTGAGTGGTCAGGCCCTGGCCCGCGGCACCCTCCGCCATCTCCATCACATAGAACCAGGCGCCGATGACGCCGTCGTCGTTGCATGGTCCATAGGGCCGAGGCACCGGGTAGCCGGTCGGATGGAGCGCCGCGATGACCCTGAACTCGCGGTCTACAGCGTGGGCCGAAGCCAGCAGGCGGCCTGGCGGCTTGCGGCGCAGAACAAACGTCCGCGTTGGCGTAGCCAGCTGGTAGTTTGGATTGGACTGCCCTCCCTTAAACTGGCGCACTGTCAAAGGGCCGGCATAGCCCTCGATATTGGCGGTCATCCACCGCGCGAGAGCGGCCTCATCGAAGCGATGGGCCGAAGCCACGGCCTTGACCCCGCTGTTTCGCTGTTCGCGCTGTTGCTCTGCGGCTTCCACGGTGCGCGTTCCTCCCTTTGTCGGCAAATTGCGTATCTGGCTCTGACGCCCTGAACCGTCATTCGGAGGGGTCTGAAAGATCCGTCGAGATCACGCACTTATTCAGGCGCTGCGAAAGGGCCGAATGCGCAGACGCTCCGGGACCATTTACGCGAAGCGCCGCGTCTGGAGCTCGCTTCGCGGGGCGCACTCAGATGGGGGATAGTGCATCCCATGGGATCCGCCGATGACCATCTTTTTGCAGTAGAGGACGGACAGGTGGATGTCCTATTGTTCGACCCCGCTAAATTCACCGGCCGGGCCGGGGAATTGCGCGACCGGACAAATCGTCTGAAATCTATCATGTCGCTGGGACCGGCCGAGATCGGCGTCGATCTGCTCGCCGAAGCCAAAATGATGGCGCCAAGACCGCTCGTCGCACCAGAGGTGGCGTCTGACGCGGTGATTCGCCTTTCCTATTCGGGGGGCACGACCGAAACGCCAAAGGCGATCCCTCTTTCTCCGCGCGTCTATGCGGCCACGCTGCAGATCATGCTGACCGATTGGGAATGGCCCATTGAGCCCCGCGTCCTCGCCGTCGTACCGCTCAGCCATGCGGGCGGCGCCCTGTTTCCTTCATTGCTCCTGAAACACGGCACAATGGTTATCATGCCCAGCTTCGATCCCGCCGCGGTTCTCAAGGCCATCCAGGGCTACAAGATCACTTGCACCATGTTGGCGCCGACAATGATTCACGCACTGCTCGATCATCCAGATTTCGATAAGTACGACCTCTCAAGCCTGGAAACCGTGTTCTACGGCGCTGCATTGATATCGCCCGTCCGATTGAAGGAGGCGATCGAACGGATCGGGCCGGTCTTCTTCCAGTTCTATGGGCAAACTGAAGCGCCGATGACGGTGGTCATATTACGCAAGCCAGAACATGATCCAAACGATATGCAGCGCCTTGCTTCCTGCGGGCGGCCAACGCCCTGGCTTAAGGTGGCGCTGCTCGGCGACGACAATCAGCCGGTGACTGATGGGCAGCCAGGAGAAGTCTGCGTGCGCGGCCCCCTTGTCATCGAGGGCTATCTGAACCGCGACGAACTTAACAAAGAGACTTTCGCCGGGGGCTGGCTGCACACGGGCGACATCGCCGTAAAGGACGCGGATGGGTTCTACCGGATCGTCGATCGCAAGAAGGACATGATCGTGACCGGCGGGTTCAACCTCTTCCCAAGTGAGATTGAAAACGTCATCGCCCAACACCCCGCGGTCGCCCAGGTCTCGGTCTTTGGCACGCCGGACGAAAAATGGGGCGAGGCTGTCACGGCAGCTGTTGTGCTCAGGCTTGGTGAGCGCGTGGACGCTGACACGCTCCGCGAACTGGTCCGCGAACATAAGGGCTCAGCGCAAGCGCCAAAGCGGCTGGAGTTCCTCGAGGCGTTACCGCAAACCGCCCTTGGAAAGCCTGACAAGAAAGCTCTGCGCAAGCAATTTGCTTAGAGCCCGTTTGGAACTAGCTCGCATGGCTTGGCTTGCGTGGTTCGAGACGCTCGCTGACGCGATCCCTCACCATGGACCACTTCAAGGGGCGCAGACCACGCGACCCGCACTACGGATTCCCGGCAGGCCGGACGATTACCCGAACGCGCGGTTGCGGACTGTTCAGAACAACGATCCGATCGTGGAAGGCCGCCAACGCCCGTCGGTGCGCGACGCTGACGATGGCGCTCTCCGGCAGCGCCTCGACGAGGGCGCTGTAGATCGCGAGTTCCGTTTCGGGATCGAGTGCGCTCGTCACCTCGTCGAGGAAGAGGAAGCGCGGCCTGTGTAGAAGTACGCGCGCGACGGCGATTCGTTGCTGTTCCCCAGGCGAAAGGATCTTTTGCCACGTCTCCGCCGAATCGAGCCGGTCGGCGAGGTTCGATAGGCGCACCGTCTCCAGCGCCCGCGCAATTGCGCGGTCGTCAAAATGCTCCGGCCCAGCGGGATAGGACAACACCATGCGGAGGCTGCCAGCGACCATGTAACTCTTCTGTGGGACAAACATCATCGCTGCGCCGGGTTGGAAGACCTGTCCGGAGCCGTACGGCCAGAGACCGGCGAGCGCGCGCAACAAAGTGCTCTTGCCCGTTCCCGATCGCCCCTGGATCAGCAGGCGCGTGCCGGGGACGGCAAGCGGGCCGTCGAGCTGGAACAGCGAACTTTTATCGGGCAGCCGCACGTCGAGGTCGTGGACCGCGAGCTCGTCCGCGCCCTGCAGGATTTCGATCCCGGCCGCCTGCTGCGTGTCGAGTACGGCCTCAAGGCTTCGGAGACGCTCGATATACGAGCGCCAGTCGGCGATCTCCCGGTAGCTCTGGACGAACCACATGATCTGGATGCCGAACGAGGAGAACGTACTGTTCAATTGCATCAGCCGGCCAAGCGCGATATGGCCGCTGAAATAGCTTGGCGCGCTGATGAAGGTGGGCAGCATGGTCGATGCCCAGGTGAGAACGTTCTGCACCGCCATGACGCGGAATGAACGGATGATCAGCTGGCCCCAGTTCCCGCGTACCGCATCGAACCGCTCGTCGAGCAACAGGCGCTCGTCGGCCTCGCCGCCGTAGAAGGCGATCTGCTCGGCGTTTTCGCGAACCCGGACCATACCGAGACGGAAGTCCGCTTCGTAACGCTGCTGGATGATGGCGAAGCGCGACACCGCACGACCGACCAGATGGACGAGCAAGGAGGTCGCGAGCGCATAGAGGATGGCGACAGTGAACAACGTATGAGGCAGGACGATCGGCAAATCGCCAAGCCAGATCGGCAGCGGTTGGCTGCCGGTCCAAAGCACCGGGCCGATCGCGACCAGCGTGCCGAGCGCCTGCGCCACGCCCGCGGCGAGCGTCAGCGTCGACCGGCAGACCAGCATCGCATCTTCCTGTATACGCTGCTCGGGATTATCGATCGTGCCGAGTAATTCCATAAAGTGGAATCGCCGCCCATCAAGCCAGCGGGATAGATAGTCGGCGGTCAGGCAGCCGCGCCACCGAATCTCGATGGTCTGTCGCAGGAACAGGCTCAAGGCCAAGCCGGCCATAGTCATCGTCATCGCGCCGAACGACAGCAACGCGCTGTGATAGAATGCGGCCGCTTGACGCCCGGCAAGGCTCGCCATGAACGTCGACGAAGCGTAGATCGAGAGCTTGGTCGCGAAGACCTGTCCCGCCACGACTATGGCGAGGGCAAGAGCGAGGGCCCAGGCGGTCGCGCCGCCCGCGCCCCCCCAATAGCGTTTCATGAGCGCGCCCAGGAAGCGGGCGTCATCGATTAGGCCATAGCGTTGCTCCTCGGGACGACGATCGGGCGAAGACGTAGTCGCCGGCGTCACCACGACTTGGTCAGCCGCAGCGAGATCGTGCGCCCGATGCCCGATGCATTGGCTGGATCATATCCGTTGTTCAAGATGCCGCTGGTGGGGCTGGCGTGCAGTACGGGCGGCGCCGTGTCCGCAATGTTCAGCACCGAAAGCGCGACACGAAAGCCTGACAGCAGGTGACCGCCGCCTGGCTTGCCGAGATCGTAGGCGATGTTAAGATCGTCGGTCAGCCAATAGCCGACGCGGCCAAAGGGCCGGACGAGCGTGTCGTTATAGCTGCCGACATATCGGACCACCGTGCTGACCGAAAGCGGCCCCCTATGCCAGCCAACCGTCGCATTCATGCGAAACTTCGCGGGTTCGAATTCCGTATCGGCGAGCTCCACATAGGAGGACGTCGCGGTGCTCTGCTCCTTCAGATCAAAGATCCAGTTGCCGTTCACGCCGAAGACGAATTGGCTGACGCCGGCGCCAAAGGAATAGGTTGCGTTGAACTGAAGGCCCGAGGTTTTCGATCGGGCGATGTTGTTGAGGCGATCGTCGAAAGTGGCCTGCACGTCCGACTCGGTCAGTCTTGAGGTGGAGCGAACACGCCCCGTCGCATAAGCGGCGGCGACGAACGCCGGATTCGCCGGGTAGCTGAGGAACTGGCCGAGCGAGCTAGCATCGTAGAACGCATTGATCTGGCTGCCCAGCACGGGGGGAGGCGCGATGCGATTGCGATAATCGATGTTGAAATAGTCGATCGAGACGTCCAGGCCCGGGATGGCTTTCGGCTTGACGTCCATGCCGACCGAGATCGATGTCGATCGTTCCGGTACGAGCAACGGGTTCGACCCGACGGCATAGAGCGTGTTGATATCGCCGCCGGACGGCTTGGGAAAGGGGGTAAGCTCAAAGCTCTGGCCGGCCGGATCGAGCTGCGACAAAAGCGGCGGCCGGAACGAACGGCCCCAGGTTCCGCGGAAGGACAGGTCCGAAACCGGCGACCAGAGCGCGCCGAGCTTAGGCGAGGTCGCACCACCGGCATCGCTATAATGATCGTAGCGGATCGCCGCTGACAGGAGCAGCTTGCGCAGGCCGGGCACGGCATTGCTATCGTCGACGAGCGGCAAGCTGGCCTCGCCGAACAGACCATCGACATTGCGCGCCAGCGAAGTGGACGTCGACAGCAGGGCGCCGTGGTAATTATCGGCCGAGTCAAAGGATTCGTAGCGCCGTTCGTATCCCATCACCACCTTGAGCGCGCCGCCGGGCAGCTGCAGCGTGTCACCGCCAATCTTGATCTCGCCTGAGCCGAGCGTTGTGCGCTGGTTCGCGGTCGTCAGTGAGGTAAAGAATCCCGAACCTACGTCGTTGCTTTCCTGCTTCGTCCCCGCATAGCTGCCACTGAGATCGGCGAACCAGGTTGAACCGATCTTGATGTCGGCGCCGCCCGTCGTCGCGTAGGAGGTCGTGTCGCCATTGATGTGCGAGACGATGAATCTTAGGAGGCTGGTATCCTCTTCGAATGTCCGATGACTGTAGGATCCATCGAGGAACAGGCTGATCCGATCGCTCAACTGCTGGTTCACGTTGCCGAACACCGATTCCGTCTCGTTCCGCGGCGCGATCATGTAGGGCAGCGGATAGGTGGTGGGCGGCACGAAATTGCGCTGGCTTGCATAGACCGGCTGGGTTTTGTCATAATCGGCGGCGATCATCACGCTGCCGCTGCCCCAGCTTTTGCCGATGAGCTGTGATACGCCGATCTGGCTGCCGCCCCCGTTGGTCGGAACGTCGCTGTAGACCGAGGTCTCCGCGCCCTGATAATGATCCCGAAGCACGATGTTGACGACCCCCCCGACCGCGTCGGCTCCGTAGATCGCCGAGGAGCCGTCGGTGACGACGTCTACGCGATTGATCGCGGCGAGCGGGATGGCGGAAATATCGACGAACGACCCGTCCGATCCGCTCGGCGCGACGCGCCGGCCATTGATCAGAACGAGGGTCGAACCAGCGCCGAAGCCCCTGAGATCGAAGCCGGCCGCGAAGGACCCGTTTTTGGATGCGCCGGGAACGTTGCCGAGCGCCGCGGTCTCGCCGTTGGTGGAATTGAAGTTTTGCGGCAGTGTCCGGGCGAATTGCGCCAGCGTGACGTTGCCCTGGTCCTCGATTTCCTGGTGCGAATAGGATTGGAGGGGTGAGGTGAGCGCTGCCTCGCCGCGTATATTCGTCCCCGTCACCACGACCTCGGGCACAACTTCGCCTGCCTGGACCTCACCGGTTTCAGGACCGCCCTTAGTGGCGGTCGCCTGCATAGGGACGACGGTATAGGTCTTCGCCCCCGTCTGCTTGGCGGTGAGCCCGGTGTTAGCGAGAAGGGCGGCGAACGCCTGATCGACCGACATTGTGCCGCGTACGGCGCCGGTCTGCTTGCCGCGCAGCGCCTTGTGTGCGGCGAGCACCTGAACGCCTGCCTGTTGCCCCAGGACCGCGACCCCCGTTGCCGCCGATTGGGTCGGTATGTCGAACTGCCGCTCTTGCTCCTGAGCCCAGGCGCTGGATGAAAAGAATGTCGCTGCAACCACGGCCGACGCGATTGCACCTGCCTTGAAACGCATAGCCATGATCTACCCCCGGGGCGATGGCGCCCCGCGCGCCGCCTCCTATAACCAAGGAGGCGCCGGCTCCGGATTTCCTTTTTTTTTGAAGAAAAAATTACGGGCCGATGACAATTCGGTCGGGTCGTGACAGATCGACCGTGACCCCAAGCGTCGATTGAAGCGCTTGGGCGAACTCTTCCGGATGGTCGGTCCGGAACTTACCGTCGAGCTGTTCCGACAGGAGCGCGGGATCCGTGATGATGATCTGCCGCAGGTTGTAGCGGTTGAATTCCTCGACCGCCGTGCCCAACGGTTCCTCGTCGAGCACGAGCTCGCCCGAACGCCAGGCGAGCACATGATCGATTCGATCCATGTCGTTGGCCAGCGGCTTGGCGGGGCTGCCCTCATCGAAGCGCATGCCGCTTCCGGCCGGGAGGGCGACCGCGGGTCGCCCTGGCGCAGTCACCTCGACCGATCCTTCGGTGACATAGATGTCGGTCCCGGTCTCGCGACGGCGCACCGAAAAGGCCGTCCCCGTCGCGCGCACAGTCAGCCCGTCGACCTCGACGAGGAAGGGCCGGCTTGGATCCTTCTTCACATCGAACCACGCCTCGCCGCGGACGAGCAGGATGCGCCGAACCTTGCTCGTGACGACGACTTGGAGACGGCTGGTTGTGTTGATCGTCGCGAGCGAGCCATCCGCGAGCGAGTCACGTCTGAGCTCCCCCATCCCGGTCTGGTAGGTTTGGCCGCGGCCAAATAGGGCAAGCGATGCGCCAGCCGCAGCCAGCAGCGCAATACCGCCGCCACCGGCCAATACCCTTCGCCGCGAGAGGCGCCCCAGCGGGTTTCGGAGAATCGGGCGGAGCTTGACCGCCGGAGGCGCCATTTCCGCGTCAATGCCGGCATCAGCATGGGCGGTCGGATCGAGCCACATCCATGCCGCCTGCGTCTGCAGCAAGGCGCCACGGCGACGCGGGTTTCCATTCAGCCAGGACGAGAGTTCTGCTTCGTCAGCGGCGCCCCATCCATCGGCGTCCATCCGCGCTACCCACGAGATCGCTTCGGTCTCGATATGCTGGGCGGACTCATCGCTCATTAGCGACTCGGTCTCCTGTGATCATCCGATCCACCGACGCATCCTGAGCGCGCATCGCCTTGAGGACTTCGCGAATACCGTAGCCTACATCATTTTCCACAACGCTCTCGCTAACCCCAAGTCGCAGGGCGACCTCACGTTGCGACAACCCCTCTATCTTCCGCATCTCTATAATACGCTGACACCGAGCCGGAAGTTGCGATATCAATTTTCGGACGCGCGCATATTCTCGTCGCCCGGCGGTCTCCTGTTCGGGCGTAATCACGTGAGTTTCAGCGAGAGCCTCGAGCTCGGCGACAGCCTCAATGTCGATGATCTTTGCACGCTTGATGCGGCGTATCAGCAGATTGCGGGCGACCGAAAAGAAGTACGCCTCTGGGCGATCGATATGCGCGACCGATTCGAGTGCGGCGAGCCGCGAATAGGCCTCCTGGATCACCTCGTCGATGTCATCGGACGACCGAAATCTCCGCGCGAGCTTGCGTCGCACGGCCGCTTCGAAGGGGATGATGTTCATCGCTACCCAAGTGGCGATGGCATGTCGCTGGTCTCTGCTCACGGCCCGCACTTAAAACTAATTTTTCGCGGTTCCCATCGAGAAAGGCGCCTTTCGTGGGGCGCTCGTCGCTTCAGTCACAATTCTGTGCAGCCTCACGCTGTTACACCGCCTGTCATGCGGCAGGACATGGCGTGCGACCCAGGGCGGTTCGTGGTCGTCGTCGCTTCAAGGCCTGGCCGAAGTCGGGATGGCGGTCGTGTGCTTGGTCTCCTCCACCGTGAACGCCGTCCCGCGCCAATTCCCGGCGCTACCGTCCCACCAGCACCCAACCGAAATCACCGGAACGAATTCACAACTGGATAAAACCTGGGGGCAACGTCACCGTCTTTAGGCCTTGGGGCCCGCCGCGACGTGACCGCCGTCCGCCTGGCGTCCCCTTGGAGCCTTTTCTGACCGGCGAACCGGTGTCCACTTCGCCTGAAAAGCTCTAGGCCGCAGTCCGTGGGGCGTCGCCGCCTTGGCGCAATTCGGTCCCGCCGACGGTCAGGCCGGTGATTTTCAGGCTGGGTTGCCCCACGCCAACCGGCACGCTTTGGCCATTCTTGCCACAAACCCCGATCCCAGGATCGAAGTCGAAATCGTCGCCGATCATGGTCACACGGGTCAGCACAGAGGGGCCATCGCCGATCAGGGTCGCGCCCTTGACCGGGCGGGTAAGTTCGCCGTTCTCGATCAGATAGGCCTCAAGGCACTGAAAGACGAACTTGCCGTTGGTGATGTCCACCTGGCCACCGCTCAGCCTGGCGCAGTAGAGGCCGCGCTTGGTCGAGGCGATGATCTCCTCAGGCGGGGTGTCGCCGCCGAGCATGCCGGTATTGGTCATCCGCGGCATCGGCATGTGGGCGAAGGATTGCCGGCGGCCATTGCCAGTCGGCTTCAGGCCCATCAGCCGGGCGCTCATGCGGTCATGCAGGTAGCCGACCAAGATGCCGTTCTCGATCAGGATGGTCCGCTCGGTCGGCGTGCCCTCGTCATCAATAGTCAATGAGCCGCGCCGCCCGGCGATGGCGCCGTCGTCGAACACGGTGACGCCGCGCGCGGCGACGCGCTCGCCGATCCGCCCGGAAAAGGCCGAGGCGCCCTTGCGGTTGAAGTCCCCTTCCAGCCCGTGGCCGACCGCCTCATGCAACAGGACTCCGTTCCAGCCCGGGCCGATCACCACGTCCATCTCACCGGCCGGGCAAGGCTCCGCCTCCAGCCGAAAGCGCGCTAGACGCAGGGCTTCATCGACCTGGGAACGCCAGCGGTCCGGCGCGATCCAGGCGGCGAAGGCGGCGCGCCCGCCGGCGCCGCAATGCCCCGTATCGCGGCGTCCGCCCTCGGCCAGGGTGACGCTGATATTGACGCTGACCAAAGGGCGCAGGTCGCGGATCAACTGGCCGTCCCCGCGGAGGATCTCGACGATCTTGTATTCGGAGGTCAGCGAGGCGCTGACCTGGGCGACACCGGGATCGAGGTTTCGGGCATAGCCGTCGATAGCCCGCAGCAGAGCGATCTTGTCGGCGAAGGCGGGATCGGTGTTGGGATCGATGTCGGGATAGAGCTGGGCGTTGGTCCGCGCCGGGGCTGGGGCCGCGACGCCGGTGTAACCCTCCCGCGCCTGGGCGGCGGCTACGGCCGCACGCCCGATGGCCGCGTCATTGAGTCTGGTGGCGTGGGCGTAGCCGACGACTTCGCCCGCCACCACCCTCACGCCGAAACCTTCAGACGCGTTACGGGCCGCCGAGCGCAATCGACCGTCATCGAAACTCAGGGATTCGGTCTCCGTACGCTCGGCGAACAGCTCGCCGTCGTCGGCGCCCGCCAGCGCGCCGGTAAGGTGTCTGTGGGCGCGGTCGGCGTCGACGCCACGCTGTTCAAGCAGGGACGCGGCTGGTTGGGCGGGCGACATATTTGAAGGGGCGGTCAAGGGGACGCTTTCTCCGGGGGTCATGTCAGCGCCCGCCGATGGTGACGGCGTCGATCAGCAACGAGGGCGCATTGGCCGCGTCCTCGATCCTCAAATCGGCGCCAACGACCATTCGAGCGTAGAAGTCCGGAAGGGAGCCAGCGACCGTGATCTCACTGACAGGATAGGCGATTTCGCCATTCTCGAACCAGAAGCCATCGACCCCGGCCGACCAATCTCCGGTTTGGCCATTGAGCGAGGGACCGAACATGCCGGTGATCAACAGGCCATCGCCGGCGCCGGCCATCAGCTCAGTGAGGCTGGCGGCGCCCGGCTCCAGGGTCAGGTTGCTGGGTCCCGTCCCGCCATAGCCGTTAGGAGAAAGATCGAGTTGGCGAGCGCTGGAGACGCTGAGCATCCAGCTGGTCAGGAACCCGTCGTCGATCAGGGCGCGCGGTGTGGTTGGCACGCCCTCGCCATCAACCACCCGGCTGCCGCGGCCGCGCACCACCGTCGGGTCATCCATCAACCGGATTCCCGGAGCGAACACGCGTTCGCCAAGACGGCGCTGGAGAAAGCTGGAGCCCCGGGCGACAGCGGCGCCGTCGATGGCGCCGAGAAATGGTCGCAGGATTCCCATCGCCATGCGCCGCTCGAAAATCACCGGCGCGCGCGTGCTGGCCAGCTTACGCGATCCCACACGCGCGACCGCCCGACGTCCGGCCTCGGCGCCGATCGACCAAGGGGCGGCGAGATCTTCGCGCCAAAGCGTGTTTTGGCCGTAGGCCCCCGATTCCATAGCCCCGTCGGCGCCGGAGCCGGCGATGACGCTGATGCTGTGCCCGAACCCGCTCCTGCACCGGCGCCCGACGAAGCCTTCGGAGGTGACGTGCCACTGCTGATAGACTCCGGCCGACGCCTGGCTCCCGTTGGAGTTGGCCACGCCCTGGACGGCGAGCGCGCCCGCTTCTGCGGCGCGCGCCATGTCGGTCAGCTCGGCGGCGTTGAGTTCAGTCGAATCGTATAGTTGCAGCGCCGCTTCGGCGTCGTCCTCGGCGGTGGAGCGAACAATCTGAGCCGGCGCCAAGCCGCCATAAGGATCTTCCAGGGCTGAGCGGGCCATGAACAGCGTCCGTTCGACCAGGGCGTCGCGGGCGTCCTTCGCGCCGAGGTCGATCGACGACAGGCTGGCCGAACGCGCGCCGACCCAGACGCGCAAACCCCAACCTTCTGGTTCCTCGCGCTGCACGGTTTCTATTTTTCCGAAGCGCACGGTCACGGAGGTCTGCTCGCCGCGACTGGCACGAGCCTCGGCGGCGTCCGCTCCGGCCCGGCGCGCCGCGGCGACCAGGTCGTGAAGTTGATTTTCGAGTGCGTTATCCATGTTCATCCAACGATCAGGGGCTGGGTGAGCCGCTTGGCGATCTCGCCATGGCTCATCCGGAGAGGGCGGCTCATATCGGGCGAGGGCTGCACGCCCTCAAAAGGCGTGACCGCGCCGGCCAGGCTCTCGCTGCGCCGGCCCGGGTCTTGTGTAGCGGGGGCATCTGAACAGAGCCGAGCGAACGCCTGGCCACGTGCTCATGGGGAGACCTCACCAATGAGCCGGCGCAGGTGGTGCTCATGCGGCGCGACATCCAACCCTCGCGCCGCCAGCCAGGCGTCGTCGTAACAGGTGTCGATATAGCGTTCACCGCCATCGCAGATCAGGCTGGCCACCGAGCCGGCCAGGCCCTGGCGCTGCATCCGGGTCGCGACCCTGCAAACACCCAGGAAGTTGGCCCCCGTGGAGGGGCCCACGCGACGACCAAGGCGCTCGGATAATAGGTGCATGGCGGCGATCGAGACCGCGTCTGGAACCTTGATCATCTCGTCGATGACCTCGGGCACGAAGGACGGCTCGACCCTTGGCCGCCCGACACCTTCGATCATGGACGCGGATTCGCAACGGGCTGCGCGATCGCCGCTTTCGAAACATTCAAAATAGGCGGAATGCTCCACATCGACCGCGAAGACGCGGGTCTCGTGCCCGCGATAGCGGACGAACCGCCCGATCGTCGCCGCCGTGCCGCCGGTTCCAAGGTTCATAACGATCCAGCTGGGAATCGGGTGGCGCTGGCCGCGCATCTGCTCAAACAGCGCCGCGCCGACGTTGTCATTTCTCCAGTCGGAAACCCGCTCGGCGTAGGTGAACTGATCCAGATAGACGCCGCCCACGGCGGTGGCCAGGGTCTCGGCTTCGGCATAGATCTGGTCGGCGCGCTCAACCAGATGGCAGTCGCCGCCGTAGGCGGCGATGGCGGCGAGTTTCTGCGTGGAGGTGCTCTTTGGCATTACGGCGTGAAACGGCAGCCCCAAGGCGTTGGTGAAATAGGCCACCGACACCGCTGTCGACCCCGACGATGCTTCCACCACAGGCGTGGCCGGACCGATGCGGCCGTTACAGACGCCATAGAGAAGAAGCGACCGCGCCAGCCGGTGTTTCAGACTGCCGGTGATGTGGGCCGACTCGTCCTTCAGATAGATGTCCACACCCCTTGCGGCCAGCAGTCGGACCTGGATCAGAGGCGTTTCACCCGAATCTAGGCGGTCGCCGTCCAATACGCCAAGCGCCCAGGACTCCCACTGGCACGCCCTGCGGCCAATATGGCGCGCGCAGGCGCGTTCGTCGCCGCCCAGTTCGACCGACCAGGCTGCGATCCCCGCGTGCGCGCCCATACTCTATCTCCGCTCGGCCAGATCGACACAAGGTGGGAGTCTAGTTGACACTGCGTCAGACTATCTCCCAATTTGAGCGAACAAGCATGGAAAATTTGGGAGATAAATTGACATCTTCGGTGCAATTGGACGATATCGATCTACGCATCCTTGCCGTCTTGCAGGAGGACGCCTCACTCTCGATCCATCAAGTCGCCGACCAGGCCCACCTTTCGCAAAACGCCTGCTAGCGACGGATCAAGCGCCTGATCGTCCGATCGAGGCTCCATCGAGATAGGCTTCCACCTCAGTGTTGACCGCCGCCTGGTCTTCTGACCCGCAGTCGTAGATCCAGATCAACGTAGGGCGGCCGACAATTTGGACGCTACTCGAGCCGTCCTGGATCAACATGACCAAGTCCTTAGACGCCGTCAGTTTCGCGCTATGAAAGCCCCTTGGCCCACCGCGTGCTGGTGTCGCTGAACCGCGGCGGGCAGATACTTGCCGAAGTGGTGAATGTAGACGGGCGTGAACATGACGCTGGTGTAAGAGGCTGCCCTGGTCGACGCGGATCAGCATGCGCGGGCTATCGATAACGCCGACCTTGAGGTGGACAATCTCCGAGACACCTCATCCGCAGGCTGATCACCGCCCGATACGCCAAGCGCTAATGCCGCGGGAGCGGCTTAGTCCAATGCAGATTTTCGACAGCGATGAGGTACCTCCACCCATGCCATCCGACGGCTGGCCATTGGGGCCTGGCGAGCCGATAGCCGTCAACGAGATCGCATTGCGCTCGACCTTGGCCGACGGCAAATCGGACTTTCGGAAAAGGAACGCCTCACTGGCGCCACCGCGCATGAACACGGTGCGAGCGGTCAACAGCGTCACAGCCTCTCTGCCCTATCCACCCATGATCACCCAAATGGCGGACATGTCCGAAAATCCGCAACATCTACCCAAAAGCCCAAAAGCCGGGGACACCTCAACGTATTGGAGCTGGAAGCCAGAGATCGCGCGATAGGATCAGTTTCAAGGTGAATTGATCGCTCCCGGGGGTTAGGCCGAACCCGGCGCCGACCTCCACGTTCACCGGTTTGCCGTTGAAATCGAGCACGCCGAACAGCTCATGGTTCTGACGCGCCCTTGGATAGAAGCCCCGCAGCGGACCGAAGTCGTCATACTCCTCCGCGGCGATCGCCCAGGCGTCGGAGATATTGTAGGCCAGCCGCGTTTCCGGGGCGAAGTCGAGGCGCGATAGACCCTCGTAGGCGTTGTCTAGAATCGGGTTGAAGACAAGATCGACCTTGCCGAAACGCCAGCCGACAATGGGGCGGATCTCGGAGGTGTAGGGACTAGGGTCCCAATGCTTGGAATTGAAGCTGAACTCGAAATTCACGCCATAGAAAAAGGTTTTCTTGGCCGCGTCCGGTTCGACGAACAGCGCGCGCAGCTTGAATCCGTCGAGTTGGGCCTTGCCGTCGCCGGTCAAGGTGTAGAGGGGCAGGTATAGGCCCGCCTCCATCCAGTCGGTGACACCATAGGCGAACTCGGGAACACCATTCAAAGAACGATTGGACACGACCCCACCGGGAAAGGCCGGCGCCTTCAGGCCTTTTGGCGTGTAGTTGTCATGGAGGGTGAGATTGAACACGCCCGGCGCCGCAATCTCGGCGTTATAGACTTGGATTTCATCCGTCTGAGCCCGGGACAGGCGCGGAAACAGGCCGACAGCCGCGAAGGCCAGCATCGCAGCCATGCGCCCGGCGGCAGTGGCCGCTCGGCGAGGCGCCGCCACGCTGCCGGCTTCAACCATGGACCGTGCGCGGCGCACCAACGAACCTCTTCCGCATGACCAGGGTGGTTATCAAGGCGCAGACCGCCGCCGCCGACATCCACAGGCCCGGAGAGGCCTTGTCATGGGTGGTCTGGATCAGCCAGGTTGAAATCGCGGCGGTGAATCCTCCGAATATGGCGGTCGCCAAACTATAGGCCAGAGAAAATCCTGTCGTTCTCAGATCCTTGGGCATGATTTCGGTCAAAGCGACCACCAAGGCGCCGTTATAGCCGGCATAGACAAAGGACAGCCACAACTCCACCATGAGCATTTTCGGCAAGCTTGGACCAAGAGCCAGCCAGTATAGGGCCGGATACACGCTGATTATGGCCACGATGGTGAAAAACAGCAGGATCGGTCGCCGTCCGATCCTGTCGCTCAAGGCGCCGAACAGCGGAAGCCAGACAAAATTGGATAAAGCCACGCAACAGGTGACAATAAGGCTGTCGGACTCCGTGAGTTTAAGCACAGCCTTGCCATAGGTGGGCGTATAGACGGTAATCAGATAGAATGACACGGTGGTCATCGAAACCAGCATGGCCCCGCCGAGCACAAGTCGCCAATTGTCGAGCGTCGAGCGCAGCACCTCAGGCAATGTCGGATGCCGCGCACGCGCCAGGAACTCCGGCGTCTCTTGCAAAGACTGGCGAATATAGAGCAGGAAGGGAACCAACCCGCATCCGAGCGCGAAGGGAATGCGCCAGCCCCAGGCGGCGAGATCGTGGCTCGACATCAATGCATTGAGCGCAAAGCCGATGGCCGCGGCGACCATGATCGCCACCTGTTGGCTGGCCGACTGCCAGGACACCATGAACCCCTTTTCGTGGGGGCCGGCGATCTCCGCCAGATAGACCGAAACGCCGCCAAGCTCCGCGCCGGCGGAAAATCCCTGGAGCAGCCGTCCAAGGACAACCAGCCCCGGGGCCAGCAGGCCAATCTGATTATAACCGGGCACGAAGGCGATCAGCATGGTTCCAGCGGCCATGATGCTCAGCGTGACCACCAGGCCTTTGCGACGCCCCACGGAATCGACATAGGCGCCCAGGATGATCGCCCCCAAAGGGCGCATGAGAAAACCGGCGCCGAAGGCTACGAACGTATTCATCAGCGACGCCAACTCGTTCCTGGCCGGAAAGAAGGTTGCGGCGATGTGCGTGGCGTAGAGTCCGAACAGAAAGAAATCGAACATCTCAAGAAAGTTGCCGCTGGTGACGCGCAAAACGCCGATCCAGCGCGATCCGATCGCGGCGCTCATGACGTCAACTCGCAAAAATTGTGGATGACTACGCCATGAACGCTTGGTGGAAGGCCGACGAGTGTCCGTTCACTGAAACTGCGGTCGTCAAGCATGGGTGGAAATCTTGTACCGTCTGAGGGTGTTGGCATGCGGCGAATCTCGGAAATACCTAGGACTGGCCGCGACAAGGCCTCACGCAATACCCAAAATACGGTTTCGCTCAATGATGACCCGAACGAAGCGCCGGCGGAGCCAAATGCCCCGCCGGCGCCACGGCGCGGCGCAAAAACAACGCTTTGGACTAGGTTACCCGACAAATCAGAACTTCACCTTGGCCGCCACATAGAATGTTCGGCCGATGACGTCATAGGTCGCAGCGTCGGTGCGCAGCTCGAGTGTGCTGATGAAGGGCGGGGCCGCATCGGTGAGGTTGTTGATCCCCACGCTCAGCGTCAAGCCCGTGTTGAAGACGTAGTGGGTGTCGATGTCGAAATAGCTCATCGCCGGCACTACCGCGCCAGGCAGATCGAAATTGGCCATAGCGCCAATATAGCGCCACCGCAGCGTGCCGGTGAACGGTCCGTTGTTGTAGGTGAGCGCGCTATTCGCCTTCCAACGTGGGTGGCTGTAGAGATTTTCGCCATCGGACGTCACCAATCCATCGGTAACCTTGCCGGCGTAATCCACGGCGGCCGTGCCGTCCGACGGGGTGACGGTGTAATGGTTCAGATAGGAGACAATCGTACCGACCTGGATCCGCCCGGCGTTGTCCGGCAAGCCCAGTGCGTTCAGCGGGAAGGTATAGTCCACCTGCGTGTCCACCCCATCCAGCTTGATCGTGTTGAAGTTGAACGTGCCCGATGTCAGCATCGAGATGGAGCCGGTGCTCGGATCGCGCTGGACGCGATCGCAGAAAGAATTACCGGCGGAGAAGGTCGGATTCGCAGCCGATCCATAGCAATCTGAAAGGATCTGGTTCGGCGAAAGGCTGGCGATCGCGCCCGCAATATTGATATTGTAGTAGTCGATGGCGATATTGAGCCCGCGCACCGGCGACAAGACCGCGCCCAGGGACCATGTGTCGGCGGTTTCGGGCTGAAGCAGGCTGTTGCCTCCCGACTGGATGGGGATGGAGACCACGCCGCCGTTGTAGGTGTAGCTCGATGAGCCCGCGGCGGCGGCTTGCGCGGCGCACAGCGCTTGCACCTTCGCCGCGTTCGGGCCTGTCCGGTAGCTGCTCTGGACGTCGCACGGGTCGCTGGTGACGTTCTGGTTGCTCACGGACTGGCCGACAAAGAGATCGGCCAGGCTGGGTGCGCGGATGGCCACCGAGTACCCGCCACGGACCCGCAGGCCGCTGAACACGGTCCAGCTGCCGTCAGCCTTCCAGGTGCTTTGGCCGGCGAAGGAGTTATACTTGGAATAACGATAAGCCAGGTCCATCGAAACATCCTTGGCGAAGGGCTGCTCGCTCAGCACGGGCACCAGGGTCTCTGCGAAGAGCTCCTTGACATCTTGCTCGCCGTGCGAGGGCGTGTCGCTGCCATAGGCTAGGGAGTCTCCGGAAACCAACAACGAGTCGGGCTGGTAGCTATATTGCGATTGGCGATAGTCCGCGCCCAGCGCCACCTTGACCGGGCCGGCCGGAAGGTTGAACACCGGCCCCTGGATCGAGAATTCGAAATCCTTGGAGGTCAAGGCGTCAGTGGTGCTGTCCGTTCGCCCAGCATAGTTGCGGCAGGCGGAACTGACGGCCTGACTGCCGAACGGGTTCCAATTGCAACCACTGACGCCTTCGTTGGTGAGGATGGTGTTGATTCCGGTGATGCTGATATCGTTGTGCGCTTGGCCGGTATAGTTGCTGCTGCCATAAGAGCCGTAGAAGTCCCAGGTGAACTGGGTGCCGGGAATATCACCCTTCAACCCGGCCAAGGCCTGCCAGACTGAGTAGTGGAAGTCCTGGACACGATTGCCCCAGCCATAGAGGAGTTTTGAGTAATAGAAGGAGGAGCCGGCCGGCGGCGCACCACCATAAGCCGAGTCAAGCAGCGACATCAGCGCCGCGTTGGACTGGACATAGGGATTGCTGACTGGAATTTTCAGCACCTGAGACGCCGCGGCGCTGGTCTTGGAGCTGCCGGGGCTGGTTTGATCAAGCGCGGTCGAGTCCGAGAAACTCAACTGAGCGTAGCCTGTGATGTGGGCATTGAATTCGTAGTCCGCCTTGGCGAAGAAATTGTACTTGGTCAGCGGGACCTGCACGGCGAAATAGTTACCGAGCACGACCCCAGCCGTGGTGCAATCCGGACTGACGGTAGCCCCCACCTTGGCGCCCACACCCTTGTAGTTCTGGGCGCAGAAGCCGGGCTTGGCGCTGGTGTAGAGGGACTGATCCGTATTGACGCCGATGGCCCCGTTGTAAGCGCCCGAGCCTGGGATCGGTGTCGTACCAGGATATCCGGCCAAGACCGAATTCACCGCCCCGATCGTTGGGGCCGTCGCGCCAGATCCCCAGCCGCCAGCGAAAATGATCCCCTCCGGCGGACGTCCGAGGAAACGAACCGAAGGCTGGGTGAAGAACGACCGCTGCGAGCCGGACACGGCGTCGCGGTCCGAATATTCGAAGTCCAGCATGGCGTGGCCCTTGCCGTCATCGAATTTGCCACCGACCAGGGCGGAGAATTCATTCGTGGCGCCGTCACCGCGTGTCGAGCCACCGCGCTCTGCGCTGAGCTGGACCCCTGAGAAATTCTGGCGGAGCTTGAAGTTGGCCACGCCAGCGACCGCATCGGAGCCATAGGCGGTGGACGCGCCGCCGGTAATCACCTCGACGCTATCGATCATCGACATCGGAATCGTGTTGAGGTCGATGGAGCCGTCCGGCGTCGAGGGCATGAGCCGGTGGCCATCCATCAACACCAGCGAACGGTTACGCCCAATGCCGCGCAGGTCGCTGTATGAGGCGCCGCCGCCAAAGCCGATACTGCCCTGCACATCGCCCACCTCGGCCGCGCCCTGCGCCGCTTCAAACTGGGGCATTTCGCCGACGACACGATCAAGCGACGGCTGGCCGGAAGCCGCGATGGTGGCGCTGCTCAAGGTGGAGATCGGGCTTTCAGCCTTGAGGTCGGGCCGGCTGATTCGTGAGCCGGTGACAACGATTTCAGCGACAGCCTGCGGCGGCGAGGCCGTGGAGCTCTCGGACGGACCCGACTGAGCATGCACCGCGGCGCTGCTGACGAGAGCCAACACAGACGCACTGCACAGTATAAAAGACGATTTCATAATGCCTCCCCATGATTTCTCACGCCTTTGACGCGTGTAGAAATAGTCGTTTGCTTTTTATGCACCGCAAAATTTAGCTTCAGCGCTAAACACCTTGCTTATTGGCGCCGTATTAGTACGCTCGATGTCGTCCCTACCTCGCGCGGCTTCCCGCCGCCCCAAGTCATTACAATTTACGATCATCGCTGCGCAAAACACCTGCGCGGCAGGACTGCGATCTCACCCTAGGCGGTCTAGCTTTCACCAACCTGTCAGATCGATTTGCGGTCGTTTTTTTCTTCTTCGCTATAGAGACGTCGCCCCAGCCGCAGAAAATCGGTGCAGCGTCTGGCTAGACGCCCTGACGCGAGCAGCGCGCTAGAGCCGGCGGGGCGGCGTCTCAAGCGCAAAAAAGCAGCTGACCAATTGACTGCACGAGCGCATCGGCGTTGGCTGGGTTCGCGCCAGCGTCGCGCCAATCGACCGCCCATAGGTCGAACCAGAAACTAACCGCGAGCCATTGGGGGCGACCGTGTCCAGGATTTTGCTTGTCGAAGACGACGCCGCCTTGTCGCGCGGCGTGGTGGCCCTATTGAAGGCAAGCGGACACGCGGTCGATTGCACCGGTGACGGTGAAACCGCCCTGATCTACATCGCCGACGAGCCCTATGCCTTGATTGTGCTCGATATTGGTTTGCCTGGCATTTCCGGGTTCGAGGTGCTGAGGACGCTGCGCGCCCGGAATTGCAAGATTCCGATTTTAATGTTGACAGCGCGCGACAGTGTTCTCGATAAGGTCAAAGGCCTTGATCTCGGCGCTGATGATTATCTGCTTAAGCCGTTCGACGCCATCGAACTCGAGGCGCGCGTAAGGGCCTTGTTGCGGCGCCTCCACGGAGACCCAACGCCGGTGCTGGTGTTCGGCAACTTGACCATCGACAGATCCAAGGCCACCGCCGCGGTCAGCGGTCGCCCGTTGGATCTGCGACGCAAGGAGTGGGCGGTCCTGGAGGGCCTGATCGGCTGCGCGGGCGGTGTCCTGCAAAAGGATCGCCTCCTATCCATGGTCTATGGATTCGATGGAGAGGTGGCGCCGAACGCGCTGGAGGTGCACATCGCACGCCTGCGCAAAAAGCTGGAGCCCGACGGACCGTCGATCAAGACCCTGCGCGGCCTTGGCTATATGATCGAGGTGACGTGATATTTCGATCCTCCGTCACTAACTATCTGACTTTCCTGATCGGAATTCTGCTAGCGGGTCTGTTCGTTGCAACGACGATCCTGGCGGCAAAGGCCTGGGGCATACACGCCCAGGCCCTGGCCATAGCGCGCTACACCAATACCGACCGTACCCTTATCGACGCAATTGTCGCCGTTCGGCGTCAGATTCCTCAGGACACGACGGCGCTCATCACCCAGGACAGTCCCCTTGCGACGATGCATCGGGCCGACGGCAACGCCTCCAGGGAAGTGGCTGAAGCCTTAGCGGCCTTGGCCGAATTGAAGCTGACGGACGGCGCGCGATTTACCGAGATGATCCGGACGGCGCGCAACCATGAAGCCGAAGCCCGGACCGCGCTTGCGCGACAGGCGGTCCAACCACGCGCCGAACGGGACCTTTCTGCTGTCGATGGATGGCGGGCGGCAGTGCATCGATCGATCGACGCCCTCGACAGCGCATCTGTAGCCATCAACAATACTGTCAGGATCGATGATCCAAAAGTCGCCGAATTGATCCAAATTCGCCGGATTTCCTGGTCCATAAGGGACAACTACGGCTTTCAGTGCTCCGCCCTGCGCGCCAGCGTAAACAGCGGCGTTCAACCTGACGCTCAATTGCGCGAAAGCCTGATAGGACATCGCGCCATCTATTCGGCAGACTGGGGCGCTCTGAACGAGATACTCGCTCGCCCAGGCCTTTCCCATGAGCTCGGCCAAGATGTTGGTATAGCGCGCCGTGCGACAGAACAGGCCCAGGGCAATGTCGATGCGGTCACCGCAAACCTGAACGGGACCAACAAACCCGCCATCGCTGGCAGGGACTGGACCATGCTTTGTGACCGTCCCTTCAGTGCGATCCTCGCTATCGGCCAGCGCGCTCAGGCGGAAGCCTACCGCTACGCCGATACTCTGCGAGCCGCGGCCCTACGAAATATGCTGTTAGCGAGCTTCGGCCTGGTGCTCGTCGTGGCGTTTGGCGTCCATTCGGTGATCAATGTTCGTCGACGACTGACCCGGCCGGTGAAGGCGCTGACCGAGACGATCGCGCGATTAAGCCGCCGCGAACTGGACGATCCGGTCGAGGTTACAGGTAACCCTGACGAACTCGATAGCATGGCCCGGGCCCTGGAAAACCTACGTCTGAGTGAGCGGGAGGCCCGGCGCCTGCAGCAGGCGATGAGCCATTTCACGGCCAACGCATCGCACCAAATGCGCACCCCGTTGTCGATCCTGCGCGTACACATCGCGGTGCTTTCAAAGAATATCCCACCGGACACCGAAGCCCTGCAGTCCCTGAGAGATATTGAGGACGCCGTCGAGAGACTGCAGAACCTGCTGATACAATTGCTCGTTCTGGCGCGGGCGGATGGCGCGGAAACAACAGTTGGCGGCGGCGACATGGTCGACCTGCGCCAGGTGATTCGAGAGACCGTCGGTCAGCATCTGCATCAGGCTGTAAAGGCCAATGTCGATATCCATTTTGAAGAACCGCCGACGCCGTGCGTGACGACATCAAATATGACCTTGATCGCCGAAATACTCAAAAACCTGATTGACAACGCCATTGTATACAACAGTTCAGGAGGATCCGTGGTGGTCCGGTTGGAGCACGAGGACAACCAAAGCCGCATTGAGGTGGAAGACGACGGTCCCGGAATCCCTAAAGCGGAGCTCAGCAATGTTTTTTTGCGGTTCTATCGATTGAAACGAGACTCAGGGCGACCAGGAAGCGGACTGGGCCTTGCTATTGTCCAAGCCCTTGCAGCGACACTAAAGGCCGATATTCAGACCGGCCCCGGCCAAGGCGGTCGGGGATTATGCGTTCGCATCGCCCTGCCCCAGGGATCCTGAGCAGGACAGGTGTCAAGGGAAAGTCCGGCGCTAACGCCCATTCGGTCATAGCCTATAATCCGAGATGGTCTGATCCTGACCCAGCCTTACCTTACGGCGCGCTTTTCTGGCGAGGCTATGCGTCGGCGCGAACCAAAATCGCTGGATCGGCCCGCCTCACTTTCCTGCCTGCAAACCCAAGCTGATCCGCCGTCCGGCTCGCCCACCACCACCCGCCTGATCATTCGACCTGGTCAGCCGCCCGGGCGACCCGGATGGGAACCGACTTGTAGGAGGGGGTGCCGCTTTGTTTATCGTGATGAGCGAGCGGGATCAGGACATTGGCCTCGGGGTAATAGGCGCCGGCCGAACCCCGGGGGATGTCATAGGCGACGGCGGTCATGCCCTTGAGCACCGCGTCAGGGTCAGCCGCCTCGCCGGCTTCGGGCGCGGCCTGTAGATCGACGCGGTCGCCGGCGACGAGACCGAGATCGGCCAGGTCCTCCGCATTGAGGAACACCACGTCGCGGCGGCCGAACACCCCGCGGTAGCGGTCGTCGAAGCCGTAGATGGTGGTGTTGTACTGGTCGTGGCTGCGCAGGGTGGTCAGGGTCAGGACGTCGGGGGCCTGGCTGCGCGGGTCCTCGGCCAGGCCGTTGAAGACCAGGAACTCGGCCTTGCCCGACGGGGTATGCCAGATGCGTTCGGTGGGTCCGAGCGGCAGGCGGAAGCCTCCGGGCTGGCGGACTCGGGCGTTATAGTCGGCGAAGGCGGGCAGGACGCCTTCGATGGCGTCGCGGATCCGGTCGTAGTCGGCGATCATGCCGTCCCAGTCGATGCCATGGCGCCGGCCCAGCACCGCCTTGGCGATACCGGCGACGATGGCGGGTTCGGAACGCACATGCTCGGACGGCGGCGGCAGGCGGCCCTTGGAGGCGTGGACCATCGACATGGAATCCTCGACCGTCACCGACTGGGCGCCGCCAGACTGGAGGTCCAACTCGGTCCGGCCCAGGCAGGGCAGCAGCAAGGTCTGCTTAGAGACCAGCAGGTGAGAGCGGTTGGGCTTGGTGGCGATATGGACCGCTAGGTCGAGGCTGCGCACGGCCGCGAAGCTGCGCCGGGGATCGGACATAGCCACCGCCAGGTTGCCGCCCAGGCAGATCATGACCTTGGAGCGGCCTTCGAAGATCGCCTTGATCGCCTCCACGGCGTCGTGGCCATGGGCCACCGGGGGGTCGAAACCGAACACCCGCTTGATGCCCTGGAGCAAGCCTGTCGGGGCTTTTTCGTCGATACCGACCGTACGGTCGCCCTGCACATTGGAATGGCCGCGCAGGGGGCAGATGCCGGCGCCTGGCCGGCCGTAATTGCCCCTTAGCAGCAACAGGTTGGAGATCTGCTGGACATTGCCCGTGCCCATGCGGTGCTGGGTGACGCCCATGCCGTAGCAGACGATCACGCTATTGGCGGCGCAATAGATCCGCGCGACGTGTTCGAGTCGGGCGCGGGACAGGCCGCTGGCGCGCTCTATCGCGTTCCAGTCCGTGGCGGCCAGGTCGGCCACAAGGGCGTCGATCCCGTTGGTGTGCTCAGCGATGAAGGCGCGGTCCAGCAGGCCGGGTCCGTCGGCCGCCAGATCAGCGGCGTCCAGAGCCAGCACTCCCTTCATGATCCCCTTGAGCGCCGCCACATCGCCGCCGACCTTGACCTGAAGATAGTCGCTGGCGATCGGGGTCGAGCTGAAGGTGGCCATCTCGATGGGCGACTGGGGCGCTGCGAACCGCTCCAGCGCCCGCTCCTTCAACGGATTGAGCACGACGATGGGCGCGCCGCGCTTGGAGGCCTCGCGGAGGGTCGACATCATCCGCGGATGATTGGTGCCGGGGTTGTGGCCCATGGAGATGATGGCGTCGGCGTGGTCGAAATCCTCCAGGGACACCGTGCCTTTGCCGATGCCGATCGACATGGGCAGGCCGACGCTGGTGGCCTCGTGGCACATGTTCGAGCAATCGGGGAAGTTGTTGGTGCCGTAGGCGCGCGCGAACAGTTGGAACAGGAAGGCCGCCTCGTTGGAGGCGCGGCCGGAGGTGTAGAATTCCGCCATATTGGGGTCGGGCAAGGCGTTCAGCCCAGCCGCGATGCGGCCGAAGGCGTCATCCCAGTCGATGGCGACATAGCGGTCCGAGGCCTGGTCGTAGACCATCGGATGGGTCAGCCGACCGAGGTTCTCCAGATCATGATCGTTCCAGATCAAAAGCTCGCTGACCGTGTGATTGGCGAAGACCTCGGGCGTGGCGCGATGCTTGGTCGCTTCCCAGGTGACCGCCTTGGCCCCGTTCTCGCAGAATTCGAAGGCGGAGGTGTGTTTGGGATCCGGCCAGGCGCAGCCGGGACAGTCAAACCCATCCGGCTGGTTATTGCGCAGCAGGGTCTTGGCGCCCGACGTAGCATCCATCTGCGTGCGGATCGCCCGGGCGACCGCGCCCAGAGCGTCCCAGCCGCCCGCCGGGTGGGTGTAGGGACGAATTCCATCATGGTCGGCCATGGCGGCTCCATTCGGTCTGAGGCGACCCGGCGGCGCCGTTATATCACCATCAGAGCGCCGCGACTTTCGTCGTTTGCCCTCTGGGAGGCGATGGAACAGGCCTGCGCGGCGAAGGTGAAAGATAGACATCCCATGGCGAGCGACCAAGACGATGGCGCCGCCGCTCGCAACCCGTGCAGCTATCCAACCTCTGCCCCGGACCGCGTGGCGGTCGTCCAGGCGCCTCTGGCCCTGTTCGCCGTCGGCGACTCCTGGGCCTCCTTCACCCCACGCAGAACCGAAGGGGCTGCCCAAGAGCAGGCCAAGCGGCGCGCAATGGAGAGTCGCGGCTGGATCAGGTCCTGATCCAAAGCGGGCGGACCCGGGAATGAGACGGCGCGGGTTGATTTTGCCGAACGTGGTCTACTTCCCACAATCAGACCGTCGAAGGACAATCATTCCGCCGAGTCGCAGAATGGCCGGTTCACGCGACCCTGCCGGCCGCTCCCGAGTGGTCCTCAGCTGGCGACGTTGCGCAGCTGTTATTCGTCTGCGTAGAGCTTGACCACCCGATACAAGAATTCGCGGCCCTCGTAGAGCGAGCGCACCCGGATCCGCTCGTTCAGGCCGTGCACGCCACCACCGTCCGGGTCGCGGAACATGCCTGACAATCCGTAGGTCGGAATGCCGCCCGCGTTGGTGTGAACCCCGTCCGTGGCGCCGGTCGACAAGGTGGGGATCACCGGCACGCCGGGCCACATCTGGCCGGCGACCTTCTCAATCGGCCCCAGGATCGCCGGCGTCAGACGCGGCGCCGGAGGGGTCAGCGACTTCGGCTCGACGAGCGTTACCGAAATCGCCGGATCATTCACAACCTGGATCAGGGTCTCGCGCACCGTCTCGATCGGGACGCCGGGGAATATGCGGCAGTTGACGTTGGCGTCGGCGCGCTGGGGCAAGGCGTTGTTGGCGTGGCCGGCGGAGAGACGCGTCGCGACGCAGGTCGTGCGCAGCATCGAGTGCCAGCTGGGATCCGTGGAGATGACGGCGTCGGCCTTGGCGTCGGTCGGGTCTTTCAGGATCGCTTGCATGGCCGCGCCGGTCTTGCCGCCGACGACCTTCGACATCCGGTCCCAGTAGAGGCGGGTGGCGTCGTTGAACTGAACCGGGAAGTCATAGTCGCGAAGGCGAGCCAGGCTGTCGGCCAGGTGATAGATGGCGTTATCCTTGACGGGCCGCGAGGAGTGTCCGCCGGGATTGATCGTCTCCAGCCGAAAGTCCTGATAGACCTTCTCGCCGGCCTCGACGTCGAGGCTGATGCGGTTTTCCTTGTCGTCCAGCCGCCCGGACGCGCCCTCGTTGAGGGCGAAGGCGGCGTCAATGAGGGGCCGCGCGTGCTCCACAAGATATTCGGCGCCGTTGAAGGCGTCCGCGGTCTCCTCGCCGCAGGTCAGGGCCATCTTGACGTCGCGACGCGGATGGAAGCCCGCCTTGCGGTAGCGGATCAGGGTGTCGACCCAGACCGCCGCCATCGCCTTGTCGTCAGTGGACCCGCGTCCATAGAAGTAGCCGTTCTCTTCGACCAGTTTGAACGGATCACGGGTCCAGTCCTCGCGCTTGGCCTCGACCACGTCGATATGCGCCAGCAGCAGGACGCCCTTGGCGCTCGGGTCCCTGCCGTGGAGCACCGCCACCAGGCCGCCCTCCTTGGGGTGACCGGAGCCGGTGAAAAGGTGGATGTCGCTATCGGGATAGCCCGCCGCCTTCAACCGCGCCGCCATCTTCTCCGCCGCCTCGGTGCAGTTGCCGGCCGAATAGGTGGTGTTGGTCTCGACGAGCTCGCGATAGGCGTCGCGAAATGCTGCGACGTCGGGCGCAAGCGTCTGGGCTGCGACCGGGCCGCATGTGATCGCGGCAGAGATTAGGGCAAGAACGCGGACGGCGGTCTTCATAAGGCTCTAGTTTCCCTTTCCATCCACAAGCGACTGGCTCGCGCCGGATCGCGACGCCAGCCAGTCTGCTGGCTCAGAAGGTCTGGCCGACCCGCAGCCCAATGGTCATCGGCTGAATCGGCACGACATAGTAGGCTCGCGGGAGGCCCGCATAGCTGTTTGCGCAAACCGACCCGCATTCCGCATAGCGGTTCACCGCCGCATTGCTGTCGAAGGCGTTCTTGACGAACAATTCTGTCGACAGCGTCCCTTTGTCCAAACCGAAGGAGAAGTCGGCCGTTGCATAGGCCGGCGTAGCCCCGTAGAGCTGCAGATCCTGGGTGCGCAGGCCGAGATTGGTCTCGGTCTGATAGAGGAGCGCGCCCTGTACGTGGGCGCGCCAATCGCCGAGCTCGAAGCTATACCGGGCTGTGAGATTGCCCTTGAACGTAGGCGTATAGGGCAGCTTTTGGCCGTTCGGCGCCTGGATGTCCTGGGCGGGGCAAGGGCTGGCGACTTCCTTGCACAAGACACCGCTCATCGTCGCGTCGTTGTAAGCGCCGTTGAAGGACAAGGTCAGATGGGAGTCCGGCCGCCAATCGAGGCTGGATTCGGCGCCGAGCACCTTGGCGTTGGCCCCGTTCTCGATCTGGGTCAGAAGGTTCTGGCCCTTGAACGAGAACTGAAAGCGGTCCCAGGATTCATAATAGACGGCGCCATTGAACCGTAGCCTGCGGTCAAGCCAGGCGGTCTTCCAGCCCACTTCGTAGTTGTCGAGGGAGTCCGCCTGGTAGGGTGGGCTGTTTCCGTTGCGGTTCACGCCACCGGGCCGAAAGCCGGTCGAATAAGTGGCGTAGACCAGCCTATCCGGATCGATCTTGTAGGTGAGGTTGAGCTTGTGGGTCTCGCCCGATCCCGAGACGGTCTTGTTCAGATTGATGCAGGGTCCGCCGCGATAGGCCGCCATCGACAGGCAGTTCTTGTCGCCGACGCCCATGCCGCTGCTGAAGCCGGCCAGAGCATCATAGGCTGCGCTGAAGCCGTAGAACCCCTCCAGCGAGTTGCGGTAGTCGTAGCCGCGCAGGCCGCCGGTGAAGGTCAGTTGCGGGGTGATGTCGTACGAGACCTCGCCGAAGGCCGCCGCATCGCGGTCGACGCGCATCTCGTCGGTCAGCCAGACGGCGTTTGGCGTGCCTGGAATGGCGAGTTGGCTGGAAAAGCCGGACATCAGGTAGGGCTGGTCGACCCAGTGGGTCTGGCGTTGTTCGAACAGGCCGACAATGAACCGGAACCGGTCGCTCGACGGCGAAGCGACCCGCAGCTCATGGCTCTCCTTTGTGAAACGGTCCCGACCGATGATCAGCTGGGACGGGTTGGCAAGCGGCTTACCCGCATTGTCCTGCCAGACGGCGCCCGAGCCGTAAGCATGATCATAGAAGATCGAGTAGTCTGTGTAGTCGCTCTTGCCGTCGATCGAACGAAGGAAGTAGCCGCCAGCATAGGTCAGGTCGTACTTGCCGATCTTGCCGTGGATGGCGAGGGCGGCGGCGCCCCAGCGGTCCTCGCTGACGTCCGGCAGGAAATGCTGGACCCGCAGATAGCCGACGTCGGGCTCGTAGCCGAACACGCCGTTGATCTTCATGTCCTGGCCCATCAGGGTCGGCTCGATGGTCCAGCTGTCGTTGATGTCCCACTTCAGCGCGGCGCGGCCGCCCGCGGTCTCCACGTCGTTGAAGTGCTGCTTCACAAGGCCGGCGTTGCTGATGGTGGCTCCGGAGGTCGGAAAGGAGCGCGTCCCATAGACATTGTCGATGTAGCCGGCGTCGTGTTCGTCGAAGGCTACAAGCCGAATGGCCGCGTTCGAGGCGACCGGCACATTCACAAAGCCCTCGAGCGTATAGCCGGTCCCACCGTGATCGACTTGGTTGGCTTGGACGTCATAGCCGGCGCTGAAGCCGGCGGCCGAAGGCTTGTTGGTGATGATGCGCATCGTGCCGGCTTCCGAGCTGGCGCCATACAGAGTCCCTTGCGGACCAGGCAGCACCTCCACTCGGGCGACGTCGTAGATATGGACGTCAAGGGTGCCCCCGATCGTGCTCACGGGCATCTCATCGAGGTAGGTGCCGACCGTCGGCAGCGAGCCCGAGTGGTTGCCGTTAGCGCCGCTGGTCACGCCACGCATGTAGATTTGGGCGTTGCCAGGACCGGCGCCAGTTGTCTGAAACGACACGCTCGGCATGTACTTGACGTAATCCTGGAACTCGGAAATGTTGAGCTGGGTCAGTGCCTTGGTATCCAGCGCCTGGATACTCATCGGCACCTTTTGGATGTTCTCCGACCGCTTCTGGGCGGTGACGATCACCTCGCTGAGGTTTTCGAGCGCCCGCGGCGGCGACGCCTCCGCCGAACCGCCCTCGGCGGGCGCAGCCGGGACGATCATCAGGACGCCGAGGCTACCGCGCCGGGCCGCCAGCCCGCTGCCGGCCAGGAGTGTGCGAAGGCCCTCGTCACCGGTGTAGACGCCGTTCAGCGACTTGCTCGTCTTGCCGCCGACGACGGCGCCGTCGAAGACGATCTGCTGGCCGCTAGCCTTGGCGAAGGCGCGTAAGGCGGCGCCGAGGTCCTGAGCGGGGATGTTGAAACTGTAGGTCGCCGCCTGGGCGTAGACGGCGGCAGGCGTTGCGACGGCCAGGAATGCGGCGGCGGCGCAGGTTTGCAGCGCAAGGCTGCGACGTGACTTTGGCACGGTGACCCCCCTTATTCAGCGCGGCCCCTCTTGATCGCGCTCATAAGGTTAAGACGCACCAGCGCCGACATCATTCACTTCGACCATTCAACCGCCTTTGTTCAGAAGGACCAGCCGTCCGTCGACTTCTTGCGCCCGGACGGGGAACACGCCGGTCACGCCTTCGACGAAGGCGGCGGTGTCGCCCGCGGTGAACACACCGCTGATCGCGATGCGCCCTGTCGCGGCGTCGCCGACAACCAGCTTGTCGTCGGAATAGCGGTTGACCTGCTCGACCGCCGAAATGAGCGGCTCGTCGACGAAGACGAGCTGCCCCCCCTCCCAGGACAGCGAACGGATCGGATCGGTCTTGATCACCTCAGCGACCGGCGCCGAGGCGATCGCCACGAGTTCGCGGCCCGGGACCAGCACTCGATCGGCCGGTGCGGCGCCGCCGGCCAGGGTGAGATGACGGGCCGGCTTGCCTTGCGCCGCGTTGTCGAACACCGCGACATGGCCCTGATAGAGGATCACGCGCACCTGATTGCGCAACATCTCGACGCTGAACTCGGTGCCGGTCGCCAGCACGACCTTGTCACCTGCCGCAACCGTGAACGGCCGCTTTAGATTCTTGGCGACCGTGAATTTCGCGCGACCGTAGTCTAGATGGAGTTCGCGGCGGCTCCCGAGATAAAGGACGTCGACTCGCGTGGCGGCATCGAGTGAGAGCTTGGAGCCGTCGCTCAAGACCACCACCTGACGCTCGCCAACCCCAGTCCGATACGCATGGGGCGTATAACGAATCCAGGCGCCGAGCCCGACGACCAGCACAACGATCGCCGCCGCTGCGGTCGCGACCCTAAGGGTCGGGCTGAGCAGCCGAGGCGCCCAGCGTGCCCGGTTGGCGCGCCGGAAGCTGTCCAACGCGGCGGTCCGCATGTCGATCAGTTCGGGCGTCACGGCGGTCAGTTCTACGGCCTGCCAGGTGCGCACGGCGTCGTCGAAGGCGATGCGGTTGGCTTCGTCGGCTTCCAGCCACGCTTCCAGCTGGACCTGGTCGTGGATCGTCAGGCTGCCGTCGGCCAAGCGCAGGCACCAGGCGCTGGCCTGCTCGACGGCGTCGTCATGCCTCGCAGTCGCGTCGGTCGGTTTCATTCTGTGCCTCTCACGACACTTACGAGATGCGCCATGGCGCGCATGAGATGCTTGTCGACGGCGCTGGTCGAAATGCCGAACGCATCGGCAATGGCCCGTTTGTCGACGTTTTCGAGTCGGTAGAGGATGAAGATCGACCGGGTGCGATCAGGCAGTTCCTTGAGCGCCGAGACCAGTGTCGCAACATCCTGCCGCCCCAGGGCGATGCGGGCCGGATCGAGCGGGTCAACGCCGGTTGCGTCCATGGACCAGACGCTTGATCGATAGTCAGCTCGGACCTTTTCGCGGCGGCTGCGGTCATAGAGGATGTTGGCGGCCATGCGGAAGATGTAGGCCTCGGCCGACTGCATCTCGCCGCCCGTCGCACGGGCCAGCCGCGCAAACACTTCCTGCGTCAGGTCCTCCGCTTCGGCATGGTTCCGCAGCCTGCGGAGGAAGAACGCCATCAGCGCCGGCCGGAAGCGCCGGCCGAGCTGGCCGAGCTCATCGCGAGCCTCCATCCGCATTGAAAGCGTCCTCGCCGTCGACCGCACTGAAGTCCTTAAGGACAAGACGCATGGCGGCGTCAATCATGCACAGGTCGGGTGCACATCTCAATTTGCGACAGCGGCGAGTCTTCCCCGGACGCATGTGCGTCGATCCAACGGCGCCGTGAGAGGCGGCGGAAGCGAACCTAGCCGCCGAACGATTGTGAAAGCTGGATGGGTCCGACAATCGACCAGACGCGGACACCCCTGATGACCGCTATGTGGTGAATTTGAAGAGTCCAGTGCGCCCACGGTTATGCCCGGTACTGGCGACGAACAGCCCTCCCCGCTCCTCGGCCTGACGGATCTTCGATGAAATTCGACACCCGCGTGACGAGAACGCTAAACTCATCGCTTATTCAAATCTCGTGCCGCCCTTCTCGCCTTTCAGAGCGACAACCCGGTAGCCGGCCGCGTCCGGCCGTCATAACGCCGCGGCTGGGCGGTCTTCGGCCTTCGGATCTTCGCGCCGTCCCGCCGCCTCAGGCGCGGTGATTTCAATTCGACAGCCGGGGGGCGCGCCGATCTCGAGATCAAAACCGTGCAGCTTGACGATCGCCGCCACCAAGCTGAGGCCGAGACCCACGCCTTCGGTCTGACGGCTCTTGTCGGAGCGGTAGAAGCGCCGGGTCACCACCTCGCGCTCGGCCTCGCCGATGCCCGGCCCCGTGTCGCAGACGCTGATCCTAACCCCGGCTTCTCGTGACAGCCCGAGCTCCACCCGCCCCCCGGCGGGCGTGAACTTGATCGCGTTGTCGACCAGGTTGGCGATCGCCTCGAACAACAGGTCGCGATCGCCTCGAACCCAGGCGGGCGCCGCCGCCAACTCCAGCGACACGCCTCGGTCCTCGGCGATCGGGTCGAACAGCTCGGCAACCTCCAACACCACACTCGCCAGGTCGACCCCCTCGAAGCCGGCGAGCCTGCGCCCATGCTCGATTTCAGCGATCCGCAAAAGGGCGGTGACGATAGCCAGCGACTTGTCCAGGCCTCCGATCGCGCGGTCGACGACGTCCCTCAGCTGCTCGACACTGCCGGCGTGCTCGCGGCCGCGCTCCAGAATGGCGCGCACCCGCGTCAAGGGCGTGCGCACCTCATGAGCGATGTCGTCGCCGACCGCGGCCAGGTCGTGGATCAGCCTCTCCATGTCGTCCAGCATAGTGTTGACGATGTCTGCGAGCTGGTCGAACGGGTCGCCCGCCACGCCGCGGGTGGGCAACCGCTCGCGCAGGTCGCCGGCGACGATGCGGCGGGTGGTCCGCGTCACCGCTTCGATCCGCCTCTGCGCCCGCAGGCTGAGCGCCACGCCCGCAGCCAGCGACAGGGCCAGGGCGGGTGGGACGCCGAGAGCCAGGGCGCGCAGGACGATGGCTGCGATTTCGCGCAGCTCGTCGATATTGCGCCCGATCACCAGGATCTCGCCGTCAGGCGCGCGGACCGCCAGGGCGCGCGCGGTCTCGCGTTCGGACCCGGCCAGTCCGATCCGAATGAGCGTGCTGTCGGCAGGCGGGCCGCCGACCACCAGTCGGCTTGGAAAGCGTGCGATATTGCCGGCGATACGGCGCCCATCGGCGGTGAACACACCCGTCAGCTTGATGCCGCGCGGATCGCTCCTGAGCCGGCTGTCGAGCAAGCTGATCCGCAGTGGGCGCGGTTGGGTGATGATTAGCGTGCTCTCGCCCGTGATCAGGCTGTCGAACCGGCGCGTCAGGTAGTCTGCCGTGCGCCAGTAGACGAAGCCGAACAGGATGGCGGAGCTCAGCGCAAAAGCCCCGGCGATCGCCAGGGCCCAGCGGAAGGTCGTCGATCGGACGAACTCAATCAGGCGCACGGAGCACAAATCCTGAGCCGCGCTGACTGTGGATCATTGGCGCATCGCCCGCGGCGTCCACCTTGTGGCGCAGCCGGCCCATGTGCACATCGACGAGATTGGAGTCGGGCACGTAACGGTAGTTCCAGACGTCTTCGAACAGCAAGGCCCGGGTCACCAGTTGGCCCTCCCGGCGCATCATATACTCCAGGAGCCGGCATTCGCGCGGCAGAAGCTCGATCTCCCGCTGTCCACGCCGGCATGTCCTGTCGATCAGGTCGAGCTCGAGCGGGCCAACCCGGAGCATGGTCTCGCGGGGGTCGGACGGGCGACGCAGCAGAGCCTCGATGCGTGCGACCAGCTCGACCAAGGCGAAGGGCTTGGCCAGGTAGTCGTCACCGCCCGACCGCAGCCCACGCACGCGGTCGTCCACCTCGCCGAGCGCGCTCAGCACCAGGACCGGCGTACGGATCTGCTCGTGTCGGAGCCGTTCGATCACGCTCAGGCCGTCCAGACCGGGCAGCAGGCGGTCCACGACGAGCACGTCCAACTCAAGGCTGCGCGCCATGTCGAGCCCCGTGTCGCCGGTATCGGCGTGCTGAACGCTGTAACCCCGGTCGACGAACTCGCCGATGATTTCCTGCGCGGTCTCCGCGTCGTCCTCGATCAACAGAACCTTCGTCATCACCGATCCCTTCCTGACGGCGGTGAGGCTCGGGCCGAACGCCCGAGCCCGATCATCGCCCGATCCGAGGCGCGCCTCCAGGCGCAGGCTCGGGTGGAACGCATTTGATGCTACGAAACCTCACGCCGGGCGACTAAATTTGAGTTTAAATAGTCGACGCCCCAATAATCGCCCAACACACAAATGGCACGTCGGAAGTTCTCGAAACCCGTCAAATACTCCGCGCTGGTGGCGCCTAAAAAATATTTTAAACAGCATAATCCCTCAGAAAATCTGATCGTTACTTGGTATGAGATTTTCATAAATTGAAATTTAATGGCATCAATCGGGATTTCAAAGCCACTACTTCTCTGAAGTCTGCGACTGAGGAGAGTGACCGATGCCGAAGAGTATCGATTCCACAGTGACCATGGTCGCCTTCTGGCCGACTGCCGTGGGCGACGCAGTCGAGAGCGTCGCATTCCAATTCGGACCGCCGCTGTCGTGGCCGCTCCTGGGTCGGCGCTCGTCGGAGGAGGAACCGCGCCTGCAGGTGCTCGCCGGCTACGGTGGCTTTGCGATGGCGCAGAAGTTTCCCGCACCGGACAGCGGACGCCCGCACAGCGTGCACCTGTGGCTCGTCGCGCCCGCGCGGCGCACGCGCACATCCGCAACGACGGAGACCCAGTCATGATCGGCGTCGTCAAGCTCGCGCTCAAGCGGCCCTACACTTTCGTGGTGATGGGCGTACTGATCCTGATCTTTGGAGTATCGGCTGCGCTGCGGACGCCAACGGACATCTTCCCCGACGTGAAGATCCCGGTGGTCACCGTGGTCTGGAGCTACAACGGCCTACCGCCCGACGACATGTCCGGGCGCATTGTCGGCTTCTACGAACGGGCCCTGACCAACAGCGTCAACGATATCGAACACACCGAGTCCCAGTCGGTCGCGAACTACGGCGTCATCAAAATCTACTTCCAGCCCAATGTGAACATCAACGCCGCCCTGGCCGAGGTGACCTCGGTGTCCCAGACTGTCCTCAAGCAGATGCCGCCAGGCATCACCCCGCCGCTGGTCCTGAGCTTCGACGCATCCAGCGTGCCCGTGCTGCAGATGGCCCTGTCGAGCGACAAGCTGTCGGACACCAAGCTCTATGACTACGGCCTGCAGTTCCTGCGGCCGCAGCTGACCTCCGTAGCCGGCTCGTCGATCCCGGCGCCCTACGGCGGCAAGGTCCGCCAAGTGCAGGCGGACCTCAATCAGCAGGCCCTGCACACCTATGGCATCTCCGCCAACGACGTCATCAACGCCCTGTCGCTGCAGAACCTGATCACGCCGGTCGGAACCCAGAAGATCGGCAAGCTCGATTACGTGGTCAATCTGAACGACTCTCCAAAAACCATCGACGCCTTCAACAACCTGCCGGTCAAGACGGTCAATGGCGCGGTCATATACATGCGCGACGTCGCATATGTGCATGACGGTAGCCCGCCACAGACCAACGTGGTGCACGTGAACGGCAAGAACGCGGTCCTGCTATCGGTGTTCAAGGCTGGCTCAGCCTCCACGCTCGACGTCATCGCCGGGATCAAGCGCCTCATACCGAGCGTGTCCCAGACCATGCCCGCAGGACTGAAACTGACCGCCGTGGGTGACCAGTCGATCTACGTGACCAGCGCCGTCTCGAGCGTCGTCCGTGAAGGCCTGATCGCCGCCGCCCTGACCGCGGCCATGATCCTGCTGTTCCTGGGCAGCTGGCGCTCCACCCTGATCATCACTGTCTCCATCCCCCTGGCGGTGCTCTCCTCGCTCGCCGCCCTGTCGGCGTTGGGTGAGACGATCAACGTGATGACGTTGGGCGGTCTGGCGCTGGCGGTCGGCATACTGGTGGACGACGCCACGGTGACGATCGAGAACATCAACCGCCACCTCGATCTCGGCCAAGACGTCAGCTCCGCCATCGTGAATGGCGCGCACGAGATCATGCCGCCGGCTACGGTCTCGCTGCTCTGCATCAGCGCAGCCTTCTCGCCGATGCTGCTTTTGGGCGGGGTTTCCGGCTACCTGTTCCGTCCGTTGGCGGAGGCTTTCCTCTTCGCATTGATCGCCTCCTACGTCCTGACCTACACTCTGGTCCCGACGCTCGCGGCCTTCTTGCTGAGGACACGGGGCGGCGGCTCGGCGGGTGGGGACCTCGGCCGGTTCGGGCGCTTTCAGCAGAGGTTCGAGCACGGCTTTGAGGGGCTGCGCGCGTGCTACCAGGGCCTGCTGCACCTTTGTCTGGCGCATCGCCGCCGCTTCATCGCAGGTTTCTTCGCCGTCTGCGCCATCTCGTTCGCGCTCGTCCCGTTCCTCGGCCAGGATTTCTTCCCCAGCGTCGACGGGGGCCAGATCAAGCTGCATCTGCGGGCTCGAACCGGCACGCGCATCGAGGAGACCACCAAGCTTGCCGACGAGGTCGGGACCGAGATCCAGCGCGTTATTCCCCGAAACGAGATCGCTGGCGTCGTTGACAACGTTGGCTTGAGCGCTAGCCCGATCAACACCGCCTACAACAATTCCGGCACGATCGGCGAGCAGGATGCCGACATCCTGATCAGCCTGACGCCCGAACACAGGCCGACGGCGGACTATGTCGAGGCCTTGCGCCGCGACTTGCCGCGCAAGTTCCCAGGCGTCGGCTTCGCCTTCCTACCTGCCGACATGATCACCCAGGTGCTGAACTTTGGAACGCCCGCGCCGATCGACCTGCAGGTGGTGGGCGACGACGTCCAGGCCGACCGCGGGTACGCCGACGCGCTGCTGGACGGGATTCGGCGCATCCCTGGCGTGGCGGACGCCCGCATTCAGCAGGCCTATGAACAGCCGGTTCTGGACGTGAACCTCGACCGGTCGCTGGCCAGCCTCACGGGCCTGAACGAGCGTGATGCCGCCACCGCACTGCTGGACACCCTGGCCGGTAGCACCCAGACCAACCCGACCTTCTGGCTGAATCCGAAGACCGGCGTGTCCTATCCGGTCGCAGTGCAGACCCCACAGCGCGACATCGACACCCTGGGCGGCCTGAACAACGTCCCGCTTACGGCAGGCGCGGGCGCTGCGGCTAGCCAGCCTCAACTGCTCGGCGGCCTGGCCGCGATTAAGCGGTCCGTCGGCGACGCCAGCGTCTCGCACTACAACGTGCGCCGGGTCATCGATATCTACGCTACGCCCCAGGGACGTGACCTCGGCGCCGTCACAGCGGACGTCCGCAAGGTGATGCGCGAACTGGCGCGCGAGGCCCCACGGGGCGCAACCGTGCAGCTGCGCGGACAGGTCGCCACCATGGACAGCGCCTATCAGCAGCTGTTCACCGGCCTCGCCCTGGCTGTGGCTCTGATCTACCTGCTGATCGTCGTCAACTTCCAGTCGTGGGTAGACCCCTTCATCGTCATCGCGGCCCTGCCCGCGGCGCTGGCCGGGGTCTCCTGGATGCTGTTCGCCACCGAAGCCTCTTTGTCGGTGCCCGCCTTGACCGGCGCGATCATGTGCATGGGCGTGGCGACAGCCAACAGCCTGCTGGTCATCGCGTTCGCCCGCGAACGTCTCGCGGAAGGGGCCGACGCGGTCACCGCTGCCCTCGAAGCCGGCACGACCCGATTTCGTCCGGTGGTGATGACCGCGCTGGCCATGATCATCGGCATGTTGCCCATGGCGATCGAGCCCGGATCCAACGCGCCGCTCGGCCGAGCGGTGATCGGGGGCCTGCTGTTCGCCACCTGCGCCACCCTGCTCTTCGTGCCGATCCTGTTCAGCCTGATCCACGGGCGCAACCGTGCGCCCGTCAAAAGCCCCGAGCCCAGTCAGCTCCCAACGCCTCCTCAAGGAGCCCCCCATGGCGTCTGAACACCTTGCACCGCCTCCGCCAATGAAAGTCCCCACCCGCCGCCAGCTGCTGACGATCGCCGCCGCCGCCACCGTCCTTGCGGTCGCCATCGTCGGCGGCGGCGCCGCCGCCCGGATCGCCCACGGCCGGCGCCTCGCCGTCCTGATGCAGGAGGAGGCGGTTCCGACTGTCTCGCTCGCCAAGCTCGACGTCGGCGACGCCGCTGGCGACCTCAGCCTGCCGGGGTCCGTGCAACCGTTCACCAAAGCGGCGATTTACGCCCGGGTGAGCGGCTACCTGAAGGCTTGGCGCGAGGACATCGGCGCAAACGTCAGGTCGGGCCAGATGCTGGCGACGATCGACACGCCCGACCTCGACCAGCAGCTCGACCAAGCCAAGGCGGACCTCGCCAGCGCCACGGCCAACGAGCGACTGGCCGAGCTCACCGCCAGCCGCTGGCGAGCGCTCTTGGGCGCCCAGGCCGTGGCGCAGCAGGCCGCCGACGAGAAGACGGGCGACGCAGCCGCCAAGACGGCGCTGCAGGACGCGGCGGCGGCCAATGTGCGCCGGCTCGAGACCATGGAATCGTTCAAGCGGATCGTCGCCCCGTTCGACGGCGTGGTCACCGCGCGCAACACCGATGTCGGCGCCCTGATCAACGCTGGTGCGGGCGGCCCCGGGGCTGCGGCCCCGGCGCTCTTCGAGATCTCCGACCTGCGCCGCGTACGCATCTACATCCAGGTCCCACAGAGCTTGGCGGCCCAGCTTCGGCCGGGTCTCACAGCAACCTTCGACGTCCCCGAGCACCCAGGGCGCGTCTTCACAGCGACGCTGGCGACTACCTCCCGGGCCATGGGTCAGGGTTCGGCGAGCATGCAGGTCGAACTCCAGGCGGACAACGCCGACGGCGCGCTGCAGGCCGGCGCCTATTGCCAGGTCCACATCGAGCTTCCCGCTGGCGCGCATGCGATACGCATTCCGGCGACCGCATTGGCTCCTACCGACCGTGGCGCGCAGGTCGCACTCGTCGGTCCAGACGGCAAGGCGGTTTTCCGGACCGTCCAGATCGGCCACGACTTCGGCGATAGCGTCGAGGTCACAGCCGGCCTGTCGCCCTCGGATCGGGTCATCGACGACCCGCCCGAGACGCTACAACCGGGCGACCGCGTGCGGCTGGCGCCGGCGTCGAGCGGGACGTCGTCGCCCCGGCAAGCCGGAGACACCCTATGAAGGCCCACCGCCTTGCCGCCGGCGCAGGCTTCGTTCTGCTGCTTGGCGCCTGCTCCTTCGCCCCAGACTACCGCCCGGTGCTCGTTGCGACCCCTCCGGCCTACAAGGAGGCCGGTCCCTGGGGCCCCGCCAAGCCCTTGGACGGATCAGCGCGCGGACCTTGGTGGGCGCGCTTCGGCGACCAGGGTCTGGACCGCCTTGAGCCCCGGATCGAGGCGGCCAACTCCGACTTGGCCTCAGCGGTGGCCCGCTACGACCAGGCGCGCGCCTACGCGGCCCGGGCGCAGGCGGGGCTCTTCCCCGTCATCGACGCCGGCGCGGGCCTGTCGATCGCCAAGCAGTCGGCGACACGGCCGCTACGCGGCGCCGCCTCGCCGAACTATTACGGCGCCAACCAGCTCGACGTGCAGGCGGGCTACGAGATCGACCTCTGGGGCCGACTGAGGAACCAGGCGACCGCCGGCCAAGCGCTTGCCCAGGCGAGCGCGGCGGACACCGCCTCCGCGCGGCTGAGCCTGCAGGCGGAGCTGGCCGGCGATTACTTCGCCCTGCGCGGCCTCGACGCCGACGCCAAGTTGCTCGACGACACGGTCGAGGCCTACCAGAAGGAGCGCGACCTCACCCAGCAGCTGTTCGACGGCAAGATCGTCTCCAGCATGGACGTCTCCCGTGCCGAGACCCAGCTTCAGTCCGCCCGGGCCGACGTCTCCGACATCGCCGCCCGGCGCGCCTTGCTCGAGCACGCCATCGCCGTCCTGGTCGGCGAGCCGGCGACCGCGTTCAGCCTGGCGCCCGATCCTAGCGACGCCAGCCCGCCCGAGATCCCGACGGGCGTGCCCTCGGCCCTACTACAGCGGCGTCCTGACATCGCCTCGGCCGAGCGCCAGATGATGGCGGCCAATGCCCAGATCGGGGTCGCCAGGGCGGCCTTCTATCCGGCCCTCTCGATCGGCGCCGTGGGCGGGACGCAGTCAACCGGCCTAAACCTGTTGAGCGCGGCAAACAGCTTCTGGGCGGTGGGGGCCAACCTGTCCCTGCCCCTGTTCAACGGCGGCGCGCTGAAGGCGGACGAATCCGCCGCCTGGGCGAAGGCGCGCCAGACCAGCGCCGACTATCGTTCGACGGTGCTGCGGGCCTTCGCCGAGGTAGAGGATAACTTGGCCCTGCTGCGCTGGCTCGGCCAGGAATCCAAGCAGGAAAGCGGGGCCGTCAACGCCGCCCAGCACACCTTGGACGTAGCGATGACCCTCTACCGGCAAGGCGCCGACAGCTATCTGGAGGTCGTCACCGCCCAAACCCCTCTCCTGCAAGCCCAGAAACGGGCGCTGGATCTGCAAACCCGCAGAATGCTTTCGGCCGTGGCCCTGGTGCGCGCGCTCGGCGGCGGCTGGGACACTGCGGAACTGCCATCGGCCAGCGAGGCGATCAAACTGGCTCCGAACACGACGGGCGCCGGCCTGTGACACGGCAGCTGCCCCCGCTTCGCGCGCCAGACGAAAATCAGATGGTCGAAGCTAGCCCACGCCGCGCTGACTAGGTTCTGGCGGCGATTGAGCGCCCAACCAACCCTCTGACGGACCCTACCGTCTGGCGGTCGTGGATGAGGTGCGCCGAAGCCCATGGCGTCGACCCTGCCTCGGCCGAATCTCCGCGAATCCTGACCGCCGGCGAGCTTCGGGAGCCGCAGGACGTGGCCTCACAGCTCATCGATCTGGCGCGGGTTGAACTCGACCGGCTTTACGGGCTGGTCCGGCCAGTCGGCTATGTGGTCTTGCTATGCGACAGGGACAGCCTGGTGATCGCGCATCGCGGCGAGGCGTCCGAAGCCGCGCAGTACCGGCGCTGAGGAACCTGGCTCGGCGGTGTCTGGTCGGAGCAGTCCGAAGGCACGAACGGCGTCGGCACCTGCCTCGCCGAGGCGAAAGCCGTGACCGTTCATCGCCCTCAACATTTTCGAGCCAGACACATCACTCTCAGCTGCTCGGGAAAGCGCTGCTGCAACACGTCGGCGTCGAGCTCGTAATGGTCGAGAACGGCAACGATGCTGTCGCGGGTATGGATTGTATCCTAGCCAAACCCATCGACGTTGGCGGCTTATTCGCCGCCATCGAGGCTGTGCTGACGCTCGCTCCAGCTGCCGATGACCAAACGGTCGGCTGAGCGGATACGCTTCCTCGCGATCGGCGCCACAAGCCCGAACTGGGGCCGGACATCATCCGTGGGCTGTCGTCCGTCGCTCCACGGTTGCACGGATACGTTGCTTTCCGTCCGTATTGGTCGGGGAAGTTTCCCAAGGTCTTGAATTCAGGACGAGAAAATGAATCGGTTCAGCTGAACCGCATGGGTCGAAGCACGGCGCGCTCAGCCCCGACGAGGCGCTGGTCAAGGCTAGCGGGCTCAAGGAGCAATTCTACGCCTATCTTGCCGCTAACAGCGGAAATGCCCAGTTCATCGTCATCGAAAATGACGCCCCGACCGGACCGGCTCGGCCCGATGCGGAGATCGTCTTTGCCGGTGTCGATGGACAAGGCGACCGGCAAGGCCTGTTCTGACCGGGGCAGCGCCGGGAGCGGAATTAAGCGTCGCCGAGGTCACTTAGAATGCCCACCCGGAACGTCGGCTTTGGAGAAACTAGCTCTGCGCTAATTCCATGTCGGTTATGACGGCTACTGGCGACTAGCTGGCAGCGCAATGCGAAGCCAACGCGCGCAGGGCAGCCGCGCCATCGCCGCGAAACGACGAGCCATGCATCAGGGCAAGCGTCGCCGGCGCCAAGTCAGCCAGGCCATTCAACACGGCGCCCGTATTCGGCGCCATCGACATGGCGTGAAACATGTCCTCCATCGCAATCGCCGGGGCGGTGACATCGCTTTCAGTAATCGGCGGCCCATCACCGCCATGCGTCAGCAGATCGCCGCAGAACAGGGTCGCGCCAGCCTCCTCGTAGAAGAGACCCGCCTCCCAACCGTGAGGAACATGGGGCGTATCGATCCAGCGCATGTGCTTTCCGCCAAGGTCGATCGTCTCGCCGTTCGCCAGCAGCCGCGGCGCACGATCCGACAGGTCGTTCAGAGACATCATGCACGCAGTCTGGCCGTGTACGATCTCCGCGTTGGGGGCGGCCGCCAGCCATTGGTTGAGCGAACCGCACTCGTCGGCCTCGACATGGCCGAAACCCAGGTATCGAAGGCGCGCGAGCGGGACCACACGCGCGACCGCCGCCGCGACGGAAGCGAACATCCGCCGATGTCCCAAGTGAAACAGCATCGGCGCGTCAGCCATGACCAGGAACTGGTTGAAGGTGAACGGCTCCGGGCCGATCCCCGTCACCGCGGTCGAAAAGCGATAGACGCCATCAGCGATCTCGAAGGTCTTTGTCTCACTCATGTGGAGCCTCCCGCCAGCCACTCTTACGCGTCTACACCCGCGTTGGGAGTGACCGGATCGGGAAACAGGCGCTGCGCTAGCCGCCCTGCGGGGATGACAGGAATTGGCGAAGCTCCGTCGGGAACTCGTTATGAATGTCAGAAGGCTCTCGCCGGCGCCAATGACGCCAGCCCCCCAGCGAGGGAAAACGGCTTGACGACCACAGCGTCCACGCCGGCGGCGCGATAGGCGTGGTGGTTTTCTTCGACGCCGTCGCTGGTCAGGGCGATGATGGCGACGGCCCCGTGGGGGCCGGGCAGCGCCCGAATGCGGCAGGTGGCGTCGACGCCGGCCTGGCTGGACTCGACCATCTGAATGTCCATGAGGATGAGGTCAAAAGTCCGGGCCGTAGCGAGGGCCACAGCAGTCTCGCTGTCGGCGGCGACGCTGACCAAGTGGCCGAGAGCGTGCAGCAGGGCGCGCGTGGTCTCCCTGGCGATATCGTCGTCCTCGACCAGCAGAACCCTCAGGGGTGGCTCGCCAGCTGGGGTGACGATGTCTGGGTTTGCGCCGACAGGGTTCAGGGGTAGTGAGACGCTGAAACAGCTGCCGCCGGCGGGGAGACGGGCATAGTCGATCGACCCGTCCATCAACTCTACCAGATGGCGGCATATATGCAGGCCGAGCCCGAGGCCGGTGGACCGATGACCCGCCCGAGGCTCGAGCACGAAGCTGTCGAACATCTGCGGCACGCACGCCGGATCCATGCCCGGCCCAGTGTCGCGGACCTCGACGACAAGAGGACTGGCCACGCCGGCATCCCAGCGGGCGGCCACGGTCACGCCCCCCTCGCTGGTGTAGGCCACGGCATTGCCCAGCAGATTGCCGATCAGTTGCTCGAAGCGGACCCGGTCGCCCAGGAGCAAGGGCGGCAGGGTGTCGATATGGGCCA
>FTKX01000032.1_pt1 | contig 63594 bp, 50 predicted proteins | sample 1641081 | NCBI WGS metagenome assembly FTKX01 (sample SAMEA3914789, study PRJEB12502) | metagenome | biome: forest; material: soil | place: Canada | collected 2011-07-03 | depth 0.3 m
CGGATCTGGAATCACCTTCGCGACGGCTGACGGAAGCCAAGCCGAATTCAAGATCTCCGACCACCTTCTGAAATCCGCCGATCTGATCGCGGATGAATCATTCGCCGTACGCGCGCTGGCGGCGGCGATGTCCATGAAGCCCTGGTATACACGCTTCGAAAGTCCGATCACCTTGACTCTGCCAGGTCGATTTCCGGCGGCCGGACGCGGAACCCTGGAGTATTTTGAGCTGAAATAGGTCTTGAAAGCTTCAGCGGCCGATCGCGGGGCCCAGCATTTCGCCACTTGCGAAATGCTGGGGTTCAGCCGCGAGACCCAGGGCATGGGGCCGGTGATCGGCGCGTCCCCGGCCTGCAGGTCCGCACTTTCGCGAACACAAGGCGGATTTGCGGCCAACACAGGTGAGGTAAATCTGCATGACGACGCCATCCTCCGATAAGCCGCCCGTCGCCTTCATCGGTCTCGGCAAGATGGGCGTGGCCATGGCCACCAACCTCCGGCGCGCCGGCTATCCGCTGGTGGTCTGGAATCGGTCGGCCGATTAGGCCGCATCGCTGGTCGCCGCCGGCGCGAGCCTCGCCGGATCGGTCGCCGACGCCGCCCGAGCCGCCGACATCGTCATCTCCAGCCTGGCAGACGACGCCTCCTTCAGGGCGGTCGTGTCCGGGCCGGAGGGTGTCCTCGGCGGCCTGCGCCCCGACGCCATCCACATAGGTACGAGCACAGTCTCTCCGGGCCCCTCGGACGAACTCGCTACCCTGCACGCGGAAGTGGGGCGGCGCTATCTCGCGGGCCCGGTGGTCGGCCGCGTGCCGGCCGCAGAGGCGGCGCAACTGGTGACCTTCGTCGCCGGCGACGCCGATGCGATCGAAACCGCGCGGGCCGTGATCACCACCTACGCCCCCATGATGATGGTTGTCGGCGAACGCCAGAGCCAGGCGTCGACCGCCAAGCTGAGCCAGCGCCGGGTGACGCGCCGCCTGACCACCCAGATCCTCCGGCGGCCGTGGAAGCGGCGGATCACCGACGACCTGGACGGCGGTTTCGGTATCCAGATGTTCGCGCACTTAGCCAAGAACCAGGCGATCCACGACCTCGCCCATGCGCGGGCGGCGGCCGATGCGGGGAAAAAGATCTCCGAGTGATCCCCGCTAGCGACCGGGCGTGAATACGGCAAGCCGCGGCGGAATCGCGAGGCTGGCGTAGCCGACATATAGCCTGTGCGTGGCCGGATCGATCGCCAGGGTGTGAGCGTTGAAGTGCAGGTTGATGTTGTCGGCTACGCGGTAGGTATCCTTGTCGGCTTGGCTCACCACGGTCAGCTTTCCAACAAGTCCGGTTACGTAAATGCGGCGCAATTGTGGGTCATAGGCGACTGAATCGGGCCCAAAACCAACCGGAACGCTCGTTATGATCCGATGCTGATCCAGGTCGAAAATCAGAAGTTTCGAGCTTTTGCCACAGGCTATGAATAGCCTGCGATCGGCTTCGTCGATCGCCATGCCGGTCGGCATTTCACAGTCCGTGAGGGGCGAGCGCCGCACGACCGAACGCTTGGCCACGTCGACGGCGACGACGGAATGGGTGTCCGACAGATTTTGATAGAATAGCTTGGTCTTGGGATCGAATACTGCGAATTCCGGCGTCCCCCCCAATGGGATGGCGCCGACCGATTTCTGGGTCGCCGGATCGATCAGAGTGGCCACCATGGCGTCGGAACTTGCGGCGTAAACGAGCTTGTTCGACGGATCGTAGAATATGCCATCCGGATCGTCGGCCACCGAAATTCGCTTCATGAGCTGCATTGTCGTTGGGTCGAAGACGTCAACCGTGTTCGCCCCGCTGTGCGTCACGAACGCAAGGTGACTGGTCGGGTCGACAACAACGCCATGGGCGGCGGGTTGTGATTCAAAGACGGATACGTCGCCGGCGCCAGGTATCGCCTGCTTGTGCAAACCCACCTTGTAGACGGCGCCGGTGCTCACATTGGTGACGAAAAGGTCGTCGCCGGCCACGGTCAGGTAATCGAGAAAGGTGATGGCGCCGGCGTTTTTCACCTTGGGAAGGTCGACATAGCCGTCAAACCGAAGGCTATGGGTATCGACCGGCCGGCCTGGCAAGATCAGCATGGCCGTGACCGCACAAAAGACCAAAGCCAGTGTGCCGACGATCCATAGAGCCGCGCGGGCCAATTTCGCCATTTGAGATGTGCCTTTTTATGAGGTGGTGGATGAGGCGCGACTTACAGGGTGGCCGCTTTCGACACCGCAGGCTCGAAAACCAGCCGTACGACGCCAGGTCAGGCGGCGAGTGGTGGCGCCCAATTGAACCAGTGGGAGAAGGCTTCGCCCATGATGAGCGCCTTGTCCGCTTCGGGGAGCCACGGCAATTCCTCGGTGAACATGGTGACGCACTGCCGCCAGCTACACTTCAGCCGAGTGATGTCCGAACCCCAGAACAGCCGCTCGGGGCCGAAGGCGTCGTAGAGGTGGTGGATCGTATCGTGCATGCTCTTGAACGGGTATTCGTCAGATGCATAGTCTGGTGCGCCGGTAAGCTTGACCGATACGTTGGGGAAGCGGCTCCAGGACAGCAGGCCATCGGCCTGTACGAGGCCGCGGCTAGGCGTCAGACCTACGAGACCGAAGTGGTCGATTGTAAGCTTCAGGTTCGGATATTGCGCCGCCCACCGCTCGGCGTGGGGCACGAGTATCGGGCCGCAAAGCGCGACGGGCAGGCCCAGCTCCTCGGCGAGCGCCAAGAGCCAATCCATCGTCCCGTCTGTCGGCCAGCTCCGTTCGTCCTCGGCGACGCAGAGAAACCTTAGACCGATCATGCCCGGCTGAGAGCGCCATCGCCGCACCTGATCAGGCGCTTCCGGACGGTTCAGTTTTAGCCAGCCGAGTGTCGCAAAGCGTTTGGGGTAGCGGCCCGCGGCCTCAATGGCATAGCGATTGGAGTCGCTGTCCCATCCGGGCGGATGGTTGATCGCGGCGTTCACGCCCGCCGCGTCCATGTCAGCCAGGGCTTCCTCGGCCAGATAGGGCGACTGCCGATGATGAGGCGGAGCCTGTCCACCCTCCCAAAGATGAATCTGCGAGTCGATGATCAGCATGAAGAGATTCCGCCCACTTTCGATCGATTGATGGAAAAACGCCTGATTTCGCTGGAAACGGCGGGCTGTTGATTAGCCTAGGCGGGCGCCAAGCCGGTCTGATATCCAATCCGAAATCAGATTATGCTTGTCATCTGCATGGTTATAGACGCAATGATCGCCGTCCGAGAAGATAACCATCTGCTTGTCTGCAGATTCCGCCCAGTCGAATACGCCCTGCGCGTCCTCGGTAGACACAAGCGGGTCCCATCCGCCGTGAACGACGAGCAGCGGGCATCTGACCGCCGCATCAGGCGCTGTAGGATTGACGGTTCGCCAAATGCCGGCTGCGGCCTCTTCGGTCACATCGCCGCAATGGGCCATCATCTTCCTGAAGAAGCTCGTGTTCGGCGGCGCGCGTCCGGGGGCTCTAGGACCGCCATTGTCACAGCATGCGACGATGCGTGCGTCCTGCGATGCGAGGCGCAGGGCTAAGCCGCCGCCCATGCTGTTGCCGACGAAGGCCAATGGCGCCCCGCCCGTCCGGGTGGCGAGGTGGTCGAACACGCCTTGATAGGATCGGATCCAGGACTGCGTGAGGTAGTGGTGATGCACCATGCGGCTCTCACCCTGGCCGGGTCCGTCCAGCACGAGCGCATCGACACCACGCCGCGCAAGCTCGAGGCCTTGGGCGCCGAAATCCATCGCCCAGCCTTCGACCCCGCCGATCACCACCGCGCAGCCGACTGCGGACCCGGTTTGGCTGGGATATAGCCAGCCCGCGAGCGGCCCATTTTCGGTGTCGACGATGATCTGCTCGCGGTCGCCCGTCAGAGCGGCGGCCTGCCGGTAGATGTCCGCCGCATGCGAGAAAATTTCACGCCGTTGATCATCGTCGGAGAGCATCATCATCTGGCTCATCCTCAGGAGAGCCGATGCACGATAGAGCCGATTGGCAAGGGTCGCGCGGCTTGAGGGCGCCACGGGCGCTTCCGGAGGCGCCAGGCAAATTGCGGCCAGGTCTGTGGCGACCACCTGCCACGTCTCGCCGGCGGTGACGCGGCCCCTAAGTTCCACGGCGTCGGCGTGATGCACGCCGTAGCCCATCAGCCGTTCCATGGAGAACTGGCGAAGCGCGGCTTGCGCCTCGGGGCAACCCGGCCCCTCGGGAGCCAGGGCCGCTGGGGACCGCCCGGAGAATGGATGAATGATGGCGACAGGCGTCATCCTTCGATTGTCTGCCATGTCCATAGGGCCTAATCCTTCACCGACACTCATCTAATTAGACCATTGTGGTCAAGTTATATCGGTTTGAGAAGGCGCCACGGCGCGTTCGGCCTCCAGAAAAATGAGAAAATGGAGAACAAGCTTGGAATCGCTGTGTTCGATCGGTCGCGTGACCTGTCGAACCGTCGAGAATTGCGATCTCGAAAGTCGCGGGCTGACCAGGTCTTCCCGAGCCCGCTCAATAGCCATGGGCGCTGAATGGTCTAGTGCCGCTGAGGTGCGAGCCTAGGCGCGGTCACCCAGTCGGCGTTCGAAAGAACAGCCGCTCGCAAAGTTCTATGTGTCGCTTGATGGCGCTTTCGGTGTTCGGCGTCTGACCCGTAAGCAGCTCGATCTCGCGAGCTGAACGGTAAGGGCTCGTCGCCGAACCCAGGAACAGATACAACAAGCTCAACGGGTCACCTTCGACGAATGCGCCAAGCGCCTGCGCTCGCCTGATGAGCTCAGTCATATGAGCCAAGGTCGGACCCACATGGTTCGTCACCAACCACTCAAGCCGCTCCGATCCCACGGTGTTTTCGTGGGTGAGCATGCGGAAGAAGTCCGGATGCTCGGCGCTGAAACGAATATAGTGAGCGAAGTTGCGCTTGAGGCGGCGGACGGGATCACCTTCCTTCACCGGCCCAACGACGCCCAAATTGCGCCGCGCGTACCATTGCACAGCCTGTTTGACGGCCTCGTACCAGAGCTCCTCCTTGCTATGGAAATGATAGATGACGAGGGAGTGGGGCACGTCGGCGGCCTCGGCGATGCCGCGGGTGCTGGCGTCGTCGAAGCCAAGCCGCGCGAATTCGGAAAGTGCGGAGCGAATGATCTTCAGCCGCGTGTCGACGGATCGCTGCTGCTGACGGCGGCGCGCAGGTTTGGGCTGCGTCAATCCAGTCGCGCTCATCTGTTCCTACCTTCGCGCGACCTCGGCCGCCCAAATCACCGGCTATGACCTTCGCACGGAATTTGGTCGGATCGAAAGGCGCCGAGCGAACGGACGCGGTCAGTGGGCGCTGGCCTTCCGCCGGAAGGCTTTGCAAGGCGGGATAGGCTCGGTGTGGTCTCCTGGTTCGGCAACTCTCCTCGATATCCATTCAGCCGCCGCTATGACGATTCGGATTGATCGGCGATCAAACGGGGCGTGCATCGCGTTCGACCACGTTTGATGCTGGCTGATATTCGACGGCGAGCGGCGGCGTAAGCGCGCAACACGCTTCGAGAACGTCCCCCGGAACAACCGGTCCCACGCCAGCGGGGGTGCCGGTCAGGAGTATGTCCCCAGGAGCCAACTGAACCAACCTGGACAAGGCCGCGATACATTCGGCCACCGACCAGATCATGTCCGAGATGTCGCCACGCTGGCGCTCATCTCCGTTGATCGTGAGGCGAATGGCGCCGGCGTTCAATGGCCCGGCCTGCGCCGCGGGCCGAATGGCGCTGATGGGACAGGATTGGTCAAAGCCCTTCGCCATGTCCCATGGGCGGGCCATCCGTTTGGCTTCCGCCTGAATATCGCGCCTCGTCATATCGAGCGCCAAGGCGCAGCCGAAGACATGCCGAAGCGCCTCTTCAACCGGGATCTCGGTTCCCCCGCCGCCAAGGGCGATGGCGAGCTCCACTTCATGGTGCAGCTCATTGGTGGCCGTCGGATAGGGCAATTTCCCACCGAGCGGAACGACTGCATCCGCGGGCTTGCCAAAGAAGAACGGGCTCTCCCGGTCTGCATCGCCTCCCATCTCGCGAGCGTGCTCGGCATAGTTTCTGCCCACGCACCATATCCGGCGCACAGGGAAATACAGGTCGGTCCCTTCGATAGGGATCGCGGGAACCGAGGGTGCGGTGATGGCGAATTTCATGAATGGGCGCCCGTCAGTTCGACCGCAGCCCGTCCGCCCAGCGCCATATAGCGGCCCAGGAGCGTATCCAACTGGGCGGACTCCAAGGGGGAGAGCGGCGGCAGCGTCCGTGCATGTCCGCCGTCGCTCTCCAGGCGTGAGATCATGGCCTTGATGCCAGGCACGAGGGGAAGCCCGTCGAAGATCGCGCGCAGGCGAACCGCGCGTTCAAGGGCGGCCGCGTCACCGCCGTGGTAAGCGAGAGCACAGTCCGCAGCATTCAGGTTTGCTGTCGCCGAGATGCAGCCGGCGAAGGGGCCGCCCGGCCTCGCCAAGGGCAGATTCGCCTCGTTGGACGGGTAGACCGCAAGGGAGGGTGAGATGGCGGCGATCTCCTTGGCGTAGGCGAGATCACCTGAAGAATCCTTGAGACCGGCGATCCGAGAGCCAAGATGACGGATCAGGAGGGCCACCAATTCCGGCGTATAGGCGATACCGGACAGGGCGGGAAAATTGTAAAGATAGAGTGGGATCGGCGTGGAAGCTGTCGCTTCCGCGACCGCGTCGACGAAGCGCAATATCCCCGCATCGGAAACCGGTTTGTAGTAGAATGGCGGCAGCAGAAGCGCCGCTGAAAATCCGATCTCGGCGGCTTTGCGGGTCAGCAGCACGGCGTCCCGCAAGGCCGCGGCGCCGGTCCCGACGATCATGCGCTTGATCGGCAGGGGCGAAGCCCCAACCGCGTCCATGACGGCGATCCGTTGGGCGACGGATTGGGACGTGGCCTCACCGGTGGTGCCAAGCAGGTTCAGTCCGTCGCAGCCGCCGTCCAACAGGCGGCTCGCTCTCGCGATGAGGCGCTGCAAGTCGGGCTCACCTGTTTCAAGGAAAGGTGTGACGATCGCGGCCACGACGCCGCCTATGGTCTTAATCATCGGATCGCCCTTTGGCGTCAGGAATGTTCAGAGGTGGACCCGCGTCGAGCCTCGCCGTCTCGGGAAGCGGTATAGGTGAGTTGTCGCCCTGCAGAAACTCGACCGTGACGAATATGAGGTCGGTCTTGCCGACGTTTTCGATGGCATGGACGAAGTAGTCGCCAAGCCCATGACGGAAGTGCCGTGTTTCGCCCGCATAGTGGTGGACATCGACAATTCGGCCATCTTGATAGTAACCGCGCGCGATCCCCGCCGTCGGCGTGGTCCAGAAATAGTCGAGCACGTGGCGGTGAAAGGTGAGCCAACCTCCAGGCGCGAGGAACAGGTGCCAGATGCGAACGCGTTCGGTCTCGGAGACAAGAACGCTGCCGACCGCGCCGCTGAACTGGTTGCGTTCAAACTCTTCCCGCAGGCGCTCCGGCCAATGCTGGCGCGGGTCGGCCGTGGGTCCCGGGGGGGATATCTCAATGATCTCATGGTTCATTTTGGGGAACCCGCGACGCTACAGTTGCGGCTTGACGATGACCTTGATCGCGCCGTCCACGCGGTCGCGCGCATAGCGCAACGCCTCTGGCAGATCCTTGAGGCCGAAGGTGTGGGTGTGGATCAACTTAGCGTCGAACCGCCCAGTCGCCATCAAAGCCAGGGCGCGATGCGTGGCGCTGCGGCCTTCGCCGCGAATGCCATAGAGGTAGATATTGTTTTGAACGGCGTAGGCCAGGTCGATCCTCACGGGACCATGGGGAAAGGCCGCAAGGCAGATCTTACCCCCGCGGTTCGCCATCCTGATCGCCTGATTCACCGAGTCCTCGGTGCCGGCGCAGTCGAGCACATAGTCGGCGCCCTTGCCGGTGAGACGCATGACCGCCTTGATCGGATCTTCGGCGGTCGAGTCGATCGCGAAGTCGGCGCCCAGCTTCGCGCCGATGGCTAGGCGGTCCTTGCGGGTGCCTGTCAAAATGACCGGGTTCGACCCCAGGGCCTTTGCGGTGGCGACCCCCAGTAATCCGATGGGGCCGGGCCCTATGACCACGACCGACTCCCCCGCCAGCAGCCCTCCGAGTTCGGTAAAGCCGTACATCGAGGTCCCCGCCGTGACGACCAGGGCGGCCTCTTCATCGCTCATCGAGTCGGGAACGCGGACGAGGGTGTTGATATGATTGACGGCGTACTGGGCGAAGCCGCCGTTGGTGGTGAAGCCGTTGGCCCTATGGCCTTTGTCATTGCCAGGATAGTTGGCGCCGTAGTTGTGGCAGGCCGTGTACATGCCTTCACGGCAGCGTTTGCATCGCCCGCAGCCGGCATGAATCTCGACCGTGACGCGGTCGCCGACTTGGTATTCGTCGACGTTTGGACCCAGGCCCACGACCGTGCCCATATACTCGTGGCCAGGCGTGAAGGCCTGGTTGAAGGGCGGGCCGCCATTGATCAGGGCGGGCGGCCCCTGACTGATCACCTCCAGGTCCGTGGCGCAGACCGCGACTGCATCGATCCGAATGAGAACTTCGGCGATTCCAGGTCGCGGCGCTGCCTTGGTCACCAGTGCAAGCTCGTCCGGATTGTTGAGCACCCACGCACTCATGGTCGCGGGCGCGATCTCCCCCTGCGAGGAAGTGGCGGCAAGTCTGGAGACGGCGTGCACGGCCATGGGAACCAATCCTGAACCATTTGGACCAATATGCGAAAATCGGCACGCCAATGCAACGTATAATGCGGACGCCCCAAGGGGGTTTCGGCGGGGGGTTCGGCGCGGATCTGAAAACCAATTTTAGAAAATGGTTTTGGCCTAGGCCTGTCGCTTGTTCAGCAACCGCTTGCGCGTCGCTTCCAGATGCCGGCGCATCGCCGTGGCCGCAGCCCGCGGATCGCGACTGGCGATCCCAGCGACGATCGCCTCGTGCTCGGCGAAGGAATGGTAGTCGGGACGCGGTCGGGGCGGGGGGGTGTCCAGATGACCCCAGACGACCCTGCGGCGAACCTGGTTGAGCAGTTGCTGGATCTCACCGAGCAGGATGTTGCCCGTCGCCGCTGCAATCATGTTGTGGAAGCGCCAGTCGAGCTCAGCATAGACCTCCCAGCTGTCAGCGGCTTTCATCTCGGCGCAGAGTCGGCGAAGTTCGATGATCTGCTCCGCCGTCGCCTTTTCAGCCGCGAGACCCACCAATTCAGGTTCGACCAGAAGCCGCGCCTCCATGGCTGCGTGGGGACTGGTCTTGAGCGTGATGCGATCGGCGATCTCGTTCGCCGTGTCCTGCATGCCGGTCAGGAAGGTGCCCTTGCCGACATGACGCTGGATGCGACCCTGGTCTTCGAGCACGCCGAGCGCCTTGCGCAGTTCGGCTCGGCCGACGCCGAGGCTCTTGGCGAGTGATCGTTCCGACGGCAGGCGGCCCGTCTTGGGTGAAGCTTGCCGGGCGACGCACTCTTCGAGGCGGGCTAGGAGAAGGGATTCTGACGCCATTTGGGGATGTTGTCGGCCATGCATCCAGGTGGCAAGGGCCCTTCAGCTGCGAGATTGCAAGATCAAGTCCGAGATCTTCTCCGCGACCATGAGCGCGGGCAGATTTGTGTTGCCGCGCGGAACGGTTGGCATCACCGAGGTGTCGGCGATCCGCAAGCCGGAGACGCCATGGACCCGGCCATGGGGATCGACGACCGCCATGGGATCTTCGGATGATCCCATCTTGCAGGTGCCTGCGTGATGGGCCACCGGCGTGACGTTGGCGCGCACGAACTCCGCCAGTCGCGCAGGGTCCGAAAGCAACTCGATGAGCGCGCCGCCTGGTCCGCCGACCGAGCCCACGACCCGGTTCCCGAGACCAGGAATGAGGTCGATGAGGGTTGCGATCGCTTGAGCCCTAACGGCGTTGGCGGGCGTGCGAAGGTTGAATCTGGCGGCATTGGCCAAGCGACTGGCGCCCACGGAGACACCGACAAGCGGGGAGACCTCGGGCGACGCCAATAGGCGCGCAATTCGGGTTAGCGCATCGCCGAGACGGGCTTCGTCCCGTGGATCTCCAAGGAGGTTATATTCGATCAGGCGCCTGGGATCGCCGCCCTGCGTCGGCTGCAGCCTCACCTGGCCGCGCGAGGCCGGCGCCATGATCAGCGGACTGAAATGCGCCATTCGCCGGGCGATGGCGTGCCAACTTGCCCGGCTTCCAAGCGCAACAGCCATATCGGACGAGCCGACGTCGCAGACGCCCGACGAATATCGAAATATGGTGTTGTTGTGATTGCGCGCTGATCTGCGTTCGACGGCCGCAGGGCGCAGGTGGGCGAGCACGAGCAGCGCCGCGTGATTTTGTAGATTGGCCCCGACGCCGTGGCGAGCGAGCCGCACGGGGACGCCGGCGGCGGACAGTTGCTGAGGGTCGCCCAATCCGTGCTTGAGCAGGAACATTGGCGTCAGCAGGGCCCCCATGGTGAGAATGGTTTCCGCCGCACTGAACGATTGGGTCGCCGTTCCGACCTGCGCGCGAACGCCCACGACCCTGGCCCCCTCGAAGATCAGTTCGCTGGCCGTCGCATCGGCGAGAATTTCGAGGTTGGGGCGCGAGCGCACGTCTTGCGTAAGATAGGAGATGGCGCTGGACGCGCGCCGGTCGGCTGGGCCAGCGATGGGCAATGAGCCATAGCCGTCTGAAAAATCCGCGTTCATATCGGCAATGAAGGAAATTCCCGTGCGGACGGCGTAGGCGCCCGCAGCCTTGGCGATCGATGGCCAATCTTCGGGTCGATGACGGCGAATCTCGGTCGGGCCTTCCGTTCCATGGAGTTCACCGCCGAAGTCCAGGTCGTGCTCCAGTCTGCGAAAATAGGGGAGGACTTCACGCCAACTCCATCCATCCGCTCCCTGATGGGCCCAACCGTCATAGTCATCTGGCGTCCCTCGCAGCATGATCATGCCCATGATCGAGGACCCGCCGCCCATGACCCGGGCATGAAGCAGGGGGGCCGCAGGTGAGGTCCGCTCGGTCAGCGCATGCCCGGTCAGCGCCCAACGATATTGTGGGTTTCCGTAAGATAGCGGGTAGGGGGCGAGAATATCGGCTGGAACGCGCCCTGGCGGCGTGTCCATCCCGGCTTCGATGAGCAGCACCTTGTTGCGAGACTGCGCCGAGAGGCGATTGGCGAGGACGCACCCCGCCGTCCCGCCGCCAACGATGATGTAGTCGAAGCTGTCGCCCAAGTCAGAACTCCAAGATGCAGAAAATCGATCGAGGACGAGCCATCGGGCATGCTGAAATCAGGGAGTGGCGCTCAACACGCCGCAGGCGCCACGGAGGGCGCCGACACCGGCGCCGCGAGCGGATCGGTAAGGAACTCGGTTAGCCTGTGCAGGCCGGCCTCCGCGCAGAGCATGTCCTGCTGTGGCGTGCCGGACGACACGCCGATGCCACCGACCGTCACGCCCTTGACAATAACGGGCAAGCCGCCGCCCACGACACAGAGGCGACCACCGAGCGCCGTGTGAATGCCGAAGGTGAGATTCCCTGGGATGCAAGCTGCATTGTATTCGTGTGTCCCTTTGCGCGCCGAAGCGGCGGTGAAGGCTTTGTCGATCGAGACCTGTACCGAGTGCGTCTTGCCGCCATCCATTCTCTCGAACGCGATCGGCGTTCCGGACTCGTCGACGACAGCGATGCACATCGGCACGCCCATCTCCAACGCCTGATCCCGCGCCCCGGCGATGGCGACCCGGGCCTCGTTGACTGAAAGCCGTTGGATCTGGAGCAAGTTGACCTCTTCGTTTCGCGGAGCTTGTCAGCCATATAATATTGACCAAAGTGGTCAAGATAATTATGAACGGCTGACTGTGCGTTCGCTGCTGTCGAGATGCGCTCGTGGCGCCGTCGCGTCTCGAGTGGCCGGCGCCCAGAATTATCGCGTGTGTCGAGAGCGGACTATCGAATAGATCAAGGAGAATGTTAATAAATGCCAAGCGATGAAGGCTCAGAGGCTGAGAAATTACTCTATCCATCTCCTGGAGTGGCTTGGTTTGCGTGTGTAACTCTCTTTTTTGGGTGCACGTTGGCCTTCATGGATCGGGGAATAATCGGGCTATTCATCATTCCGATCCAGAGAGATCTTCACCTATCGGATACGCAGATCAGCCTGCTCGTCGGCTTCGCATTCGCCGCTTTCAATGCGCTGTTCGGCCTGCCGGTAGCGAGGTGGATCGACGGGGGCAAACGCAGGACGATCGCCGCCATTGGTGTCTCGGTGTGGAGCGTCGCCGCGGCGAGCTGCGGCCTGGCCACCAATTTCTGGCAACTGTTCCTCGGCCGGGTCGGGGTCGGCGCCGGAGAAGCCTCGGTCACGCCCGCGGGCGTGTCGCTCTTGGCGGACTTCTTTCCGCCTCGCCGCCGTGGCTTGGCGATGGGACTGTTCTATGCGGGGATCTTTGTTGGCGGCGGATGCGCATTGATCTTCGGGGGGGTGCTCTGGAAAGCTCTTGGTGATCGGCTGGTTGTGCTTCCGCTCGTGGGACCGCTCCACTCTTGGCAGGTCGTGCTGATCCTGGTCGGCGCGTTGGGATTGATTGTCGCGCCGCTCACCCTGATGATCCCGGAGCCACCGCGGCTCGAGGGCGCGCGCCGAGCAGTGAATGGCAATGTTCCGTTGGCCGAGGTGGCGCGGTACTACAAAACTCATGCCCAGACACTGATCGGTCACAACGCCGGCTTCTGCATGCAGAACTTTGCGGGGCATGCCGCCGCCGCATGGGTGCCGACACTGCTGGTGCGCACCGAGGGCTGGAGCATCGCCCAGGCCGGCGCAACGATCGGCGGAATGACCCTGATCCTTGGTCCGATCGGAACCGCGACCGCGGGACTGTTGGTCGACGCGCTCGCGCGGCGCGGCCGAACCGATGGCAAGCTGCTCGTCAGCATCGGCGCCGCCGGCATGTGCGCTCTGGCCTGTGCGATGATTGCGCTGAATCCTGCGCCGGGCCTGATGGTGGCGGCGCTCGGCTGTTTTACGTTTTTCGGCACGTTCAGCCTACCGCTCGCGCCAGGAGCGCTCCAGGAAATCATGCCCAACGCGCTGCGCGGCCAGGCGACGGCGGTCTATGTGGCCGTCACCAATCTGATCGGCGGCGGCTTGGCGGCGACCACGGTCGCCGTCCTGACCGACTTCGTCTTTCACGACAAGGCCAAGCTTCATGTGTCCTTTGGTCTCGTCGGCGGCGTGGTCTGCATCCTTGCGGCCCTGACCCTGACATCGAGCTTGCGCGCGTTCCGGGTCACCGTCAGTGAACACCAAGCGATGCAGAATAATCTTGAGGCCGCGCAGCTTGTTGCGCTTGGGCCTTGGCCGTGACGCCAAAGCGATTGCGTCAACGCATGAAGGGCGTTGGGCGCAGCCGAGCGGCGCGAGGCGGACGAGGCGCAGTGCTCAGGGGGCGCCACGTTGACGCCACCATAGCTAGCGGCGTCTGGGGCGCTCGCTCCCGATCTCTGCGCTCCCCTTGGCGACAAAGCATTCGCAGTTCATAAATTGACCATAATGGTCAATTTGTCTTGACGAGATATTGACCGAAATGGTCTATTTCTCCGAGGCTGCTCGGGTGCAATCTTGTCGTCGATGCAATAGGGAGAAGTTCCAACTTCAATCGGCTTGGCCGCCACCAGACAGCCAGACCGCTTGCACGCCCCGGGACAATGAGGCTGTGGCCCATGTGTTGAGGGGCTTCAGATCCGGTCAGCTCGGACGAAGTGAGCCAAGGCTCTGCGTCAGCCGCGCAGGAAATCCAGATGTCAAAGCCTCGGCCTCAAATCGAGGGCGCGGGCGGCGACCAAAACAATAAATGTCGCATGCAAGGGGGAATGAAGTGACGATGATCCAATGGAATTCGGGACGCCCGGTTCTGCCTTTAGCGCTGCTATTGTGCGGTACGTTTCTCGGCCACGCCGCGATCGCGCAGGTGTCATCAGCAACAAGGGTAGTCGATACCTCCGATAACACACTTCCGACGGTCATCGTTACCGCGAGAAAGAAGTCGGAGAATATTCAAACTATCCCGGAGTCTATTACGGCGATCGATTCGCGCACAATCACCAACGCACACCTGACAACCTTGGACGATCTCAATTCCCTGGTCACCAATATAAATATCGTGCAGCGGGCTGACAATACGCCGGACGTGGTGCTACGCGGTGTCGGCACATTCGGCGTCGTCCAGGGCGTTGGCTTCTATGTCAACGACGTCCAGCAATTCGACGGGCAAACGGTGCGCCCGGTGGACGTTGAGCGCATCGAAGTCCTGAAAGGTCCGCAAGGCACGATCTTTGGCGGCAGCAATGTCGGTGGCGCGATTAAATATGTGACGAAACTGCCCAGCGACACCCTGACCGGCGAGGCTTCGGTGGAATATGGCGAATACAAGAATCTGACCGTGGACGGCGCCGTTTCGGGACCCATCGTGCCGGACCGACTACTGGCCCGCGTCAGTGTGTTCAACACCACAACGGACGGATTTCAGTTCGACCCGATCTTTGGAAGGAATATCGGCAAGGCCAACGAGACGGGTGGTCGATTGACCTTCGAATACCGCGCAGACCAAACGAAGGTGTTATTCTATCTAACGGGTGAGCAGATGCGTTCAGAGAACATGAATCTGTACTACACGCCACCGAACGACCACACCTACTCCCTCGACTATAATGGCGGGGTGGACGGTCTGGCGCCCTTCTTTAGGCGGGATCTTTTTGCGCCTACCTTGGACATCACCCATGATTTTGGGGGCGCCACATTCACCTCCATTTCATCCTACTTCCACTCATCGATCAGGTCCGAGGGCAATCTGGACAAGGGCGCATTGGCTCCGTTTTTCGTCGACTATCCCCAAGACTTTGGGAAAAGCGTCTGGAGTCAGGAGTTTCGACTGACTTCCAGCGGAACTTCGCCATTCATGTGGTTGTTAGGCGCGTTCGTGCAGGAGATCGACACCAATACGATCCAGATCCAGACCGTCGGTATGGTCAATGTGATCGGAAGCCCGGTCGGAGAAACGATTTTCCCAGGCGCGGGAAGTTTCCTCGCCAATCGCCATACCAACCGTGACTACGCGATTTTCGGCAATGCAAGCTATAATCTCGGCAATTGGACGTTTGAGGGGGGCCTGCGCGTCGCCCACTTCGTCAATACGATGACGGACACCACAACCTCGTGCGGTCCATGTTCCGGTAAGGTCAGCGAGGTCGATCTTTTGCCGAAAGCCTCGATAGACTACCATTTCTCGAAAAACGTGATGACCTACTTCACGGTTGCTAGAGGCGATGAAGAAGGTGATCTGGCGGACAACCCAACCGCGGTGGACGCGGTGCAGCCGTTCAAGACCGAGTTTGCGCTTAGTTACGAAGCGGGTGTGAAGTCGTCGCTGTTCGACCGCCGTCTCAACCTGAACGCTGCGATTTTCTACATTGACTACAGAGATCGCATATTCGAGGTCGGTAGATTTACCGGCGCAGGCATTTTCACGTTCGAAGAGAATGTCGGATCGTCAGAGAATTATGGGATTGAGTTGGAGGCCGTGGCGCATCCGACATCTGAGCTAAGCTTTACGGCCGGGGCGGGCACGACCCGGGCGGTCTTTGGACCCGTCGTTATCTATGACGGGTTCGGCAACCCCCAGAATGCAAACGGTCGTCAGGCCCCCGACACGCCGGAATATCAGGCCACGATCGCTGCCGACTGGCGCCATCATCTGACCGACGACCTAGTGCTTGGCGCACGGCTCGATTCGCGGTTTGTCGGGCGCTCCTATTGGGATTCAGCGGGCTGTTCAGCCCTTTCCCCAGGATGCCCGTCGCAAGGTTATCGCTTCCAACAAAAACCCTACCAGATTGTCAATGCCGGCGTCACACTCGATTTTGGCAAACATTGGAGCATCGGCGCCCATCTGGAGAACGTATTCGACGTGAGATACAACACGTTCTATGCAGACGCGTCCGAAACAGGGGCGCCATACAACGTCGCCGGGATTAATCGACCACGTCAATGGTTCGTGAATCTGACGGCGCGCTATTGAACATAAGCCAATTGAGGCGATGTGCTTGGGCGGCGCACTCATATCACGTAAAGTCATTCATGTGAGGTCCGGGTGACCGCCTGTGAAGGCGCGGCGGGCCAGTCGAGCGGGGCCTTGTTCCGTCTTGCAGGCGTCACAGCCATTCCTGAAGCTTCCCAATTTCACCTCATATAAATAGACCGCAATGGTCAATATATGTAAGGGTTGGCTCGCCGCACCTATGCTTTGCCGCCCGGGAGTTCCGACCATGTCCGATAGCTTTGATACAGATGTGCTCATTGTCGGCGCCGGTCCCGCCGGCCTCGTGCTCGCCTGCGAACTGGCGCGCCGAGGCGTCGCCTTCCGCTTGATAGAACAGAGGGCCGAGCCGCTCAAAGCGTCGCGCGGTAAAGGAGTGCAGCCGAGGACGCAGGAGATCTTTGAAGACCTTGGCGTCCTGGACGCGTTCAATGCGGTGAGTGGCCCATACCCGCCTCTGCGATTAATGCAGGGCGACAAGGTTCTTGGCGAGCGTCCGTTCAATGAGCAGGTCGAACCAACGGACGACGTCCCCTATCCGAACATGATCATGGCGCCGCAGTGGCGGACGGACGCGGTGTTGCGTGATCGACTTGAGGATCTTGGCGGCCATATCGAATTTGGGACGACGCTTGGGTTCTTCGATCAGGATGACGCCAGCGTCACCGCCAAGCTCGAGAGGTCCGGTGTTCTGTTCAGCGTGAGGGCCCGTTATCTGGTGGGCGCCGACGGCGGCAGGAGTTGCGTGCGGAGCGGGTTGGGCTTGGCCTTCCCCGGCGAGGCGATGAACCAGCCAAGGATGCTATTTGGCGATGTGAGGGTCGACGGCCTCTCCAGAGACGTCTGGTGGATCTGGCCGTCAGAACAGGGAAGCGTAGGCTTGTGCCCCCTACCTCACGTCGAGACATTCCAGCTGATGATCCCGCTGGTGGCCTCCGAAGAGCCGGAACTGACCGAGGCCGCCGCCGCCAGCCTCTTTCACAGCCGGACCGGACGCACGGATCTCAGGCTTCATGATCCGAGCTGGCTTTCGATCTTCACGCCCAGCATGCGCCTGGTGGAAGCCTACCGGCGGGGCCGAATCTTCGTCGCCGGCGACGCCGCCCACGTGCATCCGCCAACCGGCGCCCAGGGCCTTAATACCAGCGTCCAGGATGCCTACAATCTCGGCTGGAAGCTTGGCCTGGTTCTGAAGGGTCAGGCCAGCGAGGCCCTTCTGACCACCTACGAGGCCGAGCGCCGCCCCATCGCGGAGGCGGTGCTGGACATCAGCGGTGCTATCGCTCGCCAAGAGGGCGGCATGGGTTCGCAGCCACGCGGACGTCAAACCCAACAACTCGACATCAATTATCGGTCTTCAGTGCTGTCGCGGGATCGCGGGCGATCGGATCGCGCCGTCGTCGCCGGTGACCGCGCGCCCGACGCGATCTATGTCGATCATGAAGGCCGGCGCCGTAGGCTCTTCGAAGCTTACCGCGGCCCGCATTACACGCTCCTGGCGTTTGGTTCCGTGGACGTTCAGTCGCCGAGCACGGGACCTGAACTGAAGGTCGCGCACCTGGCCGTCGATGGGCATGCTGCTCTCACCTACGGGATCAGCACACCGGCGATCGTGCTTGTCCGGCCCGACAACTACATCGGGCTGATCGATGAGAGCCCCGACGCCTCAGCGGTGTCCGACTATTTGGGGGCCACGCTCAAGGCATGACGCGGGGAGACACTCGTTCCAATAATCTGGCGTCGCCCCCAGCGGGAATCCGGCGGGTGGTGACGGGTCACGACGAGGTGTTGTCCTGAAGGACGGGGTCGCATCGCACACCATGGCCTGGCGGCCGGGCTGCGACCGCCACGCTGCTATGGACGTCAGAGGCATTCCGGTCGACAACGATGGCCAGGAGGACGGTGCGCTGCGAGACGTCCCGACCAGCGCGGCCATTGGCGCCGTGTTTCGCATTATGGACTACGCCCCCGGCATCGCTTCGCGCATCCACAGGACCGAATCCCTCGACTACGGCGTTGTCATATCGGGGAGATCTGCCTGGAATTGGAACAGGGCGAGGAGGTGGTGCTCCGTCCGGGCGACGTCCTCGTCCAGCGCGGCACGATCCACAACTGGGTCAATCGAGGCCCGGACATCTGCCGCATAGCCTTCGTGCTCGTTTCGGCAAAGCCGGTCGGCGGCCCGCGGGGCGAGCTGAGAGCGGTCGGATAGTGAAAAGGGCGCTTTGTGACCGCAAGGCTTAGCGGCGGCGCCGTCAGACCAATGGCAACTTGTCTGCGCCGGGGCGCAGTGAACCCAAACCCATGCGGAGTTTAGGCCATAACTGCCTGCCACTCAGCCAATGCGGCTGAGCGTCTCTCCTTGTAATTTTCGCGGCTGATGAGGTGCCGGTCCTGATTGAAATGGTTGTGGACTGAGGCGTGAACCGAAGAGAATTTCTGGAGTGTTTTCATCGTATCGATGCGTTTTTGCCGGATCTCCGCGGCGAACATTGGACCGAACCGGTTCCACCAGAACCGGACCGTCTCATAGCTGATGTCGATCCCGCGCTCGGCGAGCAGGTCCTCGACGTTGCGGAGGGACAGAGGGTATTTCACGTAGAGCATGACCACCAGCCGGATGACCTCGGGCGAGCTGTTGAAATAGCGAAAAGGGTTCTTCATTCGGCTTGACTAGCGGCCACCCGTTAGCACCCGGCTAAATTGGTCTGACAGAGCCCGGCCACCCGCTCGCCTTAGAATCTCGACGACAGCGAGACGCCGAAGGTGCGCGGTTGGATGATCCCGGCGGCATAGGGGTTGGCCGCACCGCTGATCGAGAGTGAGGTCAGGTTCACAATGCCGCGGGTGTCGGAGGCGTTTTTAGCGAAGACCTCCAAGGTCCAATCGCCGTGCTTGACGCCTGCCCTTAGATCGACGGTGTCATAGGATGGCATAACCGGGCGTACGAAGCCGGCCGGCGCCCCGGTGACAAAACCTGAGGGCCGATCACCCACGTGGCGGAAGCTGAAGCCGGCGAACCCATCGATGCTGGGCGTTAGCGTAAAGTCATAGTCGCCGCTCAGATTGGCCGAGATCTTGGGCACATTAGGGAGGCGTTGGCCGCTGAAAGCGCTGGCCCCGGGAGCATCCTGGGTCAGGACCGCGTCCGTATAGGCCAGGTTCGCCGAGAAACTCAGACCTGCGAGCGGGGTGATCGAGGCCTGCGCCTCTACGCCGTCGCTGCGGGCTGAGCCGCCGTTGCCTTCAGCGCCGACGCCATTGAATAGCTCCACCAGTTGGATGTCCTTCCAGTCGATATAGAAGGCGGACAGATCCACGCTGATGCGGCGGCTCCAGAACGCGCCCTTATAGCCAAGCTCATAGTCGGTCAGGGTGTCAGGCCGGAACGTGGCGGGCGCGCCAGCTGCAGTCAGGCTGGGCGTAACCCCGTTCGGACCGCCGGGGCGGTAGCCCGACGCTACTCGGGCATAGACCATCTGCGTGTCGCTAAACCGGTAGCGCGGGGTCACCAGATAGGTGGTGCTGTCGTCCGACGAGGTTCCTGTTGCATCGCTGGCCCCGCCGAGCAGGATCCCGGAGGAGGGCTGGCTGTAATGCTGGCTATTGCTGCTGTAGCGGAAGCCGGCCTGCACATCGAACTTCGAGGTCAGATGGTAGGTGATATCGCCAAAGCCTGCATATTCCGTATAGCGAGACAGCAGTGCGGCGCTGACCAGCGGCGCTCCAAAGTCGATCGGCGCCTTGGTGACCGTATCGAATGTGGGCAGGCTCTCGAAGTGAGAGCTTCGCTCGTGCGTGAAGAAGAATCCGCCCTGCCATTCCAGGTGATCGGACGCCGGCGAGGCCAGTCGTAACTCCTGGGTGAATTTCTCCTCTCGAGTCGGGGTCTGCAGGGCGGCGCCCACATTGGGCGTGCCGAAGACCGCTGACAGGGTGGGGCCATATTGATTGGTGAAATCAGTGTTGTTGGTCGATTGCAGCGTCGAAAAACTGGTTGCTGATGTCAAGGTGGCGAAGCCCAGATCCTGGGTGACCACGCCGCTATAGAGGCGATAGCGATTATTGAGATGATCGGGAGAATAGCGATCTTGCACCAGATCGCCGTGGAGGGGTTTCAAGGTCGCTCCATCCACATTCATCTCCGAGGTGCCCCCTGCCTCCAGGTTCTGAGTCAGAAGCGACAGGCGCACGCTCAGCCGATCCGTCGGCTTCCAGAGCAGGGACGCGTGGGCTCCATCAACATAGGTGGTGTTGATGTTCTTGGCGCTGCTGACGCCGCTCTTGATGAACCCTGGGTCTTGCCGATCATAAGCGCTGACCCGCAGCGCCAAGGTGTCGGCGATCAGCGGCAAATTGACCATGCCGCGCGCGCCCCAGCCCGCGCCTCCCCCGTCAACTGTGGACCCGTCTAGTTCGGCGCTGCCGCTGAAACGGCGGACGTCCGGCGGGGTGGTTACGAATTTCAATAACCCGCCCATGGAGCTGGCGCCGTAGAGCGTCCCCTGCGGCCCACGCAAGACTTCCAATCGCTGCAAATCACTCGGGTCGAGATCCGGCGTCAACAAGGCGCCCTCGGCGAAAATGGTCGAAGACCCGTATGGGGCGTCATCGACATAGGTCGCGACCGTGATGTTTTCCGCCACGCCGCTGGTGATACCGCGCAATACGATTTGGGTTTGCCCCTCCTGAGAGGAGATCATGTTCAAGCCTGGGACCGTCGCCGCATAATCCTCAAGCCGAACCGCCTGGGTCCGTTCCAAAGTCCCGGCGGTGACGGCGGTGACCGGCGCTGCGACGCGGCTTAGAGGTTCGGCGCGCTTTTGCGCTGTCACCACGATCTCCGCGACGGTCGTAACCGATTTGGCGTCAGCGGCGCCCGTCTGAGACGTCGGCGCAACCTGCGCGGCGCTCTGACCCGCGGCCACCATCGCGGCGCCAGCCACCGACCCCAGCAGCACCAATCTAAAGCCAGCCCAAGATTGTTTCATGATCCCCTCCGAGCGCGAAACAATCCCATACAGTATGACAATTATACCATTGCACAATAGTTTTCTATTCAGGATGCTTTCTTGACATTTGTAGACAGGTCTTGAGTTCGATCGGCCTGTCTCAGACAAGCCAGCATGACCAACACGGGCGCCGCGGAGGGCTTCTAAGTCCGGCTCTCGCCCGGGCATGGCGCCCCGGCGTACAAAGCCCAACCCGGGTGCGCTGCGGGGACGGCGGATTGGTTTTGCCGCCGGGAAGGCTCAACGCCTTTCGGCATCGATTCAGACTGCTCGCCGATCGGCCACCGCTTCAATTTCAACTAGGGCCGCCGCCAAGGCCAGCTGGGCCACAACCGTTGAGCGCGCCGGACGATGGTCGCCAAAGACCTCGCCGTAGACCCGGTTGAAATCAGCAAAGTCAGCCGGCCGCGTAATCCAGACGGTCGTCTTGACGACATCCCTTAAGCCCAGCCCCTCGGTGGCAAGCACGCGCTCCAGATTGCGCAGGGCTAAAAGGGTCTGGTCGCCGACACTGTCGCCCCGAAGCTGGCCGGCCTCGTCCAACGCCAACTGGCCCGATGTGAACACGAGGGTCCCAGCAGTCTGGGCTTGCGAGAGGTGGGGCTTCATGCGCCGGCCTTAGGAGGATAATAATTCTCTGTAAAGAGACATTTAGATCGTTCTGGGTTCAAGACGGGCTGCAGACGACGTGATGCGATCCGTCATCCTTGGAAGCATCGTCGCGCCTTCACCTTCGAGCCGCTTGCTTCGCAAGGACCTTGGCGGACCGACGCGGGGATCGACCTATGCAGCGACGGTGAGAACTGAGGCGCCGGCGGAAGGGTTACGTCGCAGCCAAAAGACGATCGCAAAGATCACGGCCACGCAAGGCACGGCGATACCGAATTCGTCGATAAGGTAAGGGGTGATCGAGCCCCTCGCCCCGGTGAGCGGGGTGAAAAACGCCTGGATGAAAAGATTGTGGCTGGCGTGGAATATCGCGCAAGGCCAAACGCTGTTCGAACGGAGGCGCAGCCAGGTCAGGATAATGCTGATGCTGACCACCATCACCGCGAAGCACGGCATCGAAAACCACCAGGGCGTCCCGCTATTATAGTCGGCGAACAACAAGATGGGGAAATGCCAAGCTGTCCAGATCAAACCGGTCAGGATGGAGCCCGTGGTGAATCCGAACCTGCCGACCATGCGCGGCGCCAGGAAGCCGCGCCAGCCAATCTCCTCGCCAAGCGCGTGAGCCAGGCTCGAAATCATGCCTGTAGTCGCGATGAGCGGAAAGTAGGCGGCGACAAACAGGCCGGGCTCCGTCAGGCGCCAGCCAAGATGAGCCGAGATCGCCGAGATCGCCGCCGGGTTGGGAAAGGCGCCGCCGCCCAAGGACCAGACCAGGACATAGGCGATCAGGCCATAGGCGAGTGGAAGCGCATAGCCGAGCAGGGCGTAACGCCCGCTCCCCCAGGCCAAGCCCAGGGATTGAACGTCAAGACGACGGATATAGACCGTCAGAAAGGCGGCGATCGCGGGCGCCCACATCAGACCTTCCACATAGTGACCCGCGGCGCCGGACACATGGCCGGAAAGGATGATCGCCGCCCACCCCAGGGAACTGAGCAGAACGCAAAGCGCCAGAAAGCTGACGATCGTCCAACTATCACTACGAGTCGCCATGTCAGGGCTCCTATTGATCCGGATGTCCCGCCCCCCAAAGGGATGCGCCGATTACGCGCCGCCGCCGCATAGCCGCCGCAGCCGACAGAGAATTCTCTTATCGGGATAATACCAACCCCACAAGGACGACGCCTCGGCTAAAGCAAGGCCTAGGCGCGCCGAGGAAGGGGCTGAGGCGCTCCTTCACAGACGAATCCAAGGAGATTGGACGGCGCGCGACTGGAACGATGAAACTCAGCTGGCCTTGAGCCTGGACGCATCCTCGACCTGACGAACTACCTGGTCAAAAAATGACCGCCGGAGAGATTACCCCCGGCGGCCACAAGTTACGGCTCAGAGGGGCCAACCTTTGAACCGATAGGGTGTCGACGCAGCGCTGCGACGCGACGGCGAGCAACAGGTTTTGCGTTAAACCAGAGCAAGAATAATGCAGTCCTCTTCTCCTCGGCCCTGGCGCCTGGACTAGCGAAATCCTCAGTCCATGAGTTTGCGGTCGAAATAATTGTCGGCGGCCTTGAACAAGGTCAGCCAAGAGTTATGGCGGATCAAATCGTGGATCTCGTTGGGGATCATGAGCTCTTCGTGATCGATATGATGCGATCTCAAATCCTCGATCAGTTCGGTCGCCTGGTGGGACGGGACGTTGCGGTCGTCGTCGGCCTGAACAATCAAGACCGGCGAGCGCCACTGGTCGATGGTCGCGGCCGGCGAGGACGCGATCGCCCGGCTCTTCAACGCCGCACCGTCAATGGGAAGTCCGATGGCGGTGAGGAAGCTGTCCCAGTTATAGAGGCCGGCGTAGTCGACGCCGGCGGCGATCGCGTCGGACGCGCGTGAGAGGCCAAGAGCCGTCATCAGCCCGCCATAGCTGGCGCCCCAGATGCCGATCTTCTTGACGTCCACGTCCTTGCGGTCTTGCAAAAAAGCCACAGCGCCCAACAGGTCATTGAGTTCGCTGCCACCATCTGGGCCGAAATCCTTAGCCTCGCGATAGTCTAACCCGTAGCCTATGCCGCCGCGATAATTGACGGAGACGACGATATATCCCTTGGACGCAAAATATTCGTTTTCCGAATACATCCAATTGTAGGCGTCCATGTGATGAAATCCGAGCAACATCTGCCGGCGTGGGCCGCCGTGGAAAAACAGAATCGCCGGATGCTTTGCGGCGCCATCGCGGGGCACGAAGATCTGGGCATTCACCCTCTGGCCGTCCTTGGCCAAAAAGGTCACAGCCTGCGGCATGATCAGCTTCGATGAAGGGAAGGTGGCGGGGACGCTCTGCGGCGCGAGCTTTTCCCAGCGTTTGGCCGCCGTCCACATCACCGGCTGCAGCGGCTCAGTCGCGGTGCTGCGCAGCGCGAAGAGCGTACCGTCCGCGGTCATTTGCGGATTGGCTTCGATATCGGGTTCGGACGCCAGCCGCACTGGGTCGCCACTGGCGGGCTCGACAGTCCAAAGATGCATCCGATTGATGTCGTCCTGGCCGGATGAGAGGACCACATGGCGTCGATCGGGGCTCGCAGCCATGTAGGACACCTCGAAGGGGCCGGAGGTCAAGGCGCGAGGCGCCCCTCCCCGGGCGGCCAGGGCGTAGAGTTGCACCCAACCCGACTTTTCCCAGGGGAAAATCAGCTGGTCTTGCGCCGTCCACAACAGGCTCTGGCGCGACAAGGTGGGGTGAAAGACGCTGCCCGGTCCGATATCGGAAACCCAGACCCGGCGCCCGGCGCCAGTGGCGGGGTCCGCGATCCAGATCGACCAGGGCTCTCCCGTCCTCTGCGAAACAAAGGCCGCAGTCTTTTCTTCGGGCACGCGGATATAGGCGATGCTTGAGCCGTCCGGTGAAAAGACTGGATCAATGTCATGGTCCAGGCTGGGGCTGGTCCAGGTGATGGATTTGTCGGCGAAGTCATAGACGCCCACGATGGAATGGCTGCCCCGTTCGCTGACGAAGGCCAATTTTCGGCCGTCCGGAGACCAGACCATGGCTCCGATCGCGCCCTGGTCGGTCAACAAGGTTTGCGCCGCCGTCTTGTTGGAGGCGTTGGTCATCAAGATCGTCTTGCCGTCGCTGAAGATGAGCCGTCCGCCGTCCGGCGAAAACTGGGGCTCATGGCCCACGCCGATAACCCGCGCAGGCGCGCCCGAGGCCCAGGCGAGCCAAACCTGCTTGGGGGTCGGCCCTTCGGGCGCACTGATGATATTGGCCGGCTGGTTGTCCTCAAGCGAGCCGCCGCGCGTGAACGCGACCGCCTGGGCGTCGGACGACCAAGCCAGGTCGCCAATGTCGTAGCCATCATCGGCGGTGAAGGCCGTGATGGCCCTGGCCTTGACGCCATGGCCGGGGTCGGCGACCCAGATATTGCGCACGCCCTTGGCGTCGAACACCCAGGCGATCGCCCCTCCTTTGGGCGCAGCGGTCAGGCTGGACGGGTAGGGGGCGCCCATGATGTCGTCGATGCTGAACGCCGCTGGGTGAGCGGATGCCGCGACGGACTGAACCGCCAGTGCGGCCGCCAGGGCCAGCCCTGAGAGGCAGGGGTGTTTGAGGTTGAAACGACGCACGGGATGTCCCTTTGCAGATCTGACTGGAAAATCGTTCAGTGGGCGCTCGAGGCTGGCTCGCCGTCAGCGGCGACATCGACCGCAATCCCGGATGGGAAGGCGGCTGTGTGAAACACCGCGTGAGTCTGGGCTTTGAACGCCGCGGCGCCGGCCTTGAAGATGTTGAGCGGATAGGTCTGTGGATTGCGATCGATCAGCGGAAACCAGGTGCTTTGCACCTGCACAGCGATGCGATGACCGGTCTTAAACACATGGGAGGCGGTGTGAAGGTCGATGGCGTAGTCAAGGACCTTACCGGGGGTCAGAGGCTGCGGGTGCTCAAAGCTCTTGCGGAAACGCCCTCGAAACACCTCATCGGCGATGATCAGTTCACGGCCTCTCACCTCGCCCGGCGTGGCGTCATCCGATGGATAGACGTCGATCAGCTTGACGACCCAGTCGGCGTCCTGACCGGTCGTGCTGGCGAAGAGTTTCGCTACCACATCGCCTCGCAGGGTGAGGTCGTGATCAAGCGGCGGGGTGCGCCAGGCCAGCACGTCCTTGCGTTTCGCGAAGGCGGCCTGATCGTCGGCGAGCCAAACGGGCCAGGTGCTTGCATCAGCGGACATCGGGCGAATCGGCAGGGCCCGGTAGGGAACTGGATGGGCTGGGTCGGAGACGAAGCGATCAGGCGCGCGATCAGCCGGAGTCGGTGGCTCAAAGGAGAGTTGTCCATTGGCGTGAAAATAGAGCTGGCGCCTAACCACCCCATCTTTCGGCGGCCAGGCGCTATAGCGGCGCCATTGGTTACTTCCGGTTTCAAACACCAGGGCCTCGGGCTGATTGAGGGCGCCGTCTCCCTTTAGCCAATATCTGAACCAGGGCGTTTCGACTTGTTGCCGAAAATAGACCGACGTATTGGAACCAAGATCAAATGGGCCGAAATGGTCGCCGTTGCTTCTCACCCAGCCCCCATGATTCCAGGGTCCGATGACCAGGAAATTGCGACCGTCCACGTCGCCCTTCTCCTGCTGCTGGTAGATCGTCAAAGGACCGTAGAAGTCCTCTTGGTCCCACCAGCCGGCGACGATAAGGTTGGGGATCGCCACTCTGGCCGGCATCTGGGCGGAGGTGACGCCAGCCCGCCAGAAGCCGTCATAGTTTGGATGCTCGACGAAATTGCGCCAGGTGGGCAGGGCGCGGCCCAGGCTTTTCCGGTCGAGCCGCCCCAGATCGTTCTGCTTCAAAAACCAAGCGTAGGGATCGGCCTTGCCGAAATCGAAAGCCTTGAAGGTTCGACTATCCGTCTCTAAGGCCGCGGCGTATTCCCAGCCATAGTCCAGACGGAACGCGCCATTGTGATGGAAGTCGTCGCCGAGGAACATGTCCTCCGGTGAGGCTTGGACTGAAAGAGCCTTGAGCGCCGGATGCGGATTGATGCTCGACATCGCCGTCGTCCAACCAAGGTAGGAGACGCCGAATACACCGACCTTACCATTATTGGCCGGGAGCGACTTCACCAGCCAATCAATGCTGTCGTAGGTGTCGGTCGACTCATCGACCCCGCCCTTGCCGGCCGCCCTTGGCCGCAACATGACGAAGTCGCCCTCGGATCCAAAGCGGCCGCGAATATCTTCCAGGACGAAGATGAAGCCCTCTTGGCCTAATTCCTTATATTCGGCGTCGAAGGAGCGCCTGACTTTCGACAGATCATAGCCATAGGGTGATCGCTGCATCAGGATCGGCAGTTTGGCGGCGGCGCCCTTCGGCCGCCAGACCTCGGCGTGGAGCTTCACGCCGTCCCGCATCGGAATCATAATATCTTCTCCGACATAGTTCCCGATCGCAGCGCCGAGGGGGAGGCGGTTGTCGGTGATCGCGGCGGCGCAGAGCGCGGGCGCGGCGCACGCCAGGGCGGCGAGGAGCGCCAAGGCGGCGCCGAACCGCCTGTGAGAAGGACATTCCCCACGGCGTGAATGATTGATCATGCCCATCCCCCGGATTGATCCGGCAGGCCATAACCCGCCACCTAGCCTCTTGGGGTTACTGATGGCCCAATAAGAGAATTTGAGTCAATCAAAAAGGCGCACCAAGCCTGACGATGCGCAGGGATCGGCAGGTTCAGCCTGGAAGCCAGCACTGCGGCCTGAGCTGAACTGAGCCGCGGCGGCGCAATTCGGTCAAATCCCGCGGGAAGGGGTTGGGCGCCACCGGGCGCGAGGCCGGAGCCCGTACCTTACCAAGAATTCATGTCGGCGCGGCTCTCCGAACGGCGCGATTTGCATGGGCGTCAGAAATCGAAATGAAATCAACCATGAAACCGAGTGAGCACAGGCAAGATCTTCGGGTCGAGCGCTCGGGCGTAGCGGCCTCAAAAGGACCTCGACGATCATCGGCGCGGCACGCGAAGCTAAACAGTTTGACAATTCTCCATATAGAGACAAATGGTCCTGATCGGTTCTGTCGGGTCAGGATATATTATGCGCATTAAATGGCGTTTTTCGCTGATCATTGCCGGGCTTGTCAGCCTGGCCTGCCCGACCCAGGGCGCACCGGCGCCGCTGAGCGCCCCACCGGTCGCGCCGGCGACCACGCCGCCCCTTACGAAGTCGGATCTTGACGCGTGGCTCGATGGGCTGATGCCCTATGCCCTCAATTCCAGTGATGTCGCCGGCGCCGTCGTGGTCGTCGTCAAGGACGGCGCGATCGTCACGGAGCGAGGTTTCGGCTATGCCGACGTGGCCGCCCGGCGGCCGGTCGATCCGAGCGCGACGCTGTTTCGTCCTGGATCCACGTCTAAGCTCTTCACCTGGACGGCGGTGATGCAGCTGGTCCAGGCTGGCAAGATCGATCTCGACGCGGATATCAACACCTATCTCGACTTCAAGATTCCGCCCTATCGCGGCCAGCCCGTAACCATGCGCGAAATCATGACCCACACTTCGGGCTTTGAAGAGGCTCTCGAGGGGCTGATGTCCAGCGATGGTCACGCGCCGCCGCTGGAGGCGGTGGTCAAGCATTGGACACCAAAGCGGGTGTTCGCGCCGGGGACCACGCCCGCCTATTCCAACTATGCGACCCTGTTGGCCGGCTACGTCGTCCAGCGCGTCTCCGGCGAGCCCTATGACGGCTATATCCAGCACCACATCCTGCAGCCGCTGGGTATGAACCATTCCACCTTCGCCGAACCGGTTCCGCCGGCCATGGCTCCCAACCTCTCCAAGGGCTACGCCCTGGCCTCTCAGCCGCCCAAGCCCTTTGAGGTGATCACATTCCGGCCGGCCGGCAGCGCGACGGTGACCGGAGAGGATATGGCGCGGTTCATGATCGCCCATCTGGACGAGGACCATAATCCGCTGCTGGATCCTCAGACCTCGCGCGAAATGCATCGGACCGCGTTGACGGTGATACCGCCGCTCAACCGTATGGAGCTTGGGTTTTACGAGCAAAATCTCAACGGCCACAGGATCATCGCCCATGGTGGGGATACTCTGTATTTCCACAGCTATCTCTGGCTGCTGCCGGACCAGAAGGTCGGCGTCTTCTTCTCCATGAATAGCGCTGGTAAGGGTATCTCATCCCTCACCATCCGCGACGCGCTGATCGAAAGCTTTATGGATCGCTATTACCCCGCCCTGGACCCCGGCGCGTCTGGGTTTACGCCCCGGCCTGCGGACGCCGCGGCAGTGGCCGGCGTCTATGCCGCCTCGCGCCGGTCTGAGTCCGGCGTGCGCCGCGCCCTGAATTTCTTCACCCAATTCACCGTCACCGCCGACGCCAAAGGCGGCCTCAATCTGCCGGGCGCGGAGTTCCAAGGGGTTAATGGCGCGCCCCGTCCGTGGGTGGAGGTCGCCCCCTTTGTCTGGAAGGATCTCAACAGCAATGAGCGCCTCGCCGCCAAGGTTGTGAATGGCAAGGCCGATCGCTTCTCCGTGGACTCCTTCTCACCCTTCGAAGTCTATGATCGCGCGCCATGGTACGCGTCGACGGCATGGCTGAAGCCAGGCCTCATGATCAGTTCCCTCGTCCTCGCCGTGATGGTTTTAACGGCGCCCTTCGGCTGGATCGCCCGCAGATACTATGCCGCTGACCGCCGTCTGGCCGGTCAGGAATGGAGCGCCTATCTCGCCTGCACGCTTCTGGCGCTCGCTACCTTGGCGATTCTGGGTGCGTGGATCACCTCGCTTGTGGGGTTGAGGTTCCAAGCGCTCGGCGCTGGAACCTATGGCCTCGAAATTCTGACGATCCTGGTCTTGCCGCTACTTGTTCTGGCCTGCGCCTGGTTTCTGGCCACGGGGCTCGCCGCTAGGCGCGGCCTCCTGAGCCTGGCCCTGCGCGCTGTGCTGACGCTCGCTTCGGTCTGTCCGCTGTGGTTCGCCATCGCCTTCAACCTGACCCACCTCGGCTTGAACTATTGAGCCAGCCCCAGAATGGTCCCGAGTTTTCGGGCCGCGGCGGACTAGGCCTGTGGCCCAACCAAGCCCTGGAGGTAAGATGACCGCGCCAGCCTCCAAGGTCTCCAGTTGGATCCAGCGCTATATCTTGCCGGGCCTGGCCTTCAAGGCCGTCGTCATCGGAGGCGGATACGCGACCGGACGCGAACTTGCCGAGTTTTTTATGCCAAGCGGCCCGCTCGGCGGCCTGTTGGCGATCCTTGTGGCGACTGGGGTGTGGAGTTTGGTCTGCGCCTTGACCTTCACCTTCGCCTACGATCATCGCCTGCTCGACTATCGCGCCTTTTTCGGCAAGCTGCTCGGTCGCGGATGGGTTCTCTTTGAGATCACCTATCTGCTGTTTGTGGTGCTCATTCTGTCGGTATTCGGCGCCGCCAGCGGGGCGATCGGCCAAGCCTTGTTCAACTGGCCGACGCTGGCTGGAACCCTGCTGCTCCTAACCTCGATCGCGGCGTTGGTGGCCATCGGATCCGCCGCCGTTGAGCCCCTGTTCAAATATGTCTCCGTGCTGCTCTACATCACCTATGGACTGTTCCTTGCCGTCAGCCTGTCGAAGTTTGGCGCCGGCATTGGCGCAAATCTGACGCAGGCGCATGTTGGCGCCGGGTGGCTGATGGGCGGCGTAACCTATGCCGGCTATAACGCTGTCGCCGCAGTCGTCATCCTGCCGGTGCTCCGCCACATGACCAGCCGCAAGGATGCGATGGTTGCGGGTGTCATCGCCGGTCCGCTGGCCATGGCCCCAGGACTGTTCTTCTTTTTGTCGATGATCGCCTGGTACCCAGCCGTGGGCCATAGCACGCTGCCGTCTGACTTCTTACTGACAAAGATCAATATCCCGATCTTCCGCCTGCTTTTCCAGGCCATGATCTTCTTCGCTCTGTTGGAGAGCGGCTGCGGCGCCGTTCATGCCGTCATGGAGCGCGTTCGACATGGCCTGCGGGCGCGGTTCGACAAAGATCTCAATTTGGCCACCCGTGGCGCACTCACCCTGGCGGTCTTGCTGATCGCCGTATTTGCGGCGCAAGGCGTCGGTCTCGTCGACCTGATCGCCAAAGGCTATCGGCTCATATCCTGGGTGCTGATCGCGATTTTCATCGTGCCGCTCATCGTCGTCTCCATCGCTCGGTTGAAGGTGTTTAGGCGGATTGGCGTGGCGGCCCCAGACGCATCAAGCCACTCCTAGGATCACACCTGCGCCTTATGCGGCGCCAGCCGCCCAATAGGCCGCTTTGGGTTAATTTGGCCATATTTCTATATATAGAGAATTCATTCTCTTGACAGGATTATGCCTCCCATTGTTTGATTTCTGTCTTGACCCGGGAGGCTTTTAGTCATGACACGCTCACCTCGAATAGGCCGACACAGCGCAGCGGTGCTCTTCCTATCTACCGCCTTGGGGGTGGGCGCAGCATCCGCCCAGACGGCCGTGGAGACCGGCGTGTCGACGATTCAGGAAGTCGTCGTCACCGCTCAGAAGCGGTCGGAAAATATAGAAAACGTGCCCGCGACGGTCAGCGTCGTTGGCGCCCAGGAACTGAGTCAGTTCCACGTCACCCAGTTGGCCGATATCGGCGCCTATGTCCCAGGTCTACAGGTGGACTCCGGCGGCACGCCCGGCCAGACCCAATTGAGCATTCGCGGTATCGCCCCCGTGGGGACAAACGCCACGGTCGGGACCTATATCGACGACACGCCTATCGGCGCGACCTCGCTCCACGACCGCGGCGCCTATTACGGGCTGGATCTACTGCCCTATGACGTGCAGCGGGTCGAGGTGCTCGAAGGTCCTCAAGGCACGCTCTACGGCGCCAACGCCTTGGGCGGCATCGTCAAATACGTCCTGACCCAGCCCAATATGCAAAAGACGGACATCCGAGCCGGCGCCGATATCGAAGGCGTTTCCGGGGGCGGCGGCCTCGGCGGCGGCATGCGGGCCATGATCAACGCGCCGATTGTTCCTGACAAGCTCGGCTTCATCGCCAGCTACGCCTTCGAAGATGCGCCCGGCTATATCGACAATGTGCAGACCGGGGAGAAGAATCAGAACGGCGTTCACCAGGAAAGCGCGCGGCTGGCGCTGCTTTGGCAGGCCACGCCGGACCTGAGTCTCAAGCTTGGCGCGCTTTATCAGCACACCAAGGCGCAAGGCAATGCTTCTGTGGCGCTCGATCCGACCACGTTGAGGCCCTTGAGCGGCGACCTGACGGACAATAACTATCTGCCGAATATTTTTCAAAGCTCGTTGCGTTATTACGTGGCCGACCTCAACTGGGATCTGCACTGGGCCAAACTCGTTTCTGCAACGAGCTACTCGGAGCAGAACAGCAGTATCCTGGCGGACAACACCCGCACCTATCAGCCCATCTTGGCTCTGTTCGGCGCGCCTAACGGCCTATCGGCCTTCCCACTAGGGCTTTCGACCCATAAAATTACTCAAGAACTCAGACTGTCGTCGCCGACAGACATGAAACTTGAATGGCTGGCCGGCGTCTATTACGATCATGAAGTTGGCGGAAACTCGCAGGCGCTGACGTCTCAGAATCCGGACGGATCCGCTATTCTCGGACTAAATCCGCTATTTGCGGCCTCGCTGCCAACAACCTACAAAGAATATGCGGTTTTCGGCGACGCCACCTATCACTTCGCGACTTGGTTCGATCTTGCCGCGGGTGTCCGTTACGCCCGCAACAGCCAGGCCTTCACTGAAATCATTCTGCCCGGATCGCCGATCCTGGCGGCCGAGCATGAGCCCGGCCACTCGTCAGAAGGGGTCTGGACCTATAGCGTCAACCCGCGTCTTCATCTGGCCAAGGACGTGATGGCCTATGCCCGGGTCGCCTCCGGCTACCAGCCGGGAGGGCCGAATGTGGCCCTGCCAGGGGTTCCCGCCTCAGTGAACTCCAGTACCCTGACCAACTATGAGGTGGGGCTGAAATCGTCATTCTGGGGTCACCGAGCCGTCTTGAACGTCTCCGCCTTCGATCTGGAGTGGAGCAATATCCAGGTCAATGGCGCCGCGCCCGGCGGGGTCACCTATACAGCGAACGGCGGAACCGCGCGCAGTCGCGGCTTTGAAGCTGATGGTTCTGTTCGTCCCGTTCATGGCCTGACGCTCGCCGGCGCTGTGACCTATACCGACGCGGTGTTCACCCAGGACGTCGCCTCCGTCGGCGCCCTGAACGGTGATCGCCTGCCGTTTGTTCCGATATGGAGTGGCTCGCTCCGCGCCGACTATGTCTGGCCGTTATTCAGCGACTGGACCGGACAGATCGGCGGCGGACTGCGCGTGGTCGGTTCGCGCTCAAGCTCCGGGCCGAACGCGGTCGACGAATTTCGGACTGGGGCCTATGCGGCGCTGGATCTTAACGCCGGGGTCGCCAGCGACCGCTACGCCATTCGCCTGTTTGTCAAAAACCTGACCAACACTCGGACCTATCTGACCGACTACGTCGTTCAAAACGGGCTGACGGGCGCCATCCCTCAGGTCGAGGGAATCGTCATGCAGCCCTTGACCTTGGGCGTCTCGCTGGACGTGAAGCTCTAGTCTCTATGGCGCGGTCTTATCGGGCCGCGCCGCCGCCGGCGAACGCTCAGGCCACCTGTTTGGCTTCGCTTTCCGCAAGGCTGATCAGCTCTCGCGCCAGGTTCGGATCCTCGCTCGAACAGACGGCGAGCACCAGGGCGCTTTCGCAGTCTTTGGCGATGTAGGCATGGCCCATGGAGCTATCGATATAGACCCCCTGTCCCTTGGTGAGCGTTAGGGGCGTATAGAATTGAAGATGGACTTCGATCGCACCTTCCAGGACCATGATGAATTCTTCGCCCTGGTGGCGGATCGGTTCGCCGAACTCTCCGATCGTGTGAGCACGAATGCGCGTTATGATCGGTACCATCCGCTTTTCTCGCAGGTCGGCGCACAAATACTCATAGTCATAGTTCGGCGTTGTAATCTGAATGGAATTACCGCCCGCCGCCACACTTCGGCGCGCCGTGAAGACCGGGTGCTGGGCGTCGCTGGCCTGGCTTTCGCCCTGGCCCAGAAACTCCGCCATGGTCAGGCCGAGGCGCGAGGTGAACTGTTGAAGCTTGTCGTAGGTCAAGGAAAGCTTGTCCGCCTCGACCTTGGCCAGGGTCGATAGCGGAATGCCCACCTTCTCACTCATCTGGCGTAGGGTCCACCTGTTCTGCTGACGCAAGATTCGGATGAGACCGCCCAGGGTGCTCTTCTCATTCGCCATCGTTTTTCACACCCATTGACGCTTCCGCTTCTCCTTCAGGATAGGGCGTGACCACGATCCATCACAGTCTCAATCTCAATCAAGGCATAAGATAGCACGGGCTGAGAATTTGCGCAGAATTTCGCTGAGTAGGCGAGGGCAGAGCTCAGTTCCCAAGGCGGTCCCGACAGAGACGACCAATCTGCTCCGTACAGGTCCAAGGCGCAACCTAGGGGGCTTTGATCCAATCTGGCTTGGGGCTCGCGGCCTTGGTGCTCGCGGCGCCTGCGAAGCGAACGGGCGACAGATCCTCGGCGAACAGGCCCTCGCTGGCCACATCCTCTGGAAGCGGCTCCCCCCGGGCCAGAGCCGCGGCGACGCGGGCCATCGCCGGGGCGGTTTGAATGCCGTACCCCCCTTGACCAGCGCACCAGAAGAAGCCATCCACGGCCGGATCATAGCCGATGACCGGCACGCGATCTGGCGCGAAGGTCCGAAGGCCCGCCCAGCTGTGATTGATCCGGCGAACCTCCAGATCCAAGGCGGCTTGCACCCGGTCGACGCCAATGGCGATGTCCATCTCGTCCGGTTGCGCGTCGCCCGGGCGGTCCGGCGTCTCGTCCGCAGGCGACAGCAAAAGCCTGCCCGCGTCAGGTTTGAAGTAAAACTGTTCGTCAGCGTCGATCACGGCGGGCCACTGCCGAACGTCGGTTCCTATCGGCGGGTCGATCACCATGGCCGTACGCCGATAGGGCTGAAGGCCGACGGTCGGCGCGCCGCTGCTGACCGCGACCTCGTCAGCCCAGGCCCCGGCCGCGTTAATCAGTACGGGCCCTTCGATCACTCCGCCAAGAGCCTTCAAACGCCAGACGCCGCCGACGCGCTCGGCGTCCGGAAGGCGATGGCTGGTCAGAAGGATCGCCCCCAGGGTCCGGGCGCCCCTGAGAAAAGCCTGGTGGAGGGCGTCGACATCGATATCCATCGCGTCGCGGTCTAGCGCCGCCCCGGCGACATAGGCCTCTCGCAGGCGCGGAATCAGCTCCAAAGCCCGCCTGGGTTTGATAAGGCTGACATCGCCGCCCGACGCCTTGATGTTCTGCGCCATTTGAGCCAGGCGCGCCTGCTGATCTTCCCGCGCGATGTAGAGACAGCCCCGCGCCTTGAGGAGGGGAGCGTCGGTGAACCCCACAGGTGGCCTATCGAAGAAGCTTCGGCTGGCCCGTGTCACCGCCCGGATCTCGCGACCGCCATAACTCGGCGCGAAGAGCGCCGCGGAACGGCCGGTGGAATGCAGGCCTGGCCGATCCTCGGCTTCAATCAAACATACGCGACTGACGTGGGCGAGTTCGTAGGCGATCGACGCGCCGGCGATGCCGGCGCCGACCACGATGAAGTCATATTTCATGCATCAGCTCTGCACTGTGGGGATGAGGTCTCACGAGAGGATCGCGCCCTTACTGCAGATGGCTAGCCCCTGGCCGGTGGTGGCCGTCACTCAGCCGCGCCTGTAGCGTGAAGCCGCGCATTCGCCCCGAGCGCCTCATTGTGTCCATTTCTCCCGTCTACATCAAGAGACATCTTCTCTTATAGGATAAATACCCACCGCATTAGACTTCTAAGGGTCGGGATTTAGGCCGATGAGCCGAGCTTCACCCATCGGAAAAGGGGGGCAGATCTATCGCTATTACGTGTCGACACCGCTGCAGAAGGGCGCGCGACGCAAGCCAGGGGACGACGCCATTCGCCGTATTCCGGCCGAGGCGATCGAGCGGTGCTGGACCAATCCGACCCCAACCTCATCCGCCTAGTCCTGCCGGTGCGGCTGCGCCCGCGCGGCGGCCGCAACTGGATCGTCGCACCGGACGGCCGCACCGCCCTGACTAGGTTCAGCAAGGATCGAGCCCTGATCAAGGCGCTGCATGGCTCAGGGCTCCGAATCGAGGTTAACGCGCCTTGGCCTGTAGGATGGCGGCCAGATATTCGGGATTCCAGCTGGCGATCTTGCGCCGCCGCTTGATGCCGGTGACTTTTGGCGCGGGAGGTTTGTTGGTCTTGCGCCGAAGACCTGATCGCGGAGGCGGTAGCGCTTCGTCGGCGTGCCGCACCTGGTTGATGGCGAAGTGGCGGACGATAGCCATGTTCTTGGCGCCATGGCCTTTGCGCAGCCTGGACTGGTCTTCGGCGACGACCATGTCGAGGGTCCAGTGCAGCTGGTTTTCGATCAGCCAATGGCCTCTGATGGCGTTGGCGAGGATCTCGGCGGAGGCGGTTGTCGAAGTGATGAAGTCGCGGGTGTCGAAGCGGCAGCGGTCCTTCAGCTGGGTTCGGCTCTCGACCTTGACGATGGCGGCGACGCCGGGCAGGCGAAGTTCGCCTGGAAAGCGTCGATCGCCGCCGAGCCAGTCGATCTCGCGCGCGACGGTGACGTCGCGCTGTTCGATGCGGCCATGGCCTTTGTCCATATCGGTGAAACGTTCCAGGCCGGTCGGGTCGGCGGTCTTGAAGAGGGTCTCGATCTCGCGCCGCAAGGTCGGCTGGTTGGCTTTGACGGCGAGCAGGTAATCGGCCCCCGCGTCCTTGATGGTCTGGGCGATGGTCCCATTGCAGGCGATGGCGTCGATCCCATCGTCAGCCTGCCCATCATGGCCGCCTGACCAATCCGGCCATGCCGGAGAGCGCGGTGATCCCCCCCGCCGCAGTTACACCACGCAATGGGACACGATCAGCCGGATCACCTTCGGCGAGGAGTCGAACCAGCGAAACGGATCGGGGGTTTTCTTCTTGCGGGCCATCCCATCCGCCTAAACACGCTCCCTTACGGACTGGTGCATTTGAGCTGACAATGGCCACCAGCTTTCGCCTGGGAGTAGGCCGACCTCGCCAATCGCTATCGATCGATTGCAGTTTGCAGGGAATTCTCCAGCCATCGACGCGTTTCGAGGTCAACGCCGTCCGACAAGACGTTCAGCGGCAAGATCTTCCAATAGGTGAAGAAGCCACTGCAGAGCATCGAGACACGGGCTGCGCGGGCGATTCCGTCCAGTCCTCCGATCCAAGTTCCGAGCGGTTCGATGATTTGACGCTGGAGCAGGTCAAGCGCGATGGCGCGCGCGGCATCGTCAGCGATCGCCAGGATCATGATCGGCAGCGGATTGACCCGCTTGCGGGCGTCGTCATCGAGAAAGTAGGCGACAACGTGCGCGCCGAAACGTTCACGCGGCGTGGCGAGCATGACGTCAATTTCAAGCGACTCGGCCAGGGCCGCCTCGAACAGCTTTTGCTTGGAGCCGAAATAGCGCCGGACCAGCGCCGGGTCGGCGCCAGCCTCTGCAGCGATTTCGCGCACGCCAGCCTGCATGTAGCCCAAGGTGGCGAACGCTTCCTGGGCCGCTTTAAGAATGGCCGCACGGGTGCGGACAGCGTCGCGGCGACGAATGGTCAATCGTAAGTCCCCCACTGTTGACTTGTGCCGGCGATCCCAGCACGGTTGTGCATAACAGACAGGGAGCGGAGACCCCCATGGGCTATATCCCGATCAAGATCGACGTGACGAGCGCGCTGCCGGCGGACGTGAGCGAGAGTGCGACCATCCTCATCGCCGCCTGGGTGTTCCCGACCGACGCCGTCAAATCGCCATCCCGACCGAGCGTGATCGCGCTCCTGAACGGCGGCAGCTACGATAAGCGCTACTTCCACTTCGAGGTCCCCGGCCACACCGGCTATAGCGCCGCCGAAGCCCTCGCCGAGCGCGGCCACACCGTGGTCCTGCTCGACCACCTGGGCATTTCCGACAGCTCGCGCCTGCCGACCCAGAAGAAGGGCACCCGTCAGATTGCGGCCCTGGCCAACCACGCCGCCATGACTGAGATCTTCGCGCGGCTGGAGCGCGGCGAGCTCGACCGTTCGATCCCCGCCATGCCGGGGCTGCTCAAGGTCGGCGGCGGCCATTCGATGGGCGGCTTCCAGACCATCACCCAGCAGGCCGCGCACGCCACCTACGACCGGGTGCTGGTGCTCGGTTACACCGCAATTGGCGTCCATCTGACGATGGGCGGCCAGCAATTCGCGGCCGAGCGGCCCTATGACGACGCGATGGGCGACTATTGGCTGCTCGACCATGCCAGCATCGCCGAGAGCTTCCACTGGAACGACGTGCCACGCGAGGTTCTGGAGGTTGATGAAGCCCTGGCGGTCGAGGTGCCGCAGATGCTGAGCAACCAGTCGACCCAGCGGGGGATCGTCTCGGAGGATGCGGGCCGTATCGCCGTCCCGGTCTATATCTGCCTTGGCGAGCGGGACGTCTCGCCGCGCCCGCACGACGAGCCGAGTTACTACAAGGCCTCGCCCTATGTGACCTTGCACATCCTGCCCCGTTCCGGGCATTGTCAGTCCTTCGCCAGCACCCGAATGGAGATGATCGACCGGATCGATGGCTGGATACGAAGCATCTCTGAATAAGCAAGAACAGACAAATCCGATAACTTCGCCCATATTGTAGGAACCTTAGGGCATGACGTCTACGTCCCGCAAGGTCAGTTGCAGGAAGAAGACTCCCTGCCAAGCGGGCCGTTAAAGTCGGTCTGCTTCGAGGAAGATTGTTAAGCGCGAGACTGGGAAGGGAAGGCGGCCTTTCGCCCATAGCAGTCCAAACGGTCAGCTTGGCTCAGACGGCGATCACTCTCCAAAGCGGTCATGGCGCTGTGCTGTGATGGAAATCATTGCGCAGTTCACTGGCGTTGAACCGTCTGCCATCTGGGCCGATATGAGACTAGGGGTTCCACTCGCTCAAAAGATCGAGCGTCTCGCAGTCGTCGCCGACCAGAAATGGATCCGCCAACTGCCCAATTGAAGACGATTATTCACGAGGGCGGCGTTGCAGAATTTCCCGCCAGCGGAGCTAGATCAGGCCCAGGCCCAGGCCCGGCCCGGGCCCGGATCGCGTCGGACTAACGGCCGGCACATCTTTTCCATTGACGGCATACGGCGGCCTCTCGCCACTGGCGGACTAAGCGCGGGCCCGCCAAAGCTCGCGGATTTTCCGCTTACTGGGCATACCGTCAGCGTAGGAAGACATAGTCCGCTGTATAGGGCTCGGCGTGTAGCTCGCCGGCTTTAGCACAGGGCCCCTTCAAGCCGCCGCCATGGGTGTTGAGGCGAAGAACCAGGTTCGCATCCCTCAATGCGCCGGCGCCCCGGTGCTCTGACACATCAAGTTTTAGCAGGGGGACATCGCCCACTGCAGCGCCAGGAGCGCTGGCGATCAGCTTGCCTTTGACGGCCCCGCCATCGTCCAGTTCCCATGTTGGTCCAACATAGTGGCGCCCGACCGTCTTGCCGTTGTTGATCAAAGTGGCGATCGGTTCACGAAAAGTCCAGGCGGAGGCGCCGCCAGGCTCCTGCCGACACTCGTAGAGTTGGATGCCCTCGGCATGCACCGACAGGACGGCGGTGCGATCCGCCACATCGAAGCTCGCGGGCGCTGCCATCGGCGCCGGGGCAGCAAGCACTGGAGGGGCGAGCGCCACGGCGAGCATCATGCAGGCCAGGAGGACGTCCAGCGCCCCATCGACCTTGTGGGTCAGCATCCCGTGCCTCCGGCTAGAACAATTACGAAACAATTCAGCACTCCGCATCGTGTCCGTCCAGGGCTGATCGGTGGGCGTCCCCTTCCGTTCACCGGGTTTTCGGGCTGGGCTCGATCGGCGCCGCCGGTGCGGGTTCGACCGGCGTTTGAGCCATCTCAAGCGCATGCCACCGATCCGGATCGGTCACCGCTAGCATTCGCTCGCCAGCGGACCACAGATCTCGATGCCGCAGACCCGCCGCCAACTTTTCCGGCCAGGCCCTGATACGCAGCGCCTGGCGCGACCGGCCTTTCGTGATCTGATGGCGCAGGCGACTCGATCAGGTCATCAGCCAACCACCGGCGACATCTATGACCTGACCAGTCACGAAACTCGCGTCATCCGAAGTGAGAAAGGCGCATACGGATGCGACCTCTGCAGGGGCGCCGAGGCGTCCCATCGGCGTTGCGGCGATGATCGCGGCATTTATCTCCTCCGCGCCATTGTGAATGATCGGAGTCTCGATCCGTCCAGGGGCGAGCGCATTGACGGTAATGTTGTGGCTGCCGAGTTCCCCGGCGAGATGCCGCGTGAAGGCGATCAGCGCACCCTTGGTCGTGCTGTAGTGGATGCCCAGCGGCTCCCCGCCGTTAGTCTCGACCAGGTAGTTGATCGCCTGTGTCCGCGTCCAACGCATCGCATGCAAGCCCGTGTCCACGACCAGACGGCAGGCGCCAAAGCGTTGCGCCTGCAGGTAGCCCAACCGGCCGGCTGGGTCGTCGTCATACATGCCGATCTCGTCGGCCGGTTGCTCAGCGTAAAGAGCCCGCTCCTCCACATAGGCGTTGGAGCCCGAGAGGATCGAGCGGATTAGCGGCAGTGAGCGGTTCTCGAGGATATGGGCGACCTGCCAGACGTGGCCAGGGACGGTCTCGTGGTAGGTAAGAGTGGGCAGGGCGAAGCGCGGCCAGGTCGATGTGTTCTTGAGGTTGATGTAGTAGGTCGACGGGCGTGAGCCGTCGATGGAGAGCCGCTGCTCTCGTAGCCCAGGGGGGGCGCCGTCCTGAATCTCCGGCGGCACAGGTTTAATCACCACGTCGCCCTTCATGCGACGATCGATCTGGTGCTGGCGCGTGAAGATCATTTGCTGCTCGACTGTTTTGGTCTTGGGCATGCTGGGCCGCGGACCGACCGCCGTGGGCGATCGGCCAGCGTCTGCGATCAACGGCGGCGGTGTTGGTTGGCCCCGTCAATCGCCGCCGCCAAATCACTGCAGCCGGTCGCCGCCAACCCGGCCAAGATGTCCTCCAGGACGTCCGCGCGTTCGTCCTGTCCAAGCTTGAACTTGGCTTCGATCCCAAGAATGCGCGCCTCGAAGCCAACGATGGCCTGGGACAGCCGCTCGTAGCGCTCGCCCATTTCCTGGACAGACCAGCGGTTGGGTCGGCCGGCTTCATGGCCTTCCACGAGGTCATCAATCGAGGTGCACAGTCGCAATGGATCGTCGAACAGTTCCAGTTCCGCGCGGATCTGCAGGCTTTCGTAGGTCCAGGTGGGCGCTTGGGTTCGGTCGTTCATCCAGGAGGGTGAGATGTAGCCGCCCACGCCCATGAACAGGATCAAGGCGCCAGGATCTTCGCGCAGGGCGTTCGTCTGGGGATTGGATCGGGCGAAGTGACCATCCAGCCGAACCAGTCTCCCATCGCCGTCCACGCGCGCGCGCAGGGGAAGCGGCGTGGCGGAAATCCCAGCTCCAGCGCGGCTGACGATCCAGGCGAGCGGTGCGCGGGCGATCAAGTCGGTCACCTGAGCCCAGGAGCTTGGAGCAAATCGGCCCTGGCCAAGTCCGTCGGAATTCATTGAAGATCCCTCCCATGGGGGAAAGTGCGCCAATGGTCGACCGGACCGCGCGGTCGAGGTCGCCTGTCACCAGCCATCGGTCGCCAACACGGGCGACCCCCAATACGCGGCTGAATCCAACCGGACAGCCGCACGAGGGAGCGCCTGGAGATGGCGCGTTCCGGTTGGTTCCCGGATGCCGATCATCTGAGATCGAAGAGGTTGCGTAGCCATGCTGCTTCCTCGTCAAGCGCGCGATTGGCGACGGGGGATATCGACATCGCCTCCAGGAAGCTGTGGCAGGCGCCTTCATAGACGGCGGCGCGGACATCAACGCCGGCGGCCTCAAGCCGCGGCAATATTTCCAGGCTTTGGCAGGTGAGCAGATCACACTCCGGAATCGCCAGGAAGATGGGCGGTAGGTGGGACAATTCGGCGTCGAGGATCCTGAGGCGGGGATCATACCGGTCTTCAGGTTTGGACAAATACTGCTCTAGAAACCGGTCCACCTCTTGGCTGCCGAGCATGTACTCAGGACCACCGAATCGTTTGTGATATTCGTCGGTGAAGTCGCCGCCAAAGGACGCGTAATTCAAGATCAGCGCCTTGACGAGGTCGCTTGAACCGCCGTCGCGCAACGCGAGGCAGGCGCCCATCGCCAGGTTTCCGCCCGCGGAATCGCCGCCGACGGCGATCCTAGCCGGATCGATCCCCAACTCATCTCCGTGGGCGTGGACCCACCGTGTGACGTCGACGCATTGCTCGTGCGCCACCGGAAAGCGCGCCTCGGGCGACAGGGCGTAGTCGACGCCGATCACCACCACCCCCGCGCGCGCGGCATACTCGCGCATAAGTCGGTCATGGGTATCGAGGCTGAAGATCGTCCAGCCGCCCCCATGCATGTAAATAAGAGTCGGGGCCTGCTTGGGGTGGGGATAGTAAGCGCGGAATCGCGTCATCCCATGGCGCGTGGGAACCAGGCTCTCCTTGGTGCTGAACATAGCAGGGCCGCCCTGGCGCCAGGGCTCTCTGACAAGCTCCGCCACAAGGCGGGCTTCGACGGGAGTAGGGTTGCTGTTGCCGGCGCGATGACGCGCATAGTCGGCGCTTGTCGTCTCGACGAACCGTCGGATCGCGGGTTCGAGGTCCATGCCGAACTTGCTTTGCACTTTAGATCCCGCTCGACGGGCAGGTCGGGCGCAACGCGCTAAACCGGCCAATAAAAAGGAATGATCAAAGCACGATAGTGACATCGAGCCATGACCGAGGTGAGCAGGCCGGCATGGCTTCGCCTTGCCGGCCTGCTAGTCTGAGTATCTCTAGAATTTACGCGTGAGCGTCATGACGATGTTTCTGCGCAGTCCGTAGAAGCAGTCAGATTCTGAACTGCATTGCGATATGTAGTTCTTGTCAAAAAGGTTGCTGGCGTCGACGGCAATTCGCCACTTTTGGAAGTCGTAGTGGGCGACAGCGTCGAACAGGCCATAGCCTGGCGCCCGCCATTGGTTAGCGGTGTCGCCGTAGGTTGAGCTAATGTACCGATAGCCGAGGCCACCACCCAAGCCCGCCAGCACACCCTGCTGGAAGGTATAGTCTGCGAACAGCGACACCTTGTTCCGCGGCGTTAGGGTAAGCTGCGTCACGGGGGCGGTGTTCACGCGGGATTCTGTATAGCTATAGGAGGCGTTAAGGCTAAGTCGTTCGTAGAATCGGGCGACCACTTCAAACTCGGCGCCCTTGACCTCGACATGGCCCGTCTGAATCTGGAAGTTTGGGTTCGCATCGTCGGTTTCCAGGACGTTGTCCTGATTTATGTCGTAAATGGCGAGCGTGGACAGCAGTTTGACGCCGCGTCCGAGGTTGGTGGGTTCGTACTTGATCCCGCCTTCGATCTGATCGCCGGTCGTGGGCTTGAAGGGCTGACCGTTGAGTCCTGAGCCCGGCGTGGGCTGGAACGAGGTGGCGTAGGAAACATACGGCGCCACGCCGATCGGCAAGACATAGTTCAATCCGGCGCGATAGCTGAACTTCTGATCGTCCTGGGACGCTCCGAAATTGACCGAGCTCACCCAGTCCTGCCGGCCTGTCAGGGTCAGAACCCAGCGCTGATACTTGAGCTCGTCCTGTGCGTACAGGCCGATCTGGGTTTGGGTCTGGTCAGTATAGGGCGAATAGGAAGGCGTCGTGATCGGCTGATAATGGTTCGGCGTGAAGAGATCAATGGAAGGGGCCGAGGCAAAGCCGTAGGACGCCAGATCGATATAGCGGCGATAATCGAGGCCGAGCAGGAGATTTTGTTGCACGGGACCCGTGTCGAAGGCCGCCGTCAGACGGTTGTCGACATTGAAGGAGTGGATCGCCTCTTTGAACGGGAAATTGTACCGGTTGACCGTTCGATAGTCGGAATACAGCGGCGCGCCCGTAGAGTCGGTCTCCTGCACACCCGTGAGCGGGTTCAGATAGGGATATAGGCCCGTGCCGGGCGTGGCGGTGGTGGTCAGTCCCGCGCCGTAGACGTCGAGCATGCGACCATAGCTGTCGAAATATTTCAGGTTCTGTTCGAACTTCACATGCTCATTGAAGCTATGAGTGAAGTCATAGCCGACGCCGTACTGGCGGTGCACGAAGCGATTATAGGCGTAGTCGCCGAGGTTCATGCTTGAGGTCACTTTGCCCACCGGGTTCGGCGAATAGATCCCGGCGGCCGGCAAAAAGCCGCCGCCTTCGCCGTCCAGCTGATCCCACTGGTAATAGCTCAACAGCGTGAGGTTGGTGTCAGGGTTGATATGCCAGGTTGCAGCCGGCGCGACGTAGTCTCTGACCGAGTGCACGCCGTCGGTCTGAGTTCCGCGGTCTCGCAGCAGAGCGGTGAATCGGAGGCTCAAGGCGTCGTTCACGGCGCCGGTGATGTCTCCGTCAATCTGCTTATCGTTGTAACTGCCGCCAAGCAGTTGCACCTCGCCGCCGAACTTATCTTCCGGGCGCCGGCTGACCATGTTCACGATACCGCCCGGGGGAGCCAGGCCGTAGAGGACCGAAGAGGGCCCTTTCAGAATTTCCACGGTTTGCGATCCATAAAGATCCACGCCGCTGTTGGGCACGGAGCCGACGGCCGCTTGGAGCCCGTCGATATATTGAATTGGATTGAAGCCGCGAAGTGTCAGCCAGTCGTAACGCTCGTCTTCGCCGTAGTTTTCTCCGACCACGCCCGCCGTGTAACGCACGGCCTGACCGAGATTTTGCCAGTTTAAAAGGTCAATCTGGTCGCGGTTGATGACCGTGATGGACTGCGGGGTCTCGATCAGAGGCGTGTCCATCTTGGTCGCCGAGACGCCAGTCGCGGGCACATAGTGCCGCGCTGTGACCACAACAGTCTCGAGCTGAGTGTCCGGTGACGTGGGGGCGGACGAGGTCTGCGCCAGGGCCATCGAGGCTTGGAAGGCGACGGCCGCGAGAGTGATGCCGCTGTAAAGAACGTGCCGCCGAAGCAGTTTTCTCTTCGCGATCCCCGACCGCAGTGTTCCAGGTACGATCAATTTGGGCCCCCTTTTTTAGCCGTTGCTTCAACGGCCTGGACCCATTGTGACAATTTCGTGAGGTGAGCGCCCGGCGGACCAGGCCTATTGCTGTAGCGATTTGGCCAAGTTGGAGGGGCTGCTTCCCCCGGGATTGCGCGAAAGGATTTCGAGTCGAAATTTCTTTTTCCGTGGCTGACCGGCGAAACGACGGGAGACGGCGGCGGTGGACCGTGCCGGTTGCGTCCGTTGTCCGGTCTTGATGCACTTGGCTGCTTGAATTCTGTTACAACGTGCATAGTAGGGCGCGAAAGCGGTGCTGCGGCGTCACGACAGATGATCGGCAAGCCGGGGCGATGTAGTTTTTCGCTTCGGATCTAAGCCGACCGGGCGCTGCGCCGAGCCGGAGGAAATTTGATGAAATTGAGTGCTGATCTACCCATGGATATCCGCCCCGTTGTCGCCATGGCCGACGAATATGCAGCGGGCTCCACAGATCCAATTCACACCCACTCCCGGGCCCAGCTTTCGCTAGCGGGGCCGGGCGTCATCTCATTCACGATTGGTGACTCCAATTTCCTGCTGCCCTCCAATCGGGCCATTTGGGTGCCGGCGGGGACGCCCCACGCCGTCCGGTTCCGAGATAAGGTTACGGGTCACACGATCTATATCGATCCCGAACACGCGCGCTCGCTGACCAAGGTCAAGATCTTCGCCGTGTCTCCGCTTGTGCGCGCGCTTGTGGAGGAGGTGACCACCTTCTCCCACGACTACGACATCGACGGGCGAGAAGGGCGCATCGTCCAAATGCTGCTGGACGAGATCCAGCGGGCGCCCGAGGCGACGATGAAGGTGCCTTTGCCGCGCAACCAGCGTCTGCGGCGGGTTTGCGAGACGATTCTGCACGATCCATCCTGTCCGGAAGGGCTGGACCATTGGGCCTCATCCGCCGGCATGGGACGCCGGACCTTCACGCGGACTTTCAAGGAAGAACTCGGAATGAGCCTCGTGACCTGGAGACAACAGGTCAAGATCATGGAAGCAGTTTCGCTGCTCTCCGAGGGGCAGTCCATCACCGCCGTCGCATACCAGGTCGGCTACAGTCCCAGCGCCTTTACCGCGATGTTCCACCGTGCGGTGGGCGCTCCGCCTAGCATTTATTACGGTCATCGCTAGAGGTCGGCCCTTCGGAGCGGCCAGCGCATCAATGGGTCAGCTTCGCGGCTTTTCGCTTTCGCAGCCAGATGTACACGCCGCTGATGGCCATGGTGACGGTGGCCAGGCCCGACGCAAAGATCACCAAACGCGTCGACCAACCCCAGAAACGACCGGAATGGACGGTGTATAACGCCCTGAGAAAGGCGCGCCCCGCGCTGTCGCGATAGGGGTCGTCCTGCGCTGTCACTCGTCCGGACTCGGAATCGATATAGTCATACACCGGACCTAGGCCCTGAAAGTCGAGTCGGCCGGACCGGGTGAACCCGACACGATAGAGGTTCTGTTCGGGGTCGAAGCTTGCCGTGGCGAACCGCAGCGCGCGAGCGTCTCGCGCCATGTGGCGCTGCGCAATCTGCACGGCCATCGCGTAACTGATACTGGGCGCAGCAGCTGCCGAACGCCGAGCCGCAGGCTCGGTGAACCTCGGCGGGGACAGGAGACGGGCGCCCGGTTCGGAAATCTCCGTATAAAAATTCAGAAAGAAACCCGTGGCCGCAAGCGCCGTTACGCCGAGGAAAAGCCAGAGCCCGCTGGCCCGGTGAAGATCCAGCATCAGCCGCGGCAGTTTCGCGCGCCACTGGACCAACCAAAGCGGACGCCACCGCCGCAAGAATGGCCGGCTGCGCGGCATGGTAAGATAGGCGCCGATGAAATTACTGAACAGCCAAGCGCCGGACACCAACCCAAGCACGACCCTGCCCGGCGAGCCGGCCATGAGCCTGACGTGGATATCGTAGATCGCCTGGAGGAGGTGACGCCGGTCCAAACCCGCGCTCGCCATTCGCTCGGCCAAGACCTTGCCATCGGCCGGGTCCACGAACAGCTGATCGTACCCCAGCACCGCGCCGCGCGGCCGGGGGGCGACCTCTAGGACGACGCTTCGTCCCGGCAGGGTTATTGCCGGCGCTTGTAGCACCTGCGCGGCTGGTCGCTGGCGCTGGACCATATCGATCAGCGCCGTCACCGGCTTCGGCGGCCCTGGAGCGGTCGCTCGGAACAGGTCGGGATTTAGAAGAGCGTCCAAGGATTCGCGAAACGTCAATACGCAACCGGTGGCGGCGACGATCAGCAGAAGCAGAAAGGTCGCCAGTCCGGTCCATTTGTGGATGTCGACCAGCAGTTTCCGGGCGTTTGGAAAGGGCAACTTGCAATCCCGTCGACAGAGTCCGCCACTCTGTGCCAGAGATGGCGCGGATCTGCTGTTTGAGGCGGGGCATTTTTCGTCGCGATCAGGCGCCGCGCCAGACCCATCCCGCGGGTTTGGCATTCGGCCCAAATGAGTTGAAGCTTGGCCCGTCCCGCCAATCCTTGCCCCTTGACCATGGTCTACACTTTGGGAAACGGATGGTGCTTCGACGCGCGCCGATAGCAAAGAGTAGGGCGCATGATGTCTCGCTATGGCCAAATATTCCGAAAGAAATCCGTCGAGGTTCTTCAGCACGATGCGGCCACGACAGGATTGAAAAGGGCGCTCGGTGCGTTCGATCTGCTTCTTCTGGGGATCGGATGCATTCTTGGCGCAGGCATCTATGTGCTGCCCGGCATCGTCGCCGCCCATTTCGCCGGGCCGGCTGTCATTTTGTCCTTCCTGATTTCCGGCGCCGCCTGCGCCCTTACAGCCCTGTGCTACGCGGAATTGGCGTCGACCATGCCGGTTTCAGGCTCGGCCTACACCTATGCCTATGCGTCGGCCGGCGAGGTCTTCGCGTGGGGGCTGGGTTGGTTGATGCTGCTGGAATATGGGCTGGCCGCAGCGACCCTGGCAGTCGGTTTCGCCGGCTATCTGGGCAGTTTGCTCGGGGACTTCGGCCTCGCCTTCAGTCCTTGGGCAAGCACGGCGTTGATCACGGCTCAGCCCAATGGGGGGTTCGTCTTCGGCCGTGGCGTCAATCTGGTGGCTGCAACAGCGGTGGTGGTCGTCACCGTGGTCCTGACGCGAGGCATCACCCATTCGGCCCTGTTGAACAACATCCTGGTCGCGGTGAAACTCGCGGTGCTCGCTTGCTTCATCGTGTTGGGCGTGGGGGCGGTGCATCCGCACAACTGGGTCCCGTTCGTTCCCGCCAATCAAGGCGGATTCGCCTTTGGCTTGCCGGGGATCCTGAGGGGATCCTCGATCCTCTTTTTCGCCTATGTGGGCTTCGAGACGGTATCCACCGCAGCGGCTGAAACGCGCTCGCCGCAGCGCGATCTTCCCATAGGCATACTGGGTTCGCTCGCGGTCTGCACAGTCCTCTATATCATCGTCGCGGCCATCCTGACCGGCGTGGTGCCATACAAGGATCTTGGGGTTCCCGATCCTATCGCCGTGGCCGTGGACCGCATGGGCCACCCGGCCCTAGCCAGCCTAGTCAAGGTCGGCGCCCTGATGGGCCTCGGCTCGGTGCTGCTGGTCAACGGCTATGGCCAGACGCGCATCGCCTTCGCCATGTCCCGCGATGGCCTGCTGCCGCCCGCCTTTTCCCGGCTGCACCCGATGCTTAAGACGCCGTTCTTCGGCACGATCTTCCTGGGCGGCCTGTTCGCGGTCGTCGCGGCCTTGCTGCCGCTTTCCCTGCTGAGCGATCTTATGAGCGTCGGGGTCGGGCTCGCGTTTTCGATGGTGGCGATCAGCTTGATGTGGTTGCGCTCGACCCGGCCCGAACTGCCGCGGCCCTTCCGCGTTCCTCTGGGCGGAATCCAGGTGGGGCGGCTATGGCTTGGCGTGGTGCCGGTCGGTGCGGTGCTGTTGTGCTGGCTGATGATTCTGCCGGTCGTCATCGATGTCCTCAGCAATGCGGCCAACGGCCGGCTGATACCGGCATTCATCCTGGGCGCCTACGCAGTGCTCGGGGGCGTGGTCTATGTCGCCTATGGCCTTCGCGCTTCACGCCGGGCGCAGTTCCAGCCCGGCGCCTGACGGGGCCGAAGACGGCGGACTCCAGACTTCGTCGTAGTCGAAAAGGAGTTTGGCGCCCAAAAACCCAGCTACCATCGGTTCATGGTGGCTCCAGTCGGCAGGCTTGGGTGGTTTGAGGGCAGGCGGGGCGGTTCTGGGAACCGCCCCTTCGGACCTCAGAGGCGTTCGATGATGATGGCCGGGGCCATGCCGCCGGCGGCGCACATGGTGACTAGGCCGCGCTTGAGGTCGCGGCGCTCCAGTTCGTCGAGAAGGGTGCCGATCAGGATAGAGCCGGTGGCGCCGATCGGATGGCCCAGCGCCATGGCCCCGCCGTTCACATTGACCTTGTCGCGGTCGAGCTTGAGGTCGCGGATGAACTTCTCCGCGACCACGGCGAAGGCCTCGTTGATCTCCCACAGATCGATGTCGTCGATGGTCAGGCCGGCCTTGGCCAGCACCTTCCTCGCGGCGGGAACAGGCGCGTTGAGCATCAGGGTCGGGCTGTCGCCCATATTGGCGAAGGCGGTGATCTTGGCTCGGGGCTTGAGGCCATTGCGCTTGGCGTAGTCCGGCGAGGCCAGAAGGATCGCCGCCGCGCCATCGACCACCCCCGACGAGTTGCCGGCATGGTGGATGTGTTCGATCTTCAGCTCGGGATAGACCTGCAGGATCAGTTCCCGAAGGGTCAGGCCGCCTTCCTCGAGGGACACATCGGCGATCTTGGTGAAGGATGGGGCGAGCGCCGCCAGGCCTTCGGCGGTGGTGCCTGGACGAGGAAATTCCTCACGGTCCAGGGCCAGGCTTCCGTCCTCGTTGAAGACCGGGACCAGGCTCTTGCTGAACCGGCCTTCAGCGATGGCGGCGGCGGCGCGCTTCTGGCTTTCCAGCGCCAGGGCGTCGACAGCCTCGCGGCTGATGCCTTCCAGGGTGGCGATGGCGTCGGCGCACAGGCCCTGGTGCGACTGCGGGTGCAGCTTGCGCAGGTGGGTGTTGCCCTTGTCCATGCCGGCGGGGCCGACAGGCGGCAGCTGGGCGGTATAGGACATCATCTCGCAGCCGCCGGCGATGATCAGGTCTTCCATGCCGGACATGATGGCGCCGGCGGCCATGTTCACGGTGGTGATGCCGGAGCCGCAGAAGCGGTCCAGGGTCACGCCGCTGGCCTTGATGTCGTAACCGGCGTCCAGGGCCGACATTCGGCCCATATCCGCGCCTTGCTTGCCGACCTGGGTTGAGGTGCCCCAGATGATGTCGTCGATTTCGGCGGTCTTGAGACCGTTGCGCTCGGCCAGGGCCTTCAGCACCGTGGAACCCAGATGTTGCGGGTGCAGGTGCGCCAGGGCGCCTTTGCCGACCTTGCCGACGCCGCGCGGGGTGCGGCAAGTATCGATGATCCAGGCTTCGGTCATGAAAATTCCTTGATGTGTGGCGGCGCCGACAGCCGCGGCCAGGTTGAGGTGGGAAGAAATGTCATCGTCAGGCTTTGAAATTTTGTAAGGCGATCCCGCTGTCGGCCAGGCCTGCTATCGCACTTCGAAGGTCTTGGCGGCCGCCATCACCGCGGCGCGATCGACCTGCGGCACGCCGACCGCATTGCCAATTTGACAATATTTCAACGCCGTCGCCAGGGCGACGGAACGCGGCAAATCCAGGGAATCCCAGATCGCCCTGACGGTGCCCATGGTCGCCGCCAGCGGCTTGGCGGCGATCAGTTTGGCGAGATGGTGGGCCTGGTCATAGAGCGCGTCCAGCGGCAGCACTTCGGACACCAGGCCGATGCGCAAGGCGGTCTGGGCCGAGATCCGCTCGTCATTGCCCAAGAGGGCCATTCGCAGCACATCGCCCAGCGGCAGGCGGTAGGTCAGACCGATCGGCTCCAGCGCCGCGGTCATGCCATAGGTGACATGGGGATCGAAGAAGGTCGCGTCGTCCGAGGCGATGACGATGTCGCACTCATTGATCCAATAGAAGGCGCCGCCGGCGCACATACCATGGACGGCGGCGATCACCGGCTTCCAGCACTTGGCCGACTTGGGGCCCAGCTTGGCGCCGGGATCCTCGGCCACCCAGACATTGTCGCTCATGATCCGGCCGCCTGGCAACTGGGACGCCTTGACGTCCACGCCGGTGGAAAAGGCGCGGCCAGGCGCGGCGCGCAGCACCACCACGTGAATATCGTCGTCCTCAGACACCTGCTTCCACAGGGCCTCGAACTCCGCCAGCATCTGGGCGGTGAAGCTGTTCATGGCCTCCGGACGGTTGATGGTGACCGTGGCCACCTTGTCGGAGACGTCGAAAAGGATGGTCTCGAATTTCATCTCTAGTTCCCACCCGTCAATTGCATCATATTTATCCTAGTCATATATGTGGGCGCCGCTCGTGGCAATCTGCCCGAGGGCGCCGCGACAGGCCGAATTCAAAAAGAACAACACTGACCTAGGGGAGATCCATTGGCGAGCGGTGCTTTGAATCCGGACGATGTCGCGCCCAGCATCGAGGCGCAGCCCGGCGCCGTGACCGCTGGGACGATCCCGCGCGCCGGCGAGGCCATAGACGCGGTCCGCGACAGCTGTTTTCCTCCAATCGATTGAGATCGCGCCATGACCGAAGCCCTGTTTTCACCCGTCGACGATGACTTCCACGCCCCGACGCCGGGGGATCCGTGGTTCACCGAAACTTGCTGGTTCTCGTTCAACGTGCCGGAACGCAAGCTCGGCGGCTGGTTCTATGGCTGGGCGCGCAAGAACATGGGCAATAGCGGCGGCGGACTGTTCGTCTGGGACCCGTCGGGAACCGAGCCCTGGTCGATCCCCTATTGGAAATACCAGTACACCCAGCCCTTGCCGGAGGTTTGCGACCTGCGGGATTTCACCTTCCCCGAGGGCTATTCGGTCAAGATGCTGGAACCGCTGACCCGCTACCAGCTTAGCTATCGCGACCGGGACCTGATCAGCATCGACGCGGAGTTCAACGCCCTGTTCCCGCCGCATGGCTTCAAGAGCGGGGAGCCGCCTTTCGCGGCCCAGCCGCATCTGGATCAGATGGGCCATGTCACGGGCACGCTGGTCCTGCACGGCGAGACCATACCGCTGGATTGCTACTCGATCCGCGACCGCAGTTGGGGAACCCGGCTGGACCATCGCGGCGGCCGGATCGGCTATCCGTTCGCCTGCGCCCGCGACATCGCCTTTTGCCTTTTCACCGTTCCAAATCGCGATTTCAGCGATCTGAACGAGCCGGTCAACCATGGCTTTCTGTGGCAGGACGGCGTCAAGGCGCAGTTGGTCTCGGGCAAGCGCGACGTGACCCGATGCCCCGAGAAGAATTGGGCCACGGGCATGGAGATCGAGGCGGTCGACGAACTCGGACGAAAGCTGCTGGCCAAGGGCGTGGTGGAAAGCCGCCTAGTCATGCCGGGGCCCCGTGGCGTCTGCGTCAACTCCTCGATCCGCTGGGAGGTCAATGGCAAGGCCGCCTATGGCGAGGACCAGGACGTCTGGCGCTACGACCAGTGGCGCGCCGCGCTACAGGCCAAGCGGACGGTTAGGGCCTGAGCCCCTTTTCGTCATTGACGGAGACGGGACTCAGAGGTGATGAGTTATATAACTATGTCATAAACGTTTGAGCATGGGTTGGGCGACAGGCGAATGAATTTCGATCTCTCCGACGAACAGAAGATGCTGGCGGAACAGGCGCGCGAGCTGCTGAGCGCCCGGTCCGGCTATGACCGCCTGCGGCAATTGATCGATTCCGGCGCCGAATGGGACGAGGACCTGTGGCGAGCCTTGGCGGACCTGGGATTCCTGGGCGCCAATATTCCCGAAGAATTTGGCGGCGTCGGCCTTAGCGAACTGGACCTGGGCGTGGTCAGCGAGGCCTTGGGCCGAGCCAATGCGGCGGTTCCGTTCTTCTCCTCGATCGTGCTGGCGGCCGACGCGATCTGTCTGGCCGGGGCGCCCGCGCAGAAGGCGGCCCTCTTGCCGGGCCTGGCGTCCGGTGAGGTGGTCGCCACCTTCGCCTATTCGGAAGGCGTGCGCGGCTGGCGCGGCGATGCGGTCACGGCGCGGTTCGAGAATGGCCATCTGACGGGGGTGAAGACGCCGGTCGCCGACGCCGGCGTGGCGTCCATCGCCGTAGTGCTTTGCCGCGCCGCAGATCAACTGGCGCTAGCCGTCTGCGATCTGGGCAAGGCGGGCGTGACCCGCACGAAGCTGGACAGCACCGACCAGCTACGGCCGCACTATCGCCTGAGTTTCGACAAGGCTCCCGCCGAGCTGCTGGGGACCCGCTCCGGCGCGGTGATCGACACCCTGTTCGACCGGGCCGCCGTGCAGGCGGCGTTCGAGGCGGTCGGCGGGTCGGAAGCCTGCCTCTATATGGCGCGCGACTATACGATGGAGCGGCAGATCTTTGGCCGCCCCCTGGCCAGCTATCAGGCCATCAAACACAAGCTGGCGGATATCGTCCTGGCCACGGAGCTGGCCCGCTCGAACGCCTATTTCGCCGGATGGGCGGCGGGCGACGCTGCGGATGAGCTACCTGGCGCGGCGGCGGCGGCGCGGCTTTCGGCCTGCGCGGCCTTCGAACAGGCGGCGCGCGAGAACCTGCAGGTGCATGGCGGCATCGGCTACACCTTCGAGGCCAATTGTCATTTCTATTATCGGCGGGAGCGGACCTTGGCCCTGAGCCTGGGAGGGCGCGCCTATTGGGCGGACAGGGTGATCAATCATCTTCCCGGCGCCCAGGATCGGGGAGCCTGAGCTATGGATTTCAAGGACACAGCTGACGAAGCCGCCTTCCGCGCCGAAGCCCGCGCCTGGCTGGCCGATCACGCGCCGGCGCACGCCATTTCTGATTCCGTGCGCCTGGACGACGCCGAGGAAGTCCGTCGCGGCCGCGCCTGGCAAGCGGCCCTGCAGGCGGGCGGCTATGCCGGCATCCTGCTGCCACAGTCTCTGGGCGGACGCGGCGGTACGATCATTGAGGCGGTGGTGTTCGGCGAGGAAGAGAGCCGCTACAGCCTGCCCAAGGGCCCCTATATCGGCATCGGCCTCGGCATGGGCCTGCCGGTGATCGCCAAACACGGCGCCCCGGAACAGATCGCCAAGTTCGCGGCGCCCACCCTGCGCGGCGACATGACCTGGTGCCAGCTGTTCTCGGAACCCGGCGCCGGCTCCGACCTCGCCAATGTCCGCACCCGAGCGGTGCGCGACGGCGACGACTGGGTGATCAACGGCCAGAAAGTCTGGTCCAGCTGGGCGCACCACGCCGATTACGGCATTCTTGTCACCCGCACCGATCCCAAGGTTCCAAAGCACAAGGGCCTGACCTTCTTCGTCCTGGACATGAAGACGGCCGGTATCGACGTTCGGCCGATCCGGCAGATCTCCGGCGCGTCGGATTTCAACGAGACCTTCCTCACCGACGTCCGCATCCCCGACAGCGCCCGTATCGGCGCGGTGGGCGAGGGATGGGCCTGCTGCATGACCGTGCTGATGGGCGAGCGGCTCAATCAGAGCGGCGGCGAGCGGGCGGGCATCCGCGCCTTGGTCGACTATGCGGCGGCGACACCCCGTGACGGCGGAACAGCCCTGGACTCCGGCGCCGTGCGTCTGGCTCTGGCTACCGCCTATGCGGAAGAGCAGGCGGAGAAGCATTTCCAGGCCCGCCTGCGCACCATGGTCTCCCGCGGCGAAAACCCCGGCGCGCTCGCGGCCATGGTCAAGCTCGCCTATGCCAGCCGTCTGCAGAAGAGTTCCGGCTTGGCCCTTGAGATTCGCGAACTGGAGGCCATCGCCTCCGATCCCGCCGACACCGAGTCCAAGCGCATCTGGCACGACTACATCTGGTCCACGGCCCTGCGTATCGCCGGCGGCGCCGACGAGGTGCTGCGCAATCAGATTTCAGAGCGGGTGCTAGGGATGCCCGGCGATATCCGCGCCGACAAGGATGCGCCGTTTGAACAGCTGAAATAGGCGGGCGGACCGGGGGGCAAGGGCTCAGGTCTCGGCTTTGATCTTGCATCGACCCTTTTGATATGTCACCTAGTTATATAAGTAAGGGGCACGTGTGACCCGCCACGTTGACTCGGTGAGGGAGGAATATGTCCGCTATCTCGCAGCTGTTGAACGGCGTGTTGGACATTGATCCCGCGGCGGACGTGATCGACTACAACGGCGCCTGGACGACCTGGGGGGACCTGAGCCGCACGATCAAGGCGATCCAGGCCTGTCTGCACACCCTGGGGCTGGGGGCGGGCGCGCGCGTAGGCGTTGTGATCCGCAACCGGCCGCATGGGCTGGCTTCGGTGTTGGCGGTGCTGGGCCTGGACGCCTGTGTCGTGTCGATCAATCCGCTGCTGCCGGAGGATCGCCTGGTCAGCGACATCAACACGCTCCAGCTTCCGGTGATCATCGGCGAGCCCGGCGATTTCGCCCGCCAGGCTCTGTTCGCCGCGATGCAGGCCGTGGGAACCGCCGGTATTGAGACACAACCCCTGTCGCAGGACGTCCGCCTGGTTCCCGGGCTCGACAAGATCACCGGCGACAAGATCCAGCGCGAAGACCCCGATATCATCATCGAAATGCTCACCAGCGGCACCACCGGCGCCCCCAAGCGCGTACCCCTGCAACGCGCGGCTTTCGAGAAAAGCTTCCTCTCGGCCATGTCCTACGAGAAGGGGCGCAGCGCCGACGAACCGCCCAAGCTGCGCAGCGGCACGCAGTTGCTGACCAACCCCATGACCCATATCGGCGGCCTGTGGGGCGCGGTGACCTGCATCCTCGGCGGCCGCAAGATCTGCCTCGTTGAGAAGTTCACGGTTCAGAACTGGCGAGACGCGGTTGTGCGTCACCGGCCCAAGGTGGCGGGCGCCGTGCCGGCTGGCCTGCGCATGATCCTCGACGCCAGTTTGCCCAAGGAAGACCTGGCCAGCCTGATGGCGCTGCGCACTGGCGCGGCGCCCCTGGATCCAGCCATCACCAAGGAATTCATGGACCGCTACGACCTGCCGGTTCTGCAGAACTATGGCGCCACCGAATTCGCTGGCTCGGTCGCCGGATGGTCCTTGCCCGACTTCCGCAAATTCCACGAGAGCAAGCCTGGCAGCGTCGGCCGATTTCAGCCCGGCGTCACGGGCCGCGTGGTGGACCCGGAAACCGGCGCTGAAATGCCTGCGGGCGAGGAGGGTGTGCTGGAAATGCAGGCCGCCCAGTTCGGCAATGGAGGGGCGTGGCTGCGCACCACCGACCGCGCCGTGATCGACGCCGACGGCTTCCTGTTCATCCGCGGCCGAGCCGACAACGCCATCATCCGAGGCGGCTTCAAGGTGCATCCGGACGATGTGAACAAGGTGCTGGAAAGCCATCCGGCCATCCGCGAGGCGGTGGTCGTGGGCTTGCCCGATCGGCGTCTGGGCGCCGTTCCGGTGGCGGCCCTGATCCTAAAGAATGGAGCGGCTCAGCCCTCCGACGAGGAGTTGAGCGCGTTCGTGAAGGACAGAATGCTCCCCTATCAGGCGCCCGTCCGCTTCCTGTTCGTGGACGACGTGCCCCGCACCAATTCCATGAAGCCCGCCCTGCTTCAGGTGCGCGCTCTGTTCAACACCGAAAACGCCGCGGCCTGACCCCGGGAGGAAACCATGTCCGATATTCTGAAAAGCGACGAATGGCAAAAGGCCGTCGACTACGAGATCACCGACCATGATATCGAGCGCCAACGGAAGCTGTTGGGCTTTGATGAGGCGGCCCGGTCACGCGAATACATCCAGACGGCGACCACCGACAATATCCGCAACTTCGCCCATGGCTGTGGCAACGATAATCCGCTCCACTGCGACCCGGACTACGGGCGCGGCACGCGCTGGGGCAGCGTCATCGCGCCGAACATGATGGCGGGGGTCATCAACGCGCCGATGAAGGGCGATCCGATTCCCGATGAGATCAAGGCTCTGCGCAAGAGCCTGTTCCGCGGCATCCACGTCTTCGTCTCGGGATCGACCTGGGATTTCTATCGGCCGATCTTTCCGGGCGACACGCTCTACAGCTTCAACGGCGACGAAACCATGGACGTAAAGGTCTCGGAGTTCGCTGGCCGTTCCGTCATCTCGGTTCGCCGCGATGTGAAGGTGAATCAGCGCGGCGAGGTCGTGGCGGTCTATCGCATCCTGCGCGTCCTGACCGAGCGCAAGACCGCAGCCAAGAAGGGCAAATACAGCGCCATCGAACCGGCGTCCTATACCGACGAGGACATGGCCAAGATCGAAGAGGTCTACGCCAGCGAAAAAGTCCAGGGCGCGGCCAAGCTCTACTACGACGACGTCAAGGTTGGCGACAGCCTGGGCCTCCAGGCCAAGGGGCCGCTGACCGTCACCGACGTGATCTGCTTCCATTCCGGCGGCTATGGCTTTGTGCCCTACGCCCCGACCGTGGGCCGCCTTGCCCATAAGAACCGCAAACGCATCGCGCCCTTCTATATCAAGAACGAGCAGGGCGTGCCGGATGTGGCCCAGCGGCTGCACTGGGATCCCAAGTGGGCCCAGGCGATCGGCAATCCCATGGCCTACGACTACGGGGTCATGCGCGAGAATTACCTCTATCAATACCTGACCGACTGGTGCGGTGATGACGGCATCGTGGTTCGCGTCCACGATGAAATCCGCAAGTTCAACTATATGGGCGACGTGCAGATGGTCACCGGACAGGTGGTGGCCAAGCGGCAGGAGAACGGCCAGAATCTGGTCGACGTCCAGGTCCAGTTCACCAACCAGCGCGATGAAGCGACGGTCAAGGCCACCGCTACGCTTGCGCTGCCGGCCAAGGGCAAGTTGCCCCTCTATCCCGAAGTGCCGCGCGACCTGGCGGAAAAGGCGGCCGAGATGATGGCCCGCCACTGGGAGTTGTCCCGCCGATGAGCGGCGGGGCTGAAGTCCTTACCGGCGACGGCGGCAGGTTGGAGCGGGGCTTCAACCGCCAGCGCCACAGGCATGGTCTTAAGGGCGAAAAAACAGTGGGACGACGCCTGAGCGCGTTGGCTGACGGAGGCGATCCATGGATCTGAGCTATGGGGCGGAGGCAGAAGTCTTTCGCGGCGCGGTGCGTGATTTCCTGAAGGCCAATTGGCGTCCCGGCGAGCGGCGTGGCGGCGAACTGAAGGCCTATATCCGCGCTTTTCGGCATGAGGCGGTCGAACAGGGCTATCTCTATCGCGGCGTGCCCAAGCGCTATGGCGGCGCGGAGCAACCCGCCGATGTGATCCGCGCCCAGGTCATTCGCGAGGAGTTCGGCCGAGCCCGCGCGCCGATGGAGGTGGGCGGCAATGGGATCAACATGCTGGTCCCAACTCTTCTCGAGCGCGGCACGGACGAGCAGCGGGAACGCTTCATCCGCCCGACCCTGGAGGGCGACTATGTCTGGGGGCAGGGCTATTCCGAGCCCGGATCGGGGTCCGACCTGGCCTCTGTCCGCACGCGGGCCGAGCTGAAGGGTGACCGCTGGATCATCAACGGCCAGAAGATCTGGACCAGCCAGGGCGACAAGGCGACGCACATGTTCGCTCTGGTTCGCACCGAGCCGGACGCTGCGAAACACCAGGGCATCTCCTACCTGCTGATCGATCTCGATCAGCCCGGGATCACGCGATCGCCGATCCGCCAGATGACCGGCGAGAGCGGCTTCTTCCAGTTCTTCTTCGACGACGCGTCGACGCCGGCCAATTGGATGGTGGGCGAACGGGGGGAAGGCTGGAACGTCTCCCGCACGACCCTCAAGCACGAACGCGCCTCGATCGGCTCCGCCGACGCCCTGGGCGGCACATTCGCCAAACTTGTGGAACTGGCGGGCGAAGTCGAGCGCAACGGCCGGCCGGCCATTAAGGACCCCGAAATTCGCCAGGCCCTGACCAGGATCGAGGGCTATGTGATGGCGCACCGGGCCTCCAGCTACCGGCTGATGTCCAAGGCCATTGCGGGCGAGGAGGCCGGCGCCATCGGCCTGATGATGAAACTGCTGCTCACCGAGACCGGCCACGAAATCGCCCTGCTGGCCGAGGAGTTGATCGGCGATTTCGGCCTGATCGAGCCGGCGCCGGCGGGTACCCGCGGCCGGGGACCGGAACGGTGGCTGGATCAGATCATGGGCTCGCTTGGCAATTCCATCGCCGGCGGCGCCACCAATATCCAGCGCAATATCATCAGCGAGCGCGGCCTGGGCCTGCCGCGCGACGTCACCGCGGGAGCAGGCTAATGAGGTTCCATCTGTCCGACGAGCAGGTGGCCATCCAGGACGCCCTGCGCGGCGCGTTGGCCGACGCCTTCCCCGCCGAGAAGCGGCGGCGGCTGACGGACGCGGACGCCGATTTCGACGCCGACAGCTGGTCCGCGCTGATGGCGCTGGGCCTGGGCGGTCTGGCGATCCCGGAAGTCTATGGCGGCAGCGGACTGGGTCTGCTGGACGCGGCCCTGGCCGTCGAAGTGCTAGGGCAGGGCGCCGCGCCCGGGCCATTGGCCTGGCATCTGCTGACCGGTATCGCGGTGGCCCGGTCCGCCAATGCAAAGGCGCGGGACGCCTATTTGCCCGACCTGGCCAGTGGTGAGACCGTGGCCACGGTGGCGTTTGGCGGCGACTGGCTGCCCGGGGGGTGGACCCTTGGCCTTGAGGACGGGGTGGTCAGCGGCGCGGTCAAATTCTCACCCTCGGCGGAAGCGGCGAGCCTCTATCTGGTCGGTCTGGCTGGTGGTGGCCTGGCCCTGGTCGAGGCGGGCGAAGGGGTGGTCGCCACCGCGGTCAAGTCCACGGACCGGACCCGGCGTCTGGGTTCGCTGACCTTCGACAAGGCCAAGGCTGTGGTCCTGTTCGAGCCTGGAGACCCCGAGGTCGGACATATCTTCGACGCCGGATTGGTGCTGGTGGCGGCGGACGCACTGGGCGGGGCGCAATATTGCGTCGACCTGTCGGTGGACTACGCCAAGACCCGCGAACAGTTTGGCCAGCCGATCGGCCAGTTCCAGGCCTTGAAACACCAATTGGCCAATATGGCCCTGGAGGTCGAGCCGGCCCGGGCGATGCTGTGGTACGCGGCCTATGCCTATGACGCGGGCTTGGCCGAGGCGCCGCGGGTCGCCGCCCTGACCAAGGCTCATATCTGCGACCGTTTCGTGGGGATAACCCGCGCGGCCATCGCCGCTCATGGCGGCATTGGCTACACCTGGGACTACGGCCTGAACGACTGGTTCCGCCGCTCTATATTTGACCGTGCTGTCCTGGGCAGCCCCGCCGTGCATCGTGACCGCGCCGCGGCCCTGGCCGGCTGGTAAGCCGACATGCCAAAAAATGAGGAGCGCCTTGGTCGGGCGCTCCCCCTTTTTCAGGTCTGGATTTAACGAGGCAATTACGGCCGGACGATGAAGCCGCCATCCACGTGCAGCACCTGTCCGCTCATCCAGTCGCCGGCCGCCGAGCACAGCAACAGCAGCGCCCCGACCAGATCGTCTGGCGTCCCACGCGCGCGGACCACGGCCTGGGCCTCGACCATCTTCACGAAGGGCGATCCTTCCGGGGTCAGGGCCTTGCCGGCGTCGCTCATGGTGATGCCGGGCGCGATGGCGTTGACATTGATCCCCTGCCGCCCGAGTTCGCGCGCCAGGGTGGTGGTCAGGCCCAGCAAGGCGATCTTGCTGATGCCGTAGACGGTGGAGGGCGGAAAGGCGCCGGCCGATAGCTGGTTGACGATCTTGCCGCCGCCGCGGGCGATCATCGAGCTTAGCACGGCCTGGGAACAGTTCAGCGCCCCGGTAAGATTGACCGACAGCACCTTGTTCCACTCCTCCAACGAGACCTGGCTGGCTGGGGTGTAGAGCAGCTCGGCCATCATGGCGGCGTTGTTGACCAGGATATCCACCCCGCCAAAAGCGTCGATGGCCGCCTGGGCCATGGCGTCCACCGAAGGCCGATCGGCGATATCCACCTGAGCCGCGATGGCCCTGCCGCCGATGGTGATGATTTCATCGGCGACGCGGGCCGCGCCTTCGCCATTGAGATCGGCGACGACCACCGCGGCGCCGGCGTCCGCCAACGCCAGGGCGTAGGCCCGGCCGATGCTATTGCCGCGCCCACCGGCGCCGGTGACAACCGCCACCTTGCCGGCCAGCGAAAAGCGTTCGTCAAGTTTCGACATGAGTTTGTTGTCCTTGCTGATCAGCGGGTCAGGCGATGGTGACGGTCTTGTAGCGGAGGTACTCGTCGATCCCCGCGCGTCCGCCTTCCTTGCCGTAGCCGGACAGGCCGAGCCCGCCGAAGGGGGTGTAGGGGTGGATCTGGGTGGCGCCGTTGACATAAACGCCGCCGGCCTTCAGCCGCTCGGCCACCCGGTGGACCAGCTTGATATTGTCCGATTGGATATAGGCGGCCAGGCCATAGCGGGTGGCGTTGGCGATGCGCACCGCCTCGTCCTCGTCCTTGAACTTCATCACGATCAGCACCGGACCGAACACCTCGATCTGGGCGATCTCGCTGTCGGGATCGACGTCGGTGATGATGGTCGGCTCGATATAGTTCTTGCCGGCCAGAGAGCCTGAGCAGCGATTGCCGCCCATGACGATCTTGCCGGACTTCTCGGACCGTACCCGGTCCAGCATACCCATCACCCGGTCGCAGGCCGCCGCGTTGATCAGCGGGCCGACGGCCACGCCTTCCTCCATCGGGTCGCCGACCTTATAGGCGGAGGCGATGGCGATCAGCTTCTGCACCACTGCGTCATGAATGGACTCGTGCACCAGAAGGCGGGTGGGCAGGGCACAGCCTTGGCCGGCCATCACGCCGATCGACCATTGGACCGCGCGGGCGCAGGCGGCGTCCACGTCGGTGTCTGGGAACAGCAGGCTGGCCGACTTGCCGCCCAGTTCCAGCACGGCCGGCTTCAGCTGCTCGGCGCAGGCGATCAGGATCTTGCGCGCCGCGATCGGGCCGCCGGTGAAGCTGATCAGTTCCACGTCCGGATGATTGACCAGGGCCTCGCCGGCTTCGATCCCGCCTGGCAAAAGGCTGAACACGCCATCGGGAATGCCGGCCTGGCGCACCAGTTGGGCATAGAGATCGGGCGCAAAGGGGGTGACTTCCGCCGGCTTGACCACCACGCAGTTGCCGGCGGCCAGGGCCGGCGCCACCTTCATGCCCAGGGAAATCACCGGGCCGTTCCAGGTGATGATCACCCCCACCACGCCCAGGGGCTCGGGGGAGGAATAGGACAGCTCGCCGCGGGTGTCGAAGGTGGAGAGCAGTTGGCCCTCCAGCTTGTCGCACCAGCCGGCATAGTAGGAATGCCACTGGGCCGACAGCATGGCCATGCCTCGGCCGCTGGGCAGGGGCGTGCCGCCATCCAGGGCGGCCAGGCGTGCGAAGGTCTCGACGTTTTCATCCACCAGCCGGGCCAGCTTCAATAGGACCTCGCGCCGGGCTTCTGGGCGCCAGCGCCGCCACTCGTCGAAGGCCGCTTTCGCGCGCTCGACGGCCTGATCCATCTCCGCTTTTCCGGCCAGGGGAATCTCGGCCTGGGGAAGGCCGGTGACGGGATTGCAATGGGTGTAGGTTCCGCCGGACCCGCTAGCCAGATCGCTATGGCCGATCCGCAGCATGACGGTGGGGATTTCTGTCGCACTCATCCTGATGTTCCTTCCAATGGGGGGCCGGACCGTTCTAGGCGGCGGTCTCGGGAGGGATTGGCCGGAAGAATGGGACCGGCCTTGGTTTAAGTCAACAATGGTTTACATCGCGATGCGATCATTCAGCTTTGCTGCGGTCTCGGGCTGGCGCAGGGCGGACCAGTGGGCGCCGGCCAGGCGGTATTCCTACGCCGATGTTGTTCATGTCTAACTAGGTATGATAGCTATGGAAAAACGGGAAGGGAACCAGACAAGATGGCGTTTAGAACGCGGATTACCGACCTGCTCGGCATCGAGCATCCCATCGTCCAAGGGGGCATGCAGAGCGTGGGCGTGGCCGAGCTGGCCTCGGCGGTTTCGAACGCCGGCGGGCTTGGTTTGCTCACCGCCCTGACCCAGCCGTCTCCCGAGGCGCTGCGCGATGAGATCGAGCGCTGCCGGTCGATGACCAACAAGCCGTTCGGGGTGAACCTGACAGTGTTCCCGACCGTCAACTCGCCCGACTACAAGGCCTATGCCCAGGTGATCATCGACAGCGGGATAAAGATCGCCGAGACGGCCGGCACCCCGGCGGTGTCCGAGATCTGGGACATTCTCAAACCCGCGGGCGTCAAGATCATCCACAAATGCACTGCGGTCCGCCACGCCGTCTCGGCGGAGCGCAAGGGCGTGGACGCCATCTCCATCGATGGCTTCGAATGTGCCGGCCATCCGGGTGAGGACGATATTCCGGGCCTGATCCTGATCCCGGCCGCCGCCGACAAGATCAAGATCCCCATGCTGGCCTCGGGCGGCTTTGGCGACGGGCGCGGCCTGGTGGCGGCCCTGGCC
>FTKX01000050.1_pt1 | contig 58396 bp, 42 predicted proteins | sample 1641081 | NCBI WGS metagenome assembly FTKX01 (sample SAMEA3914789, study PRJEB12502) | metagenome | biome: forest; material: soil | place: Canada | collected 2011-07-03 | depth 0.3 m
AAAACGTCCTCACGGACGCACGGTCACCGCGACGAGCGCGGTGAAGGCGGCGATGGATGGGTAGAACCTTCAGCGGTCAGTCTCAAAGGCCGCTGGTATAAGCTCGCGCACGGGCGGGCCGGCGTTGAGTTGCGCCTGATCGCTGTTGTGGCGAAATCGGCGGAAACATCATCACCACGCGAAGGCCTGGAGCGGCGTCCTCCAGACGCAGGGCCGCCCCATGCCGAGCGGCGATCGCTGCGACGATCGACAGGCCAAGGCCAGAGCCGGGCATTCTTCGGCTGGGTTCCAGGCGCACGAACGGCTTCAGCACCGCCTCGCGTTGCAGGGCGGGGATACCGGGTCCATCGTCTGTCACGCTCAGTCTGGCGACGCCGTCGCAGGCCTCGACCTCCACCACGATTCGAGCGCCAGCCGCCGTGTGGCGAAAGGCGTTTTCCAACAGGTTCGCGGCGGCCTGGGCCAAAAGGCCGACGTCGCCGCCTACAGGAGCGGCCCGGCCTTGAAAATCGAGGATCCGCCCGCTGTCTTCGATGTCAGGTCGGAACGCCCCGACCACCCGCCCCACGATGTCCGCCAGGTCATTGAGCGGCACGGGTTTCGTCTGCCGCCCCTCACCCACCGACTCGATTTCCGACAACTGCAAAAGCGCGTCGAAGGTTCTCAGGATGTCGCCCACATCGGCGTCCAGGGCCCGCACGGCGCCAAGCATGGCCGGATCATGAGCGAAATCGTTGGATAGCCGTTCCAGCTTCTGGCGGAAGCGGGTCAGCGGAGTTCGCAGGTCGTGGGCGATGTCGGTGGAGACCTGTCGCACCTGACCCACCAAGGTTCCGATCCGGTCCAGCATGGCGTTGAAGGCCTGGGCCATCTCGTCCACGTCGTCGCGCGGCGCCCCGGCCGCCACGGGCGTGCGGACGTCGAGGCGCCCGGCTGTGACCTCCTGGGCCGTGGCGGCCACCGCCGCGATCCGCCGCCAGGCCTGGCGGTTGAACAGGTATGAAACCCCAACGCAGAACAGTACGCCCAGCAGGCCCGAGGCCATCAGCGCCCGATTCACCGCCGTCATCTGGGCGTCACCCAGGGCCAAGGCCTGACCGATCGACAGAACCGAGCCGTCGGGCAGGCGTTCGGTGAAAACCAGATAGCGGCGCAGGGCCGCGCTCAGCCCGTCCCGGGCCCTCACCTTGGCCCAGCCGGGACCGCCGGGCGCCGCAGGCAGCAGCCCGGCGCTGACCTTCCCCTGCGCGTTCGCCAGGCGATAATCGAAGCCCCGCCAAAGCCGCGTGCGCTTGGCGACGGTATGCGGCAGGTGGGCCGCGCCCCTCTGCGCGAATTCGTCGTTCATCGAAGCGACTTCCTGGCTGATCCGGTCGCGCGTGGCGGCCTCGTTGAGCCGTTGGATCGACAGATGGGTCAGCAGGCCAGCCAATCCGAAGGCGATGACCACGATCACCGCCTGGATCAGGGCGAGCCGGGCGCCGGTGCGCGAAGCCAGCCGGCGATAAAGGCTTGGCGGGCTCAAGCGCCTCATGCATCGACGACCAGATAGCCTGCGCCGCGGATCGTGGTGATCAGGGGCGGATCGCCGGCTTCGTCGACCTTGGCCCGCACACGGCTGATATGGGTCTCAACGATGTTGGTGCGGGGATCGAAATGAAAGCCCCAGATCTGCTCCAGCAGCATGGTCCGGGTGACCACCTGACCCGCGTGTAGCAGAAGAAATTCCAACAGCTTGAACTCAAGCGCCAGCAGATCGATGTCCCGCTCGCCCCGGTGCACGGTCCGCGCCAATCGGTCCATCACCAGGTCGCGAACGCGCAGCGAGGTGCGTTCGCGCGGCTGGGCCTGGGCGCGGCGGATCAGGGCGTTGACCCGGGCGTTGAGTTCGGCGAACGAAAACGGCTTGACCAGATAGTCGTCGCCGCCCTCCTCCAGGCCGGCCACGCGATCGGCGACCGCACCCATGGCGGTGACGAACAGGGCCGGCGTCTGCACTTGGCGGCGCCTGAGGCTGCGCACCAGCGAAAGGCCGTCGAGACTGGGCAGCATGCGGTCGACGATCAGCACGTCGAACTGACCGGCCTGCGCGCGCTCAAGACCGGCCTGGCCGTCGGCGGCGATCTCCACCACCCAGCCGCAGGCCTGCAGGCCCGACGCCACATGGGCGGCGGTCTCGGGCTCGTCTTCGATCAACAGGACCCGGGGCTGGGGTGCGCCCTCCGTCCGGGCGGCGCTCGATGGCATCGTCAACTTGGCAAACTCGGTCGATGGGCTGACGACGAGAGCAAACCTTTCGGCGAAATTCAAACCTTAGCCGAACCCCGACCTGAAGCCCTGGATTCGCGGGCGAGGCTCCCGAAGGCCAATAGTCAACCCATACAGAGCCTTACCCGGCGCCTCGACGCCTTGGCTTCGAACACTGACAAAAAATATTCACAAAACTGGCGGCAAAATCGCCTTGCGCGCTAAGCCAGCGCTGGGTCTTTGCGCGGTCCGTAGGCCGCCATGAACACCTTGATGGCCGCCGCCACATCGGCCTTGATCACCTCCAGTCCTGGGGACGGGATCAGGTTCAGGACCACGCGAAAATGCACGTCGCCACGGCAGAGCCCGAGGAAGTGCTCCGCGGCGCGGCCGCAGTCCTCTATCGCCAGCACCCCGCGCCGGGTCGCGCGTTCGAAATAGGCGCCCAGACGCTCGCGCCCCACGGCCGGGCCGGCTCTGTAGAAGACCTGGGCCAGTTCGGGCGCCCGCTTGGACTCCGTGACGATGACGCGGAAATTGTTCACCGACCAGTCGGAATAGATGTGCGCCAGCAGCTTCTCGCCCAACTGCTGTAAGACCTCCTCCACCGGCCGGTCGTCCTGCAGGCCGTGGCTGAAGGCGTCCTCCGCGATCAGGCCGCAGGAATCCTCCACATAGGCGGCGAACAGTTCTTCCTTGCTCTTGAAGTAGTTGTAGAGCGTGCCTTTGGAGCCGCCGAGCCGGGACGCGATCGTCGACATGGACGCCGCCGCGTAGCCCTCTTCGAAGAAAACTTCGCTGGCGACCTTCAAAATGGCTTCGCGGCGTTGGTCACGGCGGTTGACTGGCGGCGCTTCGATCATATCTGACCATACCGTACGGTTTGTGGTGGACAGGCGGAACTCAAGCCTGTATCTCATGACCGTACAGTACGGTCAATTTCTATCTGTGGGGCTGATATGGCGAGCTTGGGTCGATACGTAAAGGGGGCGAAGCCGCGCCATATGCTGGCGGCGATGCTCGTTGGCGCCAGCGCCCTTGCCCTCACGGCCTGCGCGACCCTGCCCGGTGGCGCGGCGCCGGCCGCTCCCAAACCAATCGCCGCCTATGCCGCCAGCCAGAGCTTCACCGCCCCCGTCGCCGACTGGCCGACCAGTGATTGGTGGAAAGCCTATGGCGATCCCCAACTGGACCAGTTGGTCAGCGAAGCCCTGGCCGGTTCCCCGGACATGGCCGCCGCCCAGGCCCGCCTCGATCACGCCCGCGCCGCCGTCGGCGAAGTGCGCGCCGGCCTGTTTCCGGCCCTGCAGGGCGAAGCCTCGGTGGCCGAAAGCAAGCAGAGCTACAACAACGGCATCCCCGCCCTGTTCGTGCCCAAGGGCTATAATGACGTCGGCCGCGTCGCCCTGGACTTCAGCTATGATTTCGACTTCTGGGGCAAGACCCGATCAGCCGTCGCCGCCGCCACCTCCGAGACCCGCGCCAGCGAGGCCGACGCGGCCGCCGCGCGCCTCACTCTGTCGACGGCTGTCGCCTCATCCTATGCCGACCTGACCCGGCTCTATGCCGAGCGCGACGTCACCGAACGCTCGGTGCAGTCGCGCCTGGAGACCCTGGACCTGGTCAATCGCCGGGTGATCAACGGCCTCGACACTCAAGCTGAATTGAAACAGGCCCAGGCCGGCGTGCCCGACGCCCGCGCCGAGCTGGCCTTCATCGACGAGCAGATCGCCGAAACCCGCAACGCCCTGGCCGCCTTGCTGGGCGCGGGCCCCGATCGCGGCCTGACCATTGCCCGTCCCGCCGCAGCCTCGGTCAAGGCTTTTGGCCTGCCGCCGACCCTGGCCGCGGATTTGATCGGCCGTCGGCCGGACGTGGTCGCGGCCCGTTGGCGCGCGGAAGCGGCGGCCAAACGGATCGGCCAGGCCAAAGCGCAGTTCTACCCGGACGTCAATCTGACCGCCTTTGTCGGCTACCAGTCGCTGTTTCTGCGCGACCTGTTCAAATCCGGCTCCGATATCGGCCAGGTCGGCCCGGCGCTGACCCTGCCGATCTTCGAGGGCGGCCGCCTCAGAGCCAATCTGCGCGGCGCCAACGCCGACTACGCCAGCGCGGTGGCCAGCTATGACGGCGCGGTGATCCAGGCCCTGCGCGAGGTGGCCGACGCCGCCACCGGCGAACGCGCCCTGACCAGCCGGCTGAAGGAAAGCCGCGATGCGCTGGACGCCGAGGAACAGGCCTACCGCGTCGCCCGCGCCCGCTACGAGGGCGGCCTGACCAACTATCAGACGGTGCTGATCGCCGAGGACCGGGTGCTGCAGAGCCGCCGCACCGTGGTCGACCTCGACGCCCGCTCCTTCGCTCTCGACATCCAACTGATCAAGGCGCTCGGTGGCGGCTTCGCCGGCGCCTGATCGTCTCAAAAGCCCGATCTTCTCAAGAACAACGTAAACATACGCCCTCTCCGCAGGATCCACGTCATGGCCGATTCAGCCGCAACCCCCTCTCCCGCCCAGGCCGTCGGCCAGGCCCCGCCGCCCTCTCCGGTCAAGGCCCGCGCGCGCCGCTCCAGGCTGTTCATGATCCTCGGCGCGGTGGTCCTCGTCGCCGCGGTGGTGTTCGGCCTCTATTGGCTGCTGGTGTCCAGCAAGCATGAGACCACCGACAACGCCTATGTCGGCGCCGACAGCGCCACCTTGACCCCCCTGGTCTCCGGCCAGGTGAGCAAGGTCAATGTGATCGACACCCAGGAGGTCAAGCAGGGCCAGGTCCTGGTTCAGATCGACGACACCGACGCCCGGATCGCCCTGGCCCAGGCCGACGCCCAGCTCGGCCAGGCCGAGCGCAAGGTTCAGGGCTATTTCGCCAACGGCCAGGCCCTGCAGGGCCAGATCGCCGCCCGCCAGGCCGATGTCACCCGCGCCGACGCCCAGATCGCCAGCGCTCAATCGGACCTGGATCGCGCCAGCACCGAATTGCAACGCCGCGAGAAGCTGTCGGCCTCCGGCGCCGTGTCCGGCGATGAACTGACCCAGTCCCAGAACCAGTTCCACACCGCCAAGGCCGCGCTCGACCAGGCCAGGGCGGCCAAGGTCCAGGCCCTGGCCAACCGCATCGTCGCCAATGGCTCACGCGACATCAACAGCGCCCTGATCAACGGGGTCAGCCTCGACCAGAACCCCGAGGTCGCCGCCGCCCGCGCCCATCGCGACGCGGCCCAGCTGGACCTCGACCGCACCGTGATCCGCGCGCCGATCGACGGCGTCGTCGCCAAGAAGCAGGTGGAGATCGGCCAGCGGGTGCAGATCGGCGCCAACCTCCTGACCATCGTCCCCGTCACCCAGTCCTATGTGGACGCCAACTTCAAGGAAGTTCAGCTGCGCAAGATGCATGTCGGCCAGCGGGTGATCCTGACGTCCGACTATTATGGCGGCGGCGTGAAGTTCCATGGCAAGGTCATCGGCCTGGGCGGCGGCACCGGCGCCGCCTTCTCCCTGATCCCGGCCCAGAACGCCACCGGCAACTGGATCAAGGTCGTCCAGCGCCTGCCGGTGCGCATCGCCCTCGATCCCCAGGACATGAAGGACCACCCCTTGCGGGTCGGCCTGTCCATGAACGCCGACGTCGACATCTCGCAGCACTAGCCCTTCTAGCGCCTTTTTCAGAGGAGCCCGGCCATGGCTGACACCAAGCGCGTCGATCCTGACTATTTCCCGCCCATGTCCGGCTCCGCCCTGTGGATCGCCGGCGGGCTTCTGGCCCTGGCCAATTTCATGGCGGTGCTCGACACCACCATCGCCAATGTCTCGGTGCCCAATATCGCCGGCGGCCTGGCGGTTTCGCCCAGCCAAGGCACCTGGGTCATCACCTCCTATGCGGTGGCCGAGGCGGTGACCGTGCCCCTGACCGGCTGGCTGGCGCGCCGGTTCGGCGCGGTGCGGGTATTCATCTTCGCCATGCTCGGCTTCGGCCTGTTCTCGGCCCTCTGCGGCCTGGCGCCGTCCCTGGGCGTGCTGGTGGTGTGCCGCATCGGCCAGGGCCTCGCCGGCGGGCCGATGATGCCCCTGTCCCAGACCCTGCTGCGGCGGATCTTTCCCGAGCGGCTGCAGGGCGCGGCCCTGGGGCTGTGGGGCATGACCACGGTGGTGGGCCCGATCGCGGGGCCGCTGCTGGGCGGCATGATCTGCGACAATATCGGATGGCCCTGGGTCTTCTATATCAATGTGCCCATAGCCGTCATCGCCGGCTATTTCACCTGGCGGATGATGGCCCCCGCCGAGACCAAGACCGAACGGGTGCCGGTGGACTTCATCGGCCTGGGTCTGCTGATCACCTGGATCGGCGCCATGCAGATCATGCTCGACAAGGGCAAGGACCTGGACTGGTTCGCCTCGCCGTTCATCGTCACCCTGGCCGTGATCGCCGCCATCGGCTTCGCCGCCTTCATCATCTGGGAACTCACCGACGAGCATCCGGTGGTCGATCTGCGCATTTTCCGGCATGGCGGTTTCGCCACCTCCACCTTGATCATGTGCCTGACCTTCGGCGCCTTCTTCTCCTCGGTGGTGCTGATCCCCCTCTGGCTACAGACCAACCTTGGCTACACCGCCGCCTGGGCGGGGCGGGTGATGGCGTTCCAGGGCGTGCTGGCGGTGGTCATGTCCCCCATCGTCGCCCGCCTGCTGGGCAAGTTCGACTCGCGCGCCCTGGTCTCGTTCGGCGTCTTCGTCCTGGCCGGCGTCACGATGTGGCGCACGGGATTTGAGTCCGATATCGGCTTTTGGAACCTGGCCCTGCCACAGCTGGCCATGGGGTTCGCCATGCCCTTCTTCTTCCTGCCCCTGACCGGCATCGCCCTGGGATCGGTGGACCCGCAGGAGACCGCCTCCGCCGCTGGGCTGATGAACTTCATGCGCACCACGGCCGGGGCCTTTGGCACCTCCCTGACCACCACCGCGTGGGAGAATATGGGCAACGCCCGCCATGCCGACCTCGCCGGATCGCTGAACGCCCCGCAGCAATCGCTGGACCTGTTCCAGACCCTGGGCCTGACCGCCGATCAGTCCCTGAAGCAGCTCGACAATATGGTCCAGGGCCAGGCGGTGATGCTGGCCACCGACAAGGTGTTCATGATCTGCGCCGTGGTGTTCGTGATCGCCGCCCTGGCCATGTGGATCGCGCCCAAGCCACGGGCGATGCTGGGCCCGGGCGCCGGCGGGCACTAGGCCGCGCCCGGGAAGATATCTACCCGGGTATATTGACTTCTCCCTCGTCCTGGCTAGAAGCGCCTGGACGAGGGAGATGCAGCCATGGCCAGCGCCAGCTACAGCGCCTTTCAGGGCCACCATCGCCTGGCCCAGGGCGATCTGGCCACGGTTCTGACAAGGGTCATGACTCGCTCGGACGGCGAGGCCAGCGTCCTGATCCTCGACGACCTCACTGGCGACCGTATCGAGCCCGATCCGCGCGAAGACCTGGCCGCCACCCTGGCCCGGTTCGCCGCGCCGGCCGAGGATGCGCCGCCGGCGCCAGGTCCGCCGGTCAGGGGCCGTCCGCGCCTGGGCGTGACCGCCAAGGAGGTCACCCTGCTCCCGCGTCACTGGGACTGGCTGCAGGCCCAACCAGGCGGCGCTTCTGCGGCCCTCAGGCGGCTGGTCGACATCGCCCGCCGCGACGGCGCCCCGGTCGACCAGGCGCGCCGTTCGCACCGCGCCCTGGACCGGTTTCTGTATCTGGTGGCCGGTGACCTGCCCAATTTCGAAGAGGCCTATCGCGCCTTCTATGCGGGCGCGGCCGACCGGTTCGCCGCCTTGACGGAGCCATGGCCGCTGGATGTGCGCGAGCACGCCCGGCGATTGCTGGCTAAGGCGCTCGGCGACCAGGCCTTGGCCCATAGCCCACCCGGCTAGTCTAAAGCGGAGGCAGGGTCTGCAGGCCCTTGGCGGCATTGATTCCGTCGCAGGCGTGGGAGCGGCCAAACAGATGAAAATGCGGCGGCTCCAGCGCCGCGGCGAGACAGGCCGCCTGTTGCTTTCGGCTGTTGTCGTAGACGGCGGCGGCCTTGTAGTCGCGCGATGCGCTCGCCTTGTCGCCCTTCAGTTCCTCGACCACGCCGCGATAGAAATAGGTCTCGAACACAGGGCGGTCAGCGGCGCGCCCAGCCGCCTCGGCGGCGTCGAGGTCCGTCAGGGCCCGCTCATAGTCCTTGGTCCAGGCCAGGGCGATGCCGCGATGCAACAGGGCCGCGCGCAGGTCTTCCGGCGTGGCCTGGTCGAGGGCGGCCCCGTAGTCCTCGATCGCAAGTTCCGTTCTGCCGCTGCCGAAATTGGCGTCGCCGCGCGAGAGGTAAAAGGTTGAACTGCCCTTGCCGTCCCGCAGGTCCAGATCCCGCTTGAAATCGACCAGGGCGTCGGCGTATCGGCCCAGCTTCACCTCGGCCTTGGCCCGGGCGTAGAAATATTTCTCGACCTTGTCGTTGGCGATGACGGCGTCGGTGAACTGATCGTGGGCGCCGCCAGCGTCGCCCAGGGCCAGGTAGGCGCGGCCGAGCAGGAACATGGCCTCGTCGTCAGCCGGGTCGATCTGGCGAATCCGGCGAAAATAGTCTCGCGCCACGGGATAATCCCCATGCTCGAAGGCGCTGACCCCGGCCAGCTTGTCCCGCTCGATCTGGGCCGCGCGGGCCTCGGGCGTGTCGGTTGGTCCCGGCGGCGTGATCGGCGGCGGCGCTGGAGCCGGCGCGGCCAAGGCGGCGCCCGCCGCCAGGGCCAGGGCCAGGGCGACGGCGAGTCCCGCTCGCCGGCCGAGCCGCCCGGCGAGCCTGGCGCCGCGCCTGAGATTCGACGTAAAATCCGACCCCATAAAGCCCTCGATATCGGGACGCTAGGCAGCGCATAAGGCTCCGCTCTAACATGCTTGCAGCCACCAGCCCAACCCGCCAGGGTGGCCCCGCCTTGCGTATGGCGAGCCCCTTGATGACGCGACCCTTCCGTAACGAGACCCTGCGTGCGAGCGATGAAGGATTGGTTGGCGCTTATGATGAAGACTCGACGCCGCCGGGGGATCGAACGCTGAGTCGGGGTGCGCCCGACAACGTCACCGTGGTATCGATCGCCTGGCGGGAGATCGCAGCCCCGCCCCAGCCCGGAGACGCGTGACTGTGCCTGAGAGCTCCCAACCGCCGGAAGGCTCATGGCGCACGACCTTCCCCCCCAGAGGCGGCGGCGAGGGGGAAGAGCTTGGCGTGGCCATAGGCTCAGTGCTCAATCACATCTACGAGGTGCGCCGCTTCATCGCCCGGGGCGGCATGGGCGAGGTCTATGAAGGCGTCAATATCAACACCGACGAAAGGGTGGCCATCAAGGTGATCCTGCCGCACCTGGCCAAGGATCCCAAGATCCAGGCCATGTTCCGCAAGGAGGCGCGCACCCTGACCCGCCTCACCCACCCGGCCTTGGTGCAATACCGGGTGCTGGCTCAGGAGCCCTCCCTGGGCGTCATCTACATCGTCACCGAATATGTCGATGGGTACGGCCTGGATGACATCATCGGCGAGATCGCCCCCAGCGAAGCCGAGCTGCGCGGCCTGACCCGCCGGCTGGCGGAAGGTCTTCGGGCCGCCCATACCCTGGGCGCCATCCACCGCGACATGTCTCCAGACAATGTGCTGCTGCCGGGCGGACGTCTGGAAGAAGCCAAGATCATCGATTTCGGCATCGCCAAGGACCTTGAAACCTCCCAGGCGACGATGGTCGGCGACGCTTTCGTCGGCAAGCTGGGCTTTGTCGCGCCGGAACAGTTTGGCGATTTCAGCCGGGAGATCGGGCCGTGGACCGACGTCTACAGCCTGGGCCTGGTGATCCTGGCCATAGCCGCGGACGGCGATCTGGACATGGGCGTGACCCTGGTCGAGGCGGTCGACCGCCGCCGCGCCGGTCCAGACCTGTCGCCTCTGCCCGAAGCGCTGCATCCGGTCTTCGCCCGCATGTTGCAGGCGGATCCGGCGCTCCGTTTCCGCTCCATGGACCAGGTGATAGACGCTCTGGACGCCACGCCGGCGCAACTGGCGGCCTTGCCGCCGCTTCCCCCGCCATCGTCCGCGATCGGCGCCCAGGGCTCAGGGCGCCGCGCCGGCGTTTCGCCGGTCCTCGTGGCGGGCATGGGACTGGTGGCCCTGGCCATCACCGGGGGCCTGGTTGCGGCCCTGGTCACCCGGCGAGAAAATCGCCCCACCCCGCCCCCGGTCGTGGGGGCCCAGGCCGAGACCACCATGGACGCCGCCCTACGGTCGGTCCCCTGCGCCTGGCTGACCGACAGGATGTCGCGCGGCCCTGATGGTCTGCATATCGAGATGAACGGCGCCGCTGGCGACCCGGCCGGGGCGGTGGCCCAGATCACCCAAGCCCTGCAAAAGGCTGGCTCTCCCGTCGCGGCGGCCGACCGCTCGCAATTGCGCCTGCTGCCGCCATCGGCCTGCCAGACCATCTCGGCCATAGCCCGGCTGCACGCCCCGACCAGCGAACTGACCTGGATCCGCCCCCAGGCCGTGGTTTTCAACGTCCAGCCGAGCCCCATCTGTGGCGGCGATCCGCATCAGGCGACTTCGGTGGTCACCGTCAGACCGCCCCCCGCGGGGCAGGAAGAGAACATCGCCCTGCTGAAGGTCGAGGACACCGGCGCCATGACGCGGATTTTTTCCGGCCTGGCCGAGTTTCGGGCCCTGGCTCGGGCGCCGACCAACGGCAAGGGCCACCTGTTCGAGGATCTGGGACCGCAGGGATTGCGCGTAAGCCTTTGCGAGAAGACCGGCGGCCTCAAGGGCGCGCTGGTGATCCGCGGCAAGCCTCCGTTCGATTTGAGCCTGCCGGCAATCACCAATGGCGAGGCCGCGTCACCCCCGGGCTTGGCGACCGGGATCGTCGCCGGCGGCAAGGCCCAGGGCTGGCGGACCCAGATGGCCTGGTACGACGTCGACACCACCCCGCTCGCCGTGCTCACAGCGGCCAAGGCCGCCGCCCCCGCCTCCCATCGGCCACGCCCTATCGGCGCCCCAGGCAGACCGGGCTCGCTGGCGTCCGCGGCCCCACCGCCGGCGGCGGCGCCCGCCAAGGACAAGCCGGACACCTTGGGGACCGATTTCAGATAGGCGCCTAACTATAGCCGCGCGCAAAGATGATCGCCCGGACGCGCAATCATCGCCCTTTCCGACGCGAATTAGTTGAGATTACAGGGCGTAACAAACGCGCGCTATTTGAGATTCAGCGCACGCTCTGTGAGACGGAAGCGCAATCATGTGGGTTTGACCCAGGTTGTTCGAGATCTCCGGTTTAGCGAGGGCCAACGGGAGAGACGACCCCATGTCCGACGTTCAGGAGGGCCGCTTGGAGGTCTCGCTTAGTGCCGATAGGGTTGTCTGGCGTGGCCTGGTCTGGCGGGGTTGAGCTGATGAGAAGGTGCTTCCGATGGGCTGCAATCCACGTTGTCATTGCCGCCGTCTTCGCAGCTACTTCAATGATCGGCACGTCGCATGCCACCACTCCGTCGGCAACGCCATCTGACGCCGAAATTGACCGCATCCTCGCTGAGAGGGTCGATTTCTATCAGAGCGGGGTCGGCATCGTGGTCGGCTTGGTCGGACCCGAGGGGCGTCGGGTCATCGTTCATGGGGTGCGGGACAAACACGATGGCGCGCCTCTAACCGGGGACACCTTGTTTGAGATTGGATCGGTGACAAAAGCCTTCGTGGGCCTGTTACTGGAGGACATGGTTCGGCGCCGCGAGGTGACCCTTTCCGAGCCGATCAACCAACTCCTGCCGGCTTCCATGCAGACCCCGCTACAGGACGGCCGAGCGGTCACGCTGGTTGATCTCGCGACCCATACTTCGGGGCTGCCGGAGGCCCCCAAAGACGTAAATTGGGACGCTCCTAATCCGGTGGCGACCTACTCCGATGCCCAGTTCTCAGCGTTCATATCGTCCTTTACCTATCCTTGGCCTATCGGTTCTCGGTTTCAATATTCCAACATCGGCTATGGCCTGCTCGGTTACGGCTTAGGATGGGCCGGAGGATCCGATCTGCCGACCTTGGTCCAAAAGCGGATCACCCAGCCTCTGGGCATGAGCAGCACCTATTTTGATCTTCCAGCCGGGCTTGAGTCGCGGTTGGCGCCGGGCCACGACGTCAACCTGAACGCCAAGGAGCAATGGGGACATGCACCGCTCTTTCAGGGTTCCGGGGGGATGCATTCAAGCGCCAACGATCTGCTCACGTTCGTGTCCGCCGCCATGGGCCTGACCGACACGCCGCTTGGACCCGATTTCAAGGCTATGCTTGCCGTCCAACGTGCGAGCTATTCCAATCTGTTTTCCTCAATTGGCTGGACCGTGATGGAGCGGGACGACCAGAACATCGTCTTCAAGGGCGGCGGTGAAGGCGGCTATCGCTCCTGCATCATGTTCGACTCCGCCAAACAACTTGGCATTGTTGTCCTGTCGAATACCGGCGACCCCGATGTGTGCGACATTGGATGGCGCCTGCTAGACCCTCATTATCCTCTAGCCGCTTTGCATAGGCGGGTGGCTGTCGCTGGCGCGGTGTTGGACGCGGAGGTTGGGCGCTACATGAACTCGGCCGGCGACGTCATGGAGATTGCCCGAGACAACGATCACCTGACTTGGGCTCTCCCGGGAGGCGAGGCCAAGCCGATCCTGCCCGCCAGCAAACGGCTGTTTTTCAGCAAGGCATCGCAGCAGGAATTCGCGTTCGATTTCGACGACGAAAGCCAAATGTCGCCGAGCCGGATCGTGATCTTCCCGGGCAAAGGGCCGGAGGTCTACCAGCGCATTGGCAAGTGAAGTCGCCGTCCCGGTCAATGTCCGCAACCCCCTCTCTGAAATTCCGAAGGGCGGCTATAGGGCGGTCCCGTCCTAAGCCAGATTGTGGATGAGAAGCCGCGAGAGAACCTGTCAGAACATCAACCCAAGTCTCACCCGGCCGCAACGCGTGTCTGCCAAGGAATTTTCGCAGTCTCACGCACCTTGCGCCCGAGTCGCTCGATCTCACCTCTATCTCAACCAATATGCGCCGCGTCTCGGGGAGACTGCGTCGAACTCGTGCTCCAGTCTCAAAGATTGTGCGCCAAAAACGGCCCCTTATTGCGCGCCGGAGCAATCATCATTGCGCGTCGCTATACCTAACCGCGGCTCGAAATCTGAAATGCATTTCCATCCGGGTCCTTCCCGTCGCACAGGTCAAATCGGCTCGTCGAGTTGACCCTGCCCATGGCGGCCAAGCCTCGCTTTAACAACGCGGCCCGCGCAGAGGCGACATCGGCCGCGAAAAACACAAGCTTGGGCGGTCTGGCGCCGACCGACGATTTGCCGCGATGCAGCGCGATGTTGCAAGCGCCGGCGCTGAACTCGATCCAGCCGTCTTCCGTGTTGAGCGCTTCAAGTCCGATGATGTCCCGGTAGAACGAGGTCATCGCGGGCATATTCGTCGTGAACAGGATCACCCGCCGCATTTCCAGCTTCATGAGATCGCGCCCCTCATTTGTGCGATGGCGACGAGACCAGAATGGATTTTTTTACGCAAGCCGCTTTGATCCCGCGCTGATCGGCAGCGGCTCGGCCGCGTTGGAGGGCGGTGCGCGCCCCATGTTGCGCTCGCGGCCGCCTCGGTTCATAGGACCCGGCCAACAGGTCAGCGAGCCCCTGATGACGTCGAGCCTCTGGATTGGATCGAAACGCACCGCGATCACGGGATTGGCGGCGCTGAGCATCGGCATGACCAACCCGGCTTTTGCGGCGCCGGCGCCCGCCTGGCCCGACACCTATATCGGCCATGTGGAAGCCCTGGCGGTGATGGAGACGCTGAACGGCGCGCTCCTGACCAGCCACAGCGCCACCGCCACGCTCGAGGCCTGGTGCGCCGACCATCACATGGCCGCCTCGCCCCGCATCTCGGCCCAGCGCGTCTTAGGCGCCGACAAGCCGATCAGCGCCGAACAACGCGGGCGTCTGCAGGTCGGTCCCGACGAGCCGATCCGCTATCGACGGGTTCGGCTGGCCTGTGGCGACCATGTTCTGTCGGAGGCCGACAACTGGTATGTGCCCAGCCGCCTGACACCGGACATGAACCGCCTGCTGGACAGCACGGACATTCCCTTTGGCCGGGTGATCCAGCCTCTGCATCCATCGCGCCAGACCCTGGCGGCCGACCGCCTCTGGTCGCCCCTGCCGGCGAACTGGGAGATGAACGCGCCCCAGCCCTCGTCCGTCCTTGCCCCGCCCCTCGTGATTCCCGCCTATCTGTTCCGCCACCGCGCCCTGGTGTTCGACGATCAGCGACGCCCCTTCGCCGAGGTGGTCGAGACCTATACCGGCGAGATCCTCAGCTTTGGCCGCACCCCCGGCCAATGAAGTCCCGGAAACTTGAGCGCCTTAGACGATATAGTGACCGGCCAGTTCGAGGCTGCTCGCATGGACCCCCAGAAGCTTGATCGTCTCGCCTGACGAAAAGCTCACTGTCGAATAGGTCCCCGCATCGGTGAAGACAGGAGACGCTCCATTGGCCAGATAGGCGCTGACATCGATCTTGTCGCCGCCCGCCACCAAGAAATCGGTGATGGTCACGGTCTGCTGCCCGGGGCCGACCACGAAGATATCGTGCCCGCCGCCACCGGTCAGGGTGTCCCCGCCGGCGCCCGCGGTGAGAACATTGTCGCCGCTGTTGCCGGTCAGGCTGTCGCCCAGATTATTGGCCGTTGCGTTGATATTGCCGGTTCCGGTCAGGATCAGATTGTGGGCGTTCGTGCCTATGAGCGAATAGCTGAAGGCTGAGTCTATGGTGTTCGCCGCCCCGGAAGCCTGGTCATTCGAACTGGCGGTCACATAGGCCGCGCTCGACTGGGCGCTGCTGGAAGCGACGGTCCCCGCTGCGGTCACATTGATCGTGACCGTGGTGCCATATCCGGTGGTCAGTCCATCCGTCGGGACATATTTGAAGCTGTCGGTTCCAACGAAGCCGGCGACCGGGGTGTAGCTGAACGAGCCGTTGGCGTCCAAGGTGAGCGAACCGTGGGTAGGGCCGTTGGTCAGGTTCGCGGTCAGGGTCAGGCCATTGTGGTCGACATCGCCGGCCAGAACGCCCTTGATGGCCGACACATTCAAGGTCGAACCCTGCGCCACGGCATAGCTGTCGGCTGTGCCCGTCGCGGCCGATGCTGTGACCGTGAGATTGACGGTGGTCACGGCGCCCGCCCCGGAAGTATCGCTGGCGACATATTTGAAGCTGTCGGCGCCGACATAGCCGGCGGTGGGAACATAGCTGAACGAACCGTCGGCGTTGAGGCTGACGGTTCCATGGGCCGGTCCGCCATTGACCGCCAAGGCCGCCGACAGGGTCAGACCGTTGGGATCGGTATCGTTTGCAAGCACGCCCGTCGCGGCGGCCACGCTGAGCGGATTGCCGGCCTGGACCGAAAAATAGTCGGTATGGGACACCGCCAGCAGGGGCGTCACCTTCAGGCCGACCGTGATCGGCGCAGAGGTGGTTGCGCCGTCCGAGGCGACATAGGTGAACGAGTCCGAGCCGTAATAGCCGGTTGTTGGCGTATAGGTGAAAGACCCGTCGGCGTTGAATACGAGGGTCCCGTGAGAGGGTCCGCCGTTGGCGGTCAAGCTCGCGCTCAGGGTGAGGCCGTTATTGTCGCTGTCAAAGGACAGGACGCCGCCGGTCGCGTCTTTCGACACCGGGGCGTTTTCCCTCAACGAATAGGCTGCCGAGTGGACGACGATCGGGGCCGCGCTAACGTTCAAAGTCACGGTTGTCGGCGCGCTGCTGGAAAGCCCATCGCTGGCGATATAGGTGAAGCTGTCGGTCCCGGCATAGCCGGCGTTCGGCGTGTAGGTGAACGAACCATCGGCGTTCAGCGCCAAGCTTCCGTGCGCTGGCGCGCCATTGCTGGCCAGAGCGGCGGTAAGGGTCAGGCCGTTGTGATCGATATCCTTGGCCAGGACACCCTGGGCGGCGCTTTCCGTGATGGAGCCGTTGGTCTTGACCCCATAGGCGCCGGCCGCCGCGGTCGGCGCCGTCGCCCCGACGTTCAGCGTGACCGTGATGGGCGCCCCGCTGCTCAGGCCGTCGCTGGCTACATAGGTGAAGCTGTCGGTTCCCGCAAAGCCGGCGACCGGCGTATAGGTGAAGGAGCCATTGGCGTTGAGCGTCAGGGTTCCGTGGGACGGCCCGCCATTGGCCGCCAGCGCCGCCGTCAGGGTCATGCCGTTGTTGTCGACATCATTGGCCAAGACGCCTTGCGCGGCCGTCTCGCTCAGGCCCGCGCCCGCCTTGACGGCATAGGCGTCCGCCACGGCGGTCGGGGCGGTCGAGCCCACGGTCAGAGTGACGGTGGTCGGGGTTCCGCTGCTGGAAAGGTCGCTGGCGATATAGGTGAAGCTGTCGGCGCCGACATAGCCGGCGGTCGGCGTGTAGGTGAACGAACCGTCGGCGTTCAGCACCAGCGAGCCGTGCGAAGGCCCGCCATTGGCGGCCAGCGCCGCGCTGAGCGTCAAGCCGTTGTGGTCGGTGTCATTGGCCAGCACACCCTGGGCGGCGTTCACGGTCAGGGCTGACCCCGCCTTGGCCGCATAGGCGTCGGCTGTCGATCCTGGCGCCGTCACCGCGACCTGGGCGGACGAGCTCGATGACGAAATCGGAGCGCCGGTAGAGGTCAGTCCCAGGCTGGCCAGGCTATAGGCCCGCACATAGTCGACCTCCATCTGCGCCGTGGTGAAATTGCTGGGCGGCGAGCCCGGCCAGGTCCCGCCAACCGCAAGGTTCACCAACATATACATTGGCTTGTTCATGTCGGACGGGGGCGCCGCGGTGGCGACCTCGACCCCATCCACATACCAGCTCAGCGTGGTCGAGGTCCAAAGCACGCCATAGGTATGGAACCCGGTGGTATTGCCCGGCACATAGGTGGCGAAGGCGCTCTGGGTGGTGGCGCCGCTGGCGTTGCGGTAGTGCGATGTCTCATAGACATTGCCGCCGCCAACCTGCTCCATGACGTCCAGTTCGGGCGGCCAGGTGCCATCGGTGGGCAATAGCCAGAACGCCGGCCAAACACCCTGCCCGGCCGGCAGTTCGGCCTTCATCTCGAAATAGCCGTAGGTCTGAGAGAAGGATTTTTCGGTCGTCAGCAGGCCGGAGGTGTATTTAAAACCGGATAGGGCCGCCAGGTCCGACGTGGGCGTATTGGCGGCCGTGATCGTCAGAACGCCATTTGAAATCGAGAACGGATTCAGACCCAGCGCCGTCGATCCGTTGCCGGCATAGCTCGGATCGACATAGATCTCTTGCTCGGCGTTCGGCGCCAGGGTGCGGCTTGTAAAGGACTGCGAGCCGGTCTGATTGCCGGATATGAAGCTGGTTTTCCAGACCCCGGAGCCGGTGCTCGAATTGTACAGGCTGATGCTGTTGAACTCGTCGTCGAACGTCGGGGTGGCGTTGTGCAGATTGAGGTTCAGCGCAAAATCGGTCGCGGTCAGCGATGAAACTTGGGTGTTTCGGATCAGGACGTGCTGGGTGGGCGACAGGGTCAGCAGCGTGTCCGCACCCATCTGGCTCAAATTGGCTTGGACATCCGCGAAGCTGGTGAAATTGGTTCCGGTCAGCTGGATGAAGTCGTGGTTGGCGCCGCTGGCCTGAAATCCGTAGATCACGTCCTTGGTGGCGTTGGCGCCGATGGTGAAGAAGTCACCGCCCGCCCCGGCGTCGACCAGGACGTCAGAACCCGAGCCTGCGATCAGTGAATCGCCAGCGCCCAGCGCGATGATCAAATCGGAGCCGCTATTGGCCGTGCCGGCCATGTCGGCCTTTTCAAGCACGAGATTGTTGACATTGGTCGGAAGGGCGTAGCTGGCCCAGCTATTGACCGTGTTGACCCCGGCGCTGGATGCGACACTGATCAGTTCACTGGAGTCGACAATCGAAAAAGTGTTGTCGCCCGATCCGCCGATCAGCACACCACCGCCATATCCGTCGCCCAGCTGCGCCGAAAGCGAAGACGCCGTCAGGGTCTGACCGATCGCAGTGGTGCTGAGCCAGGCCCTTGGCGTGGCGCTCGTGGCCATAACCTGGCCATCGAAATTCAAATAAACTGCGGACATACAAGCCTCCGAAGAGACCTAATTCAACCAATTTAAGTTAAACCTTGTGTATACCTATGCGGTTAACCCAAATTAACCCTAGTGTTTCGCCAATTTTTATTGATTAATATCGGTTATCGATAACCATGAGCACACCATAGACAAAACATAGTCCGAATAAATCCGCAAACCAAGGCGTATTTACTATACAAAGTCGAAGAATTTCACAGCTCAATCCGATCGATCTTCAGAAGCAGAACGACACAGGCTCAAAGCCAGCGCCACGCGAATATCGAGCGCTTCGTTTCGACGATCTGCGGAGCTCGTTCCAGCCTTGACGATCGACCTGCAGATTCGAACCCCTCCGTCGCGGAATTCTGTTGCGGGCCGGTGGGTTTGACAGCGTCCTCGCACCGTGGAGGCTGTCGCTTGCAGCCAAGGATCCGGTCGACATGGCCGCCGGTCGCCGTTAGATCGCTTGATTCCAGGCGTCCGCCACCGGCGGCCCGCCGCGTCCGGCCGATCCTTTCGATGGCTCGATCGGATGTTGGGCCGATCTGGCCTGGAATATGAGGATGTTGATTTGGTCGAGCGATTTCAGGACCAGACGCTGTTGGTGGTCGGCGATGTCATGCTCGACCGGTTCGTCTATGGGCGCGCCGAGCGGGTGTCGCCCGAAGCGCCGGCCCTTGTCCTGCAGATCGAGCACGATCGATGGGTGCTGGGCGGAGCAGCCAATGTGGCCGCCAATATCGCCTCGCTTGGCGGGCGGGCGATCCTGATCGGGCGCGTCGGGGACGATGACGAAGCGGCCATGATCGCCCGTTTGGCCGCCGAACATGGCGGGCGCATCATATCAGGCCTGACGGCGGATCCGCGAGCGCCGACAACGGTCAAGACCCGCTATCTGGCCGGCGATCGGCATCTGTTGCGAGCCGACCGCGAGCAGATCGGGCTTTCGTCGCCGACCGAGGCCGCGATCATCGCCACGGTGCGCGCCTCGATCGATGCGGCGAAGGCGGTGGTCATCTCCGACTATGCCAAGGGGGTGGTGTCGGACGCGGTGCTGGAGGCCGTGTTCGATATCGCCGGCCGTCAGGGAAAGCCCGTTGTGGTCGATCCCAAGCGACGATCCCTCACCGCCTATCGCGGCGCCACCTTGCTGACACCCAATCGGCGCGAACTGGCCTTCGCCACCGGCGTCGATTGCGATGACGACGACGGCGCGGAACAGGCCGCCGCCCAGGTGATCGCCGAGACCGGCGCGATGATCCTGCTGACCCGATCGGAACAGGGCATATCCCTCCATCGTCCCGGCCTGGAAACCTGGCGGGACAAGGCCAGGGCCCGGCGCGTGCGGGATGTCTCAGGCGCCGGCGACACGATCACAGCGGCCATGGCCCTGGCGCTCGCCGCGGGGTTGGACCTGACGGAGGCTGCGCATCTGGCCAATGTCGCCGCGGGGGTCGTGGTGGGAAAGAGCGGCACCTCCCAGGTTACGCCGGACGAACTTCGTGCGGCGCTTGCGGCGCCCGACCCCGATCTGCAGGCGCCGCCCTCCAAGCGCATGAGCCTGGAAGCGGCGGTCGCCCTGCGCGAACGATGGCGCGAGGAAGGGGTCCGCGTGGGATTCACCAATGGCTGTTTCGACCTGATCCACCCCGGGCACATCCACATTCTGCGCCAGGCCGCCGAACAGTGCGACAAGCTGATCGTGGCTTTGAATTCAGACGCTTCGGTTCGCCGCCTGAAAGGCCCGGCCCGCCCGGTCCAGAACCAGGAAGCTCGCGCCGAGGTGATGGCCGCGCTGGAGCCCGCCGACGTAGTCCTGATCTTTGACGAAGACACCCCCTTGGCCATCATCCAGGCCATCGAGCCGGATGTTCTGGTCAAGGGCGCCGACTATCGCGAAGACCAGGTTGTCGGCGCGGACCTGGTGAAATCCTATGGGGGAAAGGTGGTGCTGGCGACGCTGATCGCGGACCAGTCGACCAGCCAGCTGATCTCCCGCTCGGCCCAGCCAGGCGAGGTCGCATGAGCCCCCGTCTGACCCTGATCACCGGTGGGGCGGGCTTCATCGGCTCGAACATCGTCGCCGAACTCGCGAGCGATCCCGGCCTGGACATCGTCGTCTGCGATCGCCTGCGCACGGCCGAGGGCGGCAAGTGGCGCAACCTAGCCAAGCACCCGATCGCCGACTTCATCGCCCCGGAGGAGATGTTCGCCTGGCTGGAGCGATGCGCCGCGGATGTGCGCGCCGTGGTGCATATGGCTGCCATCTCATCGACTACCGAGGTCGACGCCGACAAGATCATCCACACCAATTTCGGCCTGTCACGCGACCTGTTCCGCTGGTGCGCCCAGGAACGCAAGCCGCTGATCTACGCCTCGTCGGCGGCGACCTATGGCGACGGCTCACAGGGGTTCGCCGATCGAGACGACCTGGCGAGCCTGGCCGCGCTGCGCCCGCTCAACGCCTACGGCTGGTCCAAGGCCCTGTTCGACATCTTCGCCGTCCGTGAGGCCGGGCGCGGCCTGGCGCCGCCGCAATGGGTCGGCTTGAAGTTCTTCAACGTCTATGGCCCGAACGAGGACCACAAGGGAGCGATGAAGTCGGTGGCCGCCCAGATCTGGCCTAAGGTCAGCCGCAGCGAACGCGTAAGCCTGTTCAAATCGCACCGCGAAGGCTTTGCGGATGGGGGCCAGTTGCGCGACTTCATCTATGTCCGCGACGTGTCCAGGATTGTCGCCTGGTTGTTGGGCAATCCTCAGGTGAGCGGGATCTACAATCTCGGTTCGGGTCAGGCCCGGGCCTTCAAAGATCTTGCCGAAGCCGTATTCCGGGCCGCGGCTCAAGCGCCGCAGATCGACTATGTGGACATGCCGGCGGACATTCGGGAGCGATATCAATATTTCACGCAGGCGGAGATGGGCCGCCTGCGCACGGCGGGCTATTCGGCGCCGATGAGCGGCCTGGAGGACGGCGTCACCGACTATGTGCGCCAATACCTGGGCCGGAGCGACCCCTATCGATAGGGGCTCCGCCCCGGCGCCGGGGTCCAAGGTCGTCGCGCGAAGCCGGGCCTGTCAAATGGCTGGCGGGCGCCCCATGGAAGCTCTAAGGACGGTTGGCGCCCGGTCAGCGGGCGGGCGCCCCTAGACGCGCGCGCCGCTGCGGTCATATCCATCGCGCACAAAGGATGGTAGTCGAGGTCGGATTATGAGCATGGTCGCAACGCCTTCAGAGGGGCAATGGTCGTCCTTTTTCAAGGCGCTCGGCGTTCAGATGCGCGTGATCGGCGCAGTGCTGATGCGCGAATTGCACACTCGCTACGGTCGCGACAACATCGGCTATCTGTGGATGGTCGCCGAACCGCTGATGTTCGGCAGCGTCATCTCGCTGATTCGCAGCGGCGAGCAGGTGCACGACAAGGAGTTCAGCCCGGTCGGTTTCGCCGTGGTCGGCTATGCGATCTTCATCATGTTTCGCAGTATCGTCGGTCGTTCGGACGGCGCCCTATCCGGCAATCTTCCGCTTCTCTATCATCGCATGGTCACCGTCCTGGACATCGTCATCGCGCGCGCGATCCTGGAAGCGGCGGGGACCTTCGTGTCGTTCATCATCCTGCTCACGTTCTTCATATCGGTCGACTTCATGGATTTCCCGGCCCGCCCCCTGATGCTGCTGGTGGGGATCGGCTATGTTCTGTGGCTGTCGTTAGGCCTTTCGATGATCATCGTGGGCGGCACCTATGAAAAGCGAACGCTTGAGCGGCTGATCCATCCGATGCTCTATTTCATGATCCCGCTTTCGGGCGCTTTTTACCGCGTCGGCTGGGTCCCGCAGCCCTATCGCCGATATCTGCTGTGGAACCCCCTTCCCCAGGCCTTTGAAATCGTGCGTTACGGGCAGTTCGAGGGCGGGACGCTTGAGTATGTCAACTTTATCTACCTCACGGGCGCGTGCATGATCTTCACCCTTCTGGGCCTGGTCGCGCTCAGATCCGTGCGCGGGCGAATTCACCTCACCTGAACCAGGCGTTACGATCTCTCGACGCTCATCCTACCCTTCACGAGTTTCCGTCATGAACATGCGCAGCATCATCACCTCGGCCGACGACGAAGTCGTTGCTGACAAGCCGACGGTCATGCGGAGAATCATGGATTGGGCGAACGCGAACCGCGGATTTCTGCTGGTCGTCGTGCTCCCGACGCTCCTGCTGACCAGCTACCTGTATCTGGTGTCCGCCGATCAGTACCAGTCCGAAGCGCATTTCATCATCCGCAAGTCGAGCTCGTCGACGGCCCCGGCCACGGGCTTTGGCGAAATGCTCGGCTTGGTCGGCGGGGCCACGCAAACACAAACCGACGCCGCCAGCGTGTCCGATTATTTGACTTCGCATGATGCGGTCGCGGCGTTGAACGCCAAAACCAACCTGATCGAACGTTTCCGGCGCCCCGAAGCAGATCCCTTCAGCCGGCTCAACACCGCTTCGCCGACACCCGAAAAGCTTCTGAAATACTACAAGAAAATGGTGCTGGTGCACACCGATCGGGACACTGGCATCACCATTTTGCAGGTGCGCGCCTTTCGGCGTGACGACGCCTACGACATCATCCAAAGCCTGCTGCAGCTCGGCGAGCAGCAGGTCAACGCGCTGAACGAGCGCAGCTTCAGCGACGCGGTCAAGGACGCGACCCTGCAACTCACTCAGGCGGAAAACGCGGTCGCCGATGTCCAGTCGCACATGACGAACTTTCGGCAGTCCCGCGGCGATATCGATCCCCAATGGTCGGGCGAGGCCCAGGTCAAGCTGGTCACGGAGTTGAACGGCAATCTGGCCTCGGCGCGCGCGCAGCTCAACGCCATGGGGGCCTCGATCAGCCATTCCAGCCCGCAGTACCTGGCGCTCGATCGCCAGGTCCGGTCGCTCGAAACCCAGGCGGCGGTGCAATCCAACCGCGCCGCGGGCAGTTCATCCAAAACCATCGCCACCAATCTGGGGGGCTATGAAGACCTGAAGCTGCGGCAGGAGTTCGCGGCGAAGCGATACGACGCAGCCGCCGCCAATCTCGAAAAGGCGCGGGCGGACGCGCAACGGCAGCAGCTCTATCTGGTGCGGATCGTCGACGCGAACCGCCCCGTCAAGTCGCTCTATCCCGAGCGTGGACGGGTCGTACTGACCGTCTTCATCGGCCTGCTGCTGATCTACAGCATCGGCTGGTTGATCGCCGCCGGCGTGCGCGAGCACGCCGCCTAGGGCCTATTGAGGAAAAGCGCGAAGGGGCCTTCCGTCCGCTCCGCGCTCTCCCCAATCAATCAGGTTTTATGATTTTCGAGCGCTGCCTCAGAGCGTTCAAGGCCGACGGGCGATCAGTCCGAACGGAACCGCATCGCCGTCTTTTGAACTGGTTCTGGCGTCATACTGGAACTTCAGTTGGGCCACCTCATGGCCTCGCGAGATCAGCGAAAGCGCGATCCGTTCAATGGCGGGCCGGTCATAAACAAACCCGCGATGCAAGCGCCGGCCACCAGCCGGCGCCCATTGAAAGACGTGCACAGCCAAGCCCCCCGGCTTCAGGCAGTGCATCGAACTCTCGACGAAATGCTGGAATTTCTCGGTGGTCCCCGCCTCGTCGCCCATTCCCGCCGACCATAGAAAGTCAAAATCCCTCAAGGTTTGAGGGATCGCCGCTGAATCGACGGTCGCGAAGCGGACGTTTTCGAAAAATCGGTCCCGTTGGCAAAGATCGGGCCTGCAACGTTGTTCGAGCGCCAAGGCGGGGTCGCCATCCGGCGCTGCGTCATGGTGGGGCGCCGTCGCGAGCACAGAGCATCCGCGGGCGGCCAGGATCGCCGGCAGAGATTGCTCCAAGACACCAAACCCCAGGCCCGCCGCGCCAGACTGGAGCGCGCCAAAGGATCGAAGAGACTGGAGAATATAGGCCGCCGCCCAATTTATTCGCGTTGACTGGGCAGGTTGGTGAAGCACCTCCATCCACTCCGCAAACGGCCGCTGGCGGCATTGCTCCGCTGTCCATCCCTGCGACACTGGATTGTCGAGGTTGGGCGGCGCCAGGGACACAAGGCGAGCGGCCCTGTGCAATCCCCCGGCTGAAACACCGGGTGCGCGGGTCCCCGTTGCAGGCCCGATCGACCGAGGCTCCCACGGATCGGGCGCCAAGCCCTGGTCGAGCGAGATGGTGACGCCAATCGCCGTGGCGTCCGTCTCGTCGTAGATATGGCCGGCCACGGCGTAGAGCATGTTTCTTCGACCGACGGTTTCAATGTGGTGCAAACCACCGCTCCGGGCGAGATCGGCCATGGAAATGACGGTGGCCGTGCTCGGTGTCGCCTCGACGCCGGGAATGGCCGAGACCGCAAAGATTTGCAGCACCAGGGTTCCACAGGTCGCCTGAAGGTCGTTGAATTGAATTGTAAAGGTGATCGGACCGGGCATTGAGCGAACGGGAACGGTGCAAAAGACATAGGCGCCGTCGGCCGAAGGCTTGGATCCTCCCAGTCCGTGGATCCGGCTGGCGTGGTTCGGGGCGTAGCCAAATGCGTCGATCACGGCCCCGAAACCCGGACCTCGGTCGATTTCAACCTGCGTGGCCATCGATGCGGGCCTCCATTCCAAGGATCGGGTATTGGGAGGCGGACAGGGATCGCGCGTACATCACCCGCAACCTTTCGCGATAATTCTCTGCGGAAAAGGCCCGCGCCTGAATGGGGCCGCGCGCTGAAAGCTCGTCGCGCAATTCTGCATCCCCATCGAGTCGCGCCAGGGCCGCGGCGATCGCCGATACATCATAGGGATCGGCCAGCAACGCCGCATCGCCCGCAATCTCGGGAATCGAACCGGTGGTCGAAGACAGCACCGGCGCGCCAAGCAGCATCGCCTCGTGCGCCGGCAATCCGAAACCTTCGTAGAGGGACGGAAAGGTGACGGCCCGGGCGCCGCGCGCCAGACGCATCAACAGCCGACGCGGCAGATATTCGATGCGTATGACCCGATCCGTCAGATGCGCGTATTGGGGATCGCCAGCCTCCTCCTCCCTGGGCAGAAGCCGCAGTTCCGCCTCGCTCTGCCAGGACCGGCCGGCGACGATAACCAGGGGCGTCTGGGTTCCCAGCGACAGATAGGCCTCGATCAGGCGGCCCAGGTTTTTTTTGGGCTCGATTGAGCCGAAGAACAGGAAATAGCCGCGATGACGCAGGCCGAAGACACCTTCGACCATGCGAGCCGCCTCGAGCGGATCCTCGTCGAGCAGCGCCTGATCCATCGATGAGATCTGATAGGTGTTGGTCACCCGTTCGGGAGAAATAGCAAAATGGGAGAGGATGTCGCGCCGGCTCGCCTCCGAGACCGTGCACACATGATCGGCCTGCCGCAGGCAGGCTTCCACCAGAGTCCGATAGCCCTGCTTCTCATCGAGGGTCGCAAATGGCAGGCGCAACGGGACGACATCGTGAATTGTATAGATGTTGCGAGCGCCTGCGACCCGGACAGGCACCGGATAGGTCCAATGCATGATGTCGGGTGGATTGGCCATGCGCAGGGTGGTTATTCTGCCGGTCAAACGGAAATAGGCGTGGGCCCGTTCAAAAAGATGCGGGCTGCTGAACAGGCGATCGAACCCTGGCAAACGATCGTCGAACGCGGTGGTGACGACCTGTCCCTTGGGCACGTTCAAGGCGTCGGCCCCGAACATCATGCCGAGCGTATCAATCGTGCGCCGAATCCGGCGTTTCGCCCGCCGGACCGGGGGCGGCCTGACGAGCCGGTCGTAGAACTGAGCCTCGCGCAGCGCCGGGTCGCGCCCCACATCAAGGCCGAAAACACCCTCGACCTCATGCCCCATGGATTTCAAGGTTTGCGCCAGCATGAATCCGTAGGTAGCAATACCGGTGCCGTGCGGAAGCACCAGATTATAGCCGTCGATCCCAATTCGTAATCGCGTCATGCCTACTCGTTCTGTCTACGCCGCCCGCTGATAGACGCGCTAAGGGTCATTCGCAAATGCTTCGCCATAGACGGCGGCAAGTCGGGTTGCGAAGGCGTCGCGCGAAAACACCGGCGCGTGCTGCCGGCCGAGCTCCGCCAATCGCCGAACCAGGCCGTCATCCTCGGCCAGGCGCACGATCCCGTCCGCGATCGACGCCGGATCATCGGGGTCAACCAACAGGCCCGCCCCGCCGGCGATCTCCGCGAGCGCGCCGCGATTGCTGGTCATGACAGCGGTTCCCAGCGCCATCGATTCCGCCACCGGAAGGCCGAACCCCTCGGCGAGGGAGGGAAACAGCATCGCCCTTGCGCCCTGGATCAAGGCGAGCAGCTGATCACGATCCAGATAGGGAAGACGGATCACCCCTGCGGTCCCGGCGATCTGCCTGAGGATCGGCTCCGCGCGCCAGCCGTCAGGCCCGGCGATCACCAGGGGCAGAGCGGTCCCGCTCCGCCCATAGGCCGTCAGCAGGGCCGACAGGTTCTTCCGCGGCTCGATCGATCCGCAAAACAACAGGTAATGCTTGGCTGCGAGCCCTGTAGGCAGAAATGCTCGCGCAACGACATCAAAGTCGACCGACTGTCCGCAGTTGACCACCTTGTCGGGGTTGCAGGCCAGGGCCGCAACGATCTCGCCCCGCGCGCACTCGGACACGGTCACCAACCGATGCGCGCGGGTCATCAGCGCCCGCAGCAGAGCTCTATGGCGGCGGGGCGAAATCGGAGTCAGATCCGGGCGGGTCAACGGGATGGCGTCATGCACGGTGTAGAGGTTGGTCCACCCCTCCATGACCAGGGGCACTGGATAGGTCCAATGCATGATCCCGGCTGGAAGCGAGGAACGGAGTCGAAGCAGGCGCCCATACATCTGGAAATGGACATAACCGCGGCGAAAAATGTCATGGCCGATCAATTGGCCCCGACTGGACTGGCCGGGCTCGCACGGGCCGGCTGAACCTTCCTCCACTCGCCGGATCGATCCTCCCGCCGCCGCCAGCCAACGCGTCATTCGCCCGTCGTCCTGGTGGCTGGCGGACAGCACAAAAGGTTGGCCGCCGACTTGGCCGATCGCCTCGATCAAGGACCTCGCATAGGTGGAGACCCCGGTCCCCGGCCCGCGCAACATGCGTCCGTCGACGCAAACCGGGACGTGGGACGGCAGAGGAAACAAGGCGGTGCTGGGCTTCCCGATTTTCGCAGTGGAATTGCGTATACGGTGCAACCGGGTTAAATGCACCGACGAAAAGCCAGCCTGTCGGCTTCGACGGCTTGATGCGAGCGGGGGCGTTTATGGCGCCGCGATTTGAGATCGTTTGATGATTCGGTTCGAAGGCGTTTCAAAGAGCTACCATATCCGAAAGTTTGAGAAGCTCGTCTTCGCCGATCTGAACTTCACGATCGAAAAAGGCGATTCGATCGGCATCTGCGGTGCGAACGGCGCCGGCAAGTCAACCTTGATGCGGCTGATCGCGGGTGTCGAACCCCCGACCGCCGGCAAGATCACCCGGCGAATGACCACCTCCTGGCCGATCGGCTATTCAAGCTGCTTCCAGTCAACGCTGACCGGCGCCGATAATGCTCGCTTTATTTCCCGGATTTATCAGCGGAACGAGCACGAACTGCTTCAGTATGTCGAAGATTTCGCCCAACTAGGTCCTTACCTCTACCAACCCGTTAACACCTATTCCGCAGGCATGTCCGCCCGGCTGGCCTTCGCCATCAGCTTGGCGATCGAGTTCGAATGCTACTTGGTGGACGAGGTCACCGCCGCGGGCGATGAGCGATTCAGGGCGCGATCGGAAGAAGCCCTGCTCGCCAGACGTGACAACGCGACTCTGGTGATGATCTCGCACGACCCCGGAACGCTGAAATCCTATTGCCGTCGCGGAGCCGTCCTCTATGGCGGGGCGCTGGTCCAGTACGATACGATCGACGAGGCGTGCGAAGTGCACCACCGGCTACAGTCAAGCGCGGCCTGATCGCCATGGTTTAGCCGCCCTTCGCAATATCATGGCGATTTCGGAATTGTTCGCCATGGGCTGTTTTCCGCCCCTCCCCCATGGCAAAGGTCCTTCGTCGGCGTGATCCTATGCTCGGCGACTCGCTCACGGCCTCGCCGCAGTTTTGATTTCAACCAGGATATCATGGTCCTATGTCAAATCGCTCCCTGGTTCGGCAACGATGCGTATTGCTGCTGGCCTGCATGACTCTGGCTCTCGGAGGATGCGCGAGCCTGCCGTCGAGCGGACCTACGGCGCACGACATCATCAAGAGCCAGGGCGCGGGTGACTCGGGCTTCAACTTCAGGATCGTCAATCTAGACGCCGCCGCCGCCGCCGATCTTGGTCGCGCAGACAAGACCGCCGAAGCCTCCACCCAGACGCTGGCGACCCTGGCGATGGATCGGCGATCCGACGTGATCGGCCCGGGCGATGTTCTGGCGATCAGCATCTATGAGGTCGGCGTTTCACTGTTCGCCAACAGCGGGCTGAAGGCTCCGGGCTCGGGGTTCGACCCTTCCGCCCACGCGGAGACATTTCCCGGCATCGTCGTCGGCGCCCAGGGCCAGATCAACCTGCCCTATGTCGGTCAAATGATCGTCGCCGGCCTCACCACAGACCAGGTCCAGGCCAAGATCGAGCAGGGCCTCAAGGGAAAATCGCAGGATCCTAAGGCCTTGGTCGCCATCCGCCAGAATGTCGCCAATACGGTCTATGTGTCGGGTGACGTGCGCAAGCCCGGCAGGCTCGAACTGACGTTGAACCGGGAGCACCTGCTCGACTCCATCGCCACGGCTGGCGGATCGATCAATTCCCCGGAGGACACGGTGGTTCGGGTATCCCGTGGGGAGACCTCGATCGAACAGAGGCTCGCCACCATAAGATCGGGCAGTCGGGACGATCTGATCCTGAACCCCGGCGACCGGATCGAACTGATCAAGCTACCGCGCACCTACATCGTGTTCGGCGCGACCAGCCACGTCGCTGAAGTGCCGTTCGAACGCAGCGGCGTGACATTGGCCGAGGCCATCGCCCGCGTGGGCGGCCCCAGCGATGCGGTGGCGGATCCGTCCGCCGTGCTGCTTTTCCGCTACGTTACGGATGGTGGAGCGGCGTCCGCGGCGGAGCCGGTGGTCTACCGGTTGAACATGCTCAGTCCTGCAAGCTATTTTCTCGCCCAGCACATCGCCATGCACGACAAGGACGTGATCTACATCGCCAACGCCGGCGCCAACAGGCCTGCGAAATTTGTCGGCATAATCAATCAACTGTTTGCGCCCTTCGTGACCGCCCGGCAGCTCGCGCCATGATCGGGCTCCGCAGGCCTGAACAGATCCAGGTTTGGCGTCCTGGGCAGACTGGCGATCCGCCACGAACCTCGAAGGGGTGAGCCGATGAGCGCGGCCGTTCGACTCATCCAATGCAAGCGCTTCGGCGATGACCGCGGCTGGTTCATGGAAACCTGCAGCCCTGGGATCCTGGCCGAGGCTGGCATCGATCTGGCCTTCGTCCAGGACAACCATTCCTATTCCAGGCCAGCGGGCACTATTCGCGGGATCCATTACCAAAAGCCGCCGCACGCGCAGGCCAAGCTCGTTCGTTGCCTGCGCGGCCGCATCCTCGACTATGCCGTGGATCTTCGCCGCGATTCGCCGACATATGGCCGTCACGCGAGCGCCGAACTAAGCGCCGACAACGCCCTGCAGCTGTTCATACCGGTCGGCTTCGGGCACGCCTTCATCACGCTCGAGCCTGACACCGAAGTGGCCTACAAGGTCACGGACGTCTATGCGCCTGACTGTGACGGCGGGGTGGTCTGGAACGACCCCACGATCGGCATCGATTGGCCGCTGCCGCCGGGAGGGCCTATCCTGTCGCCCAAGGACATAAAACTGCCCATGCTCGCGGAATTCGAAAGCCCCTTTGAGTATGACGGCGCGCCGCTTGGCCCGCTCGCGCCCGCCTGATCGGAGAAGCCAGTTGCGTATCCTTGTCACCGGTGGCGCGGGTTTCATCGGCTCGGCGCTCATCCGCCATCTGATCGAAGACTCGGAACATGAGGTCCTCAACTACGACAAGTTGACCTATGCCGGGGTATTGGCGTCGCTAGCCTCGGTGGACCGCAACCCGCGCTACAGCTTCGTGCAGGGCGACATCTGCGACGCCGCCAAGGTTCAGGAAGTGTTGACCCGGTTCCAGCCGCAGGTGATCGCTCACCTGGCTGCGGAAAGTCACGTCGACCGCTCGATCGATGGCCCCGAACAGTTCATGCAGACCAATGTCATGGGCACCTTCACCCTATTGCAGCAGGGGCTCGCCTATTTCCGAAGGCAGCCGATGGAAGAGCAGGCGCGGTTCCGCTTCCATCACATATCCACAGACGAGGTGTTTGGCTCCCTGGGCGAGACGGGCCTGTTCACCGAAACCACCGCTTACGATCCGCGCTCACCCTATTCCGCGTCGAAAGCCGCATCGGATCACCTGGTGCGCGCCTGGGGACATACCTACGGTTTGCCTGTTCTGGTGACCAATTGTTCGAACAATTATGGGCCACACCATTTCCCCGAAAAGCTGATCCCCCTGATCATCATCCGCGCGCTTGCGGGCCAGGAATTGCCGGTCTATGGCGACGGCTCCAATGTCCGTGACTGGCTGTTCGTCGAGGATCACGCTCGCGCCCTTCGTCGGGTGTTCGAGGTCGGAAAGCCCGGCCACACCTACAATATCGGCGGTAACTCCGAACAACGAAACATCGACGTCGTACGCGCCATCTGCGCCGAGTTAGACGACATTTCGCCCCGCAAGGACGGCCGCCCCTACAGCGATCAGATCACCTTTGTCGCCGACCGCCCGGGCCACGATCAGCGCTATGCGATCGATGCCAGCAAGATCCGAAGCGAGCTTGAATGGGAGCCGCAGGAAAGCTTCCGCACCGGCATCGCCAAGACCGTGCGCTGGTACCTGGAGAACCCCACCTGGTGGAACGACATTCTCGAGCGGCGATATGATACCGTCAGGCTTGGACTGGAAAACGCCGAGACCAAGGCATGAGGGACGTTCTGATCGCCGGCGCCGGCGGACAGCTCGGCATCGAGTTGGGCCGGATCGACTGGGGTGAGGATGTTCGTCTCGTTCAGCCGTCGAGGGCCGAGCTTGATCTGACGTCGATCGACAGCGTCACCGCGTTTTTTGAGCGATACAGCCTAGCCGCCGTGGTCAACGCCGCGGGCTATACCGCCGTCGATCGCGCGGAAGCCGAGGTTGGCCAGGCGTTCGCCGCCAACGCGCTCGGCCCGGCCCTGCTGGCCGGCGCCACCGCCAGGGCGGGAATACCGATCATCCAGATCTCGACCGACTATGTTTTCTCCGGTGACAAGGACGGGTGCTATGAGGAGGATGACTCGACCGGCCCGATCAGCGTCTACGGCGCCAGCAAACTCGCCGGCGAACTGGCCATCCGCAGCGGCAATCCCAGATCGGTCATTGTACGCACCGCCTGGCTGCTCAGCCCACACAGAACCAATTTCCTGAAGACCATGTTGCGGCTATCGACGGCCAATCCGGAAATCGACGTCGTCGCCGATCAGATCGGCTGCCCGACAAGCGCAACCGATCTGGCTGAGGTCATCAAAACCTTTGTCTTGACCCACCTGTCGGACGTAGCAGCTCCGGTCGGTGTCTACCACTTTGTCAACGCCGGGGATGTCAGCTGGTGCGACCTAGCTAACGCCATCTTCGAACTCGACGCGGTCGGCGCGCCACGAGCCAGGGCCCGGCCGATCACCACCGCCGAATACCCCGCCCTCGCCCGACGACCGGCCAATTCAAGGCTGTCTTCGGCCAAGGTCGAGCGCGAACTGGGCATTGTCGCAAGGCCCTGGCGGGACGCCGTCGCCGACATCATCGCCGAGCTGCACCAAGCCGAAAACCTCGAGGGAGCTCACCAGTGAAGGGTATCGTTCTGGCAGGGGGTTCTGGAACCCGTTTGCACCCGATGACGCGGGTCACCTCCAAACAACTGATGCCCATCTACGACAAGCCGATGATCTATTATCCGCTGTCGACCCTGATGCTCGCGGGCATTCGTGAGATCCTGGTCATCTCGACCCCTCGCGACACGCCGGCCTTCCAGGATCTGCTGGGGGACGGGTCACAATGGGGTATTTCGATCGAGTATGCGGTGCAGCCGAGCCCGGACGGCCTGGCCCAGGCCTATATCATCGGCGCCGACTTCGTTGGCGATTCACCCTCGGCGCTAATTCTCGGCGACAACATCTTCTACGGCCACGGTATCACGGACCTGTTCGGCAGCGCCCTGAACCGTGTGTCCGGCGCCACCGTTTTCGCCTATCACGTGACCGATCCGGAGCGGTACGGCGTCGTTGAGTTCGATCGCGAGATGCGGGCGATCAGCATCGAAGAAAAGCCCGTCATGCCGCGCTCGAACTGGGCGGTGACCGGTCTTTATTTTTATGACGGGCGCGCGCCAGGCATAGCCCAGAGCCTGAAGCCCTCCGCGCGCGGCGAACTCGAAATCACCGATCTGAACCGCGCCTATCTGGCCAGCGGCGATCTGTCGGTGGAGATCATGGGACGCGGCTTCGCCTGGCTAGACACCGGCACGCCGGAAAGCCTCATCGAAGCGGCCGAATTTGTCCGCACCTTGGAGAAACGCCAGGGTTTCAAGATCGCCTGCCTTGAAGAGATCGCCTTCGACAAGGGGTTCATCGACATTCCAGCCTTGGAGGCCATTGTCGATGGCCTCGGCAAGGGTGACTACGCAGCCTATGTGCGATCGAAGGTGCTGGGTCGGCGCTGATCGAGGCTACCACCAGACGAGATCGCGGGCGTCATCGCCGGCGGAGGGATTCCAGGGCTGCGATTTGGCGCTGCGGTCGATGTGACGGACGACCTCGCGCAAAGACGGAAACCTGTAGCCGTCGAAAGGCTGGCCGTAGCGCGTCCAGTGCGGGTTGTATCCGGGGTCGCTGAACAGCGCCGTCCCCCAGCGCCGGCGAAGCAACGCCAATTCCTCGAGATCCCAAGCGATCCGCGAGCGCGTGACATTCATCCCCCGGGTCTTGGACTCGTAGTGGATCAGGGAAATTTCCGGCGTCTGCAGCACACGCAGGCCGGCGGCGCGGACACGGAGGCAGATATCGACGTCATTGAAGGCGATCGATAGTCCCACCGCGTCGAAGCGGCCGATCTGGTCGAAGGCGTCCCGGCGCATAGCCAGGAAGGCGCCGGTGACCGCGGAAGCCGAGCGAGGCGTGGACCAGCGACCAGCCGGGCCGGCGTCCGCGCCGGATCTACCGACACCTTCATGCACCGGTCCGCCTGCCCCCATGCCGAAAATCATGCCTGCGTGCTGGATCGTGCGATCTGGATAGAGCAGCAAAGCGCCGACTATGCCCACATCCGGCTCCGCCAACGCCTTGCGCAGCGCCTTGTCCCACCCATCGCTGAGCATCTCGGTGTCGTTATTCAAAAAAAGCAGCAAGGGCGCCTCGCCGCCCGCTGCGGCGAGATTGTTGGCGTGGGACCAGTTGAACGGGGCATCCAATGCAGAAACCTGCACATTCTCGCCACGCATCCGGTCCAGCAGCCGGCGCGTCGCTGGCTGGACACTGCGGTTGTCGACAATGCTGATATCAAGCAGGTCGGGGCGGGTCGCGCGTTTGCGAAGGCTGGAGACGCAGACATCGAGGAGCTGGGACTCGTCGCGCGTCTGGATGATCACCTGGATACGGTCGGGACGACGCATCTCCGATCGCGGCGCGGAGAGGATCTGCGGCGCCGGAAGAGAACTTGGCGCGGTGTCCGACACCGGATCGGGCAACGCTGTTTCAGCCTCCGGCGGCAGCGCCTTGATACTGGCCAACAGCAGAGGCAGGTGAGCCACCCCGCCCATGCCCGCGGCGGCGAGCAAAAGCTGGCGGCGCGCGGCGGCCGACGCATTGTCGTGCGGCCAGTTCAGACGCACTCCGTCGATCAGCACCACGGCCGGGGCTGATTCGGCGCCGGCTTCGGCGAACCAGATCGGATCGCACATCGGCTGAAAACTCGGCGCCTCGAAGCTGCGGCCGCCATGCCAGGTGTCGACCGAACGATCGTGGTCGCAATAGGCGGCGACGCAGCCGGTTCGCCGGGCGACGAAGGCGAACCAGCCAAGCGCCTGACGATCCAGCACCACGCCGGCGCTCAGCAGCAATTGAAGGCCGCCAGCCACGTCTGACCCTTCGGGTCTCTTGCCGCCGACGAACAGTATCCGCTCATCGAGTTGCGCGAGGCTCGCCACCGAGTGATCAAGCATCGCCGCGGGCACAAGAACGGTCGCGCGCCATTGCTCGTGCACCTGATCGAGCAGACTCGACAGGGTCGCGCGAACATCCGCACTGACCGCATCGCGGCCATCCAACAGGACCTCGATCAGGTCGCCGCTATCGACCCGCCAAGGCGGCTTTGGAACCGACAATTGCTGGCGGTAAGCGTTGTAGCGCGACGGGGGGAAACTGCCCGGCCGACGCGCCTCGTCCAGAGCGTCACCCATCGTCGCATCAAGTTCGGTCTGCGCGGGAGAACCGCGCGGGCCTTCCTGCTGATGGATGAAACAGGCCTCGGGCACGCGGTCACGCTCGCCCATGGCGATCAGTTCTTCCGCCGCTGGAGCGAGCTGCGGCTCAAGTTCTGCCGCGGACGCATAGGCGTCAATCGCGGCGGCGCGTTCGCCCTGCAGCTTGAGGATATGGCCCAGTTGAAGCCAGTTGTCCGCATTCTTCGCGTCCAGCGCCAAAGCCCATTGATAGGCCTTCCGCGCCCCGGCGAAGTCGCGCTGTTCCTTATAGGCGTGACCGAGTTGGACCCAGGCGGACGCGCGCTTAGGACGGCGACGAAGATAGGCGGCATAGGCTTGTGACGCAGCGGGCCAGTCGCGCGCACGGGCCGCTTGCCTCGCGCGAGCGAGCAGCTCCCATGAGGTCCATCCAAACACGGCGTCTCCCCTCAACTCTACCGATATCCACACCAGAACGCCGATAGCGACCCGGTTCACAGGCCTCGGCTAGCGGGGATGCCCTCATGTTGCAATCATCAAAGGTTTCCGCCATGCCAGTCGCCTTACTTCGAACGCGGGGACCTTTTGCTCAAGCCACGTTTTGCGTCGTTTCAGGCATGGGTCGGTCGTTGGATGAACCTCAAGGCCGCGCAGGCCAAGGCTCGAGGCGACGCTGCCCGCTATCGCCGTGACTGGAGCGGCGCGGTCGCGCAATACCGGCGACACCTCCAGGCCAAGCCCACCCACTTCGCCATCTGGGTCCAACTCGGCCACGCCCTCAAGGAGTCGCGGCGACTGGAGGAGGCGCTCGAAGCCTATGACACGGCGCTGCGGCTCAGAGCCGACGACGCGGACCTGCTTCTCAGCATCGGCCAGGCGCACAAGCTGATGGGTGCGCGCCGGCGCGCCATCCAGTTTTTTCAGCGCAGCGCAGGCGTGGACGGAAATCTCCATGCCATAGCCGAGCTTGCCGGGCTGGGTTCGAGCCGCAGCATCGACAGCGCAGCGACCATATCGGCACAGCAGACGCAGACCCTGCAGCGGATCGCGCCCTATTGCGACGGGCTGCGCCCCATTGGCGCCCGCGATATCGTGATGGAACAGCAGGGCGACCGGATGCGACTGCTCACCAGCGATTGCTGGCTTATGTTCGAGATCGATCCGGAGCGGGATTTGACCTCCAACCTGGCTCTGCTGACCATCGAGATCGATGACGCCCACGGCCCTCAGGCGCCGGGCGGACAGATCCATTTCGACTATGGCGGAGGCCTCGAAGAGCGATACAGCCTGGCCTGCCCCACTTCAACGGGGATCGCTAAGGCGATCCTGGCCGCCCCCTCTCTGATCAAGCGGATACGCTGGTCTCCGACAACCCAACAGAATGTCGTCGCCATACCTCGTGTGACGCTTCGGGCGATCAAGGACAGCGATGAACCCGCCGCCCTGATTCGCGCCGCCGCCGGGGAGGCTGTCGATTTCGAAGCGGTGCTTCTGACGACCGCGGACCTACTACAACGCGCGCCCCTCGGCGCCCATGACGCAGCGGAGGCGACTCTGTTTCTAGCGAACCCGGTGGTCGACAATCAATATTGGCGCTGGTGCTTTCTATACGACAATCCGACGATCGCAGATTATCACAATATCAAGCACATCACGGCAGATCTGCCGTATCAGCCCCGCCTGTCCATTGTCATGCCCACATTCAACACCGATCCGGCGCTGCTCTGCGAATGCCTGGATTCAATCCTTGCACAGACCTACGCCAATTTCGAAGTTTGCATAGCTGACGACTGTTCGGCCAGCCCCGACATCGTCGATATTCTCGACGGATACGCCAAGCGTGACGATCGCGTGAAATTTGTCCGGCGAACGATGCGCGGCCACATTTCGGCGGCCAGCAATGACGCCCTCAAGCTGGCGACGGGCGATTTCATCGTCCTGATCGATCACGACGATCTAATTCCCGATTATTGCCTGTTCGTCGTGGCCTGGTACCTGAATAAATATCCGAACGCTTCGGTTCTCTATTCTGACGAAGACAAGATAGACCAGGAGGGAATTCGCTTTGATCCTTATTTCAAGGGAAACTTCAACAAGTTCCTGATGTACGGCCACAACATGATCAACCACCTAGGCGTATATCGCCGCTCGCTGGTTGAAGCGGTCGGCGGGTTCCGAACGGGCCTGGAGGGCAGCCAAGACTACGACCTGTTCCTGCGTTGCTATGAGCGAGGCTCGGACGACGCCATCTTGCACATTCCCCACCTGCTCTATCACTGGCGCATGACCGCCGGCTCGGCCGCCTCGGCGCCCGATCAAAAGAGCTATGCCCTGCTTGCAGCGCACGACGCCGTCAACGGCCACTTCGAGCGCACGGGCGCACCATTGCGCTCCGTCAGCGGCTTCACCCCTGGCGCCATGGCCGTCGAGCCCACGCGCGAATCCGCCGCGACCGTATCGATCATCGTCACCAGCAGGCCGGGCGAGCGTCAGTCGCTTCGGCGATGCCTCAACGCGATCCTGTCAGCGCCTCATGATGATGTGGAGATCGTCGTCATCAATGAAGGTGTGAGCGATCCGGACACCCGGACCTATCTCGACGACCTCGCCATTCGTGGCGTCATCAAGATCGCGCCCAGCGGCCGAACGGGCGACTGCGGTCTCACCACCCGCCAAGCAGCGCTAGCGGCGTCGGGCGAGATCCTGTGTTTCTTGAGCGGCGCGGCCGAGGTCCTGAGCGGCGATTGGCTAGTTCGGGCCAGAAGTCTGCTTGCGGTCGACGATGTGGGCGTGGTCGGCGGACGGGCTGTAAACGCCGACGGCTCTCTCAAACATTTCGGCCTGATATTGGGGGGCGGGCCGGATGGCGTCGCCTATCCGGCCCACTGGGGCGTCGACCCGGCCGATCCAGGATATTTTTGCAAGGCGCGCCTGCTCCAGGATTTCTCGGCGGTCAGTGACGATTGTCTGTTTGTGCGAAAGGCCGATTACATCCAGGTCGGCGGGTTGGAGCCCGAATTGGCTGAAGCCTATGGCAGCGTAGACCTGTGCCTGAAGATAGGCGCTATCGGCCGCCGGACGGTCGCCGACCCCGATATTTTACTGGCGGACAATGGGAATGGCCCCTCCGAAGGCGGATCGCGGCGCCGGTGGGACATGCGGTTCGAACGGGAGGCCAAATGGATGCACGACCATTGGTCCGCCGCGCTCGCCCATGACCCCTATTTCTCGCCCAATATGGCGCTTTACGGCGGCCGCGCCGGGCTGGCGTCTCCCCCTGGCGTCCTCCCTCCATGGCGGTGGGCCATCCAGCCCCGCTAAATTTCGTCGATGATTACAGTCGCCCGCGCGGCCGACGCCTCGACCAGCGGAAATTCGTCCTGGCTGCGCTCGTTCAGCAAGCTCTCGATTTCGGGGCCGCCCAGACCGCGCTTGCGGTAGTCGGCGATCATGCGGTCTCGGCGCCCAGCCTCGCGCGCCCTGACGAACACGCGGATCCTGGCCAGGTCCTCCAGATCCTGGTTCAACAGCGCCGATACCCCCTCCACGATCATCACATCCTCAGGCCGCTTGTCGATGGTCAACGCCCCCTCCACCCGCGTTCGCGAAGCGCGATCGTATTCCGGCAGTGCAAAGCATCCGCCACAACCACGCAAGCCCAAGATAAAGGTGGTCGCCGCGGAGAAATCATGCCTCCCGCGAAATCCCAGCTCCGGCCTTCGGTCGGAATGGCTCATGATCCAGGAATCCAGCGGGACGATGATCGCCCCAAGGCCACGGCTCTGAACCGCCTGGCGAAGGAGCCGAGAAAACGTGCTTTTTCCGGCGCGGGCCTGGCCGGCGACCAGCACGATATCGCCGGAGCATATCTCCGCGGCAATCTGGGCGGCGCGGTTTCCCAGCCGCTCATTTGCGTCCGGGAGAGGTTCGCCTTGAAAATCCACCGTCATGACAAAGGTCCGCCTCGCACAGTTGAGCCGCTCATTCTGCGGATACGCCGCCTGTATCGACCATTGCCCCGGACGAACTCTTGTAGCTAGCAAGGCTCGAAAAAATCCAGCCGCCGCCACGCGTCTCGTCCAGTGACGGGTTCAGCGCGTCGGGAAGCAAAATGCTAACCAATTCCAACTAAATTGGACAGACGGATGGCGAGCGCGCTCCGGATCGCTCTTACAATCCGATCGGCCATCCGCCTCTCGACGCGCCCTCGACCGGCGCGAGGAGTTAAGTGTGAATATTGTTATCGAGTACGATTCCAGCGTCGACAACGCGCCCGCTGGCTTCAAGGTCGCGGTGCAAGCTGCGGTGGCGTTTTATGACCGACTGATCGCGAACCCGATCACGGTCCCGATCCTGTTCAGCTATGGCGAAATTCAGAACCAGACCCTGGGAACCGGCGCCCTGGGCGAAAGCAGCACCAATGGCAATATCGAAACCTATTCAACGGTCGTAAGCCTGCTCAAGGCTGCGGCCACCACATCGGCCGACATGCAGGTCCTCAACGCCTTGCCGACGACCGACCCCACCAATGGCGGTCGGTTCTGGGTCTCCGACGCGCAGGCGCAGGCGTTCGGGTTGGGATCGGAGCCCGGCTATAGCGATCCCGTAGATGGCTATGTGGGCCTTAGCAGCCAATACAGCTTCACGTACGATCCGAACAACCGCGCCGTACCGGGCAGCTATGACGCCATCGGTGTGCTGGAGCACGAGATTTCCGAGGCCATCGGGCGGATCGGCTATCTCGGAACCGCGACATTCGAGGGCTATTCGCTTTATACGCCGCTTGATCTGTTCCGGTATTTGAGCGCCGGGGTGCACGACCTTACGCCAACGGCCGGCTATTTCTCCGCCGATGGCCAAACCATGCTGCTGCCCTACAACGACCCCAGCAACGGCGCCGACGCCGCCGACTGGGCGTCAGGCGTGGTCGGCGATGCCAACGGCGATGGGTATTCCGGAACGGCCAGCATCGTGTCCGCCGCAGACATCCTCGAGATGGCCGCTCTCGGCTACACCCTGACCACCCAGCAGCCCGTTCAGTCGGACTTTAGCGGAGATGGCGAGGCCGACGTGCTGTGGCAGGACGCCAATGGCCAGGTCCACCTGTGGGAGCCCAATCTGAGCGCCACGTTCGGGTCGCATGCGATTGGCCCCTCCGCCGTCGGACTGACGTTCCAGGGATCTGGAAACTTCTCCGGGAGCCAAGTGTCTGACATCCTTTGGCGCGAAGCCGGCGGCCAGGTCGACCTCTGGCTGGCCGACGCCACCGGCTCCACCTTCACACAACAGAATCTGGTCAGCGTCTCCAACCATTGGGCCATCCAGCCCCTTGGCGATTTCAACGGCGACGGCAAGACCGACATACTCTGGCGCGAAGACACCGGTCTGGTGCAACTCTGGCAGTCGAATCCGGGCACGGGATATACTGGGTTTTCGGCTCAGACGCTGGTCGGCGCCCCAAACAACTGGACCATCGACGGGGTGAGCGATTTCAACGGCGACGGCAAGGCGGACATCCTCTGGCGCAACGACACCGGGACGGTCCAGTTCTGGCTGTCAAATTCCGGCGCGGGATATACGGGTTTTTCGGGTGTTTCGCTCGCCGGCGTCCCCACCAACTGGACCGTCTCGGGCGTCGGCGATTTTACGGGCGACGGCAAGGCGGACATTCTGTGGCTCAGCAATACGGGCGCGGTGCAGCTTTGGCTATCCAATCCCGGAGCGGGATATACGGGAATCACCGCCCAGAATCTGGCCGGGCCGCCCAACAGCTGGTCCGTCGAACAGGTCAGCGACTTCAACGGTGACGGCAAGGCGGACATCATGTGGCGCAACAGCAACGGCGATGTCGATATCTGGATGTCGAACTCCGGCACGGGATATGCTGGCTTCACGGGCCACGACTATGGCGTTGTCGCGACCGGATGGCACTTCATCTAACGCCCTCAACTATCTGCTTAAAAAAATAATCTGATTTTGAGCGTGGCTGAGTCCGGTTCCGGCTCAGATTTCGTTCATCGAGGCCTGGCGGCACGACCGCCGAGCCGCGAGACGCGCGCCCGCCAGACTTAGCCGCGCGAGCCGGCGCCACTGAACCCACCAAAGCCGTGCACGAGCCGGCAAAAAGCGGCGCGGGGCAAAAAAGTGAGGCATGGGCGGCACAATTGCGATAATCGGAAGCGGCATGACAAACGACCATTGGGGTTCAAATTTCGCCACTCGCCTTAGGCCGCTCGCTTGCGATCCAAGGTGGCGCTGAGACTCAATGCGGAATTTCGCGTCTCGCCTGGAATGGCGATGAACCGTCGATGACGATGCCAGGTCAGCAACATTGAAATCGGCGCTTTGGTATTCAACTAAGAGGCTTCCCTATGGACGAGTATTCATACTTTGATGCCGACTATTTTGAGAACGGCGGAAAGAAGGGTACGGCCTATAATAATTTCCTGGAAGCTTCGCGGACCAGCGCCGCCTATCGCGAGCTGGCCGACATCATAGCCAAGGTCTTCCGCCCGAAACGAGCGCTGGAGATCGGCTGCGCCACAGGAATCGTGGTCAAATATATCAATGACATGGGTTACGAAGCCCACGGGATCGACGTCTCGTCGTGGGCGATAGACAATCGAGAACACGACAACGTCGTGCTGGCTAGCGCGGACGCGCTGCCCTACCCCGACGGCTATTTCGACGTGATCTATTCGGGTCATTCGCTTGAACATATTCCGCTTGATAAAAAGGACGGGTCTTTTCGCGAGTTAGCGCGCGTCAGCAGCGCGGATGCTGTCCATCTGCACACCTTGCCGATTATCGGAATGGGCCCCTACAAGGGGGATCCTGAGTTGGTGAAGGCTGGCCTGCGGCATGACCCCACCCACAACCTTCTGTTCGATCGCAGCTGGTGGTTGCGTGAGTTCAAAGCCATCGGCTTCAGCGACCTGAAGACCCCCTGCATGTTCGCGAGCGAGTCCTGGACGGCGGACATGAGCGTCAGCCAGTTGCTGCTGGCCAAGACGAGGCCAGATGACGCATTGCTGGACCGGCTCGCCGAATGGAACGCCGAAGTCCTGGAGGGCTGGGTCCAACGCGCGCTGTCCGCGGAAAAGGGCGTTTATTCCCCGAGCACGAAAAACGACTACCTCGACATTACATTGGACGACCAATGGGACGACATAACGCTGGAGCCCGGCCCGCTTAAGTTTTCGGATAGCATCAGGGTCGTCGCAAGCGTGTCCTTAGAGTCCGAGGCACCCTTGGCGCTTCGCTTTTGCCTGTTCCACGACGCATCCACAGAAGCGACCAGATGGTGGAACTTCAATCCGGGAACAACGCACATTGAGTTTGCGGCGGCGGACATGAAAGTGCGAGGCGATCTCAACGGTCTTGAGATTCGGAAAATCCACTTCGGCGGCAAAGGGACGGCCAAGGTTCGATTGTCGCTTCATGTCTACGACAAAGATTCGGAAAATCTACTTCGGCGGCAAATGGAGCGCCAAGGTTTGGCTGTCGCTTCATCCCCACAACAGATGCGAAATTCTCGGCTAGCCTCTTTCGATCGGATTCGTCGCTTTTGGCTAGGGCTTCGCTCCCGCCCCGAAGCGGTGACACGGAAATAGCGATGAAGCTCGCCCTAAGTCGGTCACATCGGGCCGGCCTGCTGGCCATGGCCCGCAGGGTGAACAGGGGCATGGGATAGGGCTTCACAGGTGGCCGGAAGCCCACTATTCAACCTCACACCCCGTCGCCGCGATGGCTGAAAATCCACTCGCAGGCTGCGGCGCCATTGAGCTCGACAGGTCGGTCTCGGCCATGATCGATGCGCCGACAAGTGATGAAAGCGAAGGCTAGGTGTATAAATTGACGAGCGAGAGACCTGCGCCGGACGTCAACCACCGCGATGCGCCTGCGGCCCATGAAACGCATCACGAACATATTGCAAGATACGAATTCGCCTGCGCCTTCGCGGATGGCGCCGATGTGCTCGATGCCGGTTGCGGCGTCGGCCGAGGCGCACAGCGGCTGGCCCAGGCGGGCGCACGCTCCGTCGTCGCCGTCGATTCCAGCGCCGGCGCCATAGGCCAGGCCAGGATGAACCATTTTCATCGGGCGATCGCCTATAGAGCGGGCTCGGTGTCGGCCTACAGTTCGCCCAAAATATTTGATTTGGTCACCTGTTTCGATCCGGCCAAGCTTGGCGCTGAACCGATAGATCAGCTTTTGACGATGGTCGCCGCGCTGCGCGACGACGGCATATTGATAATCTCCGCGCCGAAGCGGGCGAGTGATCATCAGCCGGACCTGGACGCTGATTATGTTTTTGAATTTCTGAAAAATCGCTTTCAAAACATAAACATATATTTTGAGAACAAATACTCCACCTCGCTGATCGCCAATAGTGAGCCGACCAGCCTGGACAGAATTGTTCCGCTTACACAACGTTTCGACACGTCCAACGCGGACTGCCTGGTCTATGTCGCGACCAACGCCCATGCGTCAAAGATTGAGGCGGCAAGGCCGGTCCTGAGCCTCGACGATGACAGCCGCAGATTGGCCCTCGAAAGGGATTTGAAAGCCCTGACCGAGGCCGAGGCCCACGCCAAGATCCAGAACGCCAATTTGGAGCGCCAGGCGCAAAGCCTCTCGGCCAGCCTCCAGACCGCTCAAAATCGAATCTTCGGCCTGCAGCGACAGGTGGAAGCGCTCAATGTTGAAATTGAGACCCAGCGGGCTCGCCAGATTGACGAAGCGCAAGACGGGCAGCGGATGACGATGGGCTTGCGCGACCAGCTTCACGCCATTCAGGGCGAAATGCGCGCGCAGATCGCCGCCAATGAGGCGACCACCGCCACCCTTCGGGCTGAAGCCTCGGATTATGAAGACCTCCTGCGTGTGCAGGCGGATCACCTGCTGCGGCTGCACGATGAGATCGCCTTCCTGATCGAACGCAATGATACGCTTTCAGCTGAGAATGCCGCGGTTGTGGGAGAAAACTTCCGCCTCGACAGCGAGCTGCGTCGCTTGCAGCGCGAAAACGAGGCGTTGCAAGCCGAGAATCTCGACCTGAAATCGGTCCTGCACCGCTTCCGTAGCTCGGTGAGTTGGGCCGTGACCAAGCCGATCCGTTCCATCGGCCGCGCATGGATCAATATGCGGCGAAGTTTGCGAGGGCCCGCCTCCTTGCCCCATGGCGACAGCCGCAGCGACGCATCAAACAACCCCGGGTCGTCGGCGCCGCAGCCCGACATACTTTTCGTGAATGGCTGCCTGGAGGGCGAATCAAAGCGCTATCGCATCTACAATTTGATCGAGGGGCTCGCAGACTGGGGCTATTCGGCTGAAGTTATCAACTATTCCCAGTGCAGCAGCATTGTCGAACGCCGGCTGACCCCCAAGGTCGCCGTCTTCTTTCGCGCCCCATTCGATCCAGCCAGCGGCGTCACCTCGACCCTGGAATACTTCCGCAACGCGGGGATCCGGACCATATTCGACGTCGACGACTATGTATTCGAGCCTTCAATCGTCGACCAGATCGCCGGCATAAGCGCCTTCAGCACCCATGATCGCCATCAATACGAATGGGGCGTTCGGGCCTACCGATCGATGCTGTTCAGCTGCGACGCCGCGACCGTCACCACGCCCTATCTTGCGGCGCGCATGAGAGAACTTGGCCGCGAGGCGGCGGTGATTTCGAATACGATCAACGCCAGCCAAAAGGAACGCGCGATCGCGCTTTTGTCGACGCCGCGTGAGCCCAGCGATGCGATCCGGATCGGCTATTTTTCGGGGTCTCCGACCCACGCCCGGGACTTCCAGGAATGCGCCGCAGCCTTGCAGGCCATTCTTCGCAAGAATGCGACTGTGATCTTTCAACTGGTCGGGCATCTGGAGCTGGACGAGAGCTGGAACGCTTTTGCGGGCCGCATCGAGCGCTCGGGCCTCTTGCCCCCCCTCGACATGCTCGACGGACTGGCCCGGTGCGACATCAATCTGGCTCCCCTGGAGGAAGGCAACGCCTTTTGCGAGGGCAAAAGCGAGTTGAAATATTTCGAGGCCGCCCTGGTGGAGGTTCCAACGATCGCCAGCAGGACCGTGACCTATGCCGGCACGATCGAGGATGGCGTCGATGGCGTGTTGGCCTCGGGGACGGAAGAATGGGAAGCCAAGTTGCAGGCCCTTATCGACGCCCCGAGCTTGCGGCGCCGCATCGGCGCCGCAGCGCGCACCGTGGCGCTTTCGCGGTTCAACACCGATGTTGCGGCGCGCCAGGCGCTTGTCGCCTATGGCCTGGAGCCCGCTCACGCCCAAGACCGCGAGAACCGCAGCGACACCCTGAAGATCGGCTGGCTAGTCCCGGGACTGATTTTCGGCAGCGGCGGACATCGCAATATTCTTCGCGCCGCCTATCACCTTGAGCGCTTCGGTCATGACGTGCGGCTCTATTTCTCGGACACGACGATGACCGAGAGCGAATTGCGCGTCGGGGTTCGCCGCCATTTCTACCCGTTCGAGGGTCCGATCTCCCGCTTTGACGGGCGGGTCGAGCACGAGGACGTGCTGATGGCCACACACTGGTCCACCGTCGCGCTCGCTGAATCGGTTCAGACGCAGGTCGGCGAAATCATGTATTTCGTCCAGGATTTCGAACCGGCGTTCTACCCGATGGGCGCCGAATATCTTCTCGCCGAAAACACCTATCGCAAATCGCTGTACGGAATTTCCTCCGGTCCTTGGTGCGAGCAGTTGCTACGTGATCGTTATGGAATGACGGTGGATCATTTCCGGTTTCCGATCGATCGCGAGATCTACAACACGCAGCACACGCGTCCCCGAGCGAACCAGGTGATCTTTTTCGCCAAGCCGGAGATGCCTCGACGCTGCTATCAGATCGGCGTTTCGGCGCTGCGCGAGTTGCACCGGCTGCGCCCCGATGTCGAGATCGTGTTTTTTGGATCGGCGGCGGCTGGGGAGGCGCTCGATTTCCCGGTCAGGTTCGCGGGCCTGCTGCCCAAGGTCGAAGATCTCGCCATCCTCTACGCCACCGCGACGCTGGGCGTGGTCTTTTCGACAACCAATCCCAGCCTGGTGCCCTTCGAAATGATGGCGTGCGGGTTGCCTGTCGTCGATATCGCCGTTCCCGGGAACGAGGTGAACTATGACAATCGCACCGACATAGCGCTGCTGGCCGATCCCGATCCGATCACCATGGGGCGCCAGATCGCGGCGCTGTATGGAGATCCGGAAGCGCTGGCCTCACGGGCGGCCAGCGGCCTGGCCTTCACCGAGGGCTTTCCCACCGAACAGCAGATGGCGCGGCGCATCGAGGCGCTGATCCTGACGCGCTATGCTGACGCCGTCAGCAAACCGGCCACCAAGACCAGATCGCCCAAGAAGATCGCTCGCCGGACAGGCGACGCCGCATGACGACCGGGTTCGTCCGACAGGCGTCGCTATGAGCATGCCAAGCCTGATACGCGCGGCCAGGAAGCGGCTGCGCCGGCTGAGCCGGCGCCGCAAGATCGAAAATCGCCCGCCGGAGATCGTCGCTCTTGAAGAGGCCGCCTCCCGACTTCGCAGCACCCCCCTGTTCGACGCCGACTGGTACCTCGACACCTATGTGGATCTGCGAGAAGCCGGCATCGACCCGGCATTGCACTATGTTGAGCACGGCGGGCGCGAGGGTCGCTCACCCGGGCCATTGTTCGATGGCGGCTGGTATCTGGAGCGAAACCCCGACGTTCGCGAGGCGGGCGTAAATCCCTTGCTTCACTACATTGAACATGGCGGACGCGAGGGCCGCTCGGCCGGACCGCTGTTCGACGACGCCTGGTACCAGGCGCGGTATCCCGACGTTCGCGACGCGGGCGTAAACCCCCTGCTCCACTATCTGGAACATGGCGCCCGGGAAGGCCGTTCGGCGGGCCCGGCTTTCGACGGGGCCTGGTACCTGGCGACCTATGCCGACGTCAGAGAAGCCGGCGCGAACCCGCTGCTGCACTTTGCGCGGCACGGCCGGTTCGAAGGGCGGTATCCCGGCCCAGCTGGATCCGACACGATTCAAGACACCCACGAGGTGCGCGCCGCTGAGCCGGTCGTCTCCGAGCCTTCCGAGGATGAAGAGCAGTCGGCGCTCATCCGTCTGATGGCCGCACATCCGCTGTTCGACGGTCAATGGTATCGCGCGCTGTATCGTGACGTGGCCGCCGCGAGGCTTGATCCCGCCCGTCACTATCTGGAGCACGGAGCGGCTCAAGGTCGCGACCCCGGCCCGTACTTCCGCTCCGACTGGTATGCAAAGGTCAACGCCGAGGCGATACCGGTGGGCATGAACCCCTTTCTGCACTTTATCCTGCAGGGGGAAGCGGAAGGCCGCCTTCCACGCGCCGAGGTGCTCCACGCCCATGCGAAAACGGGACAAGGCCGCCGTCCGCATTCGCCGCTGTAGCGGCGCCAGGATCAGATGATCCCGGACGCCGCGTCCCTTGGCTGAACGGGCGGGCCGTCCCGGCCAGTCGCCTTAGGGGGTGGTGAAGGCGGCGGTCATCGCGTTCATGCTGTGATCGTAATAAAATTTGATCGCCCGAAGACCTGCAAGTTTAGCCATTTCAGTCAGGGCAATTTCATTGTAAAAATAGTAGTGACCTGGGTAAACGTGTTCCAGGCTGAGGACCGGGACCTGTATAACGACATAGCCACCCTTCTTGAGGCAGCTGGCGCATAGTTTGAAAACGCCCCCGGGTGAAAGAAAATGTTCCAGGGCGTGCCAGATCAATATCAGGTCAGCACGGACATCCTTGATCGTTTCATCCGTTACTATGTGATAATGTTCCGCGCCCACCTGCTCCTGAGTCATCGCCAAACGCTCCCGAACGTGGTCGAAAGCATAGACATCCTCAAAGAAATTCAAGGCGGCGGCGGCCATGACTCCACTTCCGGCGCCGATTTCCAAATAGGTTCCGCCAAACTTGACGTCTAAATCATTTTCGAAGAATTTGAATACCTGATTGTAATTGCCAATGATTTCGTCGAATTCGCCCCCCTTGGGAACCTTATAGAATTCGGGGTCTTCCGCCCACCTTTTTTGCCACTCCAACACATCCAATGTCTGGACTTCTGCTGTAGAATTATAAATAGCCATACACTTTTTACAAATGTACAGGGTCGCAAAGCCACTATCCAAGCTTTTGCATTCAATATATTTCGTCAGAGCGCCCACCTCCTCGCACACTCCGCACTTATTCTTCTCTACTGCATTTGGAGTAATCGCGGAAAAGGGCAACCGAACGCTCTCCTTAAAAGTCATGAATTCCAAGCTGGGGAACTTATAGGTGTCCGGGGGATCTGAAAAGAGCCCACCAGCGCCACGGCTCGGCCGCCCTCACGCGACAGCTGCGCTGAGCCTCAAGGCGGCGGAGGCGGTGGAAGGCCTTCGATCTTGCCACACTTCGCCTAGCTGTGTAACACCGCCGCGCGGCCAGCGGAGTAGCATTAGACGTGTCCACGCATCTCATCACGGGAGGCGCCGGCTTTATCGGCGTCAACCTCGCCCGGACACTGCTTGAAAGCCAGAACCAGGTTATCGCGGTGGACGATCTGTCCCGCGGGACAGAGGCCACGCTTGCGCCCCTGATGACTCTGCCGGGATTTTTCTTTCGGCGCGCGGATTGTTCTGACAGCGCCGCGCTGGGCGCGGTCGTGGAAGAATTCGGCGGGCGCGTGGACGATGTGTGGCACCTAGCCGCCAATTCTGACATCCCCGCCGGCGTCGCCGATCTGCGCATTGATTTGCATCAGACTTTTCTGACCACGGTCGGCGTGCTCGAGGTCATGAAGGCCTTCGCCATACCGCGGCTGCATTTTGCGTCGAGCTCCGCCATATACGGCGATTTTGGCAGCGAGTTGATCTATGAGGATATCGGACCGCTGCAGCCGATTTCCAACTATGGAGCGATGAAGCTCGCGTCTGAAGCGCAGATTCGGGCTGCCGTGGAATCTTTCCTGCCGCGGGCGAATATTTTCCGCTTTCCGAACGTAATCGGCGTCCCGGCGACGCATGGCGTGATCTGGGACTTCGTCCGCAAGCTCAAGACGACGCCGGACGAGTTGGAAGTATTGGGCAACGGCACGCAGCAGAAAGCCTATCTGCATGTCGACGATCTCGTCGAAGCGATGTTGTTCATCGGCCGGCAGGAAGGTCGGTATCTGGTGTTCAATATCGGGCCGCTGGATGACGGCATCACCGTGCGGTCGATCGCCGAAGCCGTTCGCGACGAGGCCTCACCCGGGGCCAGCCTGCGCTTTGGCGACGGCGATCGCGGATGGGTCGGCGATGTTCCGCGTTTTCGCTATTCGGTGGAGCGGCTGTCCAAGGCCGGGTGGCAGCCGCGCTTGACGTCCGACGCCGCCATGAGGAGGGCGGTGACTGAAATCACCCGTCAGGAAATGGAACGCTGATGCAAGCCGTAATCCTGGCCGGCGGCAAAGGGACACGCCTGGCTGAACGGCTGAACGGAAGACCCAAACCACTCATCGATGTGGCCGGCATTCCGTTGATGCAAAGACAGTTGGAGACCCTGCAGTCGCATGGCGTCGACGACTTCGTCGTGCTGGTCAACCATGCCGCGGATCAGATCGAGCGGTTCCTGACGCAATTGAACGCCAAGAGCAAAATTTCGCTGATTGACGATGGAGAGCCGCGCGGCACGGCCGGGGCCACCCTGGCTTGCCTGGGCCGCCTCTCGGACAGGTTCATCGTGGCCTATGGCGACACCCTGTTCGATATCGACATCGCCCATATGGTGGCGGCGCACGAAGCCTCTGGCGCGGACGCCACCCTGCTGCTGCATCCGAACGACCATCCAGCCGATTCCGACCTTGTCGAGATCGACGAGGACAACAGGATCACCGGCTTCCACCCTTATCCTCATCCTGCCGACCTGGTGGCCAGGAACCTAGTCAATGCGGCCTTTTACATCGTCGAGAAAGCCGCTCTGGAGCCTTACGCGCTGCGGACCGATCTTCCCGATTTCGCAAAAGATCTCTTTCCAGCGATGGTCGAGGCCGGCGCCAAGCTTCACGGCTATGTCAGCTTTGAATATATCAAGGATCTCGGGACGCCCAAACGGCTGGACAAGGTGGAGAAGCACTTCGTCACCGGGACGGTGGAGCGCGCCCGCCGCCGTCATCCGCAAAAAGCCGTTTTTCTCGATCGAGACGGGACCTTGAACAAGCTACGCGATTATGTGCGCAAGCCGGACGATCTCGACCTGCTGCCAAACGCCGCCGAGGCGGTGCGCAGCCTGAACAACGCCGAGTACAGAGCTGTCCTGGTCACGAACCAGCCCGTGCTGGCGCGCGGCGAATGCGACCCGGCGACCATGCGGGATATCCACGCCAAGCTGGAGACCGAGCTCGGCCGCCACGGCGCCTATCTGGACGGGGTCTATCTGTGCCCGCATCATCCGCATGGCGGCTTCGCCGGCGAGGTCCCCGAGCTGAAAATCGAATGCCGGTGCCGCAAGCCGGCCACCGGCATGATCGACCGGGCGGTGAGCGAGATGAATATCTCCCCAAGCCAATCCTGGTTCATCGGCGACAGCACCGGCGATATGCTGGCCGCTCATCGGGCTGGCCTGTTTTCAATCCTGGTCCAATCCGGCGAACGCGGAGAGGACAAAAGGTGGCCCTGCCATCCGGACTTTGTTGTCGCGGACGTGTTTGTGGCGGCCCGGTTGATCACGGAGACCTTCCCGCTCATTCAGCAGGGGACGGACGCTATCGCAGAGGCGGTTTCCGCCGGCGATCTGATGTTGGTCGCCGGACGGTCGAGCGCCGCTCGGCGGGGCGTCGCCGCCGCCCTTCGCCAGGCGCTGCGCGGGCGGGGACTGGCGGCCGTAACGACAAGCGCGGAGGCCCCCAACGGCCACTATGCAGAACTTGAACCCGGCGATGTGCTGATTGTCGAGGGCGAAGACGCCTTCCGCTTCAACGCCCCGACAGGCCAGCCCGTGCGTCGCATTCGCGTCGATATGCCGGACGCCCCCTCCCCAACCGAACAAGGCGGCGCGGTCGACACGGCGGATCACGTCATTCGCCTGGCTGATCGCTTCGATGAAGGAATAGTTTAGTGATCATCAGCCGCACACCGCTGCGCATGAGCTTTGTCGGCGGGGGCAGCGATCTGCCCTCCTATTATCGTGAACATGGCGGCGCGGTTCTGAGCACCGCGATCGACAAATACGTCTATGTGTCTGTCAACCAAAAGTTCGACGGCGGCATTCGGCTCGCCTATTCGAAAACCGAAGAAGTCGTTCGGCTTGAAGATATAGAACATCGGCTGCTGAAATCTTCATTCGAGCTGCTCGGTATTCGGGGCGGCGTTGAAATTACGACAACCGCCGACATCCCATCGCGCGGGACCGGTCTGGGGTCGTCGAGTTCGTTCACGGTTGGTCTGCTGCAGGTGATGCACGCCTATCTGGGACGGCATATATCAGCGCGAGCCCTTGCCGAACTGAGCTGCGATGTCGAGATCAATCGTTGCGGCGAACCGATCGGCAAACAGGACCAATATGCGGCGGCGTTTGGCGGGCTTAATCTGATCGAGTTCAATCCCGACGACAGCGTCCACGTCAACCCTGTCATCATGCAGCGCGATGTCCGCAACCTGATCGAAGATCGTATCGTCGTCTTCTATACCGGCATCACACGAAGCGCGTCTGAGATCCTCAAGCAGCAAACGGCCGACACCGCCGACAGCCCGACCCACAAAAAGGCGCTGAAGCGGATGGTCGAACTGGCCTATTCGATGCGCGACGAGCTTTCCAACGGCCATGTCGACAGCTTCGGGCATCTGCTCGATGAGAATTGGGAGCTGAAAAAGACGCTCACCAAGGGGATCAGCACGGCGGCGATCGATGGCTGGTACGAAGCCGCCAAGGGCGCCGGCGCCATCGGCGGCAAGCTTCTTGGAGCTGGCTCCGGCGGGTTTCTGATGTTTTACGCCCCGGTCGAGCGGCATGACGATATCGCCAATGCCGTGGGTCTTCGCCGTGTCCGTTTCCGCTTCGAGCCGGAAGGCAGCCGTATCCTTTTTTATAATCCGCGCTGAAGCGCGAAAAGCTGAAGAAGCGAGCTCATGAGCTATTTCCCAGACTCCCTCTATCCCGACGCGGGTCGGTACGCGGCTGAATATATGACCAGGCTGTCGAAGGCGGCCCAGACGCTCGATCAAGCCGCGATATCGGCCGCAGCCGAACGCCTGATCCACACGGCAAGGGCCGGCCGGATCATCTATTCCTGTGGCAATGGCGGGTCGGCCGCGATCGCCAACCACCTGGTTTGCGATTGCCTCAAGGGCGTGCGAACCGGCACGGATCTTCGGCCCAAGGTCCACAGTTTTTCGGCGACGATCGAACTGATCACCGCGATCGTGAACGATATCGGGGTCGAGGAGATGTTTTCGTTCCAGCTTTCGTCGATGGCGACCGCCGGGGACGTGCTTGTAGCGATCAGTTCGTCGGGCTCGTCGCCCAATATCATCCACGCTCTGAAAATGGCGCGCGACATGGGCGTCTTCACCATCGCCATGACCGGCTTTACCGGCGGGGACGCGCGGCGTCTGGCGGACATCAGCCTGCATGTCGACTGCGACAACTACGGCATCGTCGAGGATGTCCATCAGTCGACTATGCATATCCTGGCGCAATATATGCGACACAGTCACCTTGACGCCCCTGAAAGCCTCGGGCGCGTGAAGTTCTGACGAACTGGACAGGGGGGCCGCGACCACGGCGCCCTCAGCCCCTCGATCAAGGCCCGTTACGGCCGGCTACCCCGCCACCACAGTTTCAGCAGGGACGGCGGGCCACCGTTCTGGATCTGGGGGGCGCCGTCGTGTGTCTGATCCCGAACCACGGATAATCTCAACACTTCACCGCGCAGGCCTTCCAGTTGATCGTGCAGGTGCTCAATTTGATCGACGACCTCGTCGCGAACCAGATGGCGCGTAGCTTCCAGGCCGGGGAATTGTTCGCTGACCGCCTGGACAATGCCGGCATGCCGATGGTCGGCGACTGTCCGTCGGCCATGCTCTCCGGGGAGGCGGTGGACCGCTGAATAGACGTCGCTTCTAAGCCCCTCGTAGCGGCTTCTCCAGGACCGCGTTTCGGCGCTGACAGTCCGGGCATAGTCGTAGGCTTCCGCGCGGCGGGCGTCGGCGTCGGCGGCCCGCACAGACAGGGCGGCGTTTTCGGCCAGAAGCGCAGCTTCCCTCTGTTGGAACTTGGCCTCAAGTTCAAGAAGCAGCGCTTGCGCCGGCATCTCGGCGATGCTGTCTTGCGGCGGGGCCTGGGGCGCGGGCGCTTCGAACGTGGCCTCCGCCTCGACCTCAAGCTCCTGCGTCGCCGCCATCAAAGCGTCGACCTCCAAACGGGCAACGGCCAGTTGCTCAGCCAGGGCCTGCTCGGTCTCCAGATGACGCGAGTGACTTTCGCGCAGTTCCGCCTGGAACTCCTCAATTCGCGCTTCATATTGAGACACGACCAAGTCAAGGCGGCTCTTTTCCCGGCCAAGTTCCTCCTCGTAACGGGCGTGGGCCTGTTCGATCGCCGCCGCTGCGTCGCCTCGAGCCTGCTCCGTCACCGCCGCCGCATCGCCGCGAACCTGTTCGACCTGTGTGTCCGCGGCGGCTCGCGCCCGTTCGAGCGCCTCCGCCGCCGCCCGCAACTCATCGCACTGTCGGCGGCTTTCATCGAGCTCGACCTGAAGCCCTCCAACCGCCGCTTCAAGCTGGGATTGGCGCAGGCTCCAGCCTTCGCGCTCCTGGGAGTGTTCGCTAGTGAAATATTCGAACTTCGCCCGCAGATCATCCTCCGCCTTGTGGAGGATCGCGACGTCGGTTTCCAGCCTTACGATATAGGCGTCGTCACTGATCGCGGCGACCGATGGCAGGCTCGACACGTCAACCGCCGCGGAGCGAGCGGCGACCGCCATGAAAACATCCGACGCCGACACCGGCAACTGACCTTGAACATATTCAACACTGTTCAGGTCGGCTTGGCGTCCACTCGTTACAATCGATGCGAAGTGGTTATTTTCGGCGTACATGGTGAAGTTCGGGAAGAACTCTGAGATCAGATCTTCGAATTCACTATAGGAATATTCGTGAGTATGGTAATGCGTTCGCTTTTCTTCCTTCGCCCTGGGCGTCGACATGATCAGAACGCCGTCGGGTTTCAGCGCCTTGAGGATACGTCGCATAACCTGCTTCGGCTTATTGACATGCTCTATCAGTTCAAAGCAGATCGCGACGTCATAAAGCTCTTGAACACCAAATTCTTCAGCATTGTCCACGTTGAAGGTAACGTTTTCATGGTGATAGAACTCCTTGGCGTGTTGAACTGCGCCAGGGTGCAGATCAAAGGCATAGACGGATTTGGCCCCGGCCAGGGCCAGATGCTGCGATCCATAGCCCACGCCGCAACCCACATCGATGACGGACTTGCCTTGGCACACCGGCGCGGCGAATTGGTACCGGGCGATATGCTCCTGATACATTCGCGCGGCGAAATTCGGCTCGCAATTGTCAGCTTGCGGAACAATCCGCTCACCTTCGAACTTTAGCGTGCTGGGACTCATTGAAATCTTCTCGACTGACTTGGCGATGCATCGATGTGGATAGGCGTAGCTCCGGCCTCGTCGCCCGATTGGCGCTCGATCGACAAACCCCTCACCGCCCCTCCGCTACCATAAGCCGCCGGCCAAGGCTTGACGATTTTCCTGTCTCAAGCGCGAGGCTGGGGCGCTTCTGGCCCGCGGGCCGGCCATTAAATTGCCCGCCACTAGCCCCCGGAAACCCGGTCGAACTGGGTGATGATCGCGTTCTCGATAATCTTGGCCATTTCGAGTTCGGTCGGAAAATCGGTCGCGAACGCCAAGCCGCGCTGGGACAAGGCCGCGCGCTTGCCGGCGTCCCCCAACACGCCCAGCACAGCCTCGGCTATGCTCTCCGGGCTCGCGCTGGCCAGCACACAATTGTCCCGCGAGCCATAGCTGACCTCGTTGCCATTGACGTCGAGGTCCACGACCGGGCAGCCACAGGCCATCATCTCAAACGGCACCAGCGACGGATTTGTGGTCGAAAAGCAAACGCCGACGTCAGAGGACCGATAGAGATCGCCGAGGTCTTCAATTCGAGGCGTCATGCCCAGATTGGTGAACTCGAACGGCACGTTGACATATTTCTGGCTGTGGTCGCCGTAAAATACGATGTCCACGTCCGGACGTTCCCGCTTGACGATCTCCAGGGCCGCCACACCCAGCGGATAGCAGCGACGGGGCATGTCCGGCCGAGCGAAATAGGCGACCCGCGGCCGGTCCGCCGGCCGTTCCGTCGGTGGAAAATAGATCGACCGGTCCAGGGGGAAACGGAAAAACACCCCTTCCGTCACGCCGAACTGAGACTGCAGCATTTTCAACGGCCACGGTCCCGAGGTCACCGGAAAGAAGCCGAACTTATAGGTCTCGCAGGCCCGTACATAGTCGGTGCCCATGGGGAAGAACATCGGCTCGAAGTCCTGCAGGAAATAGATGTGCAACTTGGCCTTGTGAGCATTGGTTTTCACCACATAGGCGGTCGTCCAATAGGTGCAGATGAGAACGTCGCACTCTTCAATATTATCGACGCCATGCCAGACCTTGTCGGCCTTGATGTCGAAGAATTCCTGGGTGATGAAATCGCGAATTTCCTCCCCGACCGAAAACCGGTGGTTGTCGGGCAGGACGTGCAGCGTGCAGTGATGGCCAAACTCCGACAGATAGCGAATGGCGCGGAAGATGTTTCGGTGCCCACCCGAAGCTTCGAAGGGCTGCGGAATAACCCAGGCGATCCTCAATCCCTGCGTCTTGGCCGGACGCGACTTGCGCGTGGGCAGGATCACATTTTCAGCGCCATCATGGTGGATATCGATGATCGCCTGATAGGTTTCCTTTAGGATTTCGCCGATCCGATGGGGAGAGCGGTCGCGGATGACGGTCCTATGCGCCTTTGCGCCCATCGCATCGCGGAAGCAGGGGTCGTCGATCAACTGACGCAGGGCGGCGTACCATTCCTCTTGCGTGTTGGCGATGAACCCGTTCACCCCGGATTCGATAACATCCTGGAATGAACCTATGGCGGAGGCGATCGTCGGCACGCTCGAAAGCGCCGGCTCGACGAACTTGAGGTCACTCTTGGACTGACAGAAAGGGCTGCCCGGCTCGAACGGGGCCAGACTGACATAGAGGCTGGCGGTCTCGATCACCAGTTCTTCCCAGTGCATGAAGGGAATCTGGACGATCTTGTGGCGCAAACCAGGCAGATGGGTATCGATATCCAGCGGCCCCACCAGCTTAAGGAACACATCGTCATATTCGGCCAGGATGCGGCGCAGCGCCGGGGCGGCTTCCGCAAAATCCCGTTCGTGGGTCTTGGTGCCGCTAAGGTAGCCGATGAAACGCGCCGAACTGGGTTGCGGCTGATAGCTGGTGGCGATCTTGATCTGCTGATCATTGATGCCAAAGGGAACTATGAAGGTTGGCTTTTTAGAATAGCCTTCTAAATAGTCGCGAAGATATGATGTTGACGTCGTTATATAGTCGGAAGACAGAACCATTCGCGATATACTGTTCATGCCATCGAGGTACGACCTTTGATCTTCGACGTTCATCAATCTATAGGCGTCAATTTGACCGGCAAGCGACGGATCGAAAACCAGATCATCAATATCGTATACAGACGGGATTTTGAGAGATTTCAGAATATCGAACAGTCGATCACACCGGTCGCTGTGGCCGCCGCGAAAATTAACGACGATGGAAAATTTCTTCAGATATTCCGGGTCACCGGCTTCTGGATGCACGTCCCAAATCCATTCGGCATGGATACCTTGTGCTTTCAAATAGTCTATGTGGTTGAACACGCGGTATCGCTTACTCGGACCTTCATTACATCCAAGAATATAAAGCACGCTATTGAGTTGGGTCATATGACGTTATTTCTTTCCTAACCCAGTAGATGCAGACTGAACCGGTTCAAGCCACGACTTTCTGACGGCTTAAAATGGTATTGATTTTTTCCGGATCACCCCAGATCGCCGGTGAGTCATACTCCCGATCTGGAAAAGCCCCGTAGTCCGGCCGGATCTTCAGATTATTTTTCTCTATGAATTGTTCAACCCGATCCCGGAGGGGGACGGGAACGCCGCTGCAGCAATCAATGACGCCGACGACTTGGTCTTGAGAGGCGACGGCAGCGATCAACTCCGCCAAACGCGCAACATCGATGAAGTCGTACTTATTTCGACCGGAATTGAACGGGAATTTTTCACGTCCCTCCCGCTCCCACTCCAATATCTTTGCAAAAAGAGATTTGTTGAAACGGTCATCACCCAGAATGTAAAACGCGCGGACCCATTGGAAGACGCATCCGGCCGCCTTGGCGTCCAGGTTTATGATCTCCCTCAGGGCGTTTTTGGCGATTCCATATTTCGATCTGGGCCGGTTCGCCGTCGCCTCGTCGATCTGCCCTTCCCAGTAGCCGACCTCGTGCATGCTTCCCATGCCAAGGAACTGCTTGACCCCCGACTGCATGACGGCGGCGGCGAAGCGGGCATGGACCGGCAGCATTTCGATGTGAGATTCAGCGTTGTGGTTGAACCCGTCGCTCCAGGCCAGATGCAGGCAGACGTCCGGCGTCCCCGTCGCTTCGTACCAGCTTGGATGAAAATCGCCAAAATCGGCCCGGATCGAGACAGCTCTTGGATCCGGCTTCGCTTCACCCCGATGAACCGCCAGGACACAGACCCCCTGGTCCAGCAAGGTCCGGGTGACATGGCGGCCGATATAGCCGTTAGCACCGGTAATCAGGGCCGTTTTCATGGTCTGCGTCGCCGCGGAAATGCTAGTTGGGACAGGCTCAATTTTACGCTCTATGTCCGAAGCGATAGGGCTTGTCCACCCGCGTCGACTGGCCGTTCGCGCTGTCAGAAGCGTTGCTTGTCATTGGGATTAAAGCGCGTCGGCAGGCTCTACGGGATGGAGCTTGGAGGATGTGCGAAACCGGTTGCGCTTCAGACCATGACCTCCTGCGGCGCGCCTTAACGACAAACCTCATCGATCAGTCCCAGCGCCGACTGGACGTGCCCTTCCCAGGTCGGCGCCGTCCAACCGCCCATGCGGCGTACCTGATCCGTCCGCCGGTTGGATACGGGCGCCGCATAGTCGAGGATCGCCTGACGCCAGCCCGGGCCATCGAGGGGGTCTAGAAACTCCGCAACCGGGTCGGCGATTTCGTGATGCGCGGGAATATCGCTGCACAGGACGGGAACGCCAAGTTTCAGCGCCTCGATCACCGGAAGGCCAAACCCCTCGGCGAAGGACGGCATCAGCAGCGCGCGCGCGCC
>FTKX01000064.1_pt1 | contig 46643 bp, 43 predicted proteins | sample 1641081 | NCBI WGS metagenome assembly FTKX01 (sample SAMEA3914789, study PRJEB12502) | metagenome | biome: forest; material: soil | place: Canada | collected 2011-07-03 | depth 0.3 m
CGCATGCCGGCGCGGGACGGAGAGACTTTGCGTTTAGGAACGGCCATCGGAGTAATCCCACCGGCATGAAAACGAAGACGGCGACCCTGGAACAAGCCCGAGGCCGCCGACGTGAGCGCGGGTGTATGCCTCAAACCCGAGAAGGATTCAAGGCCAACACGACCAGGCCCACACGACAAACAACCTCGACGCCTAGACCAGCCGGCTCTGCACCTTGGCCGCGCCGATGAAGCTGGCGAATAACGGGTGCGGCGCGAACGGGCGGCTTTTCAGCTCGGGGTGGAACTGGACGCCCAGGAACCAGGGATGGTCGTCGCGCTCGCAGGTTTCCGGCAAAACGCCGTCTGGCGACATGCCCCGGAACATCAGACCGGCGCGTTCCAGGGGCTCGCGATAGGCGATATTGACCTCGTAGCGGTGGCGATGCCGCTCGCTGATGGTGGGCGTTCCATAGATTTCGGCGATTTTCGAGCCGGGCGTGAGGATCGCCTCATAGGCGCCCAGGCGCATGGTGCCGCCCAGATCGTCGCCCTCGGCGCGAAACTCGCGACTATTGCCCTTGACCCATTCGGTCATCAAGCCGACCACCGGCTCGCTGGTGGGACCAAATTCGCTGGACGAGGCCTCGGCGATGCCGGCCAGGTTCCGGGCCGCCTCGACCATGGCCATCTGCATGCCGAAACAGATGCCGAAATAGGGAACCTTGTGCTCCCGCGCGAAGCCCACCGCGCGGATCATGCCGTCCGCGCCCCGCTGGCCAAAGGCGCCGGGCACCAGCACCCCGTCGGCATTTTCCAGGCGTTCGATCGCCGCTTCGGGATCGCTTTCCAGCTGCTCGGACTCGACCCAGTCGATATTGACCCCGACATTGTTGGCCACGCCGCCATGCACCAGGGCTTCGATCAGCGATTTGTAGGCGTCCTTGAGCACGGTGTATTTGCCGACGACGGCGATGTTCACCTCCCCGTCGGGATGGGCGATCCGCTCGACGATCCCCTTCCAGCGGCTGAGATCCGGCGCCGGGGCATCGCTCATGCCGAACACGCTCAGCACCTCTGCGTCCAGGCCCTCATAGTGGTAGTCCAGCGGCACCGAATAGATGGACGCTGAATCCATGGCCTGGATGACCGCGCTCTCGCGGACATTGCAGAACAGGCCGATCTTGCGCTTTTCCCCTGGCGGGATCGGCTGCTCACAGCGGCACAGCAGAATATCGGGCTGGATGCCGATCGAGCGCAGTTCCTTGACCGAGTGCTGGGTCGGCTTGGTCTTCATCTCGCCCGCCGTCTTGATGAACGGCAAAAGAGTCAGATGGACAAAGCAGGAATGGCCTCGTGGCAGTTCCTGGCCCAGTTGGCGGATCGCCTCGAAGAACGGCAGGCCCTCGATGTCGCCCACCGTGCCGCCGATCTCGACCAGCAGGAAATCGACGTCGGAGCGGTCCTCCGCCTTGGCCTCGGACAGGACGAATTTCTTGATCTCGTCGGTGACGTGGGGGATCACCTGGACCGTGGCGCCCAGATAGTCGCCGCGGCGCTCCTTCTCCAGAATGGTCTGGTAGATGCGCCCGGTGGTGATGTTGTCGCCCTTGGTGGCCGACACGCCGGTAAAACGCTCATAGTGACCGAGGTCGAGATCGGTCTCGGCCCCGTCGTCGGTCACGAACACCTCGCCATGCTGGTAGGGGCTCATCGTCCCCGGATCGACATTGAGGTAGGGGTCGAGCTTTCGCAGGCGGACCTTGTAGCCACGAGCCTGCAAGAGCGCGCCGAGGGCGGCGGACGCCAAACCTTTTCCCAAGGAGGAGACCACGCCGCCGGTGATGAAGATGTACCGGGCCATGGGCGCTCAGATTACCCCTGATTCGCGGCGGCGCCCCAGGCCCTGGCCTGGGGTCCGATGATTTTTCATAGCTGAACTGACTAAGCTGGAATTACTGGGCGGGCTTCTTGGCGGAGGCCGGCTTGGCCGGCGTGACCACGGCGCTGGATCCGAACGGATTCAACGGGCCACTGGGAGCCGTGGTCGGCGCGGGGGCCGGTATCGCCTGGGCCGGCGCGGTCGTCGGCGCAAGCCCGCCCACAGGCGGGGCGGACGAGGGTGGCGGCTGGTTCAGCGTGTTCGGATTGACCTGCAGCTTCAGCTTGTCGACCACTGAGGACGAGGCCCGGTTGTGGCCGCTGATCAGGGTCATGGCCAGGCACAGGACGAAAAAGATGGCCGCCAGATATTGGGTGGTCACGGTCAGCAGATCGCCGGTGCCGCGCGCAGTCATGAAGTTGCCAGGGCCGCCGCCGCTCATGCCCAGGGCGCCGCCCTCGGAACGTTGCAGCAGGATCACCGCCACCAGGGCGACGCAGACGACGATGATGACGCCGAGCAATATGTTGAGGAGCATGGACCCGAACAGCTTAAAGGGCGCCAACGTCTGATGACGTCACCGCGAACAGCCGCGCCATCTACCACCAAGGTCGGGCTGGCGCTAGAGGGACACCATGATCCTGCAAACCCAGCGCCTGACCCTCAGACCGCTCGACCCCGGTGATGCCGGCGCCTTGCATGCGTTGTTGAGCGACGCCGAGGTCATGGCCTATTGGGATATCAGCGAAATCCAGGACGAGGCGCTGACGGCCAAGATCCTGGACAGTCAGCTGACGGCCATGGCACGGGATGACTCCTTCCATTGGGCGATGATGCGCAATGAAGACCGCGCCTTCATCGGCTGCTGCGACCTGTCGGATATCGATCGCTGGCACAGGCGGGCGGAGGTGGGATTCATCTCGGCCAGGGCCTGTTGGGGTCAGGGCTATACCCTGGAGGCGATGCGGGCGGTGCTGGATCACGCCGCGCAGGAACTTCACCTCAAACGCTTGGCCGCGCGCGTCCATCTCGGCAATCGGCGCTCGATCCGCCTTCTGAAAAAGCTCGGCTTCGAGGCGGAGGGCGTTCTGCGCGGCTATGTGGAACGTGACGGGGAGCGCCGCGACTGCCGGCTGTTCGGGCTGCTGCTCTAAATCGCCCGCACGATCTGCAGGAAGTCCGCCGCTTTCAAGGAAGCCCCGCCCACCAGGGCGCCGCCGACCTCGGCCGCCTTCAGGATCTCACTGGCGTTCGACGGCTTGACCGAACCACCGTAGAGAATGGCGACGGCCGCGCCTGCCTCGCCCAGGGCCTGACCAAGCGAGGCCCGGATGGCCCGGTGAACCTCCTCGATCTGGGCGATGGTCGGTGTCAGACCTGTGCCGATGGCCCAGACCGGCTCATAGGCCACGGTGACGGCCGCGCCGCCCAAGGCCGCCGGGACCGAGCCGGCGATCTGGACGGCGACCACCGCCAGCGCCCTGCCCGCTTCGCGCTCCGCCAGGGTTTCGCCGACGCAGATGATCGGCTCCAGTCCGGCGCGAACCGCGGCCAGGGCCTTGGCGGCGACGATGGAGTCGGTTTCGCCATGGCCGGCCCGCCGCTCGGAATGGCCGACGATCACCAGCTTGGCGCCCGCATCGGCCAGCATTTCGGCGCTGATATCGCCGGTGAAGGCGCCGGTGATTTGCGCGTGGCAGTCCTCGCCGCCCACCAGCACCGCCGAGCCCATCACCGCGCGGCTCATCCGTTCGATCAGGGTCGCGGGGGGGCAAAGGGCCACGCGGACGGAAGCCGGCTGGCTTTCCAGGGCCTCGGCCAAGGCCATCGCCTCGGCCAGATCGGCGGAAACTCCGTTCATCTTCCAGTTTCCAGCGATCAGGGGCGAGGTCATTCAAAGCTTCTCCGGTCTTGATATTCGTCTGTTTGACCAACGGCCTAGGTCAAGACTCGGCCGCTGTCCACGCGCGGCCCCAGCGTCAATGCTTGCTCCTGATCGCTCACCTCCCCTATATCGCACGGCTCACTTCGCGGCGGCGCGTCGCGCCAGAGGACTTCGATTCATGCTCTCCAGCTTTCGCACCTTCGCGAAGTCCCCATTCGCCTACGCTCTGTTCGTATTGCTGATCATCGCCTTCGCGGTCTTCGGCATCCGCGACGTCTTCCACGGCAAGATCACCGACGCCGTGATCACGGCAGGGTCTCGCGAGGTCACGCCGGCCGATTTCAAACGCACCTTCAACCGGGCTCTGAAAGAGGTCGAGCAGCAGCAGGGACAGCCGGTGTCGGTGCAAGACGCCGTCACCGCCGGTTTCGACAGCCGCGTGCTGACCGACATGGCGACCAACGAAGCCTTCGCCGAATTCGTCCACCGCATGGGGGTTGTCCCGGCGGACAAGCTGGTCGGGGACGCCATCGCCAAAAACCCCGGCTTCTTCAACGCCATCACCGGCAAGTTCGACCGCGACGCCTATCTGCGCCTGCTGTCCGAAAACCAGTTCACCCCGGCGGCTTTCGAATCGATCGCGCGTGACGAGATCGCCCAGACCCACGTCGCGGCGGCGATCGGCTCGGGCATGCGCGCCCCGAAAACCTATGGCGCGGTGATCGCCGGCTATGAGTTCGAAAGCCGCAACCTGACCTTCTTCATCCTCGATCCGCAACACGTGGTCCAGCCGACCCCGCCCACCGACGCCCAACTTCAGGCCTTCCTCAACGAGCACGCCGCGGCCCTCAAGCTGCCGGAGCGGCGCATCTTGTCCGTCGTCCGTTTCAGCGCCAAGGCCCTGGCGCCCAGCATGGCCGTCGACCCGGCCGCTCTGCAAAAGCTCTATAATTTCCGCAAGGACACCGCCTCCACGCCGGAACAGCGCAGTCTGGTGCAGATTCCGGTGAAGGACGCAGCGAGCGCCGCCGCCGCCGCCGCCAAGCTGCGCCAGGGCGTCGATCCGGCGGCCGTGGCCAAGTCGCTGGGCGTCCAGCCGATCGTCTATAACGCCGTCGCCAAATCGGCCATCGCCGACCCCAAGATCGCCGACGCCGCCTTCGCCATGAAAGCCGGCGATGTGAGCGGCCCGATCCAGGGCGGCCTGGGCCTGGGCGTGATCAAGCTGGGCGAGATCAAACCCGCCCATCAGCCCACCCTGGACGAGATGCGAGCTCAGCTGGAGACCCAGGTGCGCACCGACGCCGCCGGCCAGAAGGTGTTCGACCAGGTCCAGAAATATGAGGACGCCCACAGCGGCGGCGCCAATCTGGCCGATTCCGCCAAGGCCGCCGGCGCGAGCGTCACAGCCATGGGCCCCATCAACAGCGAAGGGGCCGATCTGTCAGGACAGCCCGTTCAGGGCCTGTCGCCAAAGCTGCTGGCCGACGCTTTCAAACTGCCGCAAGGCGGTGAGAGCGATATGGAGAACGAAGGCTCGGGCGAGTATTTCGCCGTGCGGGTGGAAAAGGTGCTTCCGCCCTCGGTCCCGGCTCTGGCCGAAATCAAACCCCGGCTGCTGCAGGCCTATATGATCACGGAAATGAACAAGCGCCTTCAGGCCAAGGCCGATGAACTGACCGCCCGGATCAAGAAGGGCGAGAGCCTGGAGACGGTGGCGGCCTCGGCCGATGCGCCGGTGCAGCACGCCGCCTCGGTGAGCCGCGCCTCCCTGGCCCAAAACCGCACCATCGGCCAGGACATGGCGGCCAAGATCTTCTCGGCCAAGACCGGTGACGTGTTCAGCGCCCCAACCGCCCAGGTCGCGGTCATGGTCGCCCGGCTGGACGGGGTGCAGCCGCCGGCGCCGATGCAGGCGGCGATCATGATCGCCCGGGGCCAGGAGCAGCTGTCCTCGCAGCTGTTCGAGGATGTCGGTCAGTTGATGCGAACCTCGGCCACGGCCAAGGTCAAACCGGTCTCCGACCTGGGACGCGCCCGTGCGGCCCTGGGCCTGTCGCCCGACAGCCTGCCCCCGAGCGCCGACGGATCGGCCAAGCGCGGCGCGGCCCCGTCCAAGGGGACCTTGGCGCCTTGATCTGCTCGCCCGACCTGGAGGATTTTCGCCGACGCTATGAAGCTGGCGCCAGCCAGTTGGTCTGGACGCAGCTTGTCGACGACCTGGAGACGCCGGTTTCGGCCTATCTGAAGGTCGCCCACGGCCAGCCGAACGCCTTCCTGTTCGAATCGGTCGAAGGCGGCGCCTGGCGCGGTCGCTATTCGGTGATCGCCTTGAAGCCCGAACTGATCTGGCGCTGCTTTGGCGACCGCGCCGAAATCAGCCAGGGCGAAGATCTGGCCACGGGCCGCTTTCGCACCGAACCCGGCGGAGCCTTGGATTCCCTCCGAGACCTTGTGGCGCGCACCCGCCTGGATATGCCCAAGGGCCTGCCGCCCATGGCGGGCGGCCTGTTCGGCGCCATCGGCTATGACATGGTCCGGCTGGCCGAACGGCTGCCGAACATCAATCCTGACCCGCTCGGCCTGCCCGATGGGGTGATGATCCGGCCCTCGATCGTGGCGATCTTCGATTCCATCGGCCAGGAGATCATTCTCACCACCACTGTGCGGCCTGGAAAACGCTCCGCCGAGGCCGCCCACGCCGAGGCGGTTGGCCGTTTGCAGGCGGTGGTCGCCGATCTGCGCCGACCGCTGCCGGCCACGCCGGAACGCGAGTTCCATGCGCCAAAGGCCTTTGAGTCCAAGGTTTCACGCGCGGCCTACGGCCAGATGGTCGAGGACGCCAAGCGCTATATCGAGGCCGGCGACATATTCCAGGTGGTGCCCAGCCATCGGTTCACCGCCGATTTCGACCTGGACCCGTTCGCCCTCTACCGTTCGCTGAGGCGGCTAAACCCCTCGCCGTTCCTGTTCTATCTGAACTTCGGCGGCTTCCAGCTGGTGGGCTCGTCGCCCGAGATCCTGGTGCGCCTGCGCGACGGCAAGATCACCATTCGCCCCATCGCCGGCACCCGGCCCCGCGGCGCCACGCCCGAAGAGGACGCCCAGCTGGAACAGGATCTGCTGGCCGATCCCAAGGAGCGGGCGGAACACCTGATGTTGCTCGACTTGGGCCGCAATGACGTCGGCCGGGTGGCCATGCTGCGCCAGGAGGGCGCCAATCAGCCCGACCAGACCGCGCGCAAGGGCCCCAGGGTGCGGGTGACCGAGAGTTTCACCATCGAGCGCTACAGCCACGTCATGCACATCGTCTCCAATGTCGAGGGCGACGCTCCGGACGGGTTGGATCCGGTGGATGTGCTGATGGCCGCCCTGCCCGCCGGCACCCTGTCGGGCGCGCCCAAGGTGCGGGCCATGGAGATCATCGACGAGCTGGAAAGCGAAAAGCGCGGCATCGGCTATGCCGGAGCGGTTGGCTATTTCGGCTGTGACGGCAGCGTCGACACCTGCATCGTGCTGCGCACCGGCCTGGTCAAGGACGGGACCCTCTATGTCCAGGCCGGCGGCGGCGTGGTCGCCGACAGCGATCCCGACGCCGAGTACGAGGAAACCCTGCACAAGTCGCGGGCCCTGAAGCGCGCGGCGGAAGAGGCCTGGCGCTTCGCCTAAACCTATTCGAGGCCCCGCACCGCCGGCGCATGGGTCAGTTCCGGCGACGGCGCCATGACCGCGGCGGTGGCGAAGATCATCGAACAGACCGCAAAGAAGGTCGCAGCCGCCAGTACGGGCCAGACACGCTGGCGGGGCTCGGAGACTTCAAGATAGCTTCGCGCCCGGGCCATGGCGCGGGCGAAGCGTTCTTCCTGCAGGCGCGACTCAGTTTCGGTCATGCGCGAAGTGTAGCCACGCCCTCTTGGCGTCCCAACAGCCAGAGCTTAGAAGGCCCCGGACAAGAGGTCGCGCCGCCATGATCCTGGTTATCGATAACTATGACAGCTTCACCTACAATCTCGTTCACTACCTGAACGAGCTGGGGGCTGAGACCGTCGTCCGGCGCAATGACGCCCTGACCGTGCAGGAGGCCTTGGGGTCCCACGCCGAGGCCATCCTGCTGTCGCCGGGTCCCTGCACCCCCAATGAGGCCGGCATTTGCCTGCCGCTCCTGCGCGCCGCGCCGCAAGACCTGCCGATCCTGGGTGTGTGCCTGGGGCACCAGGCCATGGGCCAGGCCTATGGCGGTGATGTTATTCGCGCCAAAAGCCTGATGCACGGTAAGACCAGCCCGATCCATCATGCCGACAAGGGCGTCTTCAAGGGCCTGCCCAACCCTTTCACGGCCACGCGCTACCACAGCCTCTCGATCAAGCGGGAGACCTTCCCCGACGAGTTGGAAATCACCGCCTGGACGGACGACGGCGAGATCATGGGCTTGGAGCACCGCACCCGCCCGGTGCATGGCGTCCAGTTTCACCCCGAATCCATCGCCACCGAGGGCGGCCACCAGCTGCTCCTGAATTTCCTGGAGCTGGCGCGGGCGCACCACGCGGCCCTGGCCTGAGGCGCGCGGCATGTCCGACGCCTTCAAGCCGCTGCTTGCGCGGCTCGCCGACGGTGCGACCCTGTCCGAGGATGACGCCGACGCTTTTTTCGCGGCTTGTCTGCGAGGCGAACCGACCCCGGCCCAGATCGCCGCCGCGGTCACCGCCATGCGCATGCGGGGCGAAACCGTGGGCGAGATCACCGCCTGCGCCAGGGCCATGCGCCGGGCGGCGGTCACGCTCGACCATCCTTATGAGGTGATCGACACCTGCGGCACCGGCGGCGACGGGCTGCACACCTTCAACATCTCCACCGCCGCCGCCCTGATCGCGGCCGGGGCGGGCCTCAAGGTCGCCAAGCACGGCACCCGAGCCCTGTCCTCACGCTCGGGCTCCTCGGATGTGTTGACGGCGCTGGGGGTCAATATCGCGGCCGATCCGCGCCAGCAGCGCCGCGCCCTGGACGAGGCCGGCATCTGTTTCCTGTTCGCTCCCGCCCACCACGGGGCCATGCGCCATGTCCTGCCCATCCGGGCCGAACTGGGCTTCCGCACCGTGTTTAACCTGCTCGGCCCTCTCGCCAATCCGGCCGCCGCCCGGCGCCAGGTATTGGGGGTCTATGACCCGCGCCTCGTCGAGCCCATGGCCCGGGTCCTTGGCGCGCTTGGCGCGGTGCGGGCCTGGGTGGCCCACGGCTCGGGCATGGACGAGATCACCACCACCGGCGAAACCCAGATCGCCGAATGGCGCAACGGCCAGCTGCGCCTGTTCACCGTCAGCCCCGAAGCGGTGGGTCTGCGGCGCGCGGGCCTGTCGGAGTTGCAGGGAGGCGAGCCGGCGCAGAACGCCGCGGCGCTGCGCGACCTTCTGGCGGGCAAGACCGGCGCCTATCGAGACATAGCTGCGCTCGGCGCGGCCGCGGCCCTGGTTGTCTCCGACAAGGCCGAGACCCTGCGCGAAGGCCTGGTCTGGGCCTTCGCCGCCATAGACGATGGGCGCGCCCAGGCGGCGCTCGACCGACTGATCAAAGCCACGAACGAGCCATGACCGACATTCTTGACCATATCGCCGCCTACAAGCGCCAGGAGGTCGCCGCCCGGAAGGTCCAACGTTCGCTGGCCGACCTTCAGCTTCTGGCCGCCGAAGCCGAAGCGCCGCGCGGGTTTCGCGCCGCCCTGGCCGCCGCCCACGCGCCCGGCCGGCTGGCCCTGATCGCGGAGATCAAAAAGGCGTCGCCGTCAAAAGGCCTGATCCGGGCGGATTTCGAACCCGCCGCCCTCGCCCGCGCCTATGCCGCTGGCGGCGCAGCCTGTTTGTCGGTGCTGACCGACGAGCCAAGCTTCCAGGGCTGTGACGCCTATCTGGCCGCCGCCCGCCAGGCTTGCGCCCTGCCCGTCCTGCGCAAGGAATTCCTGATCGATCCGTGGCAGGTGACCGAGTCGCGCGCCCTGGGCGCCGACGCCATATTGGTCATCCTGGCCATGGTCGACGACGCCTTGGCCGCTGACCTGATCGCCGAAGCCAGGCGGTCAGGCATGGATGTCCTGGTCGAAACCCACGACGAAGCCGAATTGGAGCGCGCCGCGGCCCTCGGCGCCAACCTCATCGGCATAAACAACCGGAGCCTGCGCACCTTTGTCACCGACCTCGCCGTCACCGAGCGCCTGGCCGCTCTGGCGCCTCGCGAAGCCTTGCTGGTGACCGAAAGCGGCGTTTTCACACCAGCGGACGTCGCGCGGCTGGAGACAACCGGCGCGCGAGCCATGTTGGTTGGCGAGAGCCTGATGCGCCAATTTGACGTCGCAGCCGCCACCCGGGCCCTGCTGGGTCTGCGGCACATAGGGACTTAAGTCGCCGCCCTAACTGATTTTTTACAACCGTGCGGCACTTTGGCGCTTACAAACAGTCACTGCCTGGATTGGGTAGCGCGCCACTGCTGAAATGATGGGAGACGCGGCCGAATGGTCCCCGATGCGACGCCGACCCATGTCGCCGACGTCAGAGCCATGGACCAGAAGAAACTCATGGTGAAATATCGCCATGAAGCCGCCGAACATCGCCGCATCCTGTTTGGCCGCGGATCGGGCATGTGCTCGACCTGGCGCAGTTTCCGCCAATTTCTCGCCGATATGGGGCCAGCCCCGGACAGCGACCACCTCGTGACTCGCGTCACCGCCGGCGACCTGACCTACGCCCCCGGCAAGTGCGCCTGGATCCATCGCGATCGGCAGCCCGTGCTGGCTCCCGTCCCCGCCGACCCGGCCGCCGCCCGCACCTACGGCCACTGGGCCAGCGTCGACGGCAATCCGGTGGAATACGGCGCCCTGGCGCGCCGATTAGGCGTTCCCTTCGAAGCCATGGCGGTGGCTCTGCGCACCGGTCAGTCGCCTGAAGAACTGCTGGAACAGGCCGCCGTGGCCGAAAAAATGACCGCGATGGAGGCGCACTGGCTGCCCCCCGAGCCCGAGCGGCGCGACGCGTTTTTCACGGCGTTCCGCATGTGGCACATGCAGGTGCATCCCCGTTACGCTGCGGCGGCGACGCCAGCCTTTCTGTATCTCTACAGTGCGCTGCCCGGCATGCAGAAGAACCGTGACGACCTGATCGAGCTGAATCTCTGGAATCCGCCGACCGAGCAGGGCCGCCAGCGACGCAACAACCACAATCTTTGGCGCCGGTACTGTGACTCGATGATTCGTGTCGAAGGGGCCCGGATGGAGTTTGCGATCTATAAGCAGTATTCGCTGACGGACCAGATCGACGAGCTTTGGGTCAGGTTGCAACAGGCCGAAGAACGCTTCAGATCGGGGCCCCGCAACAAGCCTGAGCAGGCCGCCTGACCCTGGCCGATTCGACTCAATGCCCAAACCTGGGCCATAGCCTGGGCCAAACCCCGGGAGCGGAAGCGGTCGGACATGTCCCCGTCGACAATCTTCCGGCCAAGCCAAGCCCGTTGAAATTCTGAGGCTTTTGTCATGGGCGTCGCGCGCGCGACGGTAACTTGACATTAACGAAGAACACCTAGAGAACATTCACACGGTTAGCGCTTTGTTCTTCAGGGATCGTTCTCACCATGCTTACTCGCAAGCAGCATGAACTGTTGATGTTCATCCATGAGCGGATCAAGGAGACGGGCGTCTCCCCCTCCTTCGACGAAATGAAGGAAGCGCTCGATCTCGCCTCCAAGTCCGGCATTCACCGCCTGATCACGGCCCTGGAGGAGCGCGGCTTTCTGCGCCGCCTGGCGCACAGGGCGCGGGCGCTGGAAGTCGTCAAACTGCCGCAACAGGCCACCACCGCCGCGCCGCCTCAAGGCCGGCAGGCTTTTCGCCCTCAACTGGTCGAAGGCGACAAAGCGGGTTCCGCCCCGGCCGTCGCTGCTGAAGCGCGCGAGCTTCCGGTCCTGGGGCGCATCGCCGCCGGCACGCCGATCGAAGCCATCCAGCATGAACGCGACCGCATGGTGGTCCCGGAATCCATGCTGGGCGCCGGCGAGCACTATGTTCTGGAGGTCCAGGGCGATTCCATGATCAACGCTGGCATCTATGACGGCGACTTTGTCGTGATCCGCCGGGGCTCGACCGCCAATTCGGGCGAAATCGTCGTCGCCCTGGTCATGGGCGAGGAAGCCACCCTCAAGCGCTTGCGCAAGAAAGGCGCCTCTATCGCCCTGGAGGCGGCCAATCCCTCCTACGAGACCCGTATCTTTGGCCCTGATCAGGTTCAGGTGCAGGGCAAGCTGGTGGGCCTTATTCGCCGCTACCACTAGATCCAGTCCAAGGCCGCACGCCGCGGGACGGCTGGCTCCAGATCAGGCGATAGCCACCGCCGGATACAGGGAAGACTTCCGCGGCCCCACCCGTCGCAAAATCAGCTGGGCTTAGAATCTTTGTCCCCGCGCAGGAAGGCGGCGCTGGAGCTGCGGCGCGCAAAATCAGGAAATCCGCGCCCTGGCAGAGGTCTTCGAGCCGGTCGGGTTTGGGCTTGCGCACCGTCCACCACGCCGCGATCGCGGGTTTCACATTCGCCTTTGGCGCGCAGGCTTGGCGGTCGCAATCATAATAGCTGGCCAGGGCGGTTGCGGCGTCGTCCGGCAGGGCGAATCCCCAACGCTGGGCCCACAACTGCGTGGCGTAGGCCCGCTTTCCCGGCTTTAGCGCGATTTCTTCCGCGCCGGAAACGATGGCCGCGTCGCCTCCGTCCGACGCCAGCCAGGCCACCGGTGGGACCGGGCGGGGCCAGAGCACGACGGCCAATGATAGCGGCAGCCCCAGCCAGCGCAGGCGACCGCGCCAAAGGCAAAGGAAGAGGATGCCGAGATAGGAGATCAACAGGGCCGGCCCAGGCGCGCTGGGAAAGGTCCTGGCCGCTCCAGGCGCGTTGGCGAACAGATGGGCCAGCCAGACAATCGCCCGCGCGGCCCAGCCCGCCACCAGCACCGGTGCATGGGCGACAAGGCCCGTCAGGCCCAGACTCTCCGCCAGCACCGACAGGGCCAGGGCCGGCATCAGAACCAGGCTGGCCACCAGATCCGCGGTCAGATTGGCGAACAGGCCCCAGGTGGCGATCCGGTTGAAGTGCTGAATGGCGAAGGGGCTGGTCGCCGCGCCGGCGACCAGGCTGACCATGAACATGGCGATCAGCCAGTCCCTAAGCTTCTGCGGCGCCGCCAGGTACCAAGGCAGACCTACCGGCTTTTGCGCATGCGGCCATATTTCGGCCAAGGCCACCAAGGCGGCGGTGGCGCAGAACGACATTTCGAACCCGGGCTGGACCACGACCTCCGGCTGGAGCGCGAGGATCGCAAGGGCGGCGATAGACAGGGAGTGAAGGCTGATCGCACGGCGACCGCAGAGCATGGCGATGAAGGCCACCGAGGCGGTGATCGCCGCGCGCCGAGCCGGCGGGTGGGCGCCGGACAGGGCCAGATAGACGAGCACCGCGATCAGCCCGCCAGCCGCCGCCACCTTCTTGCCCGATACCCGCAAGGCCAGCCATGGCCAAGCCGCCACGCCCAACCGCAAGGCGAAGAACACAAATCCGCTGACCGCCGCCATGTGCAGGCCTGCGATGGCCAGCATGTGCGCCAGGCCGGAATAGCGCAGATCGTCCCGGCTTTGCGCGTCCAGCCAGTCTTCGTGGCCGGTGGCGATGGTCACCGCCAGGCCAGCGCCGCCGCCGTCCTGATCCCCCAGAACCTCGCGCAGATCGTCAGCCAGGCGCTGGGCGATGCTCCAGCGCACGGCGTTCAGCGCCATCACCACCCGCAGCCGCCATGGCGGCGGCTCAAGCTGGGCCAGTTCGGCCGGCTTCATCGCCAGCCCGACCCCGCCCAATCCCTCGAACCAGGCGTCACGGGCGAAATCGAAGGCGCCGGGCGCCGCCGGCCCCGGCGGCGGGTCGAGCAAGGCCACGACGCGGATCGGCGAGCCAGGTCCGAACGGCGCGCCCTGTGGCGAAACCAGCCGCACCCGCAGAGGCAACTGACCTTGCCCAAGTCCCCCTATTCGCACCGGAGCGATCAGCAATCGCTGGCCGGTGTCGCTGGGATTGGCGATATCCACCACCCATCCCTCGACCGGCACGACACCCAATCCGCCCGGAACGATCGGGGCGGCGATCATATCGCTGTGCAGTTTGGCGGCGAACAATCCGACGGCGGCCACCGCGATCAGGGCGCAGAGCATAGTCGCGGCGCGAGAGGGCGCCCATCGCCTGACCGCCAGGGCCACGACGACCAGCATGGCCGCCGCCAGCGCCAAGGGCCACAGGGGCGGCTCGCGCTGCAGACCCAGATAGGTCGCCGCGCCGGCGCCGAACGCGACCGGCGTCCACAGGCCCGCGCGGTCAGCCTGGGCGCGAACCTCGTCCACCAGACCGGTGCGAATCTCGGCGGCGCTAGGAAGCCGCCGCCCGACCATGCTAAGACCCCGCGCCCATGCCCAGGCCCCCGCGCCGACGCCCGTCCGCGCGATCCCAGGCTCATTCGCCGGAACCCCTATGTCCGCTTCGTCCTCCGCCGACAAACCTGTCGTCACCCGCATCGCCCCCTCACCCACCGGGTCCATGCACATTGGCACCGCCCGTACGGCGCTTTTCAACTGGTTATATGCGCGCCACCGCGGCGGCACGTTCCTGTTGAGGATCGAAGACACCGACCGCGAGCGGTCTACCGAGGCGGCGGTGCAGGTGATTTTCGACGGTCTGGCCTGGCTGGGTCTGGAGGCTGACGCGCCGCCCGTGTTCCAGTTTCAGCGCGCCGACCGGCATCGCGAAGCGGTGCAGGCGCTATTGGAGGCCGGCCGCGCCTATCGCTGCTACCTGACCGTCGAGGAACTGGAGGTCGAACGGCAAAAGGCGCGCGCCGAAGGCCGGGCGGTCCGCTCGCCATGGCGTGATCGGGAAGCCACCGGCAGCAACCTGCCGCACGTGATCCGCTTTCGCGGGCCCAGCGAGGGCGAAACCATCGTGGCGGACATGGTCAAGGGGCCCGTACGCTTCCAGAACAAGGAACTGGACGATCTGGTGCTGCTGCGGTCAGATGGCGTGCCGACCTATAATCTCGCCGTGGTGGTCGACGACCACGACATGGGCGTCACCCATGTGATCCGCGGCGATGATCATCTGAGCAACGCCGCACGGCAGTCGCTGATCTATGAAGCCCTGGGCTGGGAAAAGCCGGCCTTCGCCCACCTGCCGATGATCCATGGGCCCGACGGCGCCAAGCTGTCCAAGCGCCACGGCGCCCAGGCGGTCGGCGAATTCGCCGATCTCGGCTATCTGCCCGAGGCCATGCGCAACTATCTGGCCCGGCTTGGTTGGGGCCATGGCGACGACGAGATCTTCAGCGACGAACAGGCGATCGCCTGGTTCGAGCTCTCCGACGTGGTCAGCTCTCCTGCGCGGCTGGATTGGGCCAAGCTGAACTTCATCAACGGCCAATATATCCGTCAGGCCGACAACGCCCGACTGACGAACCTAACGAACGAAGTCCATGAACGCCGGGGATTGAAGCTGGACGATGCGGGTCTCGCCACGCTGGCCCGCACCATCGCTCTGGTCAAGGACGGCGCCAAAACCCTCGTCGAACTCGCCGATCTGACCGTCTTCGCGCTCAAATCCCGGCCCTTGGACCTCGACGAGAAGACCCAAAAACTGCTCACTCAGGAGACACGGGAACGCTTGGGCCGCCTGAGAAATCATCTGGCGGCGCAAATCGATTGGAGCGTGGCCAGTCTCGAGCCGGCCATCCGCGCCTTCGCCGAATCCGAGGGCGTAGGCATCGGAAAGTTTGGCCAGGCCCTGCGCGGCGTGCTGTCCGGCGGCTCCGCGGCGCCGGACCTGGCCAGCAGCCTGACGGCCCTGACACGGGATGAGAGTCTCGCTCGGATTGACGATGCTCTTTCGCAGGCGCAGCAGACGGTATAAGGCGTTTTGAACAGCCGTATGGCCGCTGGCGGCCGCGACAGGAAAGGGTATTCGGGTATGAATGATATGACCGCGCCGACCTCCAAGGCGACCCTGACCATCGGCGAGAAAAACTACGATTTGCCAGTCCTTAAGGGCACGACAGGGCCCGACGTGGTGGATGTGCGCAAGCTCTATGCCGACGCGGATGTGTTCACCTTCGACCCCGGCTTCACCTCCACCGCCAGCTGCGAAAGCGCCATCACCTATATCGATGGTGACGCCGGCGTCTTGCTGCACCGCGGCTACGCCATCGACGAACTGGCGGAAAATTCCACCTTTCTGGAAGTCTGCTATCTGCTGCTGAACGGCGAACTGCCCTCGGCCTCGGAATTTACGACCTTCGAACGCAACATCACCTATCACACGATGCTGCACGCCCAGTTCGACCGGTTCTTCGGCGGGTTCCGCAGCGACGCCCACCCCATGGCGATCATGACCGGAGCGGTCGGCGCGCTCTCGGCTTTCTATCATGACAGCATCAATGTCGACGACCCCAAGCAGCGGGAGATTTCCGCCCATCGGCTGATCGCCAAGATGCCGACCATCGCCGCTCGCGCCTTCAAATATTCGGTCGGCCAGCCGTTTGTCACGCCGCGCAACGAGCTGAGCTATGCGGAAAACTTCCTGCAGATGGCCTTCAGCGTCCCGGCCGAGGATTGGAAGCCCAATCCGGTGCTGACCCGCGCCATGGACCGCATCTTCATTCTGCACGCCGACCACGAGCAGAACGCTTCGACCTCAACCGTGCGCCTGGCCGGCTCGTCGGGCGCCAATCCGTTCGCCTGCATCGCCGCCGGCATCGCCTGCCTGTGGGGTCCCAGCCATGGCGGGGCCAATGAAGAAGCGCTGAACATGCTCAAGGAGATCGGCACGGTCGATCGCATCCCTGAATATGTTCAAGGCGTGAAGGACCGCAAATATCGCCTGATGGGCTTTGGTCACCGGGTCTACAAAAACTACGATCCGCGCGCCAAGGTGATGCAGAAGACCTGCCACGAGGTGCTGGACGAAGTTGGCCACGGCGACGATCCGTTGCTGAAGGTGGCCATGGAGCTCGAAAAGATCGCGCTCAACGACCCCTTCTTCGTCGAGCGCAAACTCTATCCCAACATCGATTTCTATTCCGGCATCACCCTGCGGGCCATGGGCTTCCCGGCCGAGATGTTCACCGTTCTGTTCGCCCTGGCCCGCACCGTGGGCTGGATCAGCCAGTGGAAAGAAATGTTCGAGGATCCCTCGCGCAAGATCGGTCGGCCGCGTCAACTCTATACCGGCTACACCCATCGGCCGTTCAAGCCCATCGACCAGCGCGGCTGAACCCCGGGTCCTGAACAAGACATCGCCTCCCCGTCATCGACGGGGAGGCTTTTCTTTTGCGGCTGATGCTCAGGCGGTCAGGGCGAAAGGGTCCGTGGGTTCCGGATCGGCCCCGACCCTATTGCGATCCCCCGGCTTGCACACGCGACGGCTCATCGACTGTCGCCACCTGCGTGCGAACCGCGGTCTTGGCGGCCCAGACCGTCTGGACGCGGGCGATCCATTCCTCGGACCCGCTGCTTCCGCTCCTATAGCCAGGGGTCACATAGCCGACACCGGCCACTCCCGCCGGGACGAAATCGCCATGCTCCGGCAACCCGCGTTGGATCTGTCCTTCGACGGGCAGACCAGGGAATGAAACCTCGGATTCATTGCCGGCCGAGCGCGCGGCGCAGGCCACGCCTCCGGTGGCCATCGGCCAAACCGCCCTGCTGAGCGGCGTCCCCGCTCTTGGCTGAACATAGACGTCGCCAAAGCGGATGGGATAGACTTGGCCACAGCCGCCATCCTTGGTCAGCCAGACCATTTGGCCGCCATTGTTGCCGGGTCCCCAGACCTGTTTGCGGATGGCCACCAGGTTCACGCGGTTGATGTCGGCCGAGCCGATGCGCCCCAGTTCCGTATCCAGGGTCAGGCCCTGATAGCCCGAATAGCCGGTCAGCTTATCGACCCGCAAGGCGGCGACCCCACCGAACGGCTTGATGACGTGGGCATGAAACTCATTGTGGAAGCCGTAGACACCATCGACCCGCACATTCTCGATCTGGACCGTGGAGCGCGGCGATTCGATATCGATGCCATCCGACATGCCGCGGGCCGAGGCGTCGATCAGCACACCCTCGATATGCACGGTGCCGAGATTGTTCCTGATGAAGATGGCGCTCGAATGGGCGACGTCGGCCTGATCGGCGCCGGCGGGCAAGGGGATATAGCCGCCGATGATCACCACGTTGCGGCCGCCTTCGATGATGGTGGCGCCGACCTTCTTGGTTTTGGGCAGCTTGATGACATAGTCCTGGCCGTCATCCAGCCTGGTGTCGGTCGGTCCATCGCCCAATTCGAGCACGATCGGGTTGACCAGGGTTGGCGGCGCCCAGCGCAGCTTGTCCAGCTGAGCCTGATCGCCCTGGACCTGGATCTGGTCCGACTGAGCCTGCGCCGGCAAGGCGCCCGCCGTGAAACCGAAAGCAAGCGCGATCGCGGCGCTCGCAAGGCTACGGGAATAAAGGTCGAGTTTCATCGCCCCTCCAATTCAGCCCGAGGGTTCGGACCGCATCGTGCTGATCGCGACCCCGGCCCAGCGATCGATGTCCTGATCGCCACGCCTGTCTCGCTGTGGAACACGAGCGAATGCTTGCAAGCGCGGGGCCAGCAGATGCGGGTGGAAAAAGTGGCGCGGGGCTGGGGAGCTGCGCTCGCCGGGCCGCCGTCGCTTAGCGGGCTTGCAGCAACTGCAGCACGACGTCCGCCGCCCGTTCGGACGGGTCCGGACCACCCCGGCCCATCTTGTCCAGGGCCGCGTTCTGAGCGGCGATCTGACGCGCGCGCAGGGCCGGATCGTCAAGCCGCTCGGCCAGGGCCTGGGCCAATTCGGGACCATTGCATCGCGCCTGAATGAATTCCGGTGCGATCGCCTCTCCGGCGGCTATGTTGAACAGGGTGGCGTAGGGCGTGCGGATCAACGGCAGGACCAGGGCATAGGTGATCGCGCCCAATCGATAGCCGACGATCATCGGGCAACCGGCCAGGGCCAGTTCGGTGGTCACCGTGCCACTGCAGGCCAAGGCTACGGTTGCAGCCTTCATGGCGTCGTAGCGGCGCTCGTCGCCGTCGATCACGTGCGCTGCGAACGGCAGGGCCCGGACGCGCTCATGCACCGCCTCGGCGACAGAGCTTGCGGCGGCGATAACCACCTGCAACTCTGGACGCTGGGCCTTGAGATGGGCCGCAGCCTCTTCGAAGGGCGGCATCACCCGCGCGATCTCGGACGGCCGGCTGCCGGGCAGGACGAGCAGGACCGGCGCCTCGGCGGCGATGTTCAGCTCGGCGCGAAGCCGGTCGCCATCTGCGCCGGAAAAGTCCCGCGCCAGGGCTGGATTGCCGACAAAGGTGGTCTTCAGCCCCGCCCCCTCGAAATAGGGGGGGTCGAAGGAATGGATCGCCAACAGATGGTCGACCGTCTTGGCCAGGGTCAGCGCCCGTCCCGGCCGCGAAGCCCAGACCTGGGGTCCGACATATTTGACCACGAGCAGTTTGGGGTCGATGCGTTTGAGCTGTTGAGCCACCCGCAGGGTAAAGCCCCAGGAGTCGATCAGCACGGCTATATCGGGCTTCTCATGGGCCGCCAGAGCCGCAGTCTGCTTGGCGCGGGCCACGACGCGCCTATAGGCGAGAAGGCCCTCTAGCAGGCCCAGAATTGACAGGTCCCGGATATCGAACGGGCTTACGATTCCCTGCTCGGCCATCTTCTCGCCGCCGACGCCGACAAAGCGGACTCCGTCGCCCAGACGCCGCTTGAGGGCCTTGGCCAGGCCGGCGCCAAGAACATCGCCAGAGGCCTCGGCCGCCACCAGCATGACGCAGAGGGGCCGGTCGTTCACGGGGTCTCGGCCAGTGTCGCCGCCGGCAGGCCCAGAACGAACAGACCCAGGGCGTCGGCGGTCTCGATCACCGCCGCGCGGTCAACGATCAGCAGCGCGCCCGCCTCGCCGACGACGCCGGCCAGACCCGCGCGGGCGGCGGCGACCAGGGTGGCGACTCCGATGGTAGGCAGGTCGATGCGACGATCCTGGATCGGCTTGGGCGCTTTCGCCAACACGCCAATCGGCGCCTCGGCCACTCCCCGCAGCGCCGCTGGCAGCTCGGCGCAGCGACGCAGCAGCGCGTCGGTCCCCTCCTGGGCCTCGACCGCCAGGACAACTCCGCGCGCCGCGACCGCGGCCTGTCCGATATCCAGACGCCCAAGCGCGCGGGCCGCGGCCATGGCGCGATTGATGTCCAGCCAGTGGGCCTCGACGGGGGCATGGCGGCCCAGAGGCCCCTCGCCCAGGGTCAGGTCCGCCACCACCTGGTCGGCGCCCTCGACAACAAAGCCTTCTCGCTCGAATTCACTGGCCAGGAAGCGCAGCAAGGCGTCGTCGCCCTGGCGCGCGGCGGCGATGGCGCCCGGCAGGGCCGTAATGCCTCGCAAGTCCGGTCGCAGCGCCGCAAAGTCCGGCCGCGACACCAGGCCTGCGAAACAGACCGCCTCGCAGGCCTGGGCCTTCAGGGCTTTTAAGGTCCGCCCCAGTTCAGCCAGGCCGGAGTCGTACCCGTCTTCGCCGCCAAGTTCAGGATCGGCGAACCCGCGCAGACGGACGACGAACAGGGGCCGGTCGGCCGCATGACAGGCGCGGATGATCTCCCGCGGCAGGTCCCCGCCCCCGGCGATCAGGCCAAGCTTGCCCACGGCTAGTCGTCCACATGTGGCAGGCACAGGGGTCGAGCGGCGTCGGCGCGAATGAAGTCGATGATCTCCATCACCTCGATCGAGCCGGAAAACACCCTTGCGACATCGTCGATGCGCTCCTGCAGCGTGCCTTCATCGGCGAACAGCAGGCGGTAGGCGGCGCGCAGGTCGTTGATCACATCGCGCGAAAAGCCACGGCGCTTGAGACCGACCAGGTTCAACCCTTCCAGATGGGCGTGATTGCCCCAGACCGATCCATAGGGGATCACGTCCTTGGTCACCGCCGCCAGGCCGCCGATATAGGAATGCGGTCCCACCCGACTGAACTGGTGAATGGCGGCGAGCCCGCCGACAAACACATAGTCCGCCACATGGACGTGTCCGCCCAGGGTCGCGGCATGGGCCAACACCACGTTGTTGTCGACGATACAGTCGTGGGCGACATGGCTTTGCCCCATGAACAGGCCGTCGCTGCCGACCAGGGTCACGCCGCGCCCTCCGGGCGTGCCGATGTGCATGGTGGCGTATTCACGGATGATATTGCGATCGCCGACCACCAGCTGCGTCGGCTCGCCCTTATAGGCGAGATGTTGAGGGGGGCCGCCCAGACAGGCGAAGGGATGGATTTGGCAGTCCTCGCCGATCTCGGTGTGCCCGTCGACGACAACGTTCGAGAGCAGGCGCGTCCGGGGCCCGATCTTGATGTTTTCGCCGAGGATGCAATAGGGACCGACCTCGACATCGTCCGCCAGCACCGCGCCAGCCGCGACGATCGCCGTCGGATGAATCTTGGCCATCAGGGGGTCTCCACCACCATCGCGGCGAACTCCACCTCGGCGGCGAGTTTGTCGCCGACCATGGCCTTGCCGCGGAACTTGAACACATCCCCCCGCGCCCTCACAACTTCCACATTCATGCGCAGGACCGCGCCGGGCCTCACCGGATGGCGAAAGCGGCAATTGTCCAGCGACATGAAAAGAATGGTCTTGCCCTCGACGGCGACGTCAAGCGACTTGGACATCAGCACCGCCCCGGTCTGGGCCATGGCCTCGACGATCAACACCCCGGGCATCACCGGGTTATTGGGAAAGTGACCCACGAAAAACGGTTCGTTCACGGTCACGCATTTGATGCCGACGATCGACTGGTGAGGCTTGTACTCCTCAGCTCGGTCCACCAGCAAAAAGGGATAGCGATGCGGTATTCGCTGCAAAATCTCCGCAATATCGATGTTGACCTGGACCGCAGGTTCAATGTCAGTCTTGCTCATTCCGTCCGTCCCTGCCGCGCCCCTTCGTCAGTCGGCCAAGAGCGGCGACTTGACGAAGCCATTGGCGAGACGGAACGGCTGGGGTGCCGCCCCAGGTCTCGCCGGCGGGAATGTCACGCATCACCCCACCAGAGGCCAAGACCGTAGCCCCATCCCCAATTGTCACATGATCGGCGATTCCCACACGACCCCCAAATCGCACGCCGTCGCCGACGACCGTGCTGCCGGAGATTCCGGTGAGCGCCGCCGCGAGGCAATTGCGCCCTATACGGCAATTGTGCGCGATCTGAACCAGATTATCGAGCTTGGTGTTTTCCCCGATCACCGTATCGTCCCAGGCGCCGCGATCGATGCAGCTATTGACCCCCACGGTCACGCCATCCTGCAGGATCGCACGGCCAAGCTGGGGAATGTCGATTGCGCCGTCCTGGCCTCCGGTAATGCCGAATCCGGCCTCGCCGATCCGCGCTCCGGCCAATAACCTCACGCGGTCGCCGATCAGCGCGAACCCGACGCTGACATTGGGGCCGATCTGGCCCTCCCGCCCGATCGAAACACCCACCCCGATCACGGTGTTGGCGCCGATGGCGGTCCCTCCGCCAATGCGCGCGTGCGGGCCAATCACCACGCCGGGCGCCAGGACTACGCCTTCATCGAGTTCCGCCGTCGGATGAACGAGCCTGTCGCAGGGCGGAATCACCCGGGGCCGATGAAGCCGGTTCGCCGCCCGAACATAGGCCACCTGAGGCTCAGCCGTGATCAGGGCGGCGCATCCCGGCGGCAGGCGCCCGGCCTGGGCCTTGGTGACGAAACAGGCGCGAGCTTGGGTCTTGCCCAGAGCATCGCCATAGCGGCGATCAAAAAAATAAGCGATGTCGCCGTCGCCGGCGCGATCAAGCGGCGCGACCCCCAGGATATTCGCCGTTCGCTGCGAAGGGTCGGCCAGGGCCGCGCCTGCGATTTCGGCGAGTTCTCCAAGCGAAACGGGACCCAGGGGTTCGAAAAAACGGGGATCCGGCATGGCCTCGGCCTCCAGCAATGGCCGGCCACGCGTCCGGCGATCGGCGCTGAACAAAACCCGCGTGGGTCCCGTCCAGCCTGTATTGAGTTGGAGCCCGATGGCTTCCAGGCGAAGCGCGATCGGGCGGCCACCCCTAAGGCGATACGCGAGACCTCCGATCCTGACCGGAGATCTCGCCTGAAGCGGCTGAAGAAAAGTGCGAAACGGTATTCCGCCCGCAATCCGCTCCAAATATCTAGAATCGATCACGATTTATGATCTTGGATCGATTCGATCCAAGATCATCATGACCTAAGCCATTCTTCGCCCGTCGAACCAAAGCCGGGCTGGCGAGCCGGATCAGACCTTAGCGCGTCGGCGCTGCGGCCGGCTGGTCGATGTGCTCGCGGTCGAACTGAAACTGGGTGATCTTGGCGTCGAGACCCTGGATGACGGCGGGCGTCAGGTCCATCGATGGCGCCACGACCAAGACCGCCTCGGCGTTCAGGAACAGCGAACAGCCGTGCTGGGTGAAGGCCTGACGAATCACCGGATCGGCCTCCTGGAAAACGCGCCCCAGGGCCTTTTGCTCGGTGGCTTGCAACTCGCGCTCCCGCTGTTGCGCCTTACGCTGCAGGGCGTTGGCTCGAAGATTGATCGCCGAGCCGCGCGCTTCGAATTGATCGGGCGGCAATGTGGCCTTCTGCCCTTCCAAGGCGCTCGCGTCGGTCCTGAGCGCCTGCTCCTCGGCGCTGAGTTCGGAATCCGATTGGGCCTTCAACTGGTTCAGGCGCTGAACCACGAACTTGCCAGCGGCCGAGCCGAGGACGAGGCCGTTCTTGTCGAGCACGCAGACACCGGGAATAGCCGGACCCGTCGGCAGGGGCGTGGCCGCCGCGGGCGCCGCGGGCGCCGTGGCTCTCGGCTTGGCGGGCTGTTGCGCGAGCGCCTGGCTCGCAAAGGCGGTTGCGGCCACGCACACGAGCGCGAGGCCAAACTTCGATTGGGTCATGGATCAGAACCTGGTTGAGGTGGAAAAGCGGAAATTTTCGGTTTTGTCGTAGGAATCCCGGGCCAAGACATCGCTCAGGTCGATGCGGATCGGGCCCAATGGGGATTTCCAGAACACGCTGATGCCGGCGGAAGCGCGGAACGCAAGGTCATCCTTGATGCTGGACAACAGGGCATGGCTGGTCGGATCGCGCTTGTCGGTGGCGTCCAACAGGCCATCAGTGCCGGCCTGGGTGAAGAACGCCGTCCTGATCCCGTACTGTTCCGGCAGGAAGTCCGGGAAGGTTTCTTCAAAGGTGACGATGGCCTTGGCCTTGCCGCCCAGCGCCTGATCATAGGACGGGGTGGTGTCGCGCGGCCCGACCCCGGCGATCTGGAAGCCACGGAAGTCGTTGCCCCCGACATAGAAGCGGTCGTTGATCCGCACGGTTGAACCGCCCCAACCACCGATATAGCCGCCTTCCACCGTGGCGCTGAAAATCCAGTCGGGGGTAAAGCCGTGATACCAGCCGCCCTTGAACTCGCTGCGCACATATTTGACCGAGCCGCCGAGCCCGGCGAAGTCCTGCGACACCTCGGTGAAGAAGCCTCGGGTGGGATTGAGCGGATCGTTGCGGTGATCCCAGCGCAAGGTGTAACCCACCAGCGACGTGATCGAACTACCGCGTTCGGCGCATAGAATCGGCGAAACGGTCGGCGGATTGCCGCAGAGGCTGGAATCCACCACCACGTCATCGGCGTGCAGGTTGTAACGCAATTGCAGCGATGAATAGGAGCCCAGGCCAAAGCCGAGACGCAAGGCTCCCCCGATCGAACTCGTATTATAGCCGGCATACTGGCTAAAATCGTATTTGGTGACGTAGAGATCGCTGCCGGCGCTGAGATTGCGGCCCAGGAACCGCGGCTCGGTGAAGGACAGGCTGATCTGTTGCCGCAGCGAGCCGATCGAGGCTTCAGCGCGCAAATCCTGGCCACGGCCGCGGAAATCGCGCTCGGAAACACCAAGATCAAGCACGAGCCGGTCGATAGAGCTATAGCCGGCGCTGAACGAAAGCTCACCGGTCGGCTGCTCGGTGACCTTGACCTGCAGCCCCGTCCGGTCCGGCGCGCTGCCAGGGGTCTGGGTGATGTCGACATCCTTGAAGAAGCCGAGCGAGCGCACCTGGTTCTTCGAACGATCGACGAGGACGCGGTTATAGGCGTCGCCTTCTGTGACTTGCAGTTCACGCCGGATCACCGGATCGAGGGTGCGAGTATTGCCGACGATATCGATGCGATCCACATAGACGCGCGGGCCCTCCTTCACGTCGAAGGTCAGGTCCACCGTGTGCGTCTCGCGGTTCGGCGTATAGCGCGGCGCGACGTCGACAAAGGCGAAACCTGCGGCCCCGGCGGCGAAGGTCAGGGAGTCGGTGGCGTCCTCGATCTTTTTATCTTCGTAAAGCTGGCCTTCGCGGATCGGCAACAGCTGTTGCAGCACCGCGCCGTTCAGCTTCTTAAGCTGGGTTTCCACCTTGATCTTGCCGAAGTGGTATTTCGGCCCTTCGTCGATCGTATAGGTGATCGCAAAGCCATTCTTGTCCGGGGCCAGTTCGGCGACGGTGTTGATGATCCGGAAATCGTAGAATCCGTGATTGCGATAGAATTTGCGCAACTCTTCCTGGTCGTAGTCCAGCCGGTCCGGATCATAATTGTCGTTGGTGCTGAGGAAACGGTAGAAGTGGCTTTCCCGGGTGACGACCACACCGCGCAGATCATTGTCGGAAAACTGGCGATTGCCGATGAAGTTCATCCGGGTGATGCCGCTCTTGGGTCCCTCATTGATCTCGAAGATCAAGTCGATCCGCTTCTGCGGCAGTTCGACGATCTTCGGGGTGACGGTGACCGAAATGCGCCCCGAGCGGCGATAGAGTTCCACGATCCGTTGGACATCGCCCTGCACCTTGCCCTTGGTGAAGATACCGCGGGGCCGGACGGTGACTTCATCGCGGAGCTTATCGTCCTTGAGGTTGTCGTTTCCCTCGAAAACCACCTGATTGATGATGGGGTTTTCCGCCACGCGGACAATGAGTTCGCCATCGACCAACTGGACGCCAACGTCCGCAAACAGGTCGGTCTTGAACAGCGTCTTCACCGCAAGGTCGATCTGCTCCGGCCCGATGGTGTCTCCCGGCTGGATCGGCAGATAGGACAGGATGGTGTCCTGCTCGATCCGCACATTGCCCTGAATGACGATCTTGTTCACGACACCCGATTGACCGGCCGCCGGAGCGGCGGGCGCGCCGGCCGTCGCTGGCGGCGCCGCCGGGGCGCCGGCGGGAGCCGCCGTGGGCGACGGCGATTGCGCGGCCAGAGCCGGACCGCAGACAGCGGCCGACAAGGCGCTCGTCGCCAGCAGCAAGGCCAGCCCCGGCGCGCGGGCGCGCGAGACACGAATGCGGCAGTCGGTGGAGAGATCCATCAGTTCAGCCATCGGCATGGGGCGGACAATCAAGAGAACGGGCCGCCGAGGAAATGAAAAACGCTGCTGCGCTGCAGATCGTTGGTGGTGGCGAACAACATCAAACCGAGCAGTAAGGCAAGTCCCACCCGGTAGCTGGCTGTCTGCACCGCTTCGGCCAAAGGCCGGCGCGCGATGGCTTCATAGGCGTAGAACAGGAGGTGCCCCCCATCGAGCACCGGGATGGGCAGCAGGTTCACGAACCCGATGCTGACCGAAATAAAGGCGGCCAATTGGGTCAGCCCTATGAGCACATTGAGCGTTTTCGATGGCAGGTCGGGCGCGCTGTGGGCCGCGGCAGAGGCCACCGCCCCCGAAAGCTGCGCCGTGCGCAGGGGACCGCCCAGTTGGTCGGCCGAAACATGCCCGGTGACCATGCGGCCGATATAATAGGCCGTGGTCGACAGGATCTCCCAACTCTCGCGCACACCACCGACGATCGCCTGCACGGGATTATAGCGAACATGGCGGAAGTCCGTAGCCTTGAGCTGGGCGCGAATGCCCAGGGAGCCGACGCGGCGCTTGCCCATCACCGGATCCGAATCAAGTCGTTCGCCCGGGGTGGCCAGAAGCTCGACCTGTTTTCCGCCGCGCTCGACCTCGAACACGATCGGCGCCCCGGCGCGAACGGACACGTAATTTGACAGGTCGTCAAAGCCACGAATGGCATGGCCGCCCGCCTGGACGATCACGTCGCCCGGCCGGAATCCGGCCCGCGCCGCCGCTCCAGCGGGATCGACGCTGTCTACACGGGCCGGGGCCACATATTGGCCCAGCGTGCCAAGAAGCACCGCAAACAGCGCGATCGCCAGCAGGAAGTTGGCGAACGGCCCGGCCGCGGCCACGGCGGCCCTTTGCCAGACCGGCTTGAACGCAAAATACTTCCGCTCAGCCCCGGGGCCTTCGGCGGCGATGATCTCCGCGCGCAAGAGCGCAAGGTCCTGCTGGTCTGGCACACTGGCCGCGTTGGCGTCGCCAGCGAAGCGCACATAGCCGCCCAGCGGGATCCACCCGATCCGCCATTCGGTTCCGGCCTTGTCCCGCCACGACAGGATCGCGCGGCCGAACCCCAGCGAAAAGCGGTCGATGGCGATGCCGAACGCCCGCGCCACCCAGAAGTGTCCAAGCTCGTGCACCGTAATGATCAACGAGATCATCGGCAGCCAGGTCGCAAGATCGATGAGCGCACTGTGCGCGAAGGCCATCATGGGGCTTTGGTGATCCAGACTGTCAGTGGGAAAGGCCGCGGCCCGCGACGATGTCGCCGGCCACGCGGCGCGCGGATCGGTCGGTGATCATGGCGTTCTCCAATATGTCGCCGGTCGCCCCCGCGCCCAGATCGCCTCCGGCCTCCATCCGCTCCAAGGTCTCGGAAACCGTGGCGGCAATATCGAGAAAGCCAATGCGTCGGTCAAGAAAGGCCGCCACCGCCGTTTCGTTGGCCGCGTTCATCGCCGCCGGAGCCAGCCCGCCGGCGGTCAGGGCCGAACGCGCAATGCCGATCGCCGGAAATCGCACGGCGTCGGGCTCCGAAAAGGTCAAGGATCCAATCGCCGCCAGGTCCAGCTTGGGCGCCGGCCAGGGCAGGCGGTCGGGCCAGGCATAGGCGCAGGCGATCGGCGCGCGCATATCCGGCGGTCCCAGTTGGGCGAGGGTCGACCCATCCTCGTATTCGACCATGCTGTGAATGATGGATTGGGGGTGGATCAGGACGTCGATGCGTTCCGACGGGGTGTCGAACAGATAGGCCGCCTCGATCATCTCCAGGCCCTTGTTCATCATGGTGGCCGAATCGATCGAAATCTTGGCGCCCATGCTCCAATTGGGATGGGCCACGGCCTGTTCTGGCGTGGCGCCGGCCATGTCCTGCAAGGTCCACTCGCGGAAAGGCCCGCCCGAGGCGGTCAGGATCAGCCGCGCCACGCGGTGCGCGCAGGCGACCTGCAACGACTGGAAAATCGCCGAGTGTTCGGAATCCACCGGAATCACCCGGCCGCCCGCGGCCCTGGCGGTCTCCAACAGGGTCGGCCCAGCGCAGACCAGGCTCTCCTTGTTGGCCAGGGCGATGACCGCCCCGGTGCGCGCGGCGGCCAAGGTGGGCGCCAGGCCAGCCGACCCGACAATGGCCGACATGACCCAGTCCGCCGACATTTCGGCGGCCTCGCGCACGGCCTCGGCGCCCGCCGCGATCGGAATACCCGCCCCATTGAGACGATCCTTGAGCGCCCCGTAGAGACTGTCGTCGGCGATGACCACGCGCTCGGGCCGCCAACGCTCGGCTTGCTGGGCCAGGAGCTCCACATTGCGCCCTCCGGTCAGGGCGACGATTTCGACCTCGGCCGACCCCTGGGCGCTGGCGTGCTCAAAAAGGCTCAGGGTTGAAACCCCGATCGAGCCGGTCGAGCCCAGCACTGTAACCCTGCGCTTCTCGCTCAATGCCCCCACCCCGCTTCGTAGACCAATCGCGCAACGGCGATCGCCACCACGGCGAACATCAACCCGTCCACCCGGTCCAAAAGACCGCCGTGGCCGGGGATGAGATCGCCGGAGTCCTTCACGCCATAGTTTCGCTTCAACATCGATTCCCACAAATCCCCGGCCATAGTGGCCAAGCCGCCGACCAAGCCGATCACGGCCGCCGCCGGAAGGCTCAGTCTAGCCGTCGAGAAGGCCGCCGTCGCCATCGCAGCGAACATAGCGCCACAAAGCCCGCCGAAGAATCCCGACCAGGTTTTGTTGGGCGAGTATCGGGGGGAAAGCTTAGGCCCTTTTAAGGCGTTACCCACGGCGAAGGCCGCTATATCGGCGCACCAGGTCACGGCGAACGCCAAAATCGTCCAGCTGATGGGATTTGGCATCACATGCAGCCAGGTCAGCGCCACGCAGGGCGGACCCAGATAGACCACCCCATAGGCCACGTCGCGCGCGCGAGTCGGCAAGGTCTTGGCCACCAGGCCGGCCGCCAGGGCCAGCACCGCGATCGCGATCCAAGCCTGTTTGAACAGATGCAGATAGGTGAGGAAAATGGGCGCCAGGATCGCCACGGTGATGACAATGGCGACGCGCGACGGCGCCTTGGGCGAGGCCATCGCCCCCCATTCGATCGCCAGGAAGGCCACGCCCACCGAAATCATGGTCAGAAACGCCCAACTCCAGGGCGGTTGGTTGCTGGGTGCGAAGACCACGGCCACCACGGCGCAGATCAGGGCTGTCGCGGAGAGAGCCCGAACGCGCAGATTGTTCCAATCGAAGCGTTTAGGCGGTCGCGAGGACGTCATCGACACCAGTTCCGCCGTACCGCCGATCGCGTCGCCGGAACTCCTCGACAGCCGCCTTCAGGTGCGCGGGCCCATAGTCCGGCCACAGCACGTCCTGGAACACCAACTCGGCATAGGCCGCTTCCCACAACAAAAAGTTCGACAGCCGCTTTTCGCCGCTAGTGCGGATGATCAGATCCGGCGCCGGGGTGTGGGCCGTCGATAGCTCGCGGTCGAACGCCGCCTCGTCGATCGTATCCGGATCCAGCCGTCCGGCCTTCACCGCCTGCGCCAGACGGCGGGCGGCGTCGGCGATATCGGCCTGGCCGCCATAGTTGAAGGCGACCTGCAGCAGAAACTCGTCATTGCCTGCCGTGCGCCGCTCGGCCCGCTCGATGATCTCAAGCACGTCAGCGGCCAGGCCTGTGCGGCGGCCGATGATGCGCACCCGCACGCCTTCCCGCTCGAGCCGATCAAGATCGCTTTCCACATAACTTTTGAGCAGGCCCATCAACTCAGTGACCTCGGCGACAGGTCGGCGCCAGTTTTCGGTCGAAAACCCGAACACGGTCAGCCGATCGATTCCCGCCGAGGGCGCGGCCTCGACGGTGCGTTTCAGCGCATTGACCCCAGAGCGATGCCCGAGGGCGCGCGGCAGGCTCCGCGCCTTGGCCCAACGCCCGTTGCCGTCCATGATGATGGCGACGTGAATCGGCCGTTCGCGATCCGCGTCAGCGGACGACTGCGCGGCGGATCGTGATGTGGACTTGGCGCCGGGCGGCGGCGGCATGCGGGGGTTCCTTTGCATCGCGACGGTGTTCCGCCGTCGCGGCCACTAAACCTGCATGATCTCTTGTTCCTTGATTTTCAAGGCCTCGTCGATGCGCTTGATCGCCTCGTCGGTCAGCTTCTGCACGTCGTCGGTCATGCGCTTCATCTCGTCCTGCGCGATGGCCCCGTCCTTTTCCGCCTTCTTGATATCGTCGTTGGCGTCGCGGCGGATGTTGCGAATGGCGATCTTGTGGTTTTCAGAATATTTGCCGGCCAGCTTGGCCAGATCCTTGCGCCGGTCCTCGGTCAGAGGCGGGATCGGCACCCGCAGATTCTGGCCTTCGACGACGGGGTTGAGACCCAGCCCAGCGTTGCGGATAGCCTTTTCCACCGAGACCACGACGCCGCGGTCCCAGACGCTGACGGTCAGCGAACGGGCGTCCGGGACGCTGACCCCGGCGACCTGGCTGATCGGAACGCTCGAGCCATAGGCGTCGACCATCACCTGATCGAGCAGGCCGGACGAGGCGCGCCCGGCGCGCAAGGTTCCAAACTCCTCCTTCAGTGTGGCGACAGTCTTGTCCATGCGCTCGCGGTAGCGGGCGAGAACGGGTTTTTCAGCGGTGGCCATGGTCAGGTCTCTCAGATCTCTTGGCGCTCGGCGCCGATCACGGTGTGGACGCCTTCACCGGTCAGCACGTCCAGGAAGCCGCCGCTATGGCGGATCGAAAAAACGATGATCGGGATCCCGTTTTCGCGCATCAGACTGATGGCCGAAGCGTCCATCACCTTCAAGTCCTGCGACAGAACGTCCAGGTAACTCAAGCGGTCGTAGCGCTTTGCGTCCGGAACCTTCTTTGGGTCGGCGGTATAGACCCCGTCCACGCTGGTGCCCTTGAAAAGCGCCTCGCATCCCATCTCGGCGGCGCGCAGGGCGGCGGCGGTGTCGGTAGTGAAATAGGGGTTGCCGGTCCCGGCGGCGAAGATCACCACCCTGCCCTTCTCCAGATGCCGCTCGGCCCGGCGGCGGATATAGGGTTCGCACACAGCCTGCATCGGAATGGCCGACTGCACCCGGGTCTCGACCCCGATCTTTTCCAGGGCGCTCTGCATCGCCAGGGCGTTCATCACCGTGGCCAGCATGCCCATATAGTCGGCGCTGGCTCGCTCCATGCCCTTGCCGGCCATGGACAGTCCTCGGAAGATATTGCCGCCGCCGATGACCAGGCACAGCTCCACGCCCTGTGAGACCACTTCGGCGATGTCCGCGGCGACCGCGTCGATTGTGGCCAAGTCGATGCCGAAGGCTTGCTCGCCCATCAGCACCTCGCCCGAGACCTTCAGCAACACGCGCTTGTAGCGCAAGGCCGCCGGCGCGGACGGCGCCCCGCCCGGTTCGGCGAGAGAGGCGGTCGTGGGGGTCATGTCAGGCTCCGCGCGGATCGGGACGAGTCGTTGAGCGTCATTCTATAGCCGACCTGGGTGCGCTGCGTCGAACACCTGTCACACAGGATGCGAAAATCAGGCGCTCAACACCATCTTTGGTGCGCCGGCGAGCCGCGCTGAGCCCGCAACGCAAAACGGAACCCGGCTCTTTCGAACCGGATCCCGTCCCAGGTCTTGATCACCAAGCCGACAGGCTCGGTAAACGTCGCTTAGAGCGCTTGCAGCGCGCCAGCGGCCATCTTGCCGCTCTTGCGGTCACGCTCGAGTTCATAGCCGACCTTCTGGCCTTCGTTCAGGCCGCGCAGACCCGCACGTTCCACCGCCGAGATGTGCACGAACACGTCTTGTCCGCCATCATCGGGTTGGATGAAGCCGAAGCCCTTGGTCGCATTGAACCACTTCACGGTGCCTTGAGCCATTTTCAGGTCTCCAAATAAATAGCGCCGACGGACCATCCGGCGGCGATCGAAATCTGAAAAGAGCGGCTGCAAGGACCGAGCGCGTCGGCGTGGTATAAGGATAGCAGAGCGCGACAGAGGTCGATCACCCCTAAATAACCCGACCAAACAACGCTGTCTAGCGCAGGCGGTACGGTGGGGACAACAACATCGCCGCCTGCCTGATGGCTGGGCGCCGGCCGCTCAGGGACGCCACAGGCCGAGCGGCCCGAGCGCCAAGCATAGGGCCGCCACATGCATGGCCTGGACAATCCCGCCGGACGCAGCCAGTTGCACCACCTCGTCCACCGGCATGCGAATAAGGTTGAGGCGCTCGGCGGGGTCATCGATAGGCTGATGTGTCGGCCTGGCGTTGGTTGCGAGCACCACGTGGCAATAGTTGGTGTGGCTGGCCGGATTTGGCGACAGGCGCGCAATGTAGCGCCAGTCGTCGGAGGTATATCCGGTTTCCTCCATCAACTCCCGCGCGCCGGTCGCCAGCGCGTCGGCGTCGTCGGGATCCACGGCGCCGGCCGGAAGCTCCAGAAGGTTGAGACCCACGCCGTGCCGATATTGCTCTACCAGCACGACCTGGCCCTGATCGTCCAAGGCGACGATCTGCACCCAGTCCGGATATTCCATCACATAATAGGGCGCGATCTCCACCCCCTCGGCGGTCAGGCAATGGTCCGCACGCAATTTGAGCCAGCGGTCGTCGACCAGATGCTCTGACGAGGTCACTGTCCATGGCGTGATCGGCTGGGACCGGGGCGGTGGCGCTTTGGGATCACGCATCGGATCGCCGGTCTAGATCCGCAAGACCGTGGTCTCGACGATCGGCCTGCGGCCCCACAGACGATGCGACGCGCGCTTCAGCGTGCGGTTGATCGCCTGCTCCAACGCATCGTCATCGCTGCGGTCCTCGGCGGCCAGCCGCTTGACGGCGTCCTCGACCACGTCAGCCATTTCGTCCAGGGCGTCGCCGAGGGAGTTCTTGTCATCGCTGGGCAGGCCGACGGCCCGAACCTGCGGACCGGAGGCGATACGGCCGCGCTCATCCATGGCGATCGACACCATCAGGACGCCGCTATGCGAGGCGTGCCGCCGCTCGCGCAAGGCCTCGCCGTTCTCAGACGTGACCACGCCGCCATCCACATAGAGCCGGCCGGCGGGAACCTCGTCGATGATTTCCGCGCGTCCCGGGGCCAGGCGGACCATGTCCCCGTTGCGCGGGGCTATGGCCTGGGCCACCTGCAGATCCTTGGCCAGGGCCACATGCTCCAGCAAATGGCGACGCTCGCCATGGGTCGGCACCGCGATCTGCGGGCGCGCCCAGGCATACATCTGCTTCAGCTCGTCCCGGCATGGGTGGCCGGAAACGTGGATGCCCGGATGGTCGCGCTCGGTGTAGAGGCGCACGCCACGGTCGGCGAGCTTGTTCTGCAGGTTGCGGATCGGCACATCATTGCCCGGAATGACCCGCGATGAGAAAATGCAATGGTCGCCCGCCCCCAGCTTGACATGGGGATGGGCGCCTTCGGCGATGCGCGACAGCGCCGCCCTCGCCTCTCCCTGGCTTCCGGTGCACAGATAGAGGATCTCGTTGTCGCCAAACCGGCCAGCCTCGGCGTCGTTGAGGAACGGCGCGTGGCCCTTGAACAGCCCTACCGACGCGGCCGCCGCCGACATGCGGATCATGGAGCGTCCCACCAGGCAGACCCGGCGGCCATTGGCTTCGGCGGCCCGGATCACCGTATCCATCCGCGCCACATTGGACGCGAAACAGGCCACCGCGACCTTGCCCTTCAAGGAGCCGATCAGGGCGTTCATCTTTTCGCGCACCTCGGCTTCCGAGCCGGCGACGCCGTCGACAAAGACGTTGGTGGAGTCGCAGACCATGGCCAGGACGCCCTCGTCGCCCAGGCGCTCGATGGCGTCAGCGTCGGTGACGCCGCCCAGAATCGGGTCCGGATCGATCTTCCAGTCGCCGGTGTGCAGGATCGTTCCCAGCGGCGTGCGGATGGCCAAGCCGTTGGGCTCGGGGATCGAGTGGGTCAGGGTGATCAGTTCGCACTGGAACGGCCCCAGGTCGATCTTGCCGCTCAGGGGCACCTCGGTGATGCTCGCCTGGTCCAAACAACCCCGCTCACGCATCTTTTCGCGCAGCAGAAAAGCGGTGAAGGGCGTGGCGTAGATCGGGGCCCGCAATCGCGGCCACAGCCAGCCCATGGCCCCGATATGGTCCTCGTGGGCGTGGGTCAGCACGATGCCGAGGATGTCGTCGGCATGGGCCTCGATAAACTCAGGGTCCGGCAGGATGATCTCCACCCCCGGTGTCGTCTGATCGCCAAAGGTGACCCCCACATCGACGATGATCCATTTTCGATCGTGTGGCGGGCCGTAGCCGTAGCAATTGAAGTTCATGCCTATCTCGTTTGAGCCGCCGAGCGGCAGGAAAACGAGTTCGTCTTGGGTTTGCTTTTTCATGGGGGGGACGGGCCGCCGTTGCGCCGCCAGATTTCCAGGAGGCCGCGGATGGTCAGGTCGCCGTCAAATATGTCGATATGTTGGGTCGCGCCCTCGAACAGCGAGGCCACCCCGCCGGTGGCCACCACGGTGAGTGGCGCGAGATATTCCGCCTTCATGCGCACGATCAGGCCCTCGATCAGCGCGATATAGCCCCAGAACACGCCCGATTGCATCGCCTCGACCGTGCCCTTGCCGATCACGTGCTCGGGGCGCTGGATGGCGATTCGGGGCAGCTTGGCCGCCGCCGTGTGCAGGGCCTGCATGGACAGATTGATGCCGGGGGCGATGGCGCCGCCTTCGAAAGCGCCGTCCGCCCCAACAATATCAAAGGTCGTGGCGGTGCCGCTGTCGATGACGAGCAACGGCCCCGGATAGGCGATATGCGCGCCGATGGCGTTGACCAGGCGGTCGGCGCCGGCCTCGGACGGCTTTTGGATGCGGACCGGGATGCCAAGCTCGGCGTTCTCACCGATCACCAGCGGCTCCACGTGCAGATAGCGGCGGCTGAGATTGCGCAGATTGAAAATCGATTGGGGCACGACACTGGATATGATGCAGGCGTCGAGATTCCCAAGCTTCAGGTTCTGCATTTCCAGCAATTGGTGCAGCCAGACGGCATATTCGTCGGCCGTGCGCATGGAATCGGTGGCGGTCCGCCACTGGGCGATCCACTCGCCGCCGTCATGGACGGCGAACAGGGTGTTGGTGTTGCCTTGTTCGATCGCCAGCAGCATTTCACATCCCCTGGAAAAAGACGTCGCCGGCCGTGATCCGGCGAAGGCCGCCATCCGCCAGACGCAGGCGAAGCGCCCCGTCCACATCCAGCCCTTCGGCGACGCCTTGGACCGACTCGGAGCCCAGATTGGCCGTGCAGGCCGCGCCAAGCCCCAACGCGCGCTGGGTCCAGGCCTCGGCGATGGCGGCGAAACCTTGCGTCTCCCATAGACCCAGCCAACCGGCGAAGCTATCGGCAAGCCGCTCCAGCGCCTGCCGCGGCGACGGGGGCGGATCGCAACCTTCGGCGGCGAAGCTGGTGGCCGGACGGTCGGCCGAGGTCGGGGCCTCGGCCAGATTGACGCCCATTCCACTGGCCAGCCACAACAGCCCATCCGCCCGGCGCCCGGATTCGATCAGTACGCCTGAAATCTTCTTGCCACCCACCAGCACGTCATTGGGCCATTTCAGGCCGATCGGGCGGCCCTTGATAAAGGCGCGCGCCAGATCGAACACCGCCAGGGCGGCGATGAAGGAGATCTGCGCCGCCTCCGCCGGAGACTTGTCGGTGAGCATCAGCAGGGTCGCGGCGAGGTTGCCGCCCTGCCCGGTCTCCCAGGCCCGGCCTCGCCGACCGCGCCCGGCGGTCTGACGCAGGGCGGTGATCCAAAGAGGGCCCGATTCGCCCGCTTCCGCCCGGCGGCGGGCCTCGGCGTTGGTGGAGTCGATCTCGTCCAGCGCCAGGATCGGAACCTGGGCGGGGGCCGACCCCAAGTTTGCGTTCACTAGCTGAGACCGAAGGCGGCGGCCGCCGCCTTGGCCAGGGGATCGAGACCCTTCATGGCGAAGATCACCACCGGCATGCTGAACAGGGCCGCGGCATAGGCGACGGCCTTGGCGTCCGCCGGCGGGGCGTCGGTGACGCCGGGCGCCGGGTCGAACCACATGACCTTGATCAGGCGCAGATAGTAGAAGGCCGCCACCACGCTGGAGACCAGACCGACCACCGCCACCCAGCTATAGCCGGCGTCGATAATGGCGCGAAACACGAACACCTTGGCGATAAAGCCGGAAAAGGGCGGAAATCCGATCGCGGACACCGCAAAGGCGGTCAGGGCCAAGGCCATGCCCGGACGCTCCCGCATCAGGCCGGCCATGTCGTCGATGGTCTCCATCGGCTTGCCGTCCCGCGACAGGGCGGTCAGGCAGGCGAAGAAGCCCATGACGTCGATCATGTAGAGGACCATGAACACCAGCATCGACTGATAGCCCTCGGCGGTGCCGGCGGACAGGCCGACCAGGGCGTAGCCGACATTGGCGATCGACGAATAGGCCCACAGGCGCTTGAGGTTCTTCTGCACCAGGCCGGCGAACGCGCCGAGCAACATCGACGCCACGGCCAGGATGATGATCAGCTCGCGCCACTGGGCGATCGCGCCCGGAAATGCGTCGCCCAGGGCCCTGGCGAACAGGACCATGGCCGCCAATTTGGGCGCCGCGGCGAAAAAGCCCACGATCGGCGTCGGCGCGCCTTCATAGACGTCCGGCGTCCACATGTGGAACGGCGCGGCCGAGACCTTGAACCCCAGGCCGCAGATCAGGAACACCAGACCGAAGATCACGCCATTATTGGCCCCGTGATGGACGGCCGCGGCGATTTCGGGAAAACGCACCGAGCCAGCGAAGCCATAGATCAAGGAGGCGCCATAAAGCAGCAGGCCCGATGACAGGGCGCCGAGCACGAAATATTTCAGCCCCGCCTCCGAGGCCTTGGCGTCGTCACGCCGGAAAGCAGCCAGGACGTAGAGGGCCAGGGACTGCAACTCGACGCCCACATAAAGCGAGATCAGGTCGCCGGACGAGGCCATCATGCCCATGCCGAGAGCAGCCAGCAGGATCAGCACCGGGAACTCGAACTGGCGGGCGTTCAACCGTCCAAGCCAGCCTGACCCCAGCACCACGCCCACGGCGCTGGCGCCATAGATGGCGACCTGGGCGAAGCGCGAGGCGGCGTCGGAGACGAAGCCGCCGGCGAAGGCGGTTCCCGATGGGCTGACGGCGGCCAGATAGGCCGCGACCAGCAGGGCTGCGCCGGCCAGCCAGCCGACCAGGGCGGCGCCCCGCGGCTGGGCGAAGGCGCCAAACACCAGCAGCGCCAGGGCGGCGACGGCCAGGAAAAGCTCCGGGCGAACGATGGAAAGGGCGTCGGAAAAACTCATGATGTCAGCTCACCGCCACGCCCAAGCCAGCGCCGGCCATGACGGCCACCGCGGTTCTGTTGCTGCGCTTTCGGGCCTTTGCGCTCGCCATCACGTCCTGCTGCGCGGCGAGGACGGCGCGGCGAAGAACGGTGGCCGGATTCAGAAGGGATAGGCGCCAGTTGAGCATCCGCTACCCGCCGACCATCTTATAGGCCGCGACCAGATGATCGACCGAGGCGCTGGTGATGTTGAGCACCAGACCCGGCTGTACGCCAAGGATCAAGGCGCCGGCGATCAGGGGAACAAAGATGGCCACTTCACGCCAGTTCAGGTCGCTGATCGTCGCCAGCTGGGGGTTGGTGATCGAACCGAACATCACCCGGCGATAGAGGGTCAAGGCGTAGGTCGCTGACAGGATGACGCCGGTGGCGGCGACGATCGCGGTCCAGGTCGAGACCTGATAGGCGCCGGTCATGGTCAGGATCTCGCCGACAAATCCGGAAGTGCCCGGCAGACCGACATTGCCCATGGTGAACAGCAGAAAGGTCGCCGCATACCAGGGCATGCGCTCGGTCAGGCCGCCGTAGAAGGCGATTTCGCGGGTGTGCATGCGATCATAGACCACGCCGACACAGAGGAAGAGCGCGCCCGAAATCACCCCGTGGCTGAGCATCTGGAAGATGGCCCCCTGCTCGCCCTGCACATTGCCGGAGAAGATGCCCATGGTCACGAAACCCATATGGGCCACCGACGAATAGGCGATCAGCTTCTTGATGTCGGTCTGACGAAAGGCGACCAGCGAGGTGTAGACCACTGCGATCACCGACAGGGTGAAGACCAGCGGCGTGAAATAGTGGCTGGCGCTGGGAAACATGGGGATCGAGAAGCGCAGGAAGCCGTATCCGCCCATCTTCAGCAGAATGCCCGCCAGGATCACCGATCCGGCCGTAGGCGCCTCCACGTGGGCGTCGGGCAACCAGGTATGCACGGGCCACATGGGCATCTTGACCGCGAACGAGGCGAAGAAGGCCAGCCAGAGCCAGATCTGCAGCTTGGGATCGAAATGATAGTTCAGGAGCTCGGGGATCGAGGAGGTGTGGGCGACGCCGACCATGGCCAGGATGGCCGCCAGCATCAGCACCGATCCCAGCAAGGTGTAGAGGAAGAACTTGAAGGCCGCATAGACCCGGTTCTTGCCGCCCCAGACGCCGATGATCAGGAACATCGGGATCAGCTGGCCTTCGAAGAAGACGTAGAAGACCACGATATCGAGGGCGCAGAACACCCCTATGACCAGAGCCTCCAGGATCAGGAAGGCGATCATATATTCCAGGACCCGGGTCTCGATCGACTTCCAGCTGGCCACGACACAGAGCGGCAACAGAAAGGCGGTCAGCAGCACGAACAGCACCGAAATGCCGTCGACGCCCATGCGGTAACGCCAGCCGCCGAACCAATCGACATTCTCTACGAACTGGAAGCCGCTCTGGTGCGGATCGAACTGGACCACCAGCAGGATCGACAGGGCGAAGGTCGCCAGGGTCGTGGCGAGCGCGATCCACCGGGCGGCGTTGTTGGCGCGCGACAAATCCTTCTGATCGCCGAACAAGCGCAGGATCAGGATCGCGGCGACGCCGATGAAGGGCGAGAAGATGGTGGCGCTGAGGATCGGCACGCTGAGGATGCTGGTCATGATTTGATCCTGCTCACTAAGACCAGGCGTAGAGCGCGTAGCCCAGCAGGCCCGCAACCCCCACCAGCATCACGAAGGCGTAGTGATAGACATATCCGGTCTGCAACCGGCCAATGCGCTTGCCGATCATCGACGACACGGCGGCCACGCCATCGGGGCCAAAGCCGTCGATGATCTTCTGATCCCCGCCCTTCCAGAACAGGTCGCCCAGTCCCTTGGCGCCGCGCACGAAAATGAAGTCGTAGATCTCGTCGAAATACCACTTGTTGTAGAACAGGCTCCACAGGATGCCCCGCTGCGCCGCGATGCGCGCGCCCAGGCCCTCCTTGAGCACATAGACATAGAAGGCGCTGACGAAGCCGATGGCGGTGACGGTCAGCGGCGCCCAGACAACCAGGAACGGAAGGTGGCCTTCGAAATCCAGCACGTGATTGGTCGGCAGCGAGAAGATAGCGCCGTTCCAGAAGCCCGCGCGGTCGCCGCCGACGAAGTGTTCGTGGAAGGCGAAGCCGGCGAAGACCGCGCCGACCGCCAGGGCCAGCAGCGGAACCACCATGATCCACGGGCTCTCATGCGGCTCGTGATGACCGTGGCCGTGATCGTCATGGCCGGCGTGATGATCGTCATGCGCGTGGTCGTCATGGCCATGCGCGCTATGAGCCTCGGCGGCGTGAGCGTCCGCGCCCCACTTGGCGTGGCCGTGGAAGGTCATGAACACCAGGCGCCAGGAATAGAACGAGGTCAGGCCCGCGGCGATGATGCTGATGACGAAGGCGAAGCCGGCTATGCCGTCATGGGCGCTGGCCAGATAGGCCGCGTTGATGATCGCGTCCTTGGAATAGAATCCGGCGAAACCCAACTCCAGGCCCGGCAGGCCGACCCCGGTGATGGCCAGGGTGCCGATCAGCATCACCGCATAGGTGATGGGCAGCTTGTTCCACAGGGCGCCCATCTTTCGCATGTCCTGCTCGTGGTGCATGCCGACGATCACGCTGCCCGCGCTGAGGAACAGCAAGGCCTTGAAGAAGGCGTGGGTGAACAGGTGGAACATGGCGCCCTGATAGGCGCCGACGCCGGCGGCGATGAACATGTAGCCGAGCTGCGAGCAGGTCGAATAGGCGATGACCCGCTTGATGTCGTTCTGGGCCAGGCCGACCGTGGCGGCGAACAGGGCGGTGATGGCCCCGATCAGGGTGACGATCTGCTTGGCCACCGGGGCGTATTCGAACATCGGCGACAACAGGCAGACCATATAGACCCCGGCGGTGACCATGGTCGCCGCATGGATCAGGGCCGAGACCGGGGTCGGGCCCTCCATGGCGTCCGGCAGCCAGGTGTGCAGCAGGAACTGAGCCGACTTGCCCATGGCGCCGACGAACAGCAGGGCGCAGGCCAGGTCGATGCCGCTCCAATAGTGGCTGGCGAAGAACCAGGTCTGGTGCGCATGGGCGGCGACCTGGGGGAAGATGTCGGCGAAGCGGATGGAGCCGAACATCCAGAAGGTGGTCATAATGCCGAGGGCGAAGCCGAAGTCGCCGACCCGGTTGACCACGAAGGCCTTGATCGCCGCCGCCGAAGCGGTGGGTTTTTTGTACCAGAAGCCGATCAACAGATACGAGGCCAGGCCCACCCCTTCCCAGCCGAAGAACAGCTGCATGAAGTCGGCGGCGGTCACCAGGGCCAGCATGGCGAAGGTGAACAGGGACAGATAGGCGAAAAAGCGAGGCTTTGAATCGTCCTCGGCCATATAGCCCCAGCTATAGATGTGCACGAGGGCCGAGACGGTGGTCACCACGATCAGCATCACCGCCGACAGGGTGTCGATGCGCACCGACCAGGCCGACTGGAAGGCGCCCACATTGACGAAGGGCGCCAGGGTCACGGTGAAAGGCTTCAGGGCGCCGGAAAAGACGTTCAGGAACACGTACCAGCCGAGCGCGCAGGACAGCAGCAGCAGGCCGGTGGTGATCGCCTCGGATGCGACATCGCCGATCCGGCGCCCGAACAGGCCGGCCACGACCGCGCCGAACAGCGGCGCCAGGACCAGCAGGGTGACGATGGAGGTAGGGCTCATGGACGCGGCTCAGCCCTTCATCACATTGACGTCGTCGACCGCGATATCGCCGCGGTTGCGGAAGAAGGTGACCAGAATGGCCAGTCCCACGGCCGCCTCGGCGGCGGCCACGGTCAGCACGAACATGGCGTAGATCTGGCCCGTCACCTGATGCAGATAGACCGAAAAGGCCACCAGATTGATGTTCACCGCCAACAGGATCAGCTCGATCGACATCATGATGATGATGACGTTCTTGCGGTTCACGAAGATGCCGAACACCCCAAGGGTGAACAGGGCCGCGGCGACCCCCAGATAGTGCGCCAGACCGATCGTCATTCGCCCCAACCTTCGCCGCTCTTGATCTGGACCACCTGCATGCCCGTGGCCGGGGTGCGCGCAACCTGGGCGGAGATGCTCTGCCGTCGGACGCCCTTGCGATGGCGCAGGGTCAGGACGATGGCCCCGATCATCGCCACCAGCAGCACCAGTCCGGCCGCCTGGAAGAAATAGACATAGTCGGTATAGAGCACCCGCCCGATCGCCTCGGCGTTGCTCAGCTCGGGCCGCGCGACCAGTGGCATGGCGCCCGCCGCCGCGCCCCGATCAGCCACCGCGACCGCGACGAAAACCATTTCCGTGACCAGCACGAAGGCCACGGCCAGCCCGATCGGCAGGTACTGGGCGAAACCGGCGCGCAGGGCCGAGAAGTCCACGTCCAGCATCATGACGACGAACAGGAACAGCACCGCCACGGCGCCGACGTAAACCACCACCAGCAGCATGGCCAGGAACTCGGCGCCCAAAAGGACGAACAGCCCGGCCGCGCTGAAGAAGCTCAGGATCAGAAACAACACGGAGTGCACGGGGTTTCGCGCGGTGATCACCGCGAATCCCCCGCCCAGCGTCACCGCTGCGAGCAAATAGAAGGCGATCGCCTGTAAGGCCATGAGCCCTTACGCTCCCCTAAATCCAACCTCAGAAAAAACCCGCGCCGAACCAGGGCTGCGGGTTTCACGAGTCGCGCCCCTCTTAACGATAGGGCGCGTCCAGTTCCAGATTCTTCGCGACTTCCCGTTCCCAACGGTCGCCATTATCCAACAGGCGCTGTTTGTCGTAGTACAGCTCCTCGCGGGTTTCGACGGCGAACTCGGTGTTGGGGCCCTCGACGATGGCGTCCACCGGACAGGCCTCCTGGCACAGACCACAATAGATGCATTTGACCATGTCGATATCGTAGCGGGTGGTCCGCCGCGATCCATCCTCGCGCGGTTCGGCCTCGATATAGATGGCCTGGGCCGGACAGATGGCTTCGCACAGCTTGCAGGCGATGCAGCGCTCTTCCCCGTTGGGGTAGCGGCGCAGAACGTGTTCGCCCCGGAAACGCGGCGACTGCGGGCCGCGCTCGTTGGGATAGGCCACGGTCTTTTTAGGCCGCAGCATGTGCTTCATCGCCAGGCCGAAGGCCCCGGCGAAGTCCAACAGGGCGGCGCCCTGGGCGGCCTGTTTGGCGCGAGCGGCTAAGGTCATCGAACTCTCCTCAAGCCCCGGGAACGAATACGCGATAGGCGGAGACCAGCACCACCGCAATCCCGGAGGCGGGCAGGAACACCTTCCAACCCAGGCGCATCAGTTGGTCATAGCGGTAACGGGGCACGATGGCCTTGGCCATGGCGAACATGAAGAACCAGAACACCATCTTTAAGGCGAACCAGATCAAGCCGCACAGGCTGACCATCCAAGGCGCCATCCAGGCCGGATAGGCCATGGGCAGCGGCGACTGCCAGCCGCCGAAGAACAGGATCGAGATCATGCCGCACATCAGGACGATGTTGGCGTATTCGCCGATCATGAACAGCAGGTAGGGGGTCGAGGAATATTCGATCTGGTAGCCGGCCACGAGTTCCGATTCGGCCTCGGGCAGATCGAAGGGGGGGCGATTGGTCTCGGCCAGGGCGGAGATGAAGAAGACCACCATCATCGGGATCATCACCAGCGCCATGGGCAGGTTGTGCAGGCCCCCGCCCCCCAGCACGTTCCAGTTCCAGAACCCGCCGCCTTGCTTGGCGACGATGGTTTGCAGGTTCATCGAGCCCGACAGCAGGATCACGGTGATGATCACAAAGCCGATCGAGACTTCGTAGGACACCATCTGCGCCGCCGACCGCAGCGACCCCAGGAACGGATATTTCGAATTGGACGCCCAGCCGCCCATGATGATGCCATAGACGCCCAGGGACGAGATGGCGAACAGGTAGAGCACGCCGACATTGATGTTGGACACCACCCAGCCCGGCCCCATGGGGATCGCAGCCCAGGCGCCAAAGGCCAGGACGAAGCTGATCAAGGGGGCCAACAGGAACACGACCTTGTCGGAGCCGTCTGGAACCACGACTTCCTTCAGGGCGAATTTGAGAAAATCGGCGAAGGACTGCAGCAGGCCGAACGGGCCCACCACATTGGGGCCCTTGCGCATCTGCACGCCCGCCCAGACCTTGCGATCACCCCAAAGCAGGAAGGCGAGCGAGATCATCACGCCCATCAGCACCAGGGCGACCTGACCGAGCGTCAGCCAGAACCAGATCCAAGGATTATCCGCTGGGATCATGATCTATTCCGCCGCCATCAGGTTGCCGCGCGCGGCCGCGACGCTGGCGGAGCATTCCGCCATGGTCACGCTGGCTCGCGCGATCGCGTTGGTGAAGTAGAAGTCCTTGACCGGGCTTGCAAACGGCGCGTCGGCGACTTCACCCTTGACCCCGACAAGCGCCAAATCCATGGCCGCCACGGTCGCGCCCGGCGCATAGTCGATGGCGCCGAAGGTCGGATGGTCGGCGAACAGCTTCGCGCGCAGTTGGGCCAGGCTGTCATAGGGAAGCTTGGCGTCCAGGCGTTCGGACAGGGCCCGCAGAATCGCCCAGTCCTCGCGGGCCTGACCGCGCGGGAACACCGCCCGCCAGCCCATCTGCACCCGGCCCTCGGTATTGACGTAGAGCGCGTCCTTTTCGGTATAGGCGGCGCCGGGCAGGATAACGTCCGCCCGGTGAGCGCCAGCGTCTCCGTGGCTGCCCTGATAGACCACAAAGGCGTCCGTGGCGGAGAGGTCGATCTCGTCGGCGCCGAGCAGGAACAATACATCGAGCGCGCCGGCCTTGACCTGGTCCAGGGCGGCCAGACCGCCCTCGCCCGGCACGAATCCGAGATCCAGTCCGCCCACGCGGCTGGCCGCGCCATGCAGCACGTTGAAGCCGTTCCAGTCGCCGGCGACCACGCCGAACGCGCCCGCCGCCTCGGCCGCCAGGGCCAGAACCGCGTCGCCGTCGTCACGCGCCAGGGCGCCCGCGCCGATGATGATCGCCGGCTTCTTGGCGTCCTTGAGCAGGTTGGCGAAACTCCCGCCATCCTTGATCAGGCTGGCCAGGGACGCCGGGCCGGCGCCGAGGTGTTCGTAGGGATAGGTGAGGTCCGCTCGCTCGCCGACCATGCCGACCTTCACGTCGCGCGCGATCCAGTTGCGGCGCAGGCGAGCGTTCAGCACCGGCGCTTCCAGGCGCAGGTTGGTTCCGATCAGCAGCACGGCGTCGGCCTGATCGAGACCGGCGAAGGTGGAATTGAACAGCCAGCTCTCACGCGGGCCGGCGCCGATCCTGGCGCCATCCTGGCGGCAATCCAGGTTCTTGACCCCCAGGCCCTTGAACAGGTCCAGGGCCGCCTTCATGGATTCCACATCCTGCAGGTCGCCGGCGATGACGCCGATCCGTTCGGGGGTGGTCGCCTTGACCTTGGCGGCGATGGCGGCGAAGGCCTCGGGCCAGGTGGCCGGCTTCAGCTTGCCGCCCACGCGCATATAGGGCTGGTCCAGTCGCTGGCGGCTGAGGCCGTCGCAGGCATAGCGGGTCTTGTCCGAGATCCACTCTTCGTTGATGTCGTCATTGACCCGGGGCAGGACACGCAGCACCGCATTGGCGCGGGCGTCGACGCGGATGGCGGCGCCCATGGCGTCCATCACGTCCACGCTTTCAGTCTTCTTCAGCTCCCACGGGCGGGCGTTGAAGGCGTAGGGCTTGGAGGTCAGGGCGCCCACCGGGCACAGATCGATCACATTGCCCGACAGCTCGCTGGTCACCGCCGCTTCCAGATAGGTGGTGATCTCCACGTCCTCGCCGCGGCTGATCAGGCCGATTTCCGACTGGCCGGCGACCTCGGTGATGAAGCGCACGCAGCGGGTGCACTGGATGCAGCGGGTCATGACCGTCTTGATCAATGGTCCCATGAACTTTTCTTCGACGGCGCGCTTGTTCTCGATATAGCGCGTGCCGTCGCGGCCAAAGCCCATCGACTGGTCCTGCAAATCACACTCGCCGCCCTGGTCGCAGATCGGGCAATCCAGCGGATGGTTGATGAGCAGGAACTCCATCACCCCTTCGCGGGCCTTCTTGACCATGGGCGTGTTGGTGAAGATCTCCTGGTTGGCGGCGGCCGGCAGGGCGCAGGAGGCCTGCGGCTTGGGCGGGCCGGGCTTCACCTCCACCAGGCACATGCGGCAATTGCCGGCGATGGACAGGCGCTCGTGGTAGCAGAAGCGCGGGATCTCCGCCCCGGCCAGTTCCGCGACCTGCAGAACCGTCATCCCAGGCTCGAACTCGACCTCGACGCCGTTGACCTTGGCTATCGGCATTATTCGCGCACTCCGCCATAGGGGCTATCGACCAGATCCAAGCGCTTCTCGATGCGGTCAAGACGCTGTTCGACACGATCGATACGGTGCTGGACCCCAGCAATACTCATCTCGACGCTGGCCAGTCGCGTTTCCACCCCGGTCATACGCACCTTCAAATCCCCAACGTCCTCGACCAAACGATCCATTTTCTGATCGAGGCTTCTCAGATAACGAAGCACCAAGTTGTCGGGCTCTTCAGCCATCGCCCTACTCCGCCGCCGCCAAGGTCACGCCCTGCACATGCGGGCGGCCGGCGCGGTAGGCGGTGATGCGGTCTTCGATTTCGGGGCGGAAGTGGCGGAACAGGCCCTGGATCGGCCAGGCCGCCGCGTCGCCCAGGGCGCAGATGGTGTGACCTTCCACCTGGCTGGCTACGTCGAGCAGGAGATCGATCTCCTTCATCTCCGCCTCGCCCGTGGCCATGCGCTCCATCACCCGCCACATCCAGCCGGTGCCTTCGCGGCAGGGGGTGCATTGGCCGCAGCTCTCGTGCTTGTAGAAATAGGAGATGCGGGCGATGGCG